>Ga0172372_10012054_pt1 | contig 10894 bp, 14 predicted proteins | sample LakKiv5m_2_FD_114544 | JGI IMG/M metagenome (GOLD analysis project Ga0172372, IMG submission 114544) | Freshwater microbial communities from Kabuno Bay, South-Kivu, Congo - kab_092012_9.5m | ecosystem: Environmental > Aquatic > Freshwater > Lake | place: Democratic Republic of the Congo... | reverse complement strand
TCCTCCGCAGGATTTTCAGTGTTATCCACGGTGATTGTATTGGCAATCATGATTATTCCTACGATGACGGTCATTGCTGAAGTGGCAATTCGAGCTGTGCAAAAAGAATTAATCCATGGTTCATTAGCATTGGGTGCTACGCCCACACAGACTAATTTTAAAGTTGTTTTAGCCTCAGCAAAATCGGGAATCTTTACCGCGGCAATCCTGGGTGTAGGTAGAGCCTTAGGCGAGGCTACGGCTGTTAGTTTGGTCGCTGGTTCTAGACGTTCTGGCATTTCCTTTGCCTTATTTGAAACCACAGCCACACTGACATCAACGATGTTACAAGGGATGAAAGAAACGGTTGGTTTAGATTATACGATTCGCTTTTCGATTGGATTAGTCTTAATGGTGATTATTTTGCTCGTTAACTTTATTTTAAACTTCGTTAAATCAAAGGTTGGTCGAGTTCATGTCTAAATTTAGTTTCCGATATGTCATTGATGCTTTATTACAAGGTATTACTTTTTTATTTTCATCAATTTCATTTTTGACCTTAGGCGCGATTCTCGTTTTTGTATTTAATCAAGGATGGTCATTAATTAACATTGATTTGATTCGCTATCCATATGAATCGACTACCATTTTGGGAGCACCCCTTGAAGATCAAAATGAATTCTGTTTATGTGAACCCAACATTACACTTGATCCTGAGGTTTTTTATTCAAATAAATGGGGTGTTGGTTTTTCACAAGGGCAAGATTTATTGGGTCAAGCTACAGTTCAACTAGCCTATATTCACCCCAATTCACCACTTAGTTCTTTAACGAATAAAGGAATTGAAGGAAATGAATTTGTCTTATTACCTGAATATTTAATTCAAAAAATCTCTTATAATGACCGTTCTACTTCATTGGCGAGACGCGGTGTTGAAAGAATGATTAATGAACTCGAATCCTCTAATTCAATCTATGAAATTGAAGTGATTACCAAAGGTGGTGGCATTGGCGGTTCGATTATCACCACGCTATGGTTGATTGGTTTAACCTTAATCATTGCCATTCCAATTGGGGTTGGGGCTGCCTTATATTTGAATGAATACGCCAAACATTCTCAATTTGCGAACGCGATTCGATCTTTCATCGAAACGTTAACCGGCGTCCCGTCTATTATTTTTGGGTTGTTAGGGGTGGCGATTTTTATTCCACTTACCGTTGCAACAACCAATGCCACTGGTGGAAATTTAATTTCTGGAGCGTTGACACTTTCTGTCATTTTATTACCGATTGTGATTCGCACCACCGAAGAAAGTCTTAAAGTCGTGCCCATGGATTACCGTAACGCTTCATTAGCACTGGGTGCGTCTCGAACTCAAACCACATTTAAAGTCGTGGTGCCTAATGCCCTTCCTGGCATTTTAGCGGCGGTATTACTTGGGATTGGTCGGATTGTCGGCGAATCTGCGGCGTTGATCTTTGCCATCGGTGCGATTGTGAGGGATGAGATTACCTTAACGGATAAATCCACCTCTTTGGCTGTGCATATTTATTCGATGATGACTGATGAACCTGCCAATATTGAATTATCTTCAACCATTGCCATTATCATCTTGGCAATTGTGTTAGTCCTTAACTTATTGATTAAATTCATTTCCAGCAAGATTATGAAGGGCAAACTCGGAGGAGTAATCTAATGAAAAAAGTATTTGATACCCAAAATTTATCTTTGTTTTATGGTAAAAACCAAGCGTTAAAAAACATTAATCTTTCGATATTTGAAAAAAGCGTTACCGCGCTAATCGGTCCTTCTGGTTGTGGAAAATCCACATTTTTAAGAACGTTAAATCGGATGAATGATTTAATACCTGATGTTAGCATCCAAGGTGGTGTTTGGTTTGGTGATATTTCTATTTATGATAAAAAGACAGACGTCATTGATATTCGCAAGCGTATCGGCATGGTGTTTCAAAAACCCAATCCTTTTCCGATGAGTATTTATGACAATGTTGCGTATGGCCCAAGGTGCCAACGAAGTTATTCTAAAAAAGAAATGGATGCACTCGTAAAAGATGCATTGGTAAAATCAGCTTTATATGAAGAAGTAAAGGATCGATTACAGCGTTCAGCGCTAGAACTTTCCGGTGGTCAACAGCAAAGACTTTGTATCGCACGGGCCTTAGCAATGAATCCCGAAGTATTGTTAATGGATGAACCTACCTCAGCGCTCGATCCAATCGCCACTGCGAAAATTGAAGAGTTAATTGTCGAATTAAAGAAAAACTATACTATAGTAATCGTAACCCATTCCATGCAACAAGCCGCCCGTATTTCTGATCAAACCGCCTTCTTCTTACTTGGTGATCTTATTGAAGTAGAAGAAACAAAAACATTCTTCGCAACACCGAAAGATCCCCGTTCAGAAAGTTATATTACCGGAAGGTTTGGATAGGAGTAAACATGACAACGTTAATTGAAACAGAAATCAGAGAATTAGAAAAAAATCTCAAAGAGATGATTGATTTAGTTTTGTCGATGCACCGCGACGCTAAGAAAGCGTTAGAGACTAATGATACAAAATTAGCCATTCAAATTATTAAACGTGATGAGCAAGTCAATAATCTAGATGAATTGATCAATGAATCGGTGCTTTCATTTTTAGCAACCCAAGCCCCTGTTGCGAGGGATTTACGTTCTGCTATCGCGATGATTCGGGTTGCCAACGATGTGGAACGCATTGGGGATTATGCGAAAACGATCTCTGAATTTATTATTTTAACCAAGCCACTCTATGATCCATTCAAGTTATATATCAATGATATGTTTGATGATTTTATGAAAATGTTTCAAATGGCGACGAGTTTATTTTTTAAACCCGTTTTGGAAGAATCTTATACCATTGCCGCTCAAGATCAATTTATTGACGCCAAACTCAAAAAAGCGTTTCATGAAATTCCTAAAGTGGTTAATACTACCAACGTCATGAGTTTATTAGACACCTTTAACATCATTCGTACCCTTGAGAGAGCAGGAGATCATACAAAAAATATTTGTGAGGCTGTCATCTTTAAATTAAAAGGGAAAAAAATCGATTTAGGTTAATCTTAACAATTCGATATTTTGCGATAAATAACCACCGAATTTGGTGGTTATTTTAGTTCCCATCATTCTTTGGTTTTTAACCTCCTAATCATCGTTATAATAATGAAAGATTTAAAGGAGATGAGATCATGCGTATTGGGATTTTAGGACCGATAGGTTCAGGTAAGTCAACACTCGCGAAAATGCTCGCTGATTACTATCGATATCCATTATTAGAAGAACCCGTAGAAAAGAATCCTTATTTACCTTATTTCTATCAAGATAAAGAAACCTTTGCCTTACTTTCTCAAAATGCTTTTTATAGTGCCTTATTCCTCTTAATGTGGAAAACCAAAGACCTGGCTCACGTCATCTGTGATTCCACCTTGTATTCCAATCTTGTGTTTGCCGAAATGTTAAGACTGGAAGGATTTATGAGTGCCACCGAAGTGGCATTAACGTATGCAATTGCCGATGCTCATCTAAAACGTTTACCTGATCTCGATATACAAATTGTACTTAAAAGACCTAAGGACGAGTTATTCCGCTACGTGAGAAAACGTGGTAGAACCATCGAAAAAGGCCAAGAAGATTACTTAAACTTTCACTATGACAACTATTATGATGTTTTAAATCGCATTTTTAAAAATTATAAAGTCGACAAGAATAAAGTCTTATTTTTAGAACTTGATGATATCAATGATCCCAAAGAATTCGAAAGAGTTAGATTAAAAATAGAAGCCGCCCATAAGCTAGCGATGAAAAAGAAGTAATTACTTCTTTTTTTTCTTTTCTGCTTGATGAAATTCGGATACAAGTGAAGCCACTTTAGTCAATAATAAGTCGGTTGCTTTTGGGTTAAACGCGCCTTCAGGAACGATAATATCCGCGTGGATTTTTGAGGGTTCGACAAATAAATCATGCATCGGTCTAACCGTTTGAAGATATTGGTTAGTAACGCTTTTAAAATTACGACCACGTTCTTCAATATCCCGTTGCACACGTCTTAAAACTCGAATATCTGCAGGAGTATCGACGTAAATTTTAAAGTCTAACATCGTTAATAATGCGGGAATGGCAAACGTTAGAATTCCTTCAACGATAATCACAGGAGCAGGGTTTGTTTTAATTGTTGCATTGGCTCGAAGATGGTTTTTGAAATCGTAAGTAGGTTGTGGAATGGCAATGCCGTTTTTTAAGGCATTTAATTGGTCGAGAATTAACGTTATATCAAAAGCATCGGGATGATCGTAATTGAGAGCCGCTCTTTTTTCAAAATTTAAATCGGTACGATTGCGATAATAATTATCCAAACGAATAATCACCGCATTCCCTTTACCCGACTCAGAGAGTAAGACATCTGCCAAGGTTGTTTTACCTGATGCAGTGCCGCCAGCAATCCCAATAATGATTCGTTCCATTGTTGATAATCATAAATAAAAAAGGTCATCGTTTCAATAAAAAGATGACCTTGGAATTGTTAAGAAATAAAGTGGATTAACCGCCACGACCACCCGGACGTCTAGTCATTGGTTTTGGCATGGTGACAGGTGGGCGATTGCCAACTGGTTTTGGTTGATTAGGTACAAAAGGGGTTTTATTACCTTTCATCGGTGGAATAAATGGTTTTGGCATAATAGTTTCCTTAATTTTATTCTACATTAATTTGCGATAAATAGTGAGCAGTAATCGATTCAAGTGCATCGGCGATGGGGTTAATGGTTTCTGAAGCCGTACCGGCGGCAACGGTATCATTTGCACTAATCATAATTTCCCAAGCGTTAGCATAAACGGCAGCTTTTCCCTTTAAATCATTTTTTAGTGCATTAATAATGATGTCACCAAAGTTTCCGTGTTCTCGGTCCTCAACCCCTTGAAAACCCAAGTAAATGGAGTTGGCCAACCCCACTCTAAAACGGTTGGAGTTTCTTCCACCATTGCCATCGACTAAGGCTTCGTAAACATAACCGTAAAAACTACCATCTAGATTCAATACTCTTTGGACTTCAATTACTTTAGTTGACGTTAAGTCTTGGGTTAAAGTTTCACTTACAGAATAGAACTGAGTCAGGGTTGCCCCACCCATTGCAATTGACCATTTAGAATTTAAGGTGACGATTGTACTCGTCGCAGGAATCGATGATAAATTGACTTCACTTGATTGAATGTCGGCTGAACTGGTCGAAATGATAACGGTTGAAGTTGTGGATACCACTGATGAAGAAATTACATCAGATGAGGAAGCGGCACAACCCACGAGTGCTAGACCGATGGCAACAAGGCGAATTGGTTTTAGCATAACAATCTTCTCCTTTTTTTAAACTGAACATCGATTGTAAATTCATAGAAATATGTGTCAGTTGCGTTTATTATATGTATTATGGAAAAATAACGCATCTAAAATGCTTTTATGATAAAAAAAGACCTAATTGAAAAATTAAAATCACACTACATAACGATGATTGCGGAAAAAAATTTTGACCACTTTATCAATCCGCAAATTATCAAACTCGAAGATGGAGAAGCCGAAGTGCATTGGCAAGCGAAACCAGATCATTTAAACCGATTCGGTGCTGTTCATGGTGGTGCGTTAGCGGGTTTGATTGATACCGTGGCCGCAATTGCATCCCTCACCAAAATGAAACGGATTGTCACGATTGAGTTAAATGTGTCTTATATCAAGGCTGCGAATATCTCTACTCACATCATCGCCAAAGGAAAAGTGATTCATGCTGGTCGGTCTTTATTAAGAACTTCCGTGGAATTGATGAATGCTGAAGGCGACATCTTAACCAAAGGCAATCTTACTTTTTTTGTATTAGGAGATTTAACATTATGAACACAAAACCCTTACCATTAGGTGGCATTCATCACGTCACCGCGATTACGTCATCTGCAAATGAAATCTATCAATTTTTCACCAGAGTCCTTGGTTTAAGGTTAGTAAAAAAAACCGTTAATCAAGATGACATTCGCGCGTATCATCTTTTCTTTGCAGACGATCGTGGTAATCCTGGAACTGACATGACATTCTTTGATTTCGCTAAATCTCCAAAAGCTGTCCGTGGCACAAATGAAATTTATCGGACTTCGTTCCGAGTGAAAGATGATAAAAGCTTAGCGTATTGGTTAAACCGTTTTCAGCGTTATCAAGTTAAACACGAACCCATTAAAACAATGTTCGGTCGAAAATGGTTAAACTTTATGGATTTTGATGAACAAATGTATACCTTGGTGTCTGATGAAAAAATTCCAGGCGTTGCTGCCGGAGAACCCTGGCATCTTGGTCCAGTGCCTGATGAATTTGCCATTATTGGTCTCGGGCCAATTTTTATTCGCGTGAATGAATGGGAATTGATGCATCGACAATTAACCCAAGTGATGGGTTTAACTTTGATTCTGAAAGAAGGATCGATGTCGCTATACGAAATGACACCCAAAGGAAACGGCGCTGGTGTGGTGATTGATTATCAACGGATGATGGGGCAAGCCATTCAAGGTTGTGGCAGTGTTCACCATGTTGCATTTAGAATCAAAGATAGAGAAGAACTCGATGAATGGCGAGTGCATTTACTGCAAAATCAAATTCCCAATTCAGGATTTGTGGATCGATACTATTTCCAATCACTTTATGCGCGCATCTATCCCAAAGTTCTCTTTGAATTTGCCACCGATGGACCTGGTTTTATCGATGAAGAAGAACCTTATGAAACATTAGGAGAAGCGTTGTCAATTCCGCCGCATTTAAAAATTAAAACTGATTTAATCAAACAAATGATTAAACCATTGAATACCAAAAGAAGTGGGTTTGTTTTTCCTAAAGAATATTGATGAAACGTTCTAGCGTATCAATGCAAATCATCATTCCTGGCCTACTTGTTTTAAGTATGGTTAGTGTGTACTTGGCAATTATCCTTAAACCAAGTCCTAGAGAAATTTTTCGCTTAGCATTTAACCCGCTGAATGTAGAAACGAATGCAAATGTTAACGTCGAAGAGCAGACGATTACGTTTCAAAGTTTGAATCAAACGTTAACGATTGGTAATGTCAACGCGGGGATCTTACAAATGGTGCTCACGTTTTCAGGAGGTTGGATTGTGGATGAGCTAGATTTAGCTCATCCCACTTTCATGATTGAACTCAATCAAACACCGACTGCAATCCCAATCACGTCTTTAACGCAGACCTATAATCATCGATGGCTTCATTTCAACCGTGGGGATATCACCCTCGCGTTTCAAAATTTTGTTAAAATAGAATCACATATGTATGCCTTAATTCTTTCGGATATATCCATTGTGTACCACCCATGAACCATCAAGGAACGATTAAACTAAACACGAATCGCTTAATCTTAAGACCGTTACAATTAGCGGACGCTGAGAGTATGTATTTAGGATGGGCAACCGATATGGATGTGGTGAAGTACTTATCCTGGAAACCCCACATTTCTGTTGATGAAACTAAAAGGATTATCAGTTACTGGATGAGTAATTATCCTGATCCCAAATTTTATGTTTGGGGCATTCAATTAAAAAATGGTTCTGTAATTGGCACCATTAGCATTCACTCGATTCATGATGGATTTGAACGTGGAGAAGTTGGTTACGCTTTAATGAAACGTTATTGGAACCAAGGGTATATGACCGAAGCCCTTCAGGTCCTATTACAATACGCTTTTGGAGTCGTTGGATTTAATCGTTTAGAAGCGCATCACTCCATTTATAATCCTGCCAGTGGTGCGGTGTTAATCAAAACTGGGTTTCAACACGAAGGAGTTTTAAGACAATACTATCGATCAAATGATGGATTTCAAGATTCAAGTCTCTATTCAATCTTAAAAAAAGATTGGGAGATGGCGCAAAAATAATCTGTGCTATAATTCGCCGGGTAAAAATTTATGAAAAATTGGCAACGTAACATCAGCTTCTTTATTGCTGGACAAATGATTTCCTTTATTGGCTCGCTATTAGTGCAATATGCCATCTTTTGGTACATCAATCTTGAAACCGAATCAGGAACGATCCTTACGATTGCGATTATCGCTTCATTTATGCCCCTACTCATTTTTTCTCCAATCGCCGGTGTCCTTGCCGATATGATGAATCGAAAATTATTAATTGTCATCGCCGATGGGACAATTGCCTTGGTCACCTTGATAACTGCCATTCTTTTTTCTTTGGGCAATCTTGAAATTTGGATGCTGATTGCGGTGACAGTCGTGCGGGGCATTGGTCAAGCGATTCATGGTCCAGCAATTGGCGCGGCGATTCCGTTAATGGTTCCACAAGATAAATTAATGAGAGTTCAAGGTATTCAATCGGGTATTCAGTCTGCTTTTAATGTGCTTGGTCCGATTGTTGCAGCTATCTTAATCTCTTGGTTTAGTATTGGGTTTTTATTTTATATCGATACGGTAACGGCAGTGATTGGTGTTTTAACTTTATTATTATTGGTGACCATCCCCAAGCACGTGAACGAAGATAAACCCAAAACCACCAATGGCATGCAAGACTTTGTTGCCGGTTTGAAGTATGTCAAAACCCATTCTTTCTTAATTCCATTTTTCATTTATTTATTTTTTGTACTAATTCTGGTCTCACCAGTTGCCTTTTTATCACCACTTCAAGTGGTAAGGTCATTTGAAACGTACGGTGATGAAGTGTTCCGCTTAACGATGGTAGAAGTATCTTTTTCCCTGGGGATGACCATCGGGGCATTAATCGTTGCTTGGTGGGGTGGTTTTAACAATCGAATTGTCACCGCTGGTATCGCAATCTCGATTATGGGGTTTGGCGTCTTGATGCTAGGCATTGTCTCTAACTTCTATATTTATATTGCGTTTATGTTGATGCAAGGTATTGTCTTACCTTTTTACAACACACCGATGACCGTGATTCTCCAAGAACAAGTGGATCTAGCATACATGGGACGTGTAACGAGTATCTCAACCATGATTAATTCCATTGCGATGCCAATTGGCATTGCTGTATTTGGGCCACTTGCCGACATTCTTGACATTGAATGGTTAATGATCGTGTCAGGTGGATTGATGCTTGTTTTTGGTTTTTTATATTTTATGAATCAACCAATGATGAAAGCTGGCGTCAAACCTGCCAAAACGAAAACACTTTAAATAATTATTTTAATCTTCGTTTCAGTAATAATTTAAATAAAAGGGGTGCGCCAAGCGTCATCCATAGAGCGATGATGAAGTATCGTGTAAAGTCCAATAATTGATCAGTGAACATGGGATTATCTTCAAAATCTGCGGAGTATAAACCCATTTCAAATAGCGCTTTTAAACCAACGCGAATGGCTAAAGCGATGACTAATCCCAATGTGACTTTAAGGATTTGTTGCCACCATAAACCTTTTACTGAGAATCCAATATGTTTTAGTTCAAGCGGAAAACCAATTGTGAAACCAACAATGCTCGCGGATGCTAAGTAAATATTTTTATCGTTGGTGATCAAGGCAGTAGGAATCAGTAATAACATCGGAACCCATTTTAACCAAGATGGGGTTTGTCCCTTTACTTGAATTTGATTCACAAGCGTGTAATAAGCATAAGCAATCGCCAATCCAAAAATAACATCGCTTAAATAATGTTCACCCAAATATAACCTTGATAACATAACCAATACAACCACGACGAATAGGAAACGCGATAACCACGCGCCGACTTGATTAGATTTTTCGTTTAAAGTAAGGCCGAGAATGGTGCTATTTTGAGCGTGTCCACTTGGTAAGGAGGTACCACCCGATCCTTCTCCAATCAACTCAATTCTGTCGGGAAATTCTACATAGGGTCGTGGTGAATTAGTCAGGAATTTTAACCCGCCATTTATCACCGCACCATAAAGAAAAAACATCACCAATCGATAAGCAAAACGCTTATCAAAGGTCCAATATAAAATCGCCGCGATGATTAAAAATACGGTCTCATCTCCAAATTCGGTGATGAATAAAAAGAAAGCATCGAGAAAATCATTACGAAAACTTTGAATCCATTCACTAATCAGTAAGTTGATTGATTCCATAAGTGGTTCTATTTCTTTTTAAAGAATTTGCGATATTCGCCATAGCCATGAAGCTCAAGTTGATCATAAGGAATAAACTTTAAGGATGCTGAATTAATACAATAACGCAGGCCTCCCTTATCACGTGGGCCATCATCAAATACGTGACCAAGGTGGGCGTCCGAATCTTGACTCCGGACTTCGGTACGGATCATACCATGGGAGTAGTCGTGTCGTTCAAGGATAACTTCCTCGATGATGGGTTTCGTGAAGCTAGGCCAACCACATCCGGAATCAAATTTATCTTCAGATGTAAATAAAGGGGTGCCGTCTAAAATATCGACATAAAGTCCTCGTTCTTTATGATTCCAGTATTCGTTTTGAAAAGGTGGTTCTGTCGCACTTTCAAGCGTGACTGCACGTTGGATAGGGGTTAATTTCTTTAAATCAATTTTCTTTTTCATCTTATGTTCCTCGCCCTTTATCTACTTAAATTATCCTAATAATGCTATTATTGTAGCATTGTTAACCTAAAGAATATTCGGAGAAAACCATGGCAGATTTATTTAAAAAAGCATATGAATTTAAAGATGTCGATAATGCAGTTAACTTAGGAATTTATCCTTACTTTCATGCCTTAGAAAGTAAGCAAGATATCGTTGTGAAAATGGAAGGCAAACGCCGAGTCATGATTGGGTCTAATAATTACCTAGGATTAACTGGTGATAAGCGCGTGATTGATGCCACTGTCAAGGCAGTTAAGAAATATGGAACTGGTGTATCTGGTTCACGTTTCTTAAATGGAACCTTAAC
>Ga0172372_10012053_pt1 | contig 10896 bp, 6 predicted proteins | sample LakKiv5m_2_FD_114544 | JGI IMG/M metagenome (GOLD analysis project Ga0172372, IMG submission 114544) | Freshwater microbial communities from Kabuno Bay, South-Kivu, Congo - kab_092012_9.5m | ecosystem: Environmental > Aquatic > Freshwater > Lake | place: Democratic Republic of the Congo... | reverse complement strand
TACGTCGTCGGCGGCTCGATGGGCGCGATCGGCGGGATGTACCTGCTGAACGCGGCACCCGAGCGCTTCGCCGGCGCCTTCCTGCGCAACGGGCTCTTCGACCTGCTCGCCACCGATTACCGCAACCCGCCGGCCTTCACCGCGCTCTTCGGGCCCTTCAAGCGCAACCTGCCGACGCTCGACGGGCTGCCGATCCTGACGCGCACGAACGCGCTCGCCATGTCGCGCCTCGACCTCGCGCGCGACTGGCCGCTCGTGCGCACGATCAGCGGACGCAACGACGAGACCGTCGGCTGGTCGAGCGCGGTCGAGCTGATGGACGGGCTCGCCGCCGACCTGCGCCCGGCGGTGCACTACTGGGACGAGCGCGAGCACACGCCGCTCGGTTACTGGCGCGACCTCGAGCGCACGCTCCTGAAGCGCACCTTCCAGCTGCGCCGCGACCGGCCGATCCTGCGCTTCACGCAGTGCTCCTTCGACGAGGAGCCGGGCGACGGCACGCGCACGGCGGGCGACACGATCGGCTCGATCAACTCGGCCGTCGACTTCGACGCGGCCAGCGCCACGTCCAGCGTCGACACGCTCGAGTTCGAGGTCTACCTGCGCGCGGCCGGCGTGCTCGACGATGCGCCTGCGGCCAGCGGGCGCGCCGCGCTGACGCCACGCCGCACGGGCGCGTTCCAGCCGCCGCCCGGCACGCTGGTGCACTACGCGCTGCGCGAGCTCGGTCGGCTCGTCGACGAGCACGTGCTCGTGGCCGATGCCTTCGGGCGCGTGACCACGCCGCCCGTGCCGCTGACGGCCGTGCCGCGCGTGGCGCGCTTCGAGCGTCTCGCGGGGCCGCTCCCCGGGCTGTTCCTCGGCGCGGGCGCGCTGCGCGGCGACCGCTTCCAGTTTGCGCTGAGCGGGACCCCCGGCACGGCCTGGAGCGTGTTCCTGGCCCTGGGCGACGCCGGCGGACCGCACGGCACGGTGCCCGGCGTCGACCTGATCACCCTGAGCGGAACCTTCGACGCGCGCGGCTTCGCGACGCGCGATCTGACCCTGCCGACGACCCTGCCGGCGGGCACCTGGATCCACGGCCGCGGCCTGGTCGACGGCGTGCTGGGCGCCCCGGTGGCCGTCCCCGTGCAGGACTGAGCCCCGCGCGGGCCTGAAAAGACGCTGGCCCGGGCCGGGGGGAACACTAGACTCCGCCGGGAATGGGCCCGACCCGCTCCCTCTTGCTGGCCACGCTGCTGGCGCCGCTCGCCGCGGCTTGCCAGCTCGCTCCGGCCCACGCCCACAACCTGGCCGAGCTGCACGAGCCCGATGGCCGCCACGCGCGCCGCGGCGAGCTGCAGAGCCCGCTCGGCTACCTGTTCAAGGAGACCCTGCGGCGCGCGGACTTCCGCGACGCGGCGGGCGCGGAGGCCGCCGCGGACGAGCGCGAGGAGCGCATCGACGATCCGCCCGGCGAGTGCCTCGAGAACCTGCTCGACCTCGCGCGCTGCGTGCGCGACGGCGTGCAGGCCGACGAGAAGACCGTGGCGATCCTGGCCGAGAACTTCGCCTGGCTGGTGGCGGATTGCCCCTATCCGCTCTCGCGCGAGCGCTGCGCCGCGGAGCTCGGGCGCTTGACGGTGTGGCTCGCCGCGCGCGAGCCGGCGCCGGGCACGCCGGCCACGCCCGAGGCGGTGCAGGCGGCCTTCACCGAGCTCGTGCGCGTCACGGCCGAGGTGCGCGCCGATCCGGGTCTGGCCGGCAACGCGCTGGCCGAGCGCTGTCAGGCACTGAGCGTGCTGCCGCTCGAGCGCGAGGGCGCGCTGCGCCTCTTGCGCGGCGTCAACCGCCTGCTCGCCGCGGGTGAGCGTGGCGCCGTGCTGGCGCCGCTGCGCGCGCTGCGTCTCGAGCTGGCCGGGCAGATGCTCTCCTTCGGCGTGCGCCGCGCCCTGGAAGACGAGGAGGGGCGCGTGCGCGCCGCGGGGCTCGAGGCGGGCGTGCGCGCCTTCCCGGACGAGCGCGCGGCGCTGCTGCGTGCGGCCCTGGCCGCGCCCGCGGCCGAGGTGCGCGAGCCCGAGCTCGTGCTGCAGCGCGCGCTCGATCTCCTGGCGCGCTACGGCGAGCCGCCGGCGGCCGAGGGCGTCGCGCCCGAGGGCGCGCGCGAGGAGTGGATCACGGCCGCGATCGAGGCCCTGCGCGCGCAGCTCGACGGGCCGACCTCGACCGCTGCCTGTCGTGCGCTCGCGCGCCTGACGGGCGAGCCGGCGACCTTCCTGCCCGAGGTGTGGATGGCGCGCTGGCGCGCGCGCACGGCCGGGGCCGCCGAGGGCGGTTCCGCCACGGGAGCCGCGCCCTGAAGATGGAACGGCGGGGCGGACTCGCGCGCCTGTGGTCCGTGCTGCGGATCGTGCTGGCGGTGCTGATCCTCGTGTGGGTCGGCAAGAACTTGCCGTGGCGCGACGAGCTCCTGTTCCAGGGCGCGTCGGGCGAGACGCTCAGCGCGCTCGGGCGCATCGAGGGCGACTGGAAGGAGGACCCGGTGCGCTTCGTGCCGGACGAGCCCTCCGAGATCGATGCGCGCTGGCCGTTCGGAGCGCGCGAGGCCGTGGCGCGCGGCGCGCCGATCCTCGGGCGGCGGCGTGCGAGCGGCGAGACCGAGGGCTTCGACTGGCATCCGGGCATGCCGCACGCCTTCCGCGAGATGGACGTGGGCTGGCTGGTGCTCGCGCAGGTGTGCTTCTTCGTGGCGAACCTGACGATCGTCACGCGCTGGTGGCGGCTGCTCGCGCTGGCCGGCTGTCCGACGCGCTGGAGCAACGCCTTCCGGCTCACGTTCCTCGGGCTCTTCTTCAACAACGTGCTGCCCGGCGCGACCGGCGGTGACGTGCCGAAAGGGCTGATGGTCGCCAAGGAGAACCCGGGGCGCGGCGCGGACGCGCTGATGACCGTGCTGGTCGACCGCATCTTCGGGATGGTCGCGCTGGCGGCGCTCGCGCTGCTCGTGATCCTGCTCGTGCCCTCGCCCTTCGACGCGCTGCGGCCGGGGCTTCTGCTGGGGCTCGGAATGGTGGTGGTCGGGACGCTGCTCTACGCGCAGAAGGGGCTGCGGCGCGCGCTCGGGCTCTCGGCCCTCGTGAACCGCCTGCCGCTGGCCGAGAAGCTGCGCCAGCTCGATCGCGCCGCGCTGCTCTACCTGAAGCGCCCGGGCGGGATGGCGGTCGCCTTCGGCTTCTCGTTCGTGAACCACCTGCTGGTGACCTTCGGGGTCGTGTTCCTCGGACGCGCGATCGGGATCGAGGGCATCGAGCTCTTGCGCTGGTTCGTGCTGGTGCCGGTCGGCAACCTGATCAGCGCGGTGCCGCTCGCACCGGGCGGGTGGGGCGTCGGCGAGCTCGCCTACGGCGCGCTGTTCGGCATGCTCGGCGCGAGCCAGGCCCTGGGCGTCGCGGTCAGCGTGACCTTCCGCCTGAGCCAGCTCGTGCAGAGCCTCCTGGGCGGGATCTTCCTCCTGCTGCCGAAGAGCCGCGGCGAAGTCGACGCCGTGCGTGGCGGCTGAAGCGCACGCGGCTATCATCCGGGGCTCCATGAGCCTGATCGCCGTCGGAACCCTGGCCTTCGACTCCATCCAGACGCCCTTCGAGCAGCGCGAGGAGGTGCTGGGCGGCTCGGTCACGCACTTCGCCCACGCTGCGCGCCTGTTCGGGCCGCTCGAGATCGTCGGCGTGGTCGGGACCGACTTCCCGGACGCGGTGCTGCGGCGCTTCACCGAGCTCGGCATCGGCGTCTCCGGGGTCGAGATCGCGCAGGGCAAGACCTTCCGCTGGAGCGGGCGCTACGAGAAGGACTGGAACACGCGCCACACGCTCGACACGCAGCTCAACGTGTTCGAGCACTTCGATCCGAAGGTGCCGGCCGCGCAGCGCGACGCGCGCTACGTGTTCCTGGCCAACGCGCAGCCGGCGGTGCAGATGAAGGCCCTGGCGCAGGTGCGCGCGCCGCGCCTCGTGGTGGCCGACACGATGAACCTGTGGATCGACATCAAGCTGGGCGAGCTCGAGGAGCTCCTGCGGCGCATCCACGGCCTGGTCGTGAACGAGGAGGAGGCGCACATGCTCACCGGCCGGCGCAACCTGTTCCAGGCGGCCAAGGTGTTGCTCGAGAAGGGCCCGCGCTTCGTGATCGTGAAGAAGGGCGAGCACGGCGCGTTCCTGCTCGGGCGCGACGTGCGCTTCGCGCTGCCGGCCTATCCGGTCGAGGAGGTCGTCGATCCGACCGGCGCCGGCGACTCCTTCGCGGGCGGTTTCATGGGCTACCTCGCGGCGGTCGAGAACCTCGACCCCGCGACCCTGCGGCGCGCGATGCTGTACGGCACGGCCACGGCCTCGTTCTGCGTCGAGGGCTTCTCGGTCGAGGGCCTCGAGCGCACCGACCGTTCGCGCCTCGAGGCGCGCTACAACGAGCTCGCGGCGCTGGTCACACCGTGAGCGCGGCGCCGGCGCGCGTCTTCGTCGCGCTGGCTCTGCCCGCCGAGCGGGCCGCGGCGCTCGCGGCGGCTGCGGCCGAGACGCTGCCCGCGGCGGCCTTCCGCCTGGCACGGGCCGACGGACTGCACCTGACGCTCGTGTTCCTCGGCGACGTGGCGCGGCCCCGGCTGGCCGAGCTGGCGCGCGCCCTGGAGGAGGCCGCGGCACCCCTCGCGCCGCCCGAGCTCGAGCTGGCGGCGACGGGCGCCTTCCCCGCGGCGCGCGCGGCGCGCGTGCTGTGGGCCGGCGTGCGCGAGCGGGTGCCCGGGCGCCTCGCCGCCGCGCGCGCGGGCGTGCTCGCGGCCTGCGCGCGGGTCGGGCTCGCGCCGCCGGCGAGCGAGGAAGCGCGCTTCCACCCGCACGTGACCCTGGCCCGGCCGCGCCGACCGGAGACGGCCGCGCCGGCGGCTTTCCTCGCGCTCGCACCGACCGGCCCCTTCGTGGCCGAGGCCGCGGTCCTGTTCGAGTCGACGCGCGGCGCGGGCGCGCAGCACTACCTCCCGCTCGCCCGCGCAGGTTTCCGCGGGATCTCCTGACACCACGCTGGCGGCTGGACGTCCTTGGGATGGAGCGAGGGGCTTTTTCCGCCTCTTCGCATTGCTAGGATCCGCCGCGGGGGGTGAATCCCACACCGCCGCGGCCCATCGCCGAGGCCCTCTGACCGAAACGCCACCATGACCGTTCCCCGCACGACGAAACCCACGAACACGTCCCCCGAGTCCGATTCGAAGGCCGAGGCCGCGCGCGCCGAGAAGGCCCGCGCGCTCGGCGCCGCGCTCTCCGAGATCGAGAAGAGCTACGGCAAGGGCGCCATCATGCGCCTCGGCGAGAACGGCGGCCTGGTCAAGGAGGTCAAGGGCATCCTGACCGGCTGTCCGTCGCTCGACCTCGCCCTGGGCGGCATCGGCCTGCCGCGCGGCCGGGTGGTCGAGATCTTCGGCCCGGAAAGCTCGGGCAAGACGACCCTCACGCTGCACGTCATCGCCAACGCCCAGAAGGAGGGCGGGATCTGCGCCTTCGTCGATGCCGAGCACGCCCTCGATCCGGCCTACGCGCGCAAGCTCGGAGTCAAGCTCGACGACCTGCTCGTCTCGCAGCCCGACACCGGCGAACAGGCCCTCGAGATCGTCGATGCGCTGGTCAAGTCCGACGCGGTCGACGTGGTCGTGGTCGACTCCGTCGCGGCTCTCGTGCCGCGCGCCGAGATCGAAGGCGAAATGGGCGACAGCTTCGTCGGCCTGCACGCGCGCCTGATGAGCCAGGCTCTGCGCAAGCTGACGGGCTCGATCGCGCGCTCGAACACGCTGGTGATCTTCATCAACCAGATCCGCGAGAAGATCGGCGTGATGTTCGGCAGCCCCGAGACGACCACCGGCGGTCGCGCGCTGAAGTTCTACGCTTCGTGCCGCCTCGACATCCGGCGCATCGGTCAGCTCAAGGAGGGCGAGGAAGTGATCGGTGCCCGCACCAAGGTCACGGTCGTGAAGAACAAGATCGCCCCGCCCTTCCGCAAGGTCGAGTTCGACATCCTGTTCGACCAGGGCATCTCGCAGGAGGGCGACCTGCTCGACCTCGGCACGACCAACGGCGCGCTGCTGAAATCGGGCACCTGGATCAGCTTCAAGCACCCGACCGAGGGCGAGATCCGTCTCGGCCAGGGCCGCGAGAAGGCGCGCACCTTCCTACTCGAGAATCCCGAGATCATGGCCGAGGTCACGCGCGCAGTGATGGCCAAGGCGATGCCTTCCCTGACCAAGAGCGATGGGGCGGCCGCGCCCACCGGCGGCACGCCGAGCGGGGCTCCGGCCCAGGCTCCGGTCACGGGCATGCCCGCGGGCTCGCCTGTGGCACCCACGCTGAAGCCGGCCGCCAAGCCGACCACGCCCGCGACGGCCGGCACGGCCGCCGCGAAGTAGCCGCGCGCTCGGCTCGAAGCCCGGTGACCCCGTCGATCCGCAGCCCGGATCGGCGGGGCTCCGTGCGCGCCAGGGCGTCGGGTCAGGGGCGGCGCCCGCTCGGAACGCCGCGCGCCTTCGGCAGCTCGCGGTCGGCCGGATCGGTGCCGAGGTCGAGCTCGTCCCGGTCGTAGGCCCCGTCGAGGTCGCGGTCGAGGCCGAGGCGCCGCTCGGAACGGCGCGGCACGGCGGTGAAGGTCAGCTCGCTGCCACTCGCCGCCAGGGCCACCAGCTGGGCCGAGGTGAAGGTCTCGAGCAGCCGGTCGGACTGCCACAGGTCGGGCCCGCGCCAGGCGAAGCCCCGCGCGAGGCCGTCCTTCTTGCCGTGGGCCACGAGTCCGACCGCGCCGCCCTCGGCCAGGCCCACGAGCTGCGCCAGGCGCGCGGCCTCGGCCGGCGGCGGAGTCGCGGTGAGCAGCGTCACCTGCGCACCGACCGCCGCGTGGACCGACTTCGTCGGCGGCGAAGGCGGCTCGTAGGGCACGCTCGTCGGCGGCCCGGGCGGCTCGAGCTCGCCGCTCAGGCACAGGAGGAAGGCCACCATGTCGGCCACCTCCTGCAGGCTCGTCAACCCGAAGGAGGGATCGCTGACGAAGCGCGCCAGCGAATCGACGCTGCCGTTGTGCACGTAGCCGAAGCCGGCCACGCTCTCGAGCTGCGTGGCGTCGAAGCCGGTGCGCTCGTGCAGCGTGCGTAGCTGGGGCACCTTGAAGACCTCGCCCTGGAACTGGATCAGCGCATGGTGGCGCTCGCCGTTCGGGCCGAGCGGCGGCTCGACGAATCCGGCCCCGCTCTCGTAGGCGCCCGAACCGAGGCTGGCGGGCAGCGCGTGGCAGGACGAGCACGCGCCCTCGAAGTCGCGCAGGAAGGGCGGACGGAAGAAGGCGCGCCCGGTGGCCGCGTTGCCGTTCGGCAGCGGCTGGCCGGCGGGGGCAAGCTCGCCGGTCGAGAAGTGCCCCGGCAGCGGCAGGCTGGTGGGCAGCGAGTTGTCGAGCGCGCGGAACGGATTCGGCGGCAACCACACGGTCGCCAGGAAGTCCTCGAACTCCTGCATCTCGGCGGGGGAGAGCTGCGCGTCGTCGCCGAGCAGCGACTCGAAGGCCGGGTTGAAGGCCTCGAGCCCGTCGCGGTCGCCGCGCCAGTGGAAGGGCTCCTTGCCGACGATGTCCTGCAGCGTCTGGGTCAGGAGCGGGCCCTTGAGCGGGTGGAACGGCAGCGCCGTGCCGCCGTTCTGCACGACCTGCTCGCCGAGCGGTTGCTCGGTCCCGGACGGATCGCCGAGGTCCCAGGCCAGCCGGTCCGTGCGCGCGTCCACGTGGCACGAAGCGCAGGCGACGATGCCCGTGCCCGAGGTCGCGTGCGTGTCGTACAGGTGGCGCCGGCCACGCTTCACGGCCGTGGGCGAGGGATCGAAGAAGGGCACGCGCGCGAGCTCGGCACCGCTCGTGCTGCTGAGGACCGAGAGCGAGGCCTCGAACTTGTTGAGCACGTAGAGCTGGCCGCGCGCCACGTCGAGGGAGAGGCCGGTCGGACCGCTGCCGACCGGCAGCGGAGCGCCGAGCCGCGCGCCGCTCGCATCCACCACGAGCACGTTGTTCGAGCCCATGCCGGCCACGAAGGCGAAGGCGCCGCTCGGGTGCCACTCGAGCGCGCGCGGATCGCCGAGACCGAGCGCACGCGTCGCCGGCGCGACCGTCGCCGCGCTGTAGTCGAGCTGCGGATTCAGGTCCACGAGCGTCTTCGCGCCGCCCGGCGCGGGCTCGACGCGCGCCAGGCGCACGCGCAGGAACGTGCCCGCCAGGTTGGGCTCGAAGCGCACCTCGTTGGTCGCGTCCGTGCCGAGCGCCGTGACCTCGCCGCTGGAGGGATTCACGCCCACGGCCATCACGAGGTTCATGAGCTCGCCCTCGTAGCGCACGGCGAGCGTCTCGGCGTCGATGAAGGCGAGGTCGTGGTCGAGCAGCGTCCAGCCCGGCTTGCGCCCGGAGAACACGGCGCCCGGACCGCTGACGAAGGCCGTCCAGTCGGCGGCGTTCACGTCGCGCCACTCGCCGAGCGCGTTGCGGCGCACGATCAGCCCGGTCAGCGGAGCCGCGCCGTTGGCCGGATTCAGCGGCGGATCGAAGCTGGCGCCCGCGTTCGGCGGGGGCGTCACGCCGCCGTAGGGGCCGAGCGGGTTGAGCGTGGCCTTGGGCGGATACACGCGCCCGGTCGAGAGCTTGCCGGCCAGGATGGTCGTGCCGTTGCCGGCCTCGGCGAAGGCCACCACGACCTCGCCGCGCGCCGCGTCGTAGGCCAGGGCGCGCGGCTCCTTCCCGCTGAGCGCGAGGCGCACGGGCGGCGTGGACAGCGCGTCGACGTCGTAGACGAGCAGCGTGCTCGGCTGCGAGCAGCTCACGAAGGCGCGCTGGAACGGCGCCGTCGGCGAGCTCGCGAAGACCACGTCGCAGGGCTCGTCGTCGGTGGCGAGCGTCGCCACCACGTGGCCGCTCGCGAGGTCGACGATGCTGATCGAGTCGGAGACGTGGTTCACGACCCAGGCCTCGTTCGCGCTGCGCGCGCGCACGGTCACGGGCTCGAGGCCGACCGGGATCGATTGCGCGCGCACCGGCGTGCCGGAGGAGAGCTCGAAGACCTCGAGACGCGCGTCGGGCGTGTTCACCGCCAGCAGGCGCTGGCCGTCCGGCGTGCGCTCGAGCGGATGCACGTGCGGCGACTCCCAGTGCACGAAGCCGGCCTGGGGCGAGGCCGGAGCCGCGGGCAGGGGCAGCAGGAAGCCCGCGAGCGCGACGGCGGGGGAGAACAGCATGGGAAGCTCCGTCGAGAAAGGACCGGGGGGAAGCGTCCCATCCTCACCGGGGACCCCGTGGGTGGCAAGGCGGGCGCGTGGCGCGTGCGCGCCGTGCGCGCCCTCCCTATCATGCGTCGCCCTTTTCCCGCCCGGCAGCGCCGCGCGGGGCCGCCGGAGACCTGTCATGACCCAGCCGAAGAGCGCCGCCGAGATCCGCCGCGAGTTCCTGGACTACTTCGTCCAGCGCGGACACCGCGAGGTCCCCTCCTCGCCCGTCTTCCCCCAGGACGACCCGACGCTGCTCTTCACGAACGCCGGGATGAACCAGTTCAAGGACGTGTTCCTCGGCACGGGCAAGCGCGCCTACACGCGCGCGGTCGACACGCAGAAGTGCATCCGCGTCTCGGGCAAGCACAACGACCTCGAGGAGGTGGGGCACGACACGTACCACCACACGTTCTTCGAGATGCTCGGGAACTGGTCCTTCGGCGACTACTTCAAGGAGGACGCGATCACCTGGTCGTGGGAGCTCCTGACGAAGGTCTGGAAGCTGCCGAAGGACCGTCTGTGGGCCACCGTCTTCGCCGGCGACGAGAAGGACGGCCTGCCGCGCGACGAGGAGAGCGCGCGCATCTGGCGCGAGAAGACCGACATCGATCCGTCGCACGTGCTCTTCTTCGGGCGCAAGGCGAACTTCTGGGAGATGGGGGACACGGGGCCCTGCGGCCCGTGCACCGAGATCCACATCGACCGCGGCCTTCCTGGTGCGGATCCGAAGGACGGCGCCGACCCGGCGATCGGCGTGAACGCCGGCAACGAGCGCTTCATGGAGATCTGGAACAACGTCTTCATGGAGTTCAACCGCATGGACGACGGGCGGCTCGTGAAGCTGCCGGCCCAGCACGTCGACACCGGGATGGGCTTCGAGCGCGTCGTGTCCGTGATCCAGGGCAAGCGCTCGAACTACGACACGGACGTCTTCGCGCCGATCTTCCGGACGCTCGAGAAGGTCAGCGGCAAGCGCTACGGCGCCGGCGACGAGAAGGTCGACATCGCCTTCCGCGTGATCGCCGACCACGTGCGCGCCTGCACCGCGGCCTTCGCCGACGGCGCGCTGCCCTCGAACACGGGGCGCGGCTACGTGCTGCGCCGCTTGATCCGGCGCGCCTCGCGCTACGGACGGCAAGCGCTCGGGCTCGAGGAGCCGTTCCTGTGCGACGTCGCGCCGGCGGTGGGCGAGACGCTGGGCGCGACGTTTCCCGAGATCCCCGCGCGCATGGAGCACGTACGCCTCTTGCTGCGCGTCGAGGAGGAGGCCTTCGGCAAGACCCTCGGACGCGGGCTGCTGCGCTTCGGCGAGCTCGCCTCGCGCCTCGAGAAGTCCGGCGCTAAGGCGCTCGACGGGGGCGAGGCCTACGAGCTCTACGCGACCTACGGCTTCCCGCGCGACCTGGTCGAGCTGATGGCGCGCGAGAAGAGGCTCGCGGTCGACGACACGGGCTGGGACAAGGCCGAAGAGGCGCACAAGGCGAAGAGCAAGAGCGAGGGCAAGTTCAAGCAGCTGCTCTCGGCCGAGGAACTCGCCACGCTGAGCGCCACGCGCTCGACCTACCACGAGAGCGGCGCGACCGCGCTCGAGCTCGAG
>Ga0172372_10012052_pt1 | contig 10897 bp, 9 predicted proteins | sample LakKiv5m_2_FD_114544 | JGI IMG/M metagenome (GOLD analysis project Ga0172372, IMG submission 114544) | Freshwater microbial communities from Kabuno Bay, South-Kivu, Congo - kab_092012_9.5m | ecosystem: Environmental > Aquatic > Freshwater > Lake | place: Democratic Republic of the Congo... | reverse complement strand
TTTTCTTGTTCTGCTCTTCCGTAAGCATTGGATTCGTACTGTTTATTCCGGCCATTCGTAAACTAAATTTATGTAAATGTAAGAATTCTTTATGTTGCTTAAATTACTCTTCTAATTAAGAATATCCCTGCGTTGACTATCCAGTTTCAAGAGGATGAACATCATCATGGAAAAGGACATCATCGAAGATCCCCCATAACTGAAAAATGGCAGTGGAATTCCGATCACCGGAGCGAATCCGATGTTCATGCCAATATTGATCGCAAAGTGATAAAACAGGATCATAGCCACCACATAGGCATACACCCGATTAAACGTTGAACGCTGTCTTTCCGCGATCATGATGATCCGTAACAACATGAACATATAAAGACAAACCAAAATGAATACACCAACAAATCCCCATTCCTCAGCGAAAGGACAAAAAATAAAATCTGTTTCACTCTCCGGAACGTGATTACTTTCAACGCTAGCCACTGATGCGTTATTATATCCTTTGCCCAGCAATCCACCCGAGCCCACAGCGGCCATGGCTCTGTTGCGGTTATAATCCTCCCCATCCGGATCCTCTTTTAATCCAAGGAAGAGTTCGATACGATCTTTCTGGTGTTCGGCAAGTCCTTGAAAGCCATAATTCACAATGGCCGCCAATAATGTGGCAAGGATATACGCGATCAGAATAATAAGCGAGGCCCTGTTACGCTCTCGTTTTGAAGCAATCAGTCGGGAAACCAGCGATAAGAAAACAGCGAATAGTGTCAGTGAGATCATGACGCTCCAGAAACCGGAAAAGATCACCCCGGGAAGAAATCCAAACGAGATCTTTTCGTTACTCATCAGCAATGTGACCAAACTGAGGAAAACAACCACAAACAAGATAGGAATGAAATGGCTCCCCACCCATGTTTGTTTGAATTTTACACCCGGAATAGTGTTCACCAGCCTCAAGATCAAGGGGTCGTAGGTAATCCCTTCGCGATACATTACGAATAAAAAAGAGGTAAAGACAACGAATGTTCCGGCATCAGGCTGCAAAAGGATCAGTGTCATAGGAACGAGAATAATCGCATTAGCGAGGAGCACCGTTTGCGATGTTTGTTGCTTTACATTCACGTTGCTTATGAATCGGGCGAGCAAAAGGCCCGTGCCGATCTTCGCAAATTCGGCAGGCTGTATACCCATGGTACCAATGCCCAGCCAGGCTCTCGCACCATTAACCGGTGGCATGAACAAAACAATGACGAGTAAAACCAGTGTAAAGAGGTAGATCGGGACACAGAATTTTCGGTAAATATCTGAATCGATCAGGAAGACCATAAGCCCAAGAAACAGAGAGACCACCAGCCAAATCATTTGCTTTCCATACTTCTGAGAAAAGTCGAAGAGGTTAGGATGATCTTCATTATAGGCCGTGGAATAAACTGTCGCTACACCCAAAATCAACATGAGTATGTATACAGCGAAAAGCGCCCAATCAACATTTGCCACCAATGATTCGTTCTGTCTCATTCGCGATAAGTGAATTTTGCTTCAAGAATCGTTTTCTCGCGGTCTTTTTCCGTGATCTTTCTGGTGAGGTATTTTTCGATCATTAACCCTGCCGTTGGCGCCGCCCACAAACCACCTCCCCCTTTGGCGTTCTCAATGAATACCGCAATGGCAATTTTCGGTTGATACATCGGGGCAAAAGCGATGAATACGGAGTGATCTTCTCCGTGAGGATTCTGAACCGTACCTGTTTTACCACAGACAACAATATCCTTTAGTTTGGCTCTTTTTCCGGTCCCTCCCGAAACATGCACTACACGACGCATGCCCTCAATGACAACACCGTAATGCTGGCGGTCGACCATTGCAAAGTGTTTTTTTCTATAAAGCGCATCGGGCCCTTTTTTCCCGATCGATTTGACGAAATGTGGTGTGATATACCATCCCCGGTTCGCAATCAAGGCAGCAATATTTGCCATGTGTAGCGGAGTAAGCATGACTTCACCCTGACCGATTGAAATAGAACGTATCGTAGAAAAGGCCCAACGTTGATGACCATACCACTTATCGTAATATGCAGGGTCGGGTATCAAACCAGATCGTAAACCGGTAATGTCCGTTTCGAGCTTGCTTCCCAAACCAAAACTGTGCATGTATTTTGCCCACAACCCCAATCCTTCTTCGGCATCAGCAAAGATGCTTTTCTTTTTCCCCTGTTGAATAATCCGGCGCGTAACGGCATAATAGTAGGGATTACATGAATGTTTGATCGCATCAGCAAGATTACCGGCGCTCGGGTGATCGTGACATCCAACCATTGATTTATTACATGGAAATCCAGACTCAGGAGTAATGACACCTTCCTGAAGTCCAATAAGCGAGTTTAATAATTTGAATGTTGAACCGGGAGGATATTCTGCCGCCAAAGGTCTTGGATAAAGCGGTTTGCTCGGGTCAAGGACCAGTTTAGGATAATTGGTCGAAATATTTCTTTTTCCAATCAATAGATTTGGGTCATAGGAGGGGGCTGATACGAGTGCTAAAATTTCACCGGAAGCAGGCTCAATGGCAACGATACATCCGCGCTTCCCTTGCAATAATTTCTCCCCATAAGCTTGCAGAATAATATCTACTCCCAACTTAAGCGGCGGACCCTGTAACGCACTGGTGTCATATTTACCTCCCGCATAAGATTCGATCGCATTATTCAATGCGCTTGTTACAATGTATTTGATTCCTTTTCTGCCGCGCAGTTGCTCCTCATAGTAGCGTTCGAGTCCTGCCCTTCCAATATTGTTTCCCGGTTTGTAAAAATGGTCTTCCTCTACCTCTTCTCTGTTCACTTCCGACAAATACCCCACAATATTTGCCCCATTGGCAAAAGGATAGCTGCGCATGCTCGTCACTTCTTCATAGAAACCGGGAAAATTTTCCAGATGCGGTGCTATTCTGGCAATCTCTTCCAGAGTCATTTCCTTAATAAAGGGATACGCTCTGATCTTCTGATAATTAGAGGTGCGCTTTCCAGTATGCTTGTTATAGTAAGTGCCTTCGCCCTCACGAATGTCACGAAAGCGCTTTTTCACCTGCCAGGTTTGCCAACCTAACAATTCGGCAAAAGAAGAGGTGTCGAAATTCTTCATATTGTCCTCTACTACCATCAGGTTGTAGTACGTTCTGTTCGCTACGATTTTTTTACCATTCCGATCGAAAAGTACTCCTCTCGGTGGTGTGATCTCTTTGCGTTTCTCGGCAATTTCCTGAGCACGCAAATGCCAGCTATCATCAACGACCTGCATGTAAAAAATCCGCAGGGTATAAATGATCCCGACCAGAACAACAAAGGTAATGAGCACGTATTTGCGCGTATCAAAATTCATCGCTCCTTAGGCTTTGAAATGAAAAGGGCTTGCAATAGGTAGCAAAGCGCATAGGAAAGTGGAAGACTGAGGATTGTTTTCTGAAGAACAAAAAACACCTCATCCAGACGAAAGATCTCGATCAAAAAGAACCAGAAATGCTGAATGGCCAATAAACCACCGAACACATAAATGAACCAGCGCGTACCCATCTCAAAAATATTGCCTTCACGCATTTTTTCATAACCGTCGCGCGGTGAGAAGATCTTCATAATGACAGGCCTCAAATAGGCAAAAAGCACCAAGGAAGACGTATGCAATCCATACGTGTTTGAGATCGCATCGATCAACATTCCCATGCCAAAGGCGATCAACATCAAATAGATGAGTCCAAGATCAAACGGAAGGAGCATGATGAACAGCGGGTATACCATGAGCTGAATTCCCCATCCGACCTCGAGTTGATTGAGGATAAATGCCTGTATGATAAACAGGGCAATAAAACGAATACTATGTTTCAGGATCTCGTTCATTCTTCTTCCTTATCTTCAGGTATGGCCGCTTCCAGACTGTCTTGTTCTGCCTGCATCAGGTTCTTGATGACGTAGACCCGTTGCAATGTTCGATAATCTTCTGAATAGCGCATCACTACATCCCAAAGTGGTTTTCCCTCTACCGGACGCAATTTTTCAATATGTCCCACATTCAAACCGCGTGGGAAGATTCCTGAACCACCACGCGTAACCACCTTCGACCATTTTTTGATCTTTAAATCGTTGGAAATACCCGTGATGGAACCTCTTCGTGGATCTGCTCCATCCCATTTCAATAATCCAAATAAACCAATTGGCTCAATCATTACATCGATATTGATGTTTTCGGTCAGCACGGATTTCACCACAGAAAAATGTTCACTCGTATTGTGAATGATGCCCACAATTCCTTTTTCAGAAAACACACCCATGCCTCGTTTTATACCCTGACGGTAACCGATATTCAGTGTAAAATAATTGTTGCGTTTAGTAACCGTAGAATTTATCACTGTTGCCGGAATAAACAGGTATTGCTGATGAAAGAGCGTGTCATCGATTTTGAAGGTGTGTCCTTGCAGTTTTTGAAAACTCGCAGGCTGATGTTGACGCAACCAGGTGTTTTCTCTTTGCAACATATCGTTATTGTAACTGAGATTAAAGTGCTTGGTGATATCGTTTCTGACCTCCAGCACGCTGCCGGAAACATAGGAAGCACTTGTCAGGTATTGTGATCTTGGAAACTCAAGAAAAGTAAAATAAGTTGACAGTGCAATAAGCTGCAGTGCAATGAAAACAAGAAACACTCGGAAACGCCTGAAAAAGGCTATCAGATTGCGCATGTACAAAAATAAAAAAGTCCCGTCAATTTCTGCGGGACTTCTGAATTAATCTCTGATAAGGAACTGGAACCGATCGATGTTCTTGAGGGCGATACTGGTTCCCCGAGCCACCGCTCTGAGTGGATCTTCTGCAATGTGAACCGGCAACTTTGTTTTTGCCGAAATTCGTTTATCCAAACCGCGCAACATGGATCCACCTCCTGCAAGGTAAATTCCGGTTTTATAAATGTCCGCTGAAAGTTCAGGAGGTGTCATCTCAAGGGCACTTAAGATCGCCTCTTCTATCTTGGAAATGGTTTTATCAAGCGCATGCGCAACTTCCGAATACGTAATGACGATCTCTTTTGGAATACCTGTCATCAAGTCACGACCGCGTACTGCAAAATCTTCAGGTGGAAAATCCAACTCAGGAAGCGCTGCGCCCACCTCGATTTTGATCTGTTCAGCCGTACGCTCGCCCACCAGGATGTTATGCTGACGACGCATGTATTCTTCAATGTCATTGGTGAAATCATCACCTGCAATACGAATTGACTTATCACAAACAATACCTCCAAGCGCAATTACGGCAATCTCCGAAGTACCACCACCAATATCGATGATCATGTTACCCATAGGCTCCTCGACATCGATTCCGATACCGATAGCTGCGGCCATTGGTTCGTGGATCAGGTAAACTTCCTTAGCTCCGGCATGTTCTGCAGAGTCTCGTACCGCACGTTTCTCAACCTCCGTAATTCCCGAAGGGATACAGATTACCATACGTAATGTTGGGTTGAACAAGCTTCTTCCCGGATTGATCATTTTGATCATCCCGCGGATCATTTGTTCTGCACTCTGGAAATCGGCGATCACACCATCTTTCAAGGGACGAACCGTCTCGATGAGTTTGTGTGTCTTTCCATGCATTTGCTGGGCTTTTTTTCCGATAGCAACCACTTTCCCGGTCTGAATATCCTTGGCGACGATAGACGGTTCATCCACCACCACTTTGTCGTTAAGAATGATCAGCGTGTTCGCCGTTCCAAGGTCGATTGCGATCTCCTGCGTTAAAAAGCTAAATAAACCCATTTTTGTCTTCGCCTGTTATGAAAATAGCACTAGTTATCCTGCTATTAATCGTAAAATTCGCTTTTTTGTTTCAATAAACTGAAAAAATTAGCATTTAATGTTTGAAGTGGCGATTTCCGGTAAAAACCATAGCCATTTCGTTGGCATTACAATAATCGATGGACAATTCATCCTTGATGGATCCTCCCGGTTGAATGACTGCTGTAATCCCTGCATTGTGTGCGATCTCAACGCAATCAGGAAAAGGGAAAAATGCATCTGAGGCCATCACCGCACCATTCAGATCAAAATCAAAACTTTTCGCTTTGTGAATAGCCTGACGAAGCGCATCAACACGAGATGTCTGTCCTGTTCCACTCGCAAGCAACTGACGATTTTTTGCAAGAACAATGGTATTCGACTTTGTGTGTTTTACGAGTTTATTCGCAAACAACAGGTCATCGATCTCTGAAGCCGTTGGAGTTTTCACAGTTCGTGGTTCAAGCGCTTCTTTTCCTTCAGTTAACAAATCCTTGTCCTGTTCCAAAACGCCATTTAAAATCGTTCTGAACTGTTTGGAAGGTAATTTAACCTCCTTCTGAACCAACAGGATGCGGTTCTTTTTAGACATCAAAAGCTCTTGCGCTGCCTTATCGTAACCGGGAGCGATTATTACCTCGCAAAATAATTCGTTTACTAATTCAGCTGTTTCGGCATCAATCGTTCTGTTTGAGATCAGAATTCCACCAAAGGCACTCACCGGGTCACCCGCTAACGCATCGATATATGCTTGTTTCAACGTCGATCTTGTTGCTAATCCGCAAGCGTTATTATGTTTCAGGATCGCGAAGGTCGGATCGTCATTGAATTCTGCCATCAGGTTCACTGCGGCATCTACATCCAACAGGTTGTTGTACGAAAGCTCCTTGCCGTGCAACTTTTCAAACATCGCATCAAGATCACCGTAAAAAACACCTTTCTGATGCGGATTCTCGCCATAGCGAAGTACTTGTGCTCCCTGTACGCTCTGTTTAAATACACCGTCCTGATCTCCATTAAAATAGGTGAAAATCTGACTGTCGTAGTGGGAAGAAACATTGAACGCATCTCTTGCGAATTGCTCGCGCTGCTCAAGGCTTGTTTCCCCATTTTGAGAAGTAATGATCTCCAGGAAGCGCCCATATTGGCCTTGCGAAGGAATGATGACCACATCATTGTAATTTTTAGCCGCAGCACGGATCAGGGATATTCCACCGATATCGATCTTCTCGATAATAGCTTCATGACTTGCCCCTGAAGCAACTGTTGCTTCAAACGGATAGAGATCAACAATCACTAAGTCGATTTCCGGTATTTCATATTCAGCGATCTGTGCTTGGTCCTCACTTAATCCACGACGATTCAAAATTCCTCCAAAAACCTTAGGGTGAAGCGTTTTTACGCGGCCTCCCAAAATAGAAGGATAAGAAGTCAGATCTTCCACGCGCTCAACAGGAATATTCATTTCCTCAATAAACGATTGTGTTCCTCCTGTTGAGTAAATCACCACGCCGTTTTTGTGGAGTTCTTTAATGATCGGAGCAAGTCCGGATTTATCAAAAACGGAGATCAAGGCCGCTTTTATTTTTTTGTTTGAGATCATAACAGTTTCGAAAAAGAAAGTGCAAAATTAGGTGAAAAAGCCCGATCAGAAAGGCTGAATTTTCAAAATATTCGCAGTTAATATCCACAGTCAGAATTTTGTTGGTTTAAATCTGCAAACAACAATCATTTTGTAGCTTTACCTTTGGATTGAACAGAACATGGCGATCAACATTTTTTTAGTCGAAGACGAACCCAGCTTGAGTGAAATGGTGCAGATGAACCTGGACCTGGAAGGCTATTACGTAACCTGCTTCAATAACGGTAAAACTGCCATCGAAAGACTTTCCGAACTTTGCTCTGCGGATTTAGTGATCCTGGATGTGATGCTGCCTCATCACAGCGGTCTGGAAATCTGTGAAGCTATCAGAAGTTCGAGTTCCGTTCCGATCCTGTTTTTATCTGCCAGAGGAACGACTTCTGACAAGATCGAAGGCCTCAAAAAGGGTGGAAATGACTATCTCGGAAAACCATTCGACCTTGAAGAGCTGTTGTTGCGGGTACGTGTGCTCACAGAACCAGCAAGGCAAGCTCGTAAGAACATCGCACAAGAATTGGTCTTAGGAAATAAGGTCTTGAATTTTGAGACCTTTACGGTGATAGATGCGGTGACGAATGAAACGGATTCGCTCTCTAAAAAAGAGATCGACCTGTTGCGGTTTTTTCTCGAAAATGAGGATAAAGTAGTTTCTCGGGATGAAATTCTGGATAACGTTTGGGGAAAAGATGTTTTTCCAACATCACGAACAATCGATAACTTCATTTTGCATTTTAGAAAGTTGTTTGAGGAAGATCCAAAGAACCCAAGGTATTTCCATTCGATCCGCTCAGTGGGTTATCGCTTCACTCGGAATTAACTACTTTTGCATCCTTACATGGACGGAAAAGAACATTTAAAACAACTGCGTTACGACAAGGCCTACCTTAAAATGGCTCAGTCCTGGTCGAAACTCTCACATTGTAATCGCAAACAAGTCGGCGCGCTCATCGTAAAGGATGCGATGATCATCTCTGACGGGTACAATGGAACACCGGCCGGTTTTGATAATTGTTGCGAAAATGAGATCGGTGAGACGCACTGGTATGTCTTGCATGCCGAAGCAAATGCGATCCTCAAAGTGGCAAAATCCACTAATAATTCAAAAGGTGCAACGCTTTATTTGACCTTATCGCCTTGCAAAGACTGCAGTAAACTCATACTACAAGCCGGAATTGCGCGTGTTGTTTTCAAGGATTCTTATAAAGATGCTGAAGGAATCAACTTCCTGAAAAGCGCTGGCGTAGACGTGTTTCAAATTGAAAATCTTGACGATGATTCCTTCTGACAAAAAATATATCCTTCCTCTGCTGCTCTCCGGATTTTTAGCGCTCGGTTTGTGGATCGGTCATGTGATGACACCACAAATGAGCAACACGATTGGGAGTCAGGGACAAGAGAAATATCAGAAACTTCAGGATATTATTGAAATACTGGATAAAAAGTACGTTGACACCATTAATGGCGAGGCGCTCTTCGAACAGTCTATTGCAGACATGTTACACGAATTGGATCCGCACAGCAATTACATTGCGGCCAAGGATCTTCAGTCTATGAACGAAAGCATCCAGGGGCAATTTGGCGGTGTGGGTGTACGATTTATGATCTTACGGGATACTATCTGCGTAACCAATGTGATTTCCGGATCACCTTCACAACGTGCGGGTGTGCAAGCAGGAGATAAGATCCTTCAAGTTGATGGAAAAAAAGTAACAGGTAAGAACATCACCAATGAAAAAGTGATGTCGATGCTCAAAGGGAAAGAACAAACACCTGTGAGCGTGGAATTACTCCGCGGCAAGAAAACGATTCGGAAGCGCATCATTCGTGGAGCCATACCGATTGAATCTGTCGTTGCCGCATACATGGTGAATGGGTCCACCGGCTATATCAAGGTGGATGAGTTTTCCGTTACGACACCAGAAGAGTTCCGTCAGGCTGCAAGTTGGCTGAAACAAAAAGGCATGTCAAAACTGATCCTGGACCTTCGGAATAATGGGGGCGGAGTACTTCAATCAGCTATTGCACTGGCGGATGAATTCCTTCCAAAAGGACTCGCTATTGTCAAGACAAAAGGAGAGCACACCGGATCATACACTTATCGATCTACCTCAACAGGTATTTTGGAAAAAACGAAGGTGGCGGTGCTGATCAACTCGAGTTCTGCCTCTGCGAGTGAAATTCTTGCCGGTGCACTTCAGGATAATGACCGGGGGACGATCATCGGTCGAAGATCTTTTGGTAAAGGTTTGGTACAAGAAGACATCCGTCTGCGCGATGGCAGTGATCTCCGACTCACGGTTTCCCGCTATTACACCCCGACCGGTAGGTGTATTCAAAAGCCGTATAAAGATGGCTATGAAAAATACATGGAAGACCAGATCGAGCGCTACGATAATGGTGAACTTTATAAGCCAGACAGCAGTGTTTTTGTTGACTCCTTAAAATTCAAAACACCAAAAGGTAAGATCGTTTACGGCGGCGGCGGTATAATGCCGGACATCTTCGTTCCGTTTGATTCCTCGGGCTCGAGTCTTTATTTTACAGAATTACGATATTCACAGGCTTTCAGTGGTTTCGCCTTTGATTTTGTTCAGAACAAACGCATGCAGTGGAAAGATCCGAAGACTTTTACAAGCACTTTCAAGGTGGATGACCAGCTTGTGGAACGGTTCGCGAATTTCGCACAAAAGGAAATGAAGATCAAGCGCAACGCAGCAGAGTTTAAACACAGTAAACGATTGATCGCTGAAACACTTAAAGCGGAGATCGCTCGTCAACTCTGGATGGAAGAAGGGTTTTATCAGGTCTTCAATGCCACCGATAACGAGTTCGAAAAAGCGTTTAATTACCTGAATAACTGATCAGGAACGATCCGTTTTCGCAGTAAGGTATACCGCCAGAAAGATCAGCAACATATATCCCAGTTTTGGCCAGGTGATGGTTTGCGTGTAATCATCTGCCATTCCCAAAGCAAGAAATAAGTACGCAAAAGCAATGACCAGGATCGGCTGAAAGTAAATGTACACGCTTGAGGTCGCAGGTGATAAATATTTCAAGCCATACATGGTGAGTAAGTAGGTCATGAATGTTACCCCCACAATCACATAAGCAATTTTACCCCAGGCAGTTGCCGGAATGATCTCCAATGGGGTTTGAACCAGATCGAACAAAGTTGGCGGAAAGATCAGGACATAGATCAATCCAAAAGTAAATACCCAGGTGATGACGGTAAGTGGACTATACCTGCTCATGATCGGTTTGGCCATTACCAAATAAATGGCATAACTGACCGCATTGATAAAGAGAAACAGATCTCCCAAAGAAGAATCGCCTTTACCTGTACTTGCCGTAAGCGTAAGTAAAACAGTAGCAACCGTGCCCAATACCACTCCAAAGCCACGTAAAAAGCTAATGCGCTCCCGAAGAAGGAAAAGGGATAGGATCACC
>Ga0172372_10012051_pt1 | contig 10899 bp, 11 predicted proteins | sample LakKiv5m_2_FD_114544 | JGI IMG/M metagenome (GOLD analysis project Ga0172372, IMG submission 114544) | Freshwater microbial communities from Kabuno Bay, South-Kivu, Congo - kab_092012_9.5m | ecosystem: Environmental > Aquatic > Freshwater > Lake | place: Democratic Republic of the Congo... | reverse complement strand
TGGTCCGACTATCGGACAAACCTGCTTTACTCATCCTATGTTTGCCGGGGTTCATTTTACCGGATCAACGGGAGTCTTCAACCAGATGTGGAAGACCATGGCAGAAAACCTGCCTCGCTATAAGTCTTACCCTCGTATCGTAGGGGAAACAGGCGGAAAAGATTTTGTGTTGGTACATGAAAGTGCTGATGTGGATGCAGTGGTTACTGCATTGGCAAGAGGTGCTTTTGAATTTCAGGGACAAAAATGTTCTGCTGCCTCCCGTGCATATATTCCCAGCAACCTGGCGGCAGAGATTAAAAAGAAATTGGTAGCTGCCATTGAAAGTATGAAGATGGGTACGGTGGAAGATTTCAGTCATTTCATCAATGCAGTAATCGATGAAAAAGCATTCGACAGCATTACTTCCTATATCAAGCGTGCTGCGAAAAATAAAAAGAATACGATTCTGGCGGGGGGAACTTTCAGTAAGAGAAAAGGATACTTCATTGCTCCTACGCTGATTGAGTCCAAAGATCCGCGGTCACTGACGATGTGTGAAGAAATTTTCGGTCCGGTACTTACCTTATATGTTTACCCTGCGGGTGAATTCGATCGTGCTCTTCAATTGGTAGATAGCACTTCCCCTTATGCACTCACCGGTTCGGTGATTGCGAGAGACCGTGCAGCGATTGAAAAAGCAACGCGTGCACTGAGGGACAGTGCCGGTAATTTTTATATCAATGACAAGCCCACCGGTGCTGTGGTGGGACAACAACCTTTTGGTGGGGCACGTGCATCCGGCACGAATGATAAGGCCGGCAGTCAGCTGAATCTTTATCGTTGGTTGAGTGCGAGAACGATCAAAGAGACTTTTGATCCTCCGACGGATTATAGGTATCCTTTTATGCAGGAAGGATAAATAAGTCTTTTTTCTCCGAAGGGTCTCTCCAACCTTTAGCGTTGGAGGACCCTGCGGCATGAAAGAGAATTAAACTTATTACTGTATATCATTGATAATAATGATCTGCTGTCAAGCCGCAAAGTCCTCCTCCTGCGTCGGAGAGACTTTTCGGAGGAGAGCAAGCCAGTGTCTTCCAAAACTTCCTATTAAACTTTTTTAACTGCCGGTGGTTATATTTGTTCAGTGAAAAATTGAACCTGTATGGCAAAACCAACGCGTGAGCTGGCAGATGCATTGAGGGCAACAGCCCTTCGTTTACAAAACGGTGCCCACTATGCCTGGGGACACCATGGAAGTTGTAATTGCGGACACCTATTGCAGGTGATCACCCGACTGGATGAGAAGGAAATTCTCACCTATGCCCATACAGCACCGGGAGAATGGACAGAACTGGCGGCAGAATACTGTGGTATTACCCAGGCCTCGGTAAGTCTATTGGTGAAAAAACTGATGGAAGCAGGCCTCACCCCCACCGACATCCACCACCTTGAATACCTTACCGACCGTACCATTCTGGAACGTTTGCCAGGAGGTTTTCGCTGGTTGCAAAGAAACAAGCGGGAAGATGTAGTAGTTTACATGGAAACTTTTGCTGATTGGATCGATGAACAATTGCCCCCCAATACCCTTCAGCAATGGCTGCAAGAAATTACCGAACAGAGCTTGGCGGCCGGCGTTACCCCACCAGAATCTTTGCCCGCAGGCGCCTGATCAACCCCTCCCACGGGCTCCCATCTATTGTGCATAACCCGGTTTCTGTCTATTGTGATTTCAGGGTTTTAGCTGTATATTTGCCCCCTCAAAATGTAGCCTGTGGCGACGAAATTTTCCCGTGAAACCTATCTCTACTGGTATGAAGTAATGCAGCTCATCCGCCAGTTTGAACTGAAAGCGGAAGAGATGTATAAAATGGCCGGCAAAATCCGTGGTTTTTTCCATGCCTATGTTGGCCAGGAAGCCATCGCCGCAGGATGCATGACTGCTACCACTGCCGATGATCCCTTCATCACTGCTTATCGCGACCATGGTTTGGGACTGGCAAAGGGCATGACTGCCAACTCCTGTATGGCAGAGCTATATGGCAAGGCGACCGGATGCAGCAAAGGCAAGGGAGGCAGTATGCACTTCTTCAGCAAAGAACACCGTTTCTTTGGCGGTCATGGCATTGTGGGTGCACAAATCGGCACCGGCGCTGGTCTCGCATTCGCAGAAAAATACCTGGGTACACAAAATGTGGTGCTTTGCTTTTTCGGAGATGGTGCTGCACGTCAGGGTATTTTACACGAAACTTTCAACCTGGCCATGCTCTGGAAATTACCGGTGATTTTCATCTGTGAAAATAACCAGTATGCAATGGGTACCTCTGTTGAAAGAACTTCCAATGTGGTGGACATTTATAAACTGGCAGATGCCTACGATATGCCTGCAGATAAAGTAGATGGCATGACACCGGAGAATGTTCATGAGCATGTTTCCCGTGCAGTGAAAAGAGCCAGAGAAGGTGGCGGTCCTACCCTGCTGGAATTGAAAACCTATCGCTACAAAGGCCATTCCATTTCCGATCCCCAAAAATACCGCAGCAAAGAAGAAGTGGAAGAATACCGGGAGCAGGATCCATTGGTAAAAGTGAGAACCAAAATTCTAGACAGTAAGTATGCCACTGCTGCAGACCTTGAATTGATAGACCAAAAAATAAACCTGATTGTAGAAGAAAGCGTTCGCTTCGCAGAAGAAAGTCCCTGGCCGGATGAATCTGAATTGCTGAAAGATGTTTACGTGGACAACAACTACCCTTTCATTGTTGATTGATTCTGTTGTAACAGCGCTTAAATGAAAACAAACCCATCATGAGTACCAAAGTTTTTCACGAAGAAGATTCCATCGAAAAATTGCTTCATTTCTTACAAATCCACCAGAATAAAATCCTGGCAGCGGTTTCAACCATCGTTCTTTTAATAGGAGGCTGGTATGGTTACAACGAATATGTAAAAAAGCCCAATGAAGAGAAGGCAGCCGATGCTCTTTTTAAATCACAGGGATATTTTACACTCGACTCTTCCAGATTGGTATTGAATGGAGACGGACAAAGCAAGGGGGTGTTGTATGTAATGCGCGCCTTCAGCGGAACCAAGGCAGCCAATCTTGCAAAATATTATGCCGGCATCAGCTACTTGCATCTTGGAGAATATGCCAATGCTGTAAAGTACCTGGAAGATTTTTCTACCGATGCCCCTCAAATCCAGTTGTTGGCTTATGGTAACCTGGCAGATGCCTATGCAGAACTGAACAAAAAACAACAGGCAGTGGAATACTACCTCAAAGCTGCCCATCATTTTGAAAAAGATGAGGGCAATTCTTCTGAATACCTTTTCCGTGCTGCTCTTTTGCAAGAAACACTCGGTAAGAACGCTGATGCATTGGAATTATATCGGGAGTTGAAAGAAAAATATCCTAAAACAGAAAAAGGTTACCAGGCAGACAAATACATCAACCGGCTTAGTATATCCAAAGAATAGACGTTGCGCATGGCGAGTACCGGAAATAAATTATTGCAGAAAGGCATCCCTTCACAGAAGGATGCCTTTATTGTTTTGGTGAAAACGGAATGGAATGCTGAGATTGTTAACTTATTGGAGAAAGGTGCGAAAAAAATATTAAAGGAAGCAGATTGTGAGGTCCAAACATTGACCGTTCCCGGTGCTGTTGAAATTCCTTTTGCCATAAAAAATCACTACGCCTACAGTGCTCAGTTGCCGGATGCTTATATCGCACTGGGTGCAGTCATTCAAGGCGATACCCCCCATTTTACTTACGTCTGCCAGTCCGTTACCGATGGCATCACCCAGTTAAATCTGACGCTCGATATTCCAGTGATTTTTGGCGTACTTACTCTCCATAACGAAGAACAGGCGCACGAAAGAACCGGAGGAAAACACGGCAATAAAGGTGAAGAAGCAGCCATGACCGCCCTGAAAATGGTTTTGCTGAACATGAAACTAAAAAAAGCCGGTCACCGCCGATGAAAGTACATATTTTCATTCCCTGCTTCATAGACCAGTTGTATCCAGGCGTTGGTATCAACATGGTGAAGGTATTGAGAAAAGCAGGATGTGAGGTAGTGTACAATTGCGCCCAGACCTGCTGCGGTCAACCTGCCTTCAATGCAGGCTTCTGGGGTGAGGCCAAAGAAGTTTGTACAAAATTCATCACCGACTTTGAAGGTGCAGATTACATTGTTACCCCCAGTGCCAGTTGTGCCGGTTTCGTGAAAAATTATTTTAAATCGCTGTTTGAAAACTCTGCGTATCAGCAACCTGCAAAAAAAACTTCTGAAAAAATTCATGAGTTTTCATCGTTCCTAATAAATGTTCTGGGAATTGACAATTTCGGAGCTGTTTTTAATGGCAAAGCTACCTATCATGATAGTTGTGCTGCATTGCGGGAATGCAATATCAAAGATGAACCTCGTAGATTATTGCAACAGGTGGAGGGACTAGAATTGGTAGAAATGAATGACACCACCACCTGCTGTGGTTTTGGCGGAACCTTTGCAGTAAAGTTCGAACCCATCAGCATTGCCATGGGAGAACAAAAATCGCGCAATGCCGCTGATACCGGAGCCCAATACATCATCAGCACCGACATGAGTTGCCTGATGCACCTTGACGGATACATGCGCAATCAACAGATGAATTTACAAGTATTGCACCTTGCCGATGTATTGGCATCCGGATGGGAATAATTCAAGGTTAGCATTTCATCATCTTAATTACAAAAAGGGTATGAATTATTGGCTCATCAAATCAGAACCTTTTAAGTACAGCTGGGATCAATTTGAAAAAGAAGGTCAAACACTTTGGGATGGGGTAAGAAATTATGGTGCCCGTAACAACCTTCGCTCGATGAAAATGGGGGACAGGGCCTTTTGGTACCACAGCAATGAAGGCCTCGAAATCGTAGGTATTGCAGAGGTTATCAAAGAGGCCTATCAAGATCCAACTACCCCCGACCCTGCGTGGTTAGTGGTAGATTTTCGTCCTTATAAAAAACTGAAGCAGCCCGTATCGCTGGCAGCCATCAAACAGGAACCCCTGCTTGCGAATATGGACCTCATACGATTGGGTCGCTTATCGGTACAAACCGTTCGACCGGAAGAATGGGCTTTGATTTTAAAAATGGCAAAGACCTCCCGATAAATTTTTATCCATGAGCGAATCTTCCTCTCAAAAGAAAATGGTGGTATTGACCGGAGCCGGCATCAGTGCAGAGAGTGGCTTGCGCACCTTCCGTGATGGAGATGGTTTGTGGGAGGAATACGATGTATATGAGGTGGCCCACATCGATGCGTGGAAAAAGAATCCCCAGCTCGTATTGCGTTTTTACAATGAAAGAAGACAACAGGTACTGAATGCGAAACCCAACAAAGCACATCGCCTGCTGGCAGCAATGGAAAGGGATTTCGATATCACCATCATCACACAAAATATTGATGACTTACATGAACGCGCCGGCAGCAGCAAGGTACTTCACCTGCATGGGGAGATTTTACGTGTGCGCAGTGAACAAAATGCAGCATTAAAAGCAACTGCAAAGGGTGACATTCAATGGGGACAACTCGCTCGGGATGGAGCGCAACTCAGACCGGATATTGTATGGTTCGGGGAAGAGGTACCCATGATGATACCGGCAGCACAAATCACCGGTGAGGCTGATATTTTTGTCATCATTGGTACATCCCTGCAGGTTTATCCTGCAGCAGGACTGGTTCAACATGTGCCAACGGGGGTACCTATCTATGTCATTGACAAAAATATACCTTCCCTCCCTGGAAACTCGCTCATTCATTCCATCGAGCAGCCTGCAACCATTGGTGTAGAAGAGTTGTGGCTCGCATTGGGAAAATAATAACATTTGATTCAGTACATTGCCTGCATGCAATTGAATCGATTGTTGGAAAGAACCCTTCTCATGCTTGTACTGAGCATGATTGCTTCCACCGCTTTCAACCAGGAGTCAGAAGCATTTCAAACTTTAAAAAAATTTTATTTTTCAGTTCCTGTTTCAGTAAAAGACAGCAACTGGCTCATCACACCCATTGATACAGGTGGAATGAATTATTTGCTTCCACTTCGACAAGGATTGCAAAGAGAAAAGAACCACACCATCATTGATACCATTGCATACTATGATCTAATGAGTGATGCCCTATGCCGATTGACCGATTATAAAAGCAGTCTTTGGTATGAAAAAAAAATAACCGGCATACTTTCTCGTGAAGAACAGACATTGATTAGCAACCAGGGAATACCTTTCAGGAATGCCGGGACAATTGATGCAACAACTTTTGTTTTGCAACAAACGGCTCCGGAGAGAATTGTTGTTTTCAATGCCTCTTACCTGAAACCCTATACCTATGTTTGGCTGGCATCTCTACTGGATTCTTTGAAAAGGCAGGGATACCATCATCTCGCTCTGGAATTGCTTTCCCCAACGAAAGAACCCATCAAAGAAATTGGTGTTGCCAACGGATTATTCACTACAGAACCGGTGTTGGCTGAATTCATTCGAATGGCAATTGCCTCCGGCTTTTCAGTGATTTCTTGTCAACCTGACTATTCCATTGCCAACCCACACGAAAGAAAAAAAAACCAGGCAAAGCAACTGGGCAATTATTTCAGTAAGATACCTTCCGCAGAAAAGTTAGTGGTGATAACTCAACCTGAATCGATGGGTTCAGACAACAACAAAAAAGTTCAACCCTTTTCTTTGTATCTCTCCTCTTTGTTGGGGCTACCCTGCCTAAGCATAGATCAATGCACGCTTAGTGCGGGAAGTGTTGATGCAGCAGGTGCCTGGTTATATGAATGGCTGTCTTATCAAAAACCCATTGATCGCCCTGTAGTTCCATTGCTAAAGGAGATTCCTTTGTTGTGGAACGAGGGGTACTATTCTTTTATGGTTTGGCATCCGGCACCTGCCTTTCAAAACCAGCGAGCCATTTGGCTGGGGTTCAATGGTAAAAGAAAATCGATTGCTCTCCCGGCTGCACATGCCCGATCCTGGCTGGCGCAAGCTTTTTATCTGGAAGAAATCACCAAGAAGAGAGCAGGCAATTGTGTGCCTGCAGACCAGACTTATCAATTAGCAGCGGATGGTAATTATTACTTGTACCTGCAACCCGGGAAATACCGGATCATTTACAGAAACAAGGACAATGAGGTTCTGACCTTTCGGGATATTGAAGTCAATCGTTGATTACTTGAAAAACAAGTAGGCAATAAAGATGGCTGAGATTACACCAATCAGATCGGCGAGCATGCCTGCCCAGATGGCATAGCGAACTTTTTTTATTCCCACACTTCCAAAATACAATGCGATGATATAAAAAGTGCTGTCTGCACTTCCCTGAAAAATTGAAGCCAGGTTGCCCAGAAAACTATCCACACCATGGTTCTTAAAAACATCGAGCATTAGTCCGCGACCACCGCCCCCACTGAAAGGACGCATGATGGCAACGGGTAAGGAAGGAACAAACTCATTGTTGAGACCCAGGTTCATAAATACCCAGGAAATGCCCTGGATGATGGCATCGAGACCACCCGATTCTCTGAATACCCGAATGCCTACTATGATACCCACGAGGTAAGGAATGATTTTGATGATGACCTGCCATCCCTGTTGCGCTCCTTCAATGAATGCATCAAATACATGTACTTTTTTAATCAGTCCGCCGATGATAAAGGCACATATCACCAGAAAGAGGATAAGATTTCCCAACACATTGCTAAAAGTTTCCTTTGTCCATATTCCCGCCAACGGAGCATCTTTAACCGATGGTAAATGGTAAATGAAGGATGCAAACAATGAAACACCCCCAATTAAGGCACTTAGCCAGGCAATCATTACCCAATCGAATCGCAATCGCTGATAGATAGCTGTTACGATGATGCTGGCGATGGTTGCAGTTACTGTGGCAATCATCAATGGAACAAAGACACCGGTGGGATTGGTACTTCCTGCACTTGCACGATAAGCGATGATGGAAAGGGGTATCAGGGTTAAACCGCTGGTATGCAAAACGAGAAACATGATCTGGGCATTGGAAGCAGTTTCCTTGTTAGGATTCAGTGTCTGCAGGCTTTCCATGGCTTTCAGTCCAAATGGTGTTGCTGCATTATCCAGTCCGAGCATGTTGGCACTGAAATTCATCACCATTTGTCCCATCGCCGGATGGCGATCGGGTACTTCAGGGAAAAGTCGCTTCATAAAAGGATTGAGCCAACGCGCCAGCAATTGAATGGCTCCCGCTTTCTCCCCGATGTTCATGAGTCCCATAAAAAACACCATCACTCCGGTCAACGGCAAGGCTATGTCCATTACCGAAGATTTAGAAGCATCGAAAATACCCTCCACGATTTTTCTGAATATGTCATAGTCCTGAAAAACGATGAGTTTTATCAAGGCAATGACAAGACCTATCAGAAAAAAGAATATCCATACATAGTTCAGTGCCATACTTCTAATTGTGCTTTGAAAATAATGAATTCCGCCGATAGATGAGTGAATGCGGTTGAAATGCTTATCCTCAGGTGTAAACCAACTATATTTGCACCCTGAAAAAGGGACACCGGTCCCGCAAAGCAAGCAATATGGCATTACAGGCAGGAATAGTAGGATTGCCCAACGTGGGAAAATCGACCCTTTTCAATGCGGTTAGTAACAGTGCGAAGGCGCAGGCCAGCAATTATCGTTTTTGTACCATCGAGCCGAATGTCGGACTGGTTGATGTGCCCGATGAGCGATTGCAACAACTGGCGAAATTGGTAAATCCTCAAAGAATTGTACCCACTCAACTTGAAATCGTTGACATTGCCGGATTGGTAAAAGGTGCCAGCAAGGGAGAGGGATTGGGTAATAAATTTTTAGGTAACATCCGCGAGGTAGATGCTATCATACATGTGATCCGTTGTTTTGAGGATGAGAATGTTTTACGGGAAGAAGGAAAGATCAATCCGGTCGGTGATAAAGAAATCATTGAAACAGAACTGCAGTTGAAAGATCTGGAAAGCGTTGAAAAAAAATGGCAGCGGCTGGAAAAAATGGCGCGTGTAGGCACAGATACCAAGGCAAAAGCAGAATTCGACATTTTGGGAAGATGTAAAACGCATCTGGAACAGGGAAAGAATATACATACGTTGGGACTTACCAAAGAGGAGAAAACAGCCATTACTGATTTGTTTTTACTCACCGATAAGCCTGTATTGTATGTTGCCAATGTGGATGAGGCGAGTATGCATACCGGAAATGAGTATTCAAAAGCATTGGCAACTGCAGCAGCGTCAGAAGGAGCCGAAATGATTGTCATGTGCAACAACATTGAAGCACAAATTGCAGAGATGGAACAAGAGGAAGACAGAAAAATGTTCATGGAAGAATATGGCATGAAGGAGCCGGCATTGCACCGGCTCATACAATCTGCCTATGAACTGCTGAACCTGGAAACCTATTTTACTGCCGGTGAACAAGAAGTTCGCGCATGGACCATCAAGAAAGGATGGAAAGCCCCTCAGGCGGCCAGTGTGATTCACACAGATTTTGAAAAAGGTTTCATCAAAGCAGAAGTAATTGCTTTTGAAGATTACATTAAATTTGGGAGTGAAGCGGCCTGCAGAGAAAATGGTAAACTCCGGATTGAGGGCAAAGAGTACATTGTAAAAGATGGTGATGTGATGCATTTCAGGTTCAATGTCTAAATCATTCCTGTGAAAAATAGCAGCATTTTACTGGCATTGGTTTTTCTGGCATCCTGCCAGGGCAATTCATCGTCCACCGATTCTATTCCGGAGGTTTTACCCATTCCACAGGTTCAAAACATGAACTATACTGTCATCAATGTATTCCCTCACGACACCACCTCTTATACCCAGGGATTGCTTTTCCATAAAAATGAATTGTTGGAAGGTACCGGCATGTACAAGGAGAGCAAGTTGAAAAAAGTTGACCTCAAAACAGGGAAACCCCTCCTGCAAATTGCATTGGCACCGGAATATTTCGGAGAAGGCATAACCATATTCAACAATAAAATTTACCAACTCACCTGGAAGGAACACAAGGTATTTGTTTATGATCTTCAGTTGAAACGATTACCCGAAGTGCATGACTGGCCCTATGAGGGCTGGGGCATCACAACAGATGGAAAGAACTTAATTATCAGCACAGGAGGGAGCAATCTCTATTTTGTCAATCCCGCCAACTTTTCAATTGTGCGAACCCTGGGTGTTTCAGATAACAATGGTTATGTTGACAACCTGAACGAACTGGAATGGGCAGATGGATTTATTTATGCCAATAAATACCTTACTGATCAGATTTTAAAAATAGATCCTTCCAATGGTCAGGTGGTGGCCCGTGCAGATTTAACGGGCATCATGGGAAAGAACAACATTGCACCTGCTTCTACATCAGAGGTATTGAACGGCATTGCTTTCCATCCTGAGAAAAAAACTTTTTTCATCACCGGGAAATATTGGCCTGCCCTGTTTGAAATAAGGTTCCAATGAGGATCTTACTTGGGCCGTGCGATGTAAATCAGTGAACTGGTATTTTTTCCTTTCAGCATAGCCTTCAGATTAGAAATTGCGCCCTGAATGAATCCGGAAATGAAATTGTTTTTATTCCCGGCATATTTTTCACTCAATAGGGAAACGTAGAAAGCATCCAGCCACATAGGCCGAATACCTACCAATTCAAACTGATGTGAGGCCAATAATTTCCGCATTGAGTCCGGTGAAAAATGATACAAGTGTCTCGGTACATCGTAGGCAGCCCAATTGACCCCATAATGTTGGGCATCCGGAGAAGTATAATTTGGTACGGCGATGATTAGGTAGCCTTCTTTTCGAAGCAAACGATGAAAATTGTTGAGGTAAACGGATAGATCATGCACATGTTCCAGC
>Ga0172372_10012050_pt1 | contig 10899 bp, 5 predicted proteins | sample LakKiv5m_2_FD_114544 | JGI IMG/M metagenome (GOLD analysis project Ga0172372, IMG submission 114544) | Freshwater microbial communities from Kabuno Bay, South-Kivu, Congo - kab_092012_9.5m | ecosystem: Environmental > Aquatic > Freshwater > Lake | place: Democratic Republic of the Congo... | reverse complement strand
GCGCGCCAGCCTCCGCGTCAGGTATTGCGCCAGCGCCTCGGCGTAGGGTTGGTCTGTCACCATCTGCACGAGGTCAACGTGGTGGCGGTGGCAGCCTTTGGTCAGTTCGTCCTGGAACTTCTTGAGGTTGTCGAGGTAGGCGGCGCGGAATTGCGCGGGGTCAATCATCCGGTGCGCGCCGGCGGTCTCCAGTGATTCGAACTTCGTCCAGTGCGTGAAGGGGAAGTCCAGCTCGTCGCGGTCGAGGATTTGGAAGAGCAGAATCTCGTGGCGGGCGTGGCGGAAGTGCGCGAGGGCTTTCAGCAGTTCCTTTGGGTCGCCGAAGCAGTCGGAGAGCACGATGAGCAGGCCGCGCCGCTGGATGCGCGGGACGAGGTCGTGGAAGACGCCGCCGAGCGCGGTCTCGCCGCCGGGCTGGGCGGACTGGAGTTCATCGAGCAGCACGCGCAGGTGCGGCACGCTGGAGCGTGGCGGGATGTAGCGGCGGATTTTCGTGTCGAAGGTGACGAGGCCCACGCTGTCGCGCTGCTGGAGCATGAGGTAGGCGAGCGCGGCGGCGAGGCGGATGGCGTAGTCGGCCTTGGGCGCGCGGCCCGTGCCCGCGTAGCGCATCGAGCCGCTGAGGTCGAGCAGGAGCGTGGCGCGGAGGTTGGTTTCCTCCTCGTATTCGCGGACGTAGTAGCGGTCGGTCTTGCCGAAGACCTTCCAGTCGAGCCGGCGGATTTCGTCGCCCTGCACGTATTGGCGATGCTGGGCGAACTCGACGCTGAAGCCCTTGTGCGGCGACTTGTGCAGCCCGGAGAAAAAGCCCTCGACCACCAGCCGCGCGACGACCTGGAGGTTCGCGACCTTCTGCAACTCGGCCGGCGTGAGGAAGTCGGAGACGTGGGACATGAGTGACGAATGACCGGAACCCTAGCCGGGGCCGCCGATGGTCTGGTCCATCAACCACATCCAATAGCGAAACCAAGCCACGCACAGGGCAGTAATTAAGAAGACAGAGCCAAAGACGCAATTGGCCCAAAGCTTGGCGAAAGAAATGTTAGGTGACTGGAGCAAACGCAGCACAACTTTCCAGTCCAGCCACAAGGCTAATCCAGCCACCGGAGCCAGCAGGAACCACCAAGTTTGCAACACCAAGTCCGCGTTCATCATCCAGCGGGCGATATCAGGCATCGCAAAGAACCACTCCAAGTCGTCCGAAAAAATGCGGCAACCCGCAGCGGTTAGATGCAGCGCGAAGCAAAAGAAGGCAAGGCTCAAGCCATGTCCAACGACGAGCAGGGACGCGCTGGCCTGGTTGTCTCCGACTGGCTTCATGCCGGGACTCTTTCACACCGCCGCCCGCGCGGCAAATACAGTCCGCGCCGTAACCCGCCCGTCTTTGACTTCGCCCCCGGCGTTGCCTAGCTTCCCCGCCCATGAACGTCCTGAAATGCTCGGACAAGGATTTCGCCGCCCGGCTGGCGCAGCTCGCGGCGGCGTCGAGCCTCTTCGATCCCGTCGTCGAGGAGCGGGCGCGCGGCATCGTGGACGCGGTGCGCGCGCGCGGCGACGCGGCGCTGCTGGAGTTGACCGCGCGTTTCGACGGCGCGCAGCTCACGGCGGAACAGCTTGCGGTTTCGCAGGCGGAGCTGTTCAGCGCCTCGCTGGGCGCGGACGACGCGCTCCGCGCCGCCGTGGCCGAGGCCGGGAAGAACATCGCCGCCTTCGCCCGAAAGTCCCTCCGCCGGGACTGGTCGGCGCGCAACTCGCACGGCGCGACCGTGGGCGAGAAGTTCGACGGCTTCGGGCGCGTGGGCATCTACATCCCCGGCGGCACCGCGCCGCTGGTGTCCACGGCGTTGATGACCATCGTGCTCGCGCGCGTGGCGGGCTGCCGCGAGATCGTCGTCTGCACGCCGCCGGGCAAGGACGGCACGGTGAACTCCGCGCTGCTTTTCGCCGCGCGTGCGGCGGGCGCGACGGAGCTTTACAAGGCCGGCGGCGCGCAGGCCATCGCCGCGCTGGCGTTCGGCACGGCGACGATCCGCCCGGTCCAAAAGATCTTTGGCCCGGGCAACGCCTACGTCGTCGCCGCCAAGCGCCTGCTCGTCGGACACGTTGCGATTGACCTGCTGCCCGGCCCGAGCGAGGTGCTCGTGCTCGCGGACGACTCGGCCAGCCCGAAGTTCATCGCCGCCGACCTGCTCGCGCAGGCCGAGCACGGCTCCGGCCACGAGCGCGTCTGGCTGGTGACGACTTCCGCGAAGGTGCTCAAGGCCACCGAAAAGGAAATCGCCCGCCAGCTTCCGCACCTGTCGCGCCGCGAGTTTATCGCCAAGGCCTTGGCCAACAACGGCTGGCTGATCCGGGTGAAATCACTCGCCGACGGCATCGCGCTGGTGAACCGCCTCGCGCCGGAGCATTGCGAAGTGATGATCCGTCAGCAGCGGCAGGCCGTGCAGGAAATCACCACGGCCGGCGCACTGTTCCTCGGCGGCTGGTCGCCGACGGTGCTGGGCGATTACGTGGCCGGCCCCAGCCACACGCTGCCCACCGGCGGCGCGGGCCGCAGCTTTGCCGGTCTCACGGTGGATCAATTCCAGCGGCGGACCAGCGTGGTGAGCTACTCGAAGCCCGCGTTGCAGCGGGCGCTCAGCGCGGTGCGGAAGTTCGCCGAGCTGGAAGGGCTGGACGCGCACGGGCAGTCGGCGGCGATCCGGCTGGGCTGACGGACACAGCGCGGAGAGCAGGATTAAGCGGAGGAAAGCCGGCGTAGAACGCAGTGCGAGCCGCCCACGCCTCCCCTCGCCCAGCGGGAGAGGAACGGGGTGAGGGAGAAAAGCCGCGAAGTTTTGCCGTATCCAGCCCAGCCCAATGCCGAAGGAAGCAGCCGCTGGAAAAAGCGATTCGGGCGGCAGACGCCAAGGAGGTGAGGGTGGGGAACCCTACTGAAGAAACGTGCTGCCACCCGAATCTTAAAACCGACTGCGGCCGGGACGCCCGACGGTTCACAAGGCGTCCATGAAGCCTGCCGATGGTTCTACGCCGAAGCCCTCGCGTGTCAACCGGCGAATCGGTGTTCCAGTCCTGCCCCAACGGGGCTGCGTCACTCAGCCCAAGGTTGCCGAGTCACCGAGGCTACCTTGGGTGCGGGCAGAGAAGGCCGACAACCCTGAAGGGGTTGCATCTGGGCGGACGCGTGCGCGGGGAAGGCGGCACAGAACCATGTTCAACAGAATCATGGGCCGGCATGATTCTGTGCCCCATGATTCTGTGAACCCCGACAGGCAGGAACCCCTTCAGGGTTCCGGGATATTCCGGCGCGTGACCCAAGGTAGGCGTCGCGGTGCGCCGCCAACCTTGGGCTGAAGGATGCAATCCCGTTGGGATTGGCCGAGGGGGAAAAGCGTTCATTTCGCGTCCAGCCGCTTCACCTTCACCTCATACACCACCCAGTCAATGGTGTGGGTGCCGAGGGCGAGGCTGCCGGGCGGGGTGGCCCAGCGCGGATCCGGGCTGAGGTCGGCGGTGGGGCCGGCCCATTGGTAAAGCGGCTGGCTGTCGAGCGTGGCGGTGACGGTGGCATTGCTCCCGTCGAGGCGGACGGTCAGCTCCAGATCGTGCTGCTCGGAGTCCTTCACCTGCTTGCCCCGCGCGGAGCCGGGCGCGTTCGCCACCCCTTTGCCTTGCACCAGGTTCAGTCCGGTGTAGTGGCCCAAGTTGGGAAACGCATCCAGTTGAAAACCCACCAGTCGGTCGGCGACGGGCAGTTGGAGGTGAAACAGCAGCTTCTCGCTGAGCCGCCGCAACTTCACCCGCACTTGGTAGCTCGCGCCGTTTAGACCGCCCCGCAGCGGCAGCGTGGCAAAGCCAGCAGCCGGGCTGAAGATCACCCCGTTGTCCATGCGCCAGCCGTTGCCCGTCCGCTCGACCACGGCGGGAGTGAGCGGGGCGAGGAGATCTTGCCACTCGCCCGGCTTGGTGCCGGGAGTTTGTTGCGAGTGAGCGGCTTCGTCCTCCAGCCGCCAGATGCGGATTTGATTGTCCGTGATCGTCTTGGCGACCAGTCGTTTGCCCGTGCCGCTGAAGGCAAGGTGGTCCGGCGGATTGAGCAGGCCCCGGAATTCGGAGACGCGCCGGACTTTTTCGATGTCCAGCACTTTGATGCTGAGATCGTCGGAGCCGGAGGCGATCTGGGGCCGGGTCGGGTGCCAGGCCAGCACGGTGATCGGAGCGTCATGGGCGCGGAAGGCGCTTCGGACGGCGAGCGTGGCCGCGTCGCGAATGCGGATGAGCTTGTCGGCCCCGGCCTCGGCAAACTGCCGGCCACCCGGCGCGACGGCGAGCACGTCCATGGCGGCGGGATGGGGAACGGAGTGCAGCACCTTTCCGGTGCCGGTGTCCCAGAGGACGACGCGTTCTTCCGCCCCCGGGTTGCCGCGATTCGCGTTGACTGTCACCAGCCCGACCATCCGGTCCTCGGCCAACCAGCCCAGGTCGTTGATGCGCGTGACGGCGTTGAGTTCGGGGGTGAAGGCGATTTTCCCGGTCGCCACGGTGAAGACCTGAAGGAGATTGGTGGTGGCCCGTTCCATCAGCGCCACCGACTCCCCGTTCGGGCTGGGGCGCAGCCGGTAGGGCCAGAACGCCGCCCGGACCTGGCCAAACTGTTCGACTGAATTGCCGGCGCGGCGCAAGAACTGCGCCTCGTTGCTGAACCCGGGCCGCGCCGACACCGCCAGGCGGCCATTGGCCGAGACGGCGGCGGTGTGGTGGTGGCGGTTCGCGGGCTGCCACACCGGCTGGGTGCCGGAGGGAGTCAGGCGAAGCAGCCCCCAAAGGTTGCTGGAGGTGCTCAAGATGAGGTCGTCCGAGTCCCAAAAGACCGGGCGGCCCATGTAGAACGAAGGCAGCCGCCAGGCCGGGAGCCGGCCCGTCAGATCCCAGGCGCGGGAGCTGGCCCCGCTGATCAGGAGCTCGTTCGAGCGCGGGTGCACACTCAGGGTCGCCACCGTGCCCTGCCCACCGAGCAGGGAGCGGATGGCATTTCCCGTCCGGGCTTCCCACACTTCGATCAACTGGACGCCGTCGGTTTTCACCGCGGTGGTCACCAGTTGATCGCCGTCGGCGGTGACGCCGATCCAGTCGCGAGACTGCTTCTGCGGCAACGTGAACAAGGTCTTTCCGTCGGTGAGGCTGACGCATTCGGTGATCCCTCCGACGGTGAAGGTGAACGCGGAGCGTCCGTCGGGATGCACGACCATCCGCCAGCGATAATACGGCGCTCGTCCCCCCAAGCTCCTGACCACGCTGCCATCGCTGGCGCGGACAACTTGAAGACGATTCTGAATGCTGGCCTTGAGGACTTCGCTTCCCCCAGGGATGAACGCACCGACCACGCCGATAACACCGGGCTGCCTTTCCTCCCAGAGCAAAGCTCCTGTGAGACTGTTCCATACTTGCAGCCCGCCGCTGCCGTGCCGGAGCAGCTTTTCGTCGTCGCCGAATTCCACATGGACACTGCCCGGCGTGGCCCACTCGGTCACCTTGGCCCCGTCCCGTGCCTGATGAATCACAATGCCCCCCGGCCCATCCCGGCCCACCGCGAGCCGCTGGCCATCCGGAGAAAAGGCCAGGCGATATTGATTCACATTACTCTGCTGCGAAAAGCCCGGTTGAAACTCCAGCAACCGTTCGCCCGTCCGCACATTCATGATCGTGACCTTTTGATTACGGTCAGCCACGGCAAAGACCCCCGGACGACTCGGGTCAGCCGCCGCTCCTTCTATCGCAGCCGTGCCGGTGCGAAGGCGGGCGATGGAACTGTCCGACTGCGCCAGCAGGTAACTCCAGGTGGAATCGCGCAAATCATCAGGAACATCGTTGAGCGCGGCCTGCATCGCCGGCCCGTCGGCCTCGCGCATGGCGGCCTCGGCCAGCGAGAGGGCGGACTTGGCGAGCGCCTTCCGGGCTTCAGTTTCCTTCTGCCCTGCGACCGCCTCGGCCTCGCGCGCCTTGATCGCTTCCGCCTTGGCCTTCTGCTCGCTGGAAATCACCTTGCCGAGAAAGCCCACCGTCACCAGCACGACCAGCGAGGCGGCGACCGTCAGCGCCTTGTGCCGGTGGATGAACAGCCGCACCAACGTCAGCGCGCCGGCCTTCTCCGCGCTGGTCGCAAAGCCGCCCTGATACGCCTCCACGTCGGCGATGATCTGCGCCACGTCGGCGTAGCGGTCCGCCGGCTGCAACGCCATCGCCCGCATCGTCACCGCCGAGAGCGAAGCCGGCACCTTGCCCGCCGGACAGTGCGGCAGGCCCACGACCTTGCTCGCGTCCGCCACCTCGCCGCCGGTCATCTTTGGTCCGCCGGAACGTGAGGCGTTGTAGTGCGTCGGCGGCGTGATCTCGCCGCTGATTACTTTTGACAGCACGTCCGACACCTTCCGGCCCTCCACCGGATGCCGCAGCGTCAGGATCGCGTAGAGGATGCCGCCCAGTGAATAGATGTCCGAGTGCGTGCCGAGGTCCGCCAGCCGACCTTCCGCCTGTTCCGGCGGCATATACTGTGGGGAGCCCATCACCGCCCCTTCCATCGTCAACCCGCTCTCGCCCGCCGCCAGTTGTGCGTCGCTCAACTCCTGAATGCCCGCGATCCCCGGAGCCTGGGCCGCCTCGGTCTGCGCGTGCTGCTCGTCGTCGAGGTGCTTCGCCAGGCCCCAGTCCATCACGAGCACTTCGCCGAACTCGCCCACCATCACGTTCTCCGGCTTCAGATCCCGGTGGATGATGCGGTGGTGATGCGCGAAGGCGACGGCGTCGCAGACTTTCCGGTAAATGGTCAGCAGGCGGTCCAGCGTGTAGTGCTGGATGGTGGCCGCGTCGCCCTTCTTGATGGCGGTGATGATGGCCTGGAGCGTGCGGCCCTTCACCAGCTTCATGGTGTAGAAGAGCTGGCCCTCGGCGTTGCGGCCCATCTCGTGGATGGGCACGATGTTGGGATGTTCCAGCCGCGCCAGCACGAGCGCCTCCCGCAGGAAGCGTTGCCGCGCGATGGGATCCTGTTCGCCCGCCTCCAGCATGACCTTCATGGCCACCTCGCGGTCGAGGGTCTGGTCCGTGGCCGAGAGGATGGCCCCCATGCCGCCACGGGCAATCTCGCGGCCGGGGGTGTAGGCGGAGCCGGGGTTCATGCGTCGGGGCGGAGGCTAGCGCATGCTCACTTCCCGTCCAGCCGCTTCAGTGTAGCTCGACATTCCAATGTCGAGTTCGGAAGCGCCGCGAAATGCCACCGCAGGCCAAGACCCGACATTGGAATGTCAGGCTACAAGATTGTCCGGCTACGGCCGGGCCGTGACGTGCGCCACGTCATACACGCGCGTGGTGCGCTCCTGGCCGTCCACCATGAGGAGCTTGCCGTTCGGGCTGAAGGAGAGGACGACCGGGTTGCCGGCCAGGCCGAGGAAGTAGTCGAGCAGCTTGCCGGTGCGGTGATCCCACAGCTTGACCGAGCCGTCCGCCGAGGCGGTCGCGATGATGGACTCCTTGGGATGGAAGGCGAGCGCGCCCACATCGCCGTCGTGCGCGCGGAAGCCGGACTGTTCGCGCAGCGTGCCGGCGTCGAAGAGATGCACCAGCCGGTCGCTGCCGCCGAGGGCGACGAGCTTGCCGTCGGGCGAGACCGAGAGCGACTGCACATGGAAGCGGTTGGTGGCGGTGGCCAGCACCTTGCCCGTCGCGCCGTCGAACTGCTGGAGGTGGAACTCAACGGCGTCGGCCTTGACGGTGTGAGGCGCGACGGCGACGAGGCGGCCGTCCGGCCCGGCGAAGTCGGCGCGCTGGAACCGGCCGGGAATCTTCAGCGCCGGTTCAGCGGCCTGCGCGGTGGAGGCGGCTTCCAAGTTGCCGTTGCGGAGCGTGGCAACGACGCGGGTGCCGGCGGCGTTGAGCGCTGCTTGATTCATCGGGGCGGAGAACTCGCGGGAGAGCTTTTCCACGACCGCACCGCCTTCGGGCGCGAAGACCCGCAGCAGCGGGACGGTGTCCGGGGACTGGCTCGCCACGGCAAAGGTCCGCGTGGCCGGATGCGCGGCGACGAGGCGGGCGCGGGCAAACTCCGATTGGGGCAGTTGCTCGAATTTGCCCGGGGTGCCGAGGTCGTAGCGGGCCAGGTTCCAGGCCTTCCGCGCGACCACCACGGAGTCGGCCACGAACGCGCCGCCCCAGGCCTGCTCGGAGACATGCGAAAACTTCACCAACTCGCGGCCGGCGGGGATGCGCCAGAGGCGCGGCGGGTATTCGTGCGTGAGCAGGTGGCCGCTGGCCGCGTTGAGCGCCCAATTGACCGGCAGGCCGGGATTCAGCCCGGCGAACGTGGCGCGCGGCGCGAGGAACTCGGGATCCCACAGCCGGAACAGCCAGCGCCCGGAGCCGTTCTTCCCCTCCTCGCCCATCGTGAGCAGATGGCCGTCGGCGGTCCACGCCATCGCCTGCAACCGGCCGGGGTGGAGCTTGCCCTTTTGAAGCACCGCCCCGGTGCTGGCGCTGACGAGCATCACCTCGCCCTGCTGGGTGCCGATGGCGATCACCTTGCCATCCGGATGCAGCGCCTGACACATGGCATAGACCGGGAACTGGTTTATCTGGCGGCCATCGGCGGCATCGAAGACCCAGCAAAAGCGCGCCGCCCCACCGCTGGACGCGATGACGCGGGTGCCATCCGGATGGATGACGACGCTGCCGAAGTAGGCGGCCCGTTTCCGCCAGCGAACCGCCCCGGTGCCGGTGTCCAGCAGCACCAGCTCCGCCCCCCTGCCTTGCGCGCCGCTGAGGACCGCCATCAGGCTCGCGTTCCGGCCGAGGGTGATTCGATAAACGGCGTCGGCCGGCAGCGTCAGCGTCTTGCGCCGCGTGCCGCTGACCGTGTCGAACAAGTCCGCTTCCTTGCCGTCGCGGATGGCGAAGGTCTGGCCGTCACCGGAGAAGGCCAGCCCCTGCGGACGCTGCCGGCCGGTCTTCACCGTGCGCAGCAGCTTGCCGGCCGCCGCGTCCACGAAGCCGATGTCACCGCGCGGTGTGGCCAGCGCAAACTGCCCCGGCTGGCCGGGCACGGCGGCGAGGTGCGCAAAGCCCTCGATCCCCGGCACGCGCAGCGGGCCGAGCGAGCCTTCGCGCTTGGCCGACAGGTAAGCCCAGCTCTGGTCGCGCTCATTGGCCGGGCAGGCGTCCAGGGCCTGCACCATCGCCGGGTAATCGCCGCTGCGGAACGCGGTCTCGGCGAGCGCGATTTGCGCCTGGGCGGACGCGGCCCGCGCCTCCTTCTCCGCCTTCAGCGCCTTTTCCTTCTCGCTGATGGCCAGGTCCGCCGCGCGCGTGGCCTCGCGTTCCTTGGTGCGCAGGCCGGCGACGAACAAGGAGGTCAGCACCGCGACGACCGCCAGCCCCGCCGCCGCCGCGATGGCCGCGCCCTTGTTCCGTTTCACCAGCAGCACGAACTGGCCGGCCGTGCCCACCTGCTCCGCGCTGGTGGCGAACCCGCCCTGATACGCCTCGATGTCCGCCACGAGCGCGGCCACATCCGCGTAACGGGCCGCCGGTTGGAGCGCCATCGCGCGCATGGTCACGGCGGAGAGCGAGGTGGGCACCTTGCCGCCGGGGCAGTGCGGGAGGCCGGTGACCTTGCTCGCGTCCGGCACTTCGCCCTCCTGCTTGGGCGCCGCGTCAGCCCGCGTGTTGTAAGTGGTGGGCGGCGGGATGTCGCCGTTGACCACCTTGGACAGCACGTCGGACAGGTTCTTGCCGTTGACCGGGTGCCGCAGCGTAAGGATGGCGTAGAGGATGCCGCCCAGCGAATAGATGTCCGAGTGCGTGCCGATGTCCGCCAGCCGCCCCTCGGCCTGCTCCGGCGGCATATACTGCGGCGAACCCATCACCGCGCCCTCGAGCGTGAGGTTGCCCGCGCCGGCGGCGAGTTCCGCGTCGCTCAACTCGTTGAAGCCCTCGATGGCCTGCGCGCGCGCGGCCTCGGTCTTCGCGTGCTGCTCGTCGTCGAGGTGCTTCGCCAGGCCCCAGTCCATCACCAGCACCTCGCCGAACTCGCCCACCATCACGTTCTCCGGCTTCAAGTCCCGGTGGATGATGCGCTGGTGGTGCGCGAACGCGACGGCGTCGCAGACCTTCCGGTAAATCGTCAGCAACCGGTCCAGCGTGTAGTGCTGCGTGGTCAGCGGGTCGCCCTTCTTGATGGCGGTGATGATGGCCTGGAGCGTGCGGCCCTTCACCAGCTTCATCTGTAGAAGCGCCGGCCCTGCTCGTCGCGGCCCATGTCGTGGATGGGCACGATGTTCGGGTGCGAGAGCCGCGCGAGCACGAGCGCCTCGCGCAGGAAACGCTGCCGGGCGACCTGGTCCTGCTCGCCGGCTTCGAGCATGACCTTCATCGCCACCTCGCGGTCGAGCGACTCGTCATTGGCCTCCAAAATCGCGCCCATGCCGCCGCGCGCGAGCTCGCGGCTCACGAGGTAACGTCCTGCCGTAAGGGACGGCGAACCGCCCTCGGATGAATCAGATGAAGCCATGTGGTGCGCGCTTCCTTAGCAGAACCGCCGGTGTCGCACGAAGGAAAAATGCCGGACCAGCAACGCCCGGACGCATCTCACCTTCTTGCAGGCTGCCGAAAGCCTGGTTGATGCGAGGTCGGCAACTGGTAGCACCCCTCCCCCCTCACCCCGGCCCTCTCCCTCGGGGAGAGGGAGGAACGCCTTCCGCTTTCGGCCAACAGGAACGCCGCAGCACTGCGAGCGCGGGCTGACTTTCTCCCTCTCCCCGAGGGAGAGGGCCGGGGTGAGGGGGAACGGCGGCAACTCCTTCTCAGCCCCGGTCCGAATCGCGCTGAAACAACCGGCAAGAAACTGAGCTG
>Ga0172372_10012048_pt1 | contig 10903 bp, 10 predicted proteins | sample LakKiv5m_2_FD_114544 | JGI IMG/M metagenome (GOLD analysis project Ga0172372, IMG submission 114544) | Freshwater microbial communities from Kabuno Bay, South-Kivu, Congo - kab_092012_9.5m | ecosystem: Environmental > Aquatic > Freshwater > Lake | place: Democratic Republic of the Congo... | reverse complement strand
GTTCGAGGAGGGCACGATCGGGGCCTGGGCGCAGGACGCGCGCGCCGCGATCGATGCGCTGACGGCGGGGCCGCAGGTGCTCGTCGGCTCTTCGATGGGGGGCTGGATCGCGCTTCTGCTGGCGCGCGCGGCGCCCGAGCGGGTCGCGGGGCTCGTGGGCATCGCGGCCGCGCCGGATTTCACCGACGCGCTCGGGCGCGAGATCGGGGCCGAGGGGCGCGCCCACCTCGCCGCGGGCGGGCAGGTCCGGCTGGCTTCGGAATATGGCGACCCGCTGCCGATCAGCCGCGCGCTGCTGGCCAACGGGCGCCGCAACCGGGTGCTGCGCGCGCCGCTGCATCTGCCCTTTCCCGTCCGCCTCTTGCAGGGCGAGGCCGACCGCGACGTGCCCGTGGCGACCGCGCTGCGGCTGTTCGCCCATGCGACGGGGCCCGATATCCGGCTGACCCTCGTGAAGGGCGCCGATCACCGGTTCTCGAGTGCGGCCTGCCTCGCGCTGATCGAAGACGCCATCACCGAAACCCTTGCCGGAGCCCTGCCATGATCCGCGCGCTGTTCCTTCTGTTTCTCGCCGGTGCGGTGGCCTTCGGCGCGCTCTGGGTCTGGAACCCGGTGCGCCTGCCCGCTCTGCCCCGCCTCGATGCCGCCGCGATCCCCGAGGATCTCGATGCCTATCTGGCCGGGCGCGAGGGGGTGGTGCCCGGCATCACCCCCGGCACCGAAAAGCGGATCGTCTGGGCCGGCGCGCCGGGCGTGCGCACGCCGCTTGCCATCGTCTATCTGCACGGGTTTTCCGCGACCTCCGAGGAAATCCGCCCCGTGCCCGACCGCGCCGCGGCCGCTCTTGGCGCCAACCTCTATTTCGCGCGCCTCGCCGGCCACGGCCGCGACGGCGAGGCGCTCGCCACCGCGACGCTTGAGGATTGGCTGACCGATCTGGCCGAGGCGCTGGCGATCGGGGCGCGGATCGGGGATCGGGTCATCATCGTCGGCACCTCGACGGGGGCGACGCTCGCGCTTGCGGGGATGGGGACGCCGCAGATCGCGGCCGCGCTGCCGGGCGCCGGGTCGGTGGCGGGGTTCGTCTTCGTCTCGCCGAACCTGCGGCTGGCCGACAAGATCGCGGGCGCGCTCCTCGATGCGCCGGGGGTCGGCTGGTGGGGGCCGCTGATCGTGGGGCGCACGCGCAGCTTCGCGACCGAGAACGAGGGCCACGCGCGCTTCTGGACGACCCGCTATCCCACGCGCGCGGTGGTGCCGATGGCCGATCTGATGGCGATGGCGCGCGCGGTCGATCCGGGCAGCATGCGCCTGCCGCTCATGCTCGTGCGCTCGCCGGCCGATCGCGTCGTCTCGCCCGGCGCGGCCGAGGCGCTCGGGCGCGGCTGGGGCGGGCCGGTCACCGATGTCGTGGTCGTGCCGGGGCCCGGCATCGACCCCGCGGCGCATGTGATCGCGGGCGACATCCTGTCGCCCGCCCAGACCGGCCCCGTCGCCGATCTGATCGTGCGCTTCGCCGAGGGGCTCTGATCGGGGCGGGGGCGCTCAGACCGCCTGCAGATGTCCCTTGCGCCCCTGCGTGCCGCCCGAATGCGTGTCGATGAAGTTGAGCACGAGCGGCCGGATGTTGGTGCGCCACGACTTGCCCGCGAAGATGCCGTAATGCCCCGCGCCGGGCTCGAGGTGGTGGCGCTTCATCCCGTCATCGAGGCCCGTCAGCAGATCGAGCGCCGCGACGCACTGGCCGGGCGCCGAGATGTCGTCGTTCGCGCCCTCGGCCGTCATCACCGCGACGCGGTTGATCGCGCCGATGTCGACGCGCCGGCCCGCGACCTCGAAGACGTTGCGCGCGATCTCGCGGTTCTTGAAGATGCGCTCGACGGTCGAGAGGTAGAACTCGGCCGTCATGTCCATCACGGCCAGATATTCGTCGTAGAAGCGGTTGTGGGCGTCACGCTCGCCGTCCTTGCCCTGCGCGGCCGCCACGATCTTTTCGGCGAAGGCGCGGCCGTGGCGTTCGGCGTTCATCGACATGAACGAGGCGAGCTGCAAGAGCCCCGGATAGACCATCCGGCCCACGCCCGCGTGCTTCATCCCCACGCGCTGGATCGCGAGATATTCGAGCTGGCCCATCGTCACCCGCCGGCCGAAATCGGTCACCTCGGTCGCGGCCGCGTCCGGATCGACCGGGCCGCCGATCAGCGTCAGGGTGCGGGGCTGGGCGTCGGGGTCCTCGCCGGCCAGATAGGCGGTGGCGGCGAGGGTCAGGGGCACGGGCTGGCAGACCGAGATCACATGCAGATCCGGGCCGAGGTGGCGCATGAACTCGACGAGATAGAGCGTGTAATCCTCGACATCGAACTTGCCGACCGAGACGGGGATGTCGCGCGCGTTGTTCCAGTCGGTCACATACACATCGCAATCGGGCAGGAGGCTGATCACGGTCGAGCGCAGAAGGGTCGCGTAATGGCCCGACATGGGCGCCACGAGGAGCACGCGGCGCGGCTTGGGCGGGCGGTTGGTGACCTCGAAATGCACGAGATTTCCGAACGGCCGGGCCAGGACCGTCTCGACATGGACGAGATGGTCGCGCCCGTCGTCGCCGACGATGGCCTGAATGCCCCAGTCGGGCTTGATCACCATGCGGGCAAAACTGCGCTCCGTCACGCGCCCCCACGCCGACATCAGCTTGAAGGCAGGATTCGGCACCATGCCGAAGACAGGATATGAGGCAAATGCGCGCGCGGAAGCGCCGAGCCATTCATTGGTGTTGCGCGCCGTTTCCATCAGGTCGTATGTGGGCAGATACCGCATCTCGTCTCCTTCTACGGGGGCCCGTTTTCTGCGTCGCTTTCCTCCCCGTCGGCGACGTTATGCCAGAGCCCGAGAATAGGGGGTTAAGGTCAGCATGGCAACCGATCAGACCGATCTCGTCCCCGCCTCCGAAAAGCTTCGCCAGAACATGGAGCGCATCGAGACGCTGACGCAGCGCCTCGTCGCGTCGCTCTCTCATGGCGGGCCGCCCAATCCGGCGCTGAGCGCGCCTGGCCCCGAGTTCTACGCCAGGGCGGCCTCGGCCTACATGGCCGAGATGATGACGAATCCCGCCAGGATCGTCGAGCAGCAGGTCGAGTACTGGGGCAAGACCTTCGCCCACTATCTCGAGGCCCAGCAGCACCTCGCGCAGGGGCGGGTAAGCCTGCCCTCGGCGGGCGAGGGCGCCGAGCAGCCGCGCGACCGGCGCTTTGCCAACCCGCTGTGGGATACCCATCCCTATTTCGCCTATCTCAAGCAGCAATACCTGCTCAATGCCGAGGCGGTGAACAGGGCCATGGCGAGCCTCGAGCATCTGGAGCCGCGCGATCGCTGGCGGGCCGAATATTTCGCGCGCCAGATCGTTGACATGATGTCCCCGTCGAACTTCTTCGCGACGAACCCCGACGCGCTCGAGCGCGCGGTCGAGACGGACGGCGAATCGCTCGTGCGCGGGCTCGAGAACCTCGTGCAGGACATCGAATCGCATGGCGGCGAGTTGCAGGTGACGCTCTCGGATCCCGAGGCGTTCCGCATCGGCGGCAACATCGGCACGACGGCGGGCAGCGTCGTCTTTCGCAACCGCCTGTTCGAGCTGATCCAGTACGCGCCGACGACCGAGCGGGTGCACCGCACGCCGCTGCTGATCTTTCCGCCCTGGATCAACAAGTTCTACATCCTCGACCTAAAGCCCGAGAACAGTCTCGTGAAATGGATCGTCGATCAGGGCTTCACCCTCTTCGTCGTGAGCTGGGTGAACCCCGACGAGAGCTATGCCGACACAGGGATGGATGACTATGTCTCCGAGGGCTATCTCGCGGCCATCGCGGCGGTGAAGGCCATCACGGGCGAGAAGAAGATCAACGCGGTCGGCTATTGCATCGCGGGCACCACGCTGTCGCTGACGCTGGGCTACATGGCGCGGACCAAGGACCGCTCGGTCAAGGCGGTGACGCTCTTCACCACGCTCACCGATTTCTCGGACCAGGGCGAGGTCGGGGTCTTTCTCGACGACGACTTCGTCGACGGGATCGAGCGCGAATGCGCCCGGACGGGGGTGCTGCACAAGAAATACATGTCGCGCACCTTTTCCTTCCTGCGCGCCAACGACCTCATCTATGCGCCGGCGATCCGCAGCTACATGCTGGGCGAACGCCCGCCCGCCTTCGATCTGCTCTACTGGAACGGCGACGGCACCAACCTGCCCGGGCGGATGGCCGTGGAATATCTGCGCGGCCTGTGCCAGCGCGACGAACTCGCGAAGGGCGAGTTCAAGGTGCTGGGCAAGAAGGTGCGCCTTGGCGACATCACCCAGCCCCTCTTCGCGGTCGCCTGCGAGACCGACCACATCGCGGCGTGGCGATCCTCCTACAACGGGGTGCGGCGGTTCGGGTCCGAGGACAAGACCTTCGTGCTGTCCGAGTCGGGCCATATCGCGGGCATCGTCAACCCGCCCACCAAGCGCAAGTATGGCCATTACACCAACCCCGGCCCGATGACGACGCCCGAGGAATTCCGCCACAACGCGAACTTCGGCGCCGGCAGCTGGTGGCCGCACTGGGGCGAATGGCTGGCGAAGCACTCGGGCCCGATGGTGGCGGCGCGCGTGCCGGGCAGCGTTGATGGCTATCCGGTGCTCGCGCCCGCGCCCGGCACCTATGTGACGGCCGATCCCGAGGGCTGAACTTTTTTGCTGCGCCGCAGCATTGCCTCTTGAAATGCTGCGTCGCAGCATGTATGTGCGTCCCATGAATGAAGCGGGCGCGTGCCCCCCTTGGAGAGACAGCCATGAACAAGCCGGCCGACATGACGAAGATGATGCAGGACATGATGAACGTTTTCCCCTTCGACAACGCCGCGATGCAGGATGCGATCAAGTCGCAGGCCGCGCTGGGTGAGAGGATGACCCGCGTCGCGCTCGACGCCGCCGAGAAGTCGACCGACATCACCGCGAAGTGGACGCGCGAGACCATCACCCGCCTCGGCGAGATGACCCGCGTCAAGGCCGACCCGGCGGATTACTCGAAGGCCGCGACCGATTTCGCGACCCAGGCGGCCGAACTCGCCGCCGAGAACATGGCCGCCTTCGCCGAGATCGCGAAGAAGGTCCAGATGGAGACGGTCGAGATCATGCTCGCCGCCGGCAAGGACCTCTCGGAGGATGCGACCGCCGCGATGAAGAAGGCGACCGCCGAGGTCACCGGCGTGGCGAAGAAAGCCGCCGGCAAGTGATCTGAGGCGGCGCGCGCCGCGCCTCCCCGCGAGACGCGCCGCTTCGGTCAGGGCGGATCCCCCCGGGATCCGCCCTTCGTCTTGCGCCGGCCGGTCGCGCGCGGATGCAGAAATCGGTTTTCACGCCCGGCGCGCTCGTCTAGGCTCTGCCAGATCCTCGCCGACGGAGTCCGGGCCATGGCCGAGACCGATGGAAAACCGCTGCTGATCAAGCGCTACGCGAGCAGGCGGCTCTACAACACCGAGACGAGCGATTATGTCACGCTCGAGGATATCGCGGGTTTCATCCGCGCCGGGCGCGATGTCGAGATCATCGACCTCAAGTCGGGCGAGAACCTGACGCGGCAATACCTCCTCCAGATCATCGCCGAGCACGAGAGCAAGGGCGAGAGCGTCCTGCCAGTCAGCGTGCTGACCGACCTCGTGCGCAGCTATGCGACGGGGATGAACAGCATGGTGCCGCAGTTCCTCGCCCAGGCGTTCGATACGATGCGCACCCAGCAGGAGCGTCTGGTCGAGAACCTCTCGGCCTTCGGCGGCCCGATGGCGGGCGTGCCCGGCTTCGAGGCGATGCAGCGCCAGCAGGAGGCCTTCCTCAAGGCGATGATGGGCGCGTTCGTGCCGGCAGCGGCGACGGGGCACGAGGCGCCTTCGCCCGCGACGCCGGCCGCGGCGCCCGGCAAGGGCGAGCCCGGCGCCCCGCCCGCCCAGGGCGACGAGATCGCCGACATCCGCGCCCAGCTCGCGGCACTGCAGGCCCGCCTCTCGCGGTTCTGAACGCGCGCCCGGCGGGCGAACGCTAGCGCCCCTCGAAGCGCGGCGCGCGCTTGTCCATGAAGGCGAGCACGCCCTCGCGGAAATCGTGCGTGCGCGCGCAGCGGCCCTGCAACTCGGCCTCGAGGCGCAGTTGTGCCTCGAGCGTGTTGCCCGCCGATGCCGCCATCGCCTGCTTCAGCGCGCCGAACGCCACCGTCGGCCCCTGCGCCAGCGTCTCGGCGCGTGCGCGCCATCTCGTCTCGAAGACGGCGTCCGGCACGGCTTCCCAGATCAGCCCCCAGTCGGCCGCCTGCGCGGCGGTCAGCCGCTCGCCGAACAGGGCGAGCCCCATCGCGCGCGCCATCCCGACCTGACGCGGCAGGCGCCAGGTGCCGCCCGCGTCCGGGATCAGGCCGATGCGCGCGAAGGCCTGGACGAAGACGGCCGATTCGGCCGCGATCACGACATCGGCCGCGAGCGCGAGGTTCGCGCCAGCCCCCGCCGCCGCCCCGTTCACCGCCGCGATCACCGGCACCGTCAGCGCCGCGAGCGCCGCCAGAAGCGGCTCGTATTCGTCGCGCAGCGTCCCCTCGAGGTCGATCGTCGCAAGCGAGCGCGCATCGCCCAGATCCTGCCCCGAGCAGAATGCCCGCCCCGCGCCGGTCAGCACCACCACGCGCGCACCCGATGAGGGTTGCGCGAGCGCGCGCAGGGCATGGAGAAGTTCCGCGCGCATCTGCACGTTGAGCGCGTTCATCACCTCGGGACGATTGAGCGTGATGACCGCGACGCCGTCGTGCTGCGCGCACTCGATCGTCCGATAGTCCATCGCCTGCCTGCCTTCCTGCCCGGCCGGGGTCATTCCTTCAGAAGGTCGCGCAGCCGCGCCTCTTCCTCGGGGCTGAGGGTCGCGGGCGGCGTCGCGCGCGCCCTTGCGCGCAGATAGCCGATCGCAATCCCCCCCGCCAGCATGAGCATCGCCGGCCCCGCCAGCCACAGCAGCAGGTTCGCCCCCCCGAGCGTCGGGCGCAACAGCACATATTCGCCGTAGCGGTCGACGACGAAGGCCACCACCTCGGCGTCGCTGTCGCCCGCGACCAGCCGCTCGCGCACCAGCAGCCGCAGGTCGCGCGCGAGGCCCGCGTTCGATTCGTCGATCGATTCGTTGCGGCACACGAGGCAGCGCAGCCCCGCCGAGATGCCGCGCGCGCGTTCTTCGAGTGCCGGGTCGGGCAGTACCTCGTCGGGTTGCACCGCATGCGCGGGCGCCGACCAGAGCGCGAGCGCCACGCAGAGGGCGCGCAGGATCATTCGGCCGGCACCCCGGCGGGCTGTGCCCGCCGCGCCCCCGCCGCGATCCGATAGCGCCGGTCCGACAGGCTCAGAAGCCCCCCCAGCGCCATCAGCGCGCACCCCGCCCAGAGCCAGTTCGCAAAGGGCTTGACATAACTCCGCACCGCCCAGCCGCCGCCGGTCTGCGCGTCGCCCAGCACCAGATAGACGTCGCGCCAGAGGCCATAGTCGATGCCCGCCTCGGTCGTGGGCATGCCGGCGGCCGGATAGATCCGCTTTTCGGGCCTGAGCACGAAGCTCCGCCCGTTCTCGGTCACCTCGAAGACGCCCTGCGTCGCCAGATAGTTCGGCCCCTCGACCTCGCGCACCTCGATCAGGCGCACCTCGCGCCCGGCAAGATCGAACCCCTCGCCCGGTTGCAGCACGCGGATGTCCTCGCGCTGCCAGGCCATCATCGCCGAGACGGCAAAGATCGTGACGCCAAGCCCTCCATGCGCCACCGCCTTGCCCCAGTCGGCGCGTGGCAGCCGCGCGATGCGCCGCAGCCGCAGCCCGACCCCCTCGTGCCCGCCGCGCGCCCAGATGTCGGCGCCCGCCCCCGCCACGACCCAGAGCCCCAGCGCCGCGCCGATGGGGCCGAGCGCGCTCTGCCCCGTCTGCATGGCCCAGGCGAGCGCGCCCGCCGCCAGCGCGAGCAGCGCCGGCACCCGCAGCGCGCGCAACCCGCGCCCCGCATCGGCGCGCTTCCACGCCAGCATCGCCCCGAAGGGCAAGAGCACCGCGATGGCGACCACGAAGGGCGTGAAGGCCGCGTTGAAGAAGGGCGGTCCGACCGACAGCTTGCGCCCGGCCAGCAGCTCGGCCACGAGCGGCCAGATCGTGCCGACGAACACGACGAAGCACGACACCGACAACAGCACGTTGTTGGCGACGATCCCCGCCTCGCGGCTGAGCGTGCCGAACACGCCGCGCGCCTCCATCACGCCCGCCCGCAGCGCATAGAGCATGAGCGCCCCGCCGGTGAAGAACGCGAGGATGAGAAGGATGAAGACGCCCCGGTCGGGATCGTTGGCGAAGGCGTGCACGCTCGTGATGATGCCCGAGCGCACGATGAAGGTGCCGATGAGCGAGAAGCCGAAGGCGAGGATCGCGAGCAGGATCGTCCAGGACTTCAGCGCCTCGCGCTTTTCGACCACGATCGCGGAATGGAGGAGTGCGGCGGCGATGAGCCAAGGCATGAACGAGGCGTTCTCGACCGGATCCCAGAACCAGAACCCGCCCCAGCCCAGTTCGTAATAGGCCCACCAGGAGCCGAGCGCGATCCCGATCGTGAGGAACACCCACGCCGCCAGCGTCCACGGCCGCACCCAGCGCCCCCAGGCGGCATCGACCCGTCCCTCGAGCAAGGCCGCGACGGCGAAGGAATAGGCCATCGAGAGGCCGACATAGCCGAGATAGAGGAAGGGCGGATGGAAGGCGAGGCCGGGATCCTGCAAGAGCGGGTTCAGATCCTGCCCGTCGAACGGCGGCACCTCGAGCCGGAGGAAGGGGTTCGAGGTCAAGAGCATGAAGAGCAGGAACGCAACCCCGATCGAGCCCTGCACCGCCAGCACGCGGGCGCGCAGCGTATCGGGCAGATTGCCCCCGAACCACGCCGCCGATGCCCCGAACAGCGCGAGGATCAGCGTCCAGAGCAGCAGCGACCCCTCGTGATTGCCCCACACGCCCGAGATCTTGTAAATCAGGGGCTTCAGCGTGTGCGAGTTCGACACGACCAGCGCGACCGAGAAATCCGAGGTCACGAAGGCCCAGGTCAGCGCCGCGAAGGCAAACCCCAAAAGCAGCAGTTGCGTGACCGCGAGCGGCTCGGCCGCCGCCATCCACGCCCCCCGCCGCTGCGCCGCCCCGATGAGCGGGACGGCCGTCTGCAAGAGCGCGACGACAAGCGCAAGGATCAGGGCGAAGTGGCCGAGCTCTACGATCATCCCCGCTTTATAGGACGCGCGGGGCGTCGCCGGAAGGGTCTGCGCCGATGGGTCGCGCGGGCGTGACCGGGGCGAAGGCCCCCGCTCAGGCGCCGCGCCCGCTCCGCCGCCAGTCCTCGAGCGCGGGATTGCCGCGCGCGGGCGGCGCGGGCACCGCGGCCTCGGGCGCCGCGGGCGCGGTTTCGGGCCGGGCCGCGATCTGGCGGGCGCGGAAATGATGCGTCTCGCGCGCGCCGAAATAGAAGGCCACGACCGCCCCCATCAGCCACCACAGCGGCTCGGGCACGCGCCCGAGCGCCTCCATCCGCACGCCAAAGCCCGGCGGATCGGCCATCGCATAGGCGAAAAGCCCGATCGAGCCGAAGGCGAGCATCGGCCGCGGCAGGCGATTGAGCCCGTTCACGAGCCCATCGAACCACCCCCGCGGCGCGTTGCGGAACTCGGCCGCGTGCTGGGCAAGCGCGGCCGATTGCGCCTCGGCCGACAGCTCGAGGCTGCGGGTGGCGTTGGGGATGAAGACCTCGGCCACCCCGCGCGTGGCCTCGGCCAGCGCGCCCACCGCCTGCGGGGCGCCGAAGAGGCGCGAGATCAGGCCCATTGCGACACCCGCGCGCTGTGCTCGGCCTCGCTGAGGTGGAAGCGGGGCGAGATGAACTCCTCGGCGCGCAGGATCCAGCCGCCCTTGCCGCCGTTGCGGCGGCGGACGAACTTGCGGCTGGCCTTCCGGGCATCGCCGATGGCATAGTAATAATCGCGCCGCGCGATGCCGTAGGCGTCGGCGATGTGGTCGGGGGCGGCCGCGGCGGCGGCGGCGGCGTTGGCGGCGGTCTTGGGCCCGATCACGCCGTCATCCCCCGTGGGATAGCCCATCTCGGTCAGCAGGCGCTGCAGGATCTTCACCGCATTGGCGCCCGCGTTCACATACATGTCGAAGACGCTCGCCTGCAGCACGTGCGGCAGGCGGTCGATCCTTGGCCCGTGGAAATAGTGGCGCACGAAGATCGCGGCCGCGTCATCGACGCTCAGCATCTTCAGATCGTCGGCGTCCGCGTCGCCGTCCCCGTCCAGATCGACGCCAAGCCGGCGCAGGGTCGCGAGCGTCACCCCCCGGTTCGTCAACCCTCCGGGATCGTCCGGATCGTTCACGAGGCCGCCCTCGCGGGCGACGATCTCCAAGGCAATCTCTTCGATGGTCTGCATGTGCTCTGCCCCCATGTGCCGCGGGCCAAAATGTCTACATGAAAGGTAAACGAAGGCTGAGGGGGGCGCGCGCCGGGCGGCGCCCCCGCCGGGATCAGGGCGCGACGCGGACCGTCGCCATGCGGTCGGGGGTGGCCACCTCGCCGTTCTGGCCGGTGCCGCGGGTGATCGCGTCCACGACCTCCATCCCCGAGATCACGCGGCCCACGACCGTATACTGGCCATCGAGATGCGGGGCGGGGGCGAACATGATGAAGAACTGGCTGTTGGCGCTGTCGGGATCCATGGCGCGCGCCATGCCGACGATGCCCCGCTCGAACGAGACGGCCGAGAACTCGGCCCGCAGGTCGGGCAGGTCGGACCCCCCGCGCCCGGCCATGCCGGGGGCGCTGTCGGGTTTGCCG
>Ga0172372_10012047_pt1 | contig 10903 bp, 12 predicted proteins | sample LakKiv5m_2_FD_114544 | JGI IMG/M metagenome (GOLD analysis project Ga0172372, IMG submission 114544) | Freshwater microbial communities from Kabuno Bay, South-Kivu, Congo - kab_092012_9.5m | ecosystem: Environmental > Aquatic > Freshwater > Lake | place: Democratic Republic of the Congo... | reverse complement strand
TTTTGCGTCTCGCGCAAATCTGCGATTCTTTTGGCATCGCGGCCGCGAGCCCTGAAAGAGCTTAAACCGACCAAAACGACCGACGACAAAATACCGATTATCGCAACCACGATAAGAATTTCTATTAAAGTAAAACCCCGTTTAGAAATTTTTGGAATTTGTTTATTTGATTTACTCATATAATCCCGAGATTGATTATCTTTAGATTTTACCGCGTTAAGTAAAATTTCTAACGGGGTAAAACCTTTATTTTTATTCATAAATGTCATTTAAAACGCTTGTGTTAAATTATATATCGGAATCAAGATTGAAGCAAATAACAACCCTATTAAAATTCCGATAACCGCTATCAAAAGCGGCTGAATCAACTCGACTAAGTTGTTCAATACATCATTAACTTCTTTGGTGTAAAAATCCGACACTTTGGACAAAATGCTGTCCAAACGGCCGGTTCCTTCGCCGATAGCCACCATTTGACTGACAAGAATAGGAAAATAATATTCATTTTTAGCCAAAAGGTCCGAAAGCATTTCTCCTCCCCGCACACCCTCGGCAACTTCGGTTAAAATATCGGCGTAAACCACGCTGCCGATAGTGTGACCGGAAATTTCTATGGCCTGGGTAATTGGAATTCCGCCTTTAATCAAAATACTCGTAGCCTCGGCAAAACGGCTGATATAAATTCTTTTGAAAAGCCCGCCAAGTACCGGCAGCTTAATGATTATTTCATCAAAAACGGCCCTGCCCTCATCGGTTTGAAAATAATCAAGCAAAACCAAAAATATTGCCAGCAAAACCAGTAAAACCGCCCACCACCACTGAGTCACGAAATTTCCGGCGCCAAGAAAAATTTGCGTCAATAACGGCAGCTGAATTCCGGTTTCTTCGAAAATCGGTTCTATTTGCGGGAACACAACAACTAAAATAATGCCCGCGACGACGAAGAACAAAATAATAACGATAACCGGATAAATCATGGCGCTGCGGATTTTGTTTTTCCACATCATTTCTTTCTCAAGATAATCGGCCATAAACGAAGTCGCTTCTTCCAAACGGCCGGTAATTTCCGCCGAACGAATCATATTAAGATAAAATTCCGAAAAAATTCCGCGCTGGCGCTCCATGGCCTGCGACAAAGAAAGTCCGGCGCCAATATCCGAAGAAATCGCGAATATCGCTTCTTTTAAAATCGGGTTTGTGGTCTGCTGGTGTAGGGTTTTAAGAATATTAGGAAGGGGAACTTTTGACTCCATCATCGCCGAAAACTGGCGGGTGAAAATCATCAAGTCTTGGAATTTTACCTTGTTGAAAAAAGACAAAATCGGGTCATACCAATTCTGTTTTTCCGTGCCTTCAATGCTTAAAATAAAAAGGTCGTGGCTCGCCAAAATATTGGTTGCCGCTTCCCGACTGGCCGCGTCCACAAAGCCAGTCTGCATTTCCCCTTGTTGAGTTCTGGCGTTATATTTGAATTTCATACGCTTCGCTTAAATGATACCAATATACGAATTGTACCAATGATACTAATGGGCAACGAATTCGTATTCATTCGTAGCATTCGCACGCATTCGTTGATTGGTATTACGCCTATGACCGTTCCAATAATATTCTTAATTCGCTCGGATTAAGAGAATACAATTCCGCGTTTTCCAAAGAAATTTCTTTTTTCTTTAGCGACGCGATCAGTGAACGGTTAAGCGACATCATGCCTTCCTGAACCGAAGTTTCGATAACCAAATCGATCTGATAAGATTTCCTCTCGCGGATAAGATTCCTGACCGCCGGATTGCTAAGCATTATTTCGCACGCCGGAACGCGTCCGCCGTCGATTTTCGGCACCAATCTTTCGGAAACTATACCAACTAAAGTGGCCGCCAACTGCGAAGCGACTTGCGCCTGCTGTTCCACCGGGAAGCTGTCTATTATTCTGTCTATTGTTTGCGAAGCGGAGTTCGTATGAAGAGTCGAGAAAACCAAGTGGCCGGTTTCAGCCGCGGTCATGGCGGTGGCGATTGATTCCCTGTCGCGCATTTCGCCAATCATGATAACGTCCGGGTCTTGGCGCAAAAGAGATTTCAAGCCTTTATGAAAATTCAAAGTGTCCATTTTAACTTCACGCTGGGACACAATACATTTGTCTTGGGTAAATAAATATTCTATCGGGTCTTCAATGGTAATTATGTGGTCCGTGCGGGTATGGTTTATTTCATCCAGCAACGCCGCCAAAGTTGTTGATTTTCCATGTCCGGCCGGTCCCACGACCAAAACAAATCCTTGCGATAATTTGCAAAAATCATGAAGCACGGGCGGCATTCCCAATTCTTCAATAGTCCTGATTTGCCCCGGAATCAAACGCAAAGCCGCGGCCATAAAACCGCGCTGATGGAAAACATTAACCCTGAAACGGGCTTTGTCTTCAAAGCTGTACGCGAAGTCGAGTTCTTTTTCCACCGCGAGCTGTTCTTTTTGCTCGGGGGTCAACATTGCCATTACCAATCCTTCGCTGATTTCCGGAGTAAGCAATGGCTCTTTTTGAAGAGGAATTAAAATGCCGTCAATTCTTAAAGTGGGATGGCGCCCGGCCGCTAAATGAAGATCCGAAGCGTTTTGCCTCGCCGTCGCCAACAATAAATCATTTAATTTTTGTTTGTAATCCATATATTAAATAATAAACTAAATTTGCCAAATAATAAATCCCTATTATTCCTCCGTTGTCTCCCTCAGCACAGATTCTATCGAAACCACGCCTCTCAACGATTTCAATATGCCGTCTTGGCGCAAAGTTATCATTCCTTGGCGCTTCGATTCCTCGAGAATTTTCCGTTCGTTGGGCGCGCTGTTGATAATATCTTGAAGTTCCGGCGTCATTTTAAGAATTTCAAAAAGCGCCACTCTGCCAACAAATCCTTTGCCATTGCAAGCCGGGCAGCCGACCGGCTGATAAATTTGATAAGGCGCTTTGAATTCGGAAATCAATTCTTTGGGCAAACTTTCAAATTCTTTTTTTATGATTTCTTGGATTTTTTCCGGCACGGGTTCGGTTTTTCTGCACTTGTCGCACAAGCGCGGGATTAATCTTTGAGCCATGACCAAATTCAACGATGACGGCAAAAGAAACGGCTCAACCTGCATGTTTATCAAACGCGGCACTGCGCCAACGGCATTATTGGTGTGAAGCGTGGAAAGCACGATGTGTCCCGTAAGAGCGGCGTGGACCGCCAATCCGGCTGTTTCATTATCGCGGATTTCACCGACCATAATAATGTCCGGGTCTTGGCGCAAAATTTGGCGCAAACCCGAAGCAAAGTCGTAGCCGATTTCCGGCTTAACTTGCGACTGGTTTAGCCCGTCCATAAAATATTCCACCGGGTCTTCCAAACTGACGATGTTTACCGATTCCTTGTTTAAAATCTGCATCAAGGCGTAAAGCGTGGTGGTTTTACCGGAACCCGTCGGGCCGGTAATCAAAATCATTCCGTACGGCCTTTCGGCGCCTTCTTTAACAACTTGATAATTTTTGTCTATCAAACCAAGCTGCTCCAAACCCTTCAAGCCGACCGTTGGGTCCAAAACGCGAAGGGCGACTTTTTCGCCAACCGGAGTCGGAAAAGTGGAAACACGGAAATCAATATCGCGGCCGGAGAGAACAGTCCTAAATCTTCCGTCTTGCGGAACGCGCGTTTCATCGATTTTTAAATTCGAAAGAACTTTTACGCGTGAAATAATCGGCTGATGAAGCTCTATCGGAAAAGAAGAAACCTCTTTAAGCTCGCCATCAAGGCGAAATCTTATTCTCAATCTTTCCCTTTGCGGTTCAATATGAATATCGGACGCTTTTTGCCAAACCGCTTCTTTTAAAGTCGAGGCGACTATTCTGATAATCGGCGCGTCTTCCGACGCGGCGCCGCCTTCTTCGAGCATAACCGTCCTTTGAGCGGCGGAAAGATCTTTGCCCTTTTTTAAATTCAGCGAACCGATTGCCATCTGAACTTCACTCTGGTACGGCGAATATCGCCTTAAAACTCCTTCCCAAGCCGAATAACCGATCAAATAAACTCCGAGATTTGACCTTGATTGTTTGGCAATAAACTTAAGAGCGTTCTGCGCCTTGGCGTCGTCGGGATTAACCATGCCAACAACCAAAACCCCGCCCGCGCTGCTAATCGGCACGACTTTATAATTTCTAACGGTTTCTTCCGGAACGATTTTTAAAATTTCCGGGGAAATATCTTCAACTTTTATTTTTTTATAAGGCACGCCCAACAGCCGGCTTTTAACCTCGTTGAGTTTTTCTTCGTCAACCAAACGGCGATCATAAATCAATTGGTCGGCGCTTTTGCCGACCGCTGTCGCGTCTTGGAGGACTTTTTTGGAGTCATCTTCGTTTAAAAAACCTCCTTTAACCAATTCTTGGAGAAAATTCTTATTTTCCATGCCTTAATTATATAAATTTTTAAGTGATAACGCAAAAAATTTATTCATAATTCAGAGCACCCCATTAGATAAAATTTATGGTAATAAATTTTCTATCTAACGGGGTAAAGGTTTTGTATCTGACCAACGCATAGCTGGTCAGACAAAGCCCTTTACTTCGCGAACGGATTTGATTTGCCGACAGACCCGACGACAATCGGATTCGCGTACTGTTTAAGAATTTGGAATTTCGGGTTGTTTATCACGTCTTCCGGTTTAAATTGAATATTGGAAATGTCTTTGATCGATTGGAGATTTTGCGGCAAAACTTTTTCTATCAGCGGCAGCGGGGCGAAAAACAAATAATAAGTCGAAGAGAGTATCGCCGCGATAACCGCCAAGGTCAATAAAATCTTAAACCACTGTATTTTTCTTTTTTCTTGCTCGATTATTATCGCCATACCCAGTAATTCAATTTCAATTGGCAAAATTTTTGTGAAAACTTTTGTTAATTTTGAAATTGAATATTATAAATATTTTTTATTAATAATTTTATCTGTTGAAAAATTTTTGCCTTTATTATGTTCTTTTAATTTTTATTCCGATTACCAGTATTTCAATACTCGATGTTCCAATTTCCAATTTAATATCATTCATCGGAAAAAACATCTTTGAAATTGAATTACTGGGCATAATTTTATTGCGCTTGATAATACATATTAACGTTTCCAGACACAGACAAAACTCCCGACCCGGATCTTGAGCCTTGGGCGCCGCTGATTTTCAAATCGGACAAGTCCATCAAAGCGATATTTGTTTCCATTGACTGGAAAAACGATTTCACTCCGGCATAATCGCCGGAAAGCTGAAAATTGAATTTCAAAATCCCAACTCCTTTCGCCATTTTCGAGGCGGCCGAAGGCGTTATGGCGGTTTTGCTGACCGAAACCGAATCAACCGACAAGCCGGACACGGAAGCCATGCTCGCAACCTGGTTCAAACCCAAACCGGCGTCCGGCGACAATGGCATCATTACGCCAATGGTGTTTTCGACACTCGAAACATTTTGATATTCTTTAAGCAACTTCTGCACTTGATTAACCGCGTTCTGCTGCTCGGTGGCGATATCGGAGCGGCTTTTTATCTCCGCCCGCAAGTTTTTGATATCCGAATACGACGGCAGAACAAGGCTTGTGTAAACGAAAATCGCGGCGATAAACATAACCGCCGAAATCAAAATACTTAAAAATCTTTTTGATGAAGCTTTCATTTTAAAATTATTTTAACGCGTTGGGCTTTAATGTTATTTGAATTGAAAACGACACGCCGTCAGTTGAAATTTTGGCGTTTTCAAGTAAAACGTCGCCAAACAAATCGTTTTGTTTCAACGATTCCAATTGCTGTGTCAACGCGCCAAAAGTCGGCGCCACGCCTTTAAGCCCGAGCTTGTTTTGGCTCAATGTTAAATCCAAGTCGGTATAATAAACTTGCGTCAAAGCGGTTTTTTCCAACTCGTCAAAAATTTTTGAAGGCGTAATGTGCGAAGCCAACAAAGTTTTAATATTCGTCAACTGGGAATAAAGCCCGACAAGCGTGTTTTGCTGGTCTTGATTTACGGCATTTCCAAGATTATTTATTTTTGAATCCAAATTTTTTACCTGCGATTGAAGATATGGCTTATAGCCGAAATCCATTCCCAAATAAACCGCGAGCGCCGCCAGAAAAATTATCAAAGAAAAAGTAAAAAGCTGCCACGGCAAAGCCGTCGGCAATCTGCCTCCTTTGGCCAATTGTTCTTCAAGAATATTTCTTGCGTCCGCCATTGTTAAAAATTTTTAAATTTATTTAATAAGTTCTCTTATTCCCAAGCCTATCGCCACGCTGAATTCCGGGTCCAATTCTTTCACAAATGGTTCTATCGAAGCCGAGTAGTCAAGTTTGGAAAACGGCTTGTTTATTCCCGTGGGCAAGCCCGTTTGCTTTTCAACGTATTTATCTATCCCCAACAGATTGGCGCCGCCGCCGGCCAAAATAATTCTTTCGATTTTCCGTTCGTGGCCGTTATCATAATTGGTCCGAGCTCTGTTCGCTTCATTAATTATAACATCAAGAAAAGGCAAAATTAAGGTGGATAACTCGTAATCGCCGCGGCCGCCCAAAAGCCCCCTTTGTTTCTTCAATTCTTCGGCGCGCCGGACGTTGATATTTAAGCCATTGGCGATGGCTTGAGTCAGCGAACCGCCGGAAAAATCGGTTTGATAGTTATATTTCAGAAAACCTTTTTCGGCGACGGCGATATTGGTGGAACGCGCGCCAATATCGACAATCAAAGCCGGCGAAGGGTCGTCTCCCACCGAAGCCCTTATCAAACTCAAACTTTCTATCTCGAGCGACTGCAAATTCAGGCTGGCCATTTTAAAAATATTTTTATATCGGCTGATTTGTTCGGTTGGAACCGAAATTATCATTATCTCTTGTTTTTCAAATCCGTTTTCGTCTGTTTTTTCTCCGACTTTCAACCACTCAATTGCCACTTCCGTTATCGGCAAAGGAATATATTGCTTCAATTGGAAAGAAACGGTTTTAGCGGTATCGGCATCGGGCATCTTGGGAATTTCTATAAGCGTGATAAACGCGGAAAACGACGGAATTGAAGCTACGGCCGTGGTCGTGCCGGGCTTCATTTTATCCAAAACGGATTTTAAAAGGTCAACCGTTTCTTTTTCGGCGATTTTCAAAGAATTCGTCTGAATGGCATTGTTCAAACGTTCCAAATGCCCATGACTTTCAAGCATCGCGTAATTTTTAAGAGACGGACGAGCCTTGCCGTGGGAAATCTCGGCTATTTTTATCGAAGCCGTTCCAATATCGACGCCCAAATATGATTCCGCGCCAACTAAAGATTTAAGAAAATTAAACATGCAATTTTTATCTAAATTTCCAAGCCATCAGACGAAGGAAATTTAGCGATAAAACTTATCACCCCGTTAGATAGAAAATTTATGCGTAAATTTTCATCTAATGGAGTAAAGGTTTTGTACCTGAAATTTGTTCGGTTTTACCTTCAAATTTCAGACAAACTCTTTTATAATAATATCATGTTTCCCCTTTTAATCAAAGCCAAAAATATCGCGCTCGATGTTCTTTTCCCTCAAATTTGCCCTATTTGCGAAAAATCGCTCGAAGAAAAATCCCAAAAAAAATTACAGCCGATCTGCGGCCAATGCCTAAATTCCATAAAATTGAACAATTCAACTTTTTGCCCTGTTTGCCGGGCCCGGTTGCCGGAAAACCGAAAAATTTGCCACCAAAATTCCCATTTTATTCTTGCCGCGGCCGGAAATTACGATAACCCGGCATGGCAAAAATTAATTCAGGCATTTAAATACCAAGGGCTTGAAACGCTCGCTCCGATTTTAGGAAATTTAATGATTCGGTACGTTGAAAATTCGAAATTGGAAATTGTCCCGCCGCGCGGGATCCCGCAAAGCGGGAAAAATTTTATCGTTGTCCCTATCCCCCTACATAAATCGCGCGAACGCCAAAGAGGTTTTAATCAGGCGCAATTACTGGCCGAAATTATCGCTAAACATTTTAATCTGCCGCTAGCGCCCGCGATTGGAAGAATTAAAAAGACCGAGCCGCAAGCGCGAATGAAAAACAAAGAAGAACGGCTGAAAAATATCGCCGGCTGTTTTAAAATTACCAACCGTGAATTTATCGAGAATAAAAATATTATTCTGGTTGACGATGTTTTTACCACCGGCGACACAATTAACGAAGCGGTAAAAATTTTAAAAATAGCCGGCGCGAAAAAAATAATCGCCTTGGCGGCCGCCAAGGCGTAATGAAATAAAATTATTTTTTTGTCTTTTTCTTCTCCGATAAAATAACGTGTATTTGCTCGGTTAAATCATTATTGATTTTAATCAATCTATGGACTTCGTCTTCTATTTTTAAAATCGCTTCAGCATCTTTAAATGTTTGCTCCGCCTGCTTGTCGGAGGCGCGGCTTAAAACCTGTTGGCCAACCGCCAAAATCGGCAAAGCTAATAATTGGACAAGATTGCTTAAGAAAAACAGAAACGTAAACGGATAAGGGTCATTGCGGAAATAACCAATTCCCAAGCTGGCCAAAATAATCCACGTGAACATCCACCCGACCAGAATGTAAAACACTCCCATTGAGCCGAATTTTTTCGTAAGAAAAACCGCCAGCCGGCCGTTAAAGCCGAAATGCTCGTCTTTTGTTAAGCGCGGTCCGGTTTTTTTTCTTTCTTCAATCCACGGATGGGGCTGATGGGGCTTATTGATTTCCATAGTTATAATTATAATAAATGGAATTTATTAAACAAGCTTATTATTTTATCACCTCGACCATTCCGTTGCCGGGATCTATTCTGAATTGCGAGTCAAACGGGTCCGGCGGAATCGTTTTTAAAATTTTTCCGGAAACCATGTCTTCAGCTTTCGCGGGGAATTTGCCGTATTTTTCTTTATACATTTTCGCCGCTTGCTCGAGAAAATCCAATTCTTCAAACCGCGTCACATAGGCCAAGGCGCGATTTTTTGTTTCTTCATCTTGGGCGGTCTTATAAACGATTTCCCAGATTTGCCTGGTCTTATCCCGTAACCGAGGAACAAAAGCGTAATTTTGGGCGAATATTTTTATACTATCCGGAATCCCCGGCTGCCTGACCGCCAAATCAAAATATTTTGCCGCGCTAACATAATCATTTTTATATAAGTGATATGACACCGCCAGATAAAAAGACACGCGCCAATCAGTATCGGCTTCTTTTACTCCCCGCTCGCCGATTTCTATTATTTTATTCAACCGATATTCGTCAAATTTTTGCGGTTTGGGCGGATTGGGCAAAACCAAAAGCGACCAATAATAAGGAAAGCTGAATTTGGGGTCAAGATTGTTAACAATCGATAAATCATTCAGATATTTGTCCAGCCCCTCCCTTAAAAACGGCAATTCCGACATTACGCCGTTTACCCACAAAAAACCGGCCGAAGCCGAATCAAGCCCCAAATTAAAAGCCCGGACCATTCCCGCGGAAATCTCCGGAAACGCCAAGGGCGGATTTTTAAGTTTTTCTCCATCGTAAAAATACTGGGAAAAAACCGCGGCGGCCAAAAAAACTATTATTAAAAATTTTTTCGCCATTGAACCGAAATCGATGGTCATAGTTCTTTTCTTTGGAAGAAGAAGTTCGCGAGCCAAAGCAAAAACGCCGAGTAAGCGATTGCGTAGATTATCGTGAGTAAAATCGATATCCCCGAGACGGCCGCGCCGTGAACCGCTAAATTTCTCAAATCGAATTTTTCAAGATTCGGAAAAAGATAATAAATCGCCTGGATAAGTCCGTAAAAAATTCCGCCAACTTGCTTGGCGGTGCGTAAAACCAAACTAAACGAATGGCCGGCAAACAAAACCATCATTGCTATTATGGCGGCAACGAGAGGCGTGGAAATCGTTGAAAACAAAGAAAGCAAAGCCACAAAAAGACCGGTTTCAAGAATTTGATAAAAAATCGCCAGCAGACCGAACTTGTCAAAGCCGCCGCCGTTTGAAAAAACAACCGCCAAATAAACCGCCGTCATAACCGCTATTATTAAAACAACCGCGGCGAAAAGCCCTAAAAATTTTCCCAGCATCAATTCCAAACGCGAAACCGGCTTGGAAATGACAAAATAAAGCGTTCGTCTTTCTATTTCTTTATAAATATTCGAAGCGCCCAAAAAAATGGCGGTAATCATTCCGAACAAATATATGCCGGCCAGGCCGAAACTTTTTAAAACCACCAAATCGCCCAAAACGATTTTTGATAAGAGAACGGAAAAAAACACATATATTATTGAAAATCCCAAAATACCGTAAAGTATGCGGTCGCGGACCGCCTCTTTGAAAGTATTTTTCGCGATTATCAAAATGTTTTTCATGAAATTATTTTTGGTTTTCTATCATTTCAACGAATCTTTCTTCAAGCGGCTTGCCCGCGCAAAATTCTTTAACGCCGCCGGAATAAAGTAATTCGCCTTTATGAATTATCCCGATTTCATCGCAAATTTCTTCGGTATCAAAAAGTATATGCGAATTGAAAAAAATCGTTTTGCCGCGTTTTTTCAAATCCAAAATCGTTTTTTTGATTTCCCTGCGGCCCAACGGGTCAAGGCCGTCGAGCGGCTCGTCAAGAAAAATATATTCCGGGTCGTTAACCATTGCCTGCGCGAATCCCAAACGCTGTTTCATTCCCTTTGAATAAGCTCCTATGCTTTTGTCGCGCGCGTCATAAATCCCCAAATCTTTCATAATTTCCAGATATTCATTTTCATGTTTGTGTTTTTTAAACAACTTTCCGCAAAATTTCAAAAATTCCAATCCGCTCAAGCGCTCGTAAAAATACGGCGCTTCAGGCATAAAGCCAATTTTTTCGCGGGCTTCGGTATCGGCCGGATTTTTGCCGCCGATTAAAATTTC
>Ga0172372_10012046_pt1 | contig 10903 bp, 3 predicted proteins | sample LakKiv5m_2_FD_114544 | JGI IMG/M metagenome (GOLD analysis project Ga0172372, IMG submission 114544) | Freshwater microbial communities from Kabuno Bay, South-Kivu, Congo - kab_092012_9.5m | ecosystem: Environmental > Aquatic > Freshwater > Lake | place: Democratic Republic of the Congo... | reverse complement strand
TCGATGGCTTTGGAATCGATGGCTTTGGAATCGATGGCTTTGGAATCGATGGCGCGATGTCTCCCGCGATCGCTCCCGCGTGGCCACCGTTGTTGCCCGCGCGCCTTGCATTCATCTCCGCCGCCTTCGCGCAGGTTCCCTCGACCGCGGTGCCTCCGTCTGAGCAGGCGCCGGACCCGATTCCGGGCTCGAAGGTCGCGGAGGACGCACAGGATGAGCAGGGCATCACCGTCGCGGTTGACCGCGACACGAACTCGCTTGTTCTCCTTGGATCGCAGCGCGAGATCGAGCGCGCGCTCAAGCTCGTCGAGCAGGCCTCGAAGGCGCTGCCCGGCGAGGGTTCGCGCGTCCGCGCCATCAAGCTCCCGGCCTCGAGCGATCCGACGTCACTCGCCTCGGTGGTCACCGGCGCGATCGCGCGCATGACACCCGCGGGCGGCGCGCCCGGCGACCTCGCCAAGCGCATCGCGATCGTTCCCGACCCCGAAACGCGGTCGCTCCTTGTGGTCGCGACCGATCGCGACTTCGAGGCGGTGGGCCAGCTCGTGGCCACGCTCGCGCGCAGCCAGCAGACCGAGACGGTCGTCGTGAAGAGCTACGTCCTCCGAAACGCCGGCGCCGATCGCGTCGCCGAGGCGCTGCGCGCGGTGACCGGCCCGGCCGGCGGCGCGCGGCTTCGCTCGCTCGCGGTCACGCTCGCGGGCGACATCCCCGGCTTCGCCGCGGGCGAGGAGGTCTCGTTCGATCCGTCGCGCATGCGCGTTCTAACCGAGAAGGGATCGAACGCGATCACCGTGGTCGGTTCCGCCGACGCGATCGCCTTCGCGGACCGCTTCATCGCGTTCACCGATCGCGAGGAGCGCGCGATCGCGCCCGAGATGCGGCTCCGGCCGCTGAAGCACGCGCGCGCGACGGAACTCGCGACGACGCTCACGCAGATCTTCGCTGCGCGCGGCCGCACGCTGTCGCAGCAGGGGATCGTCGTGGCCACGCCCGACTTCGCCGCCGACGACCGCACGAACACGCTCGTGATCTCGGGCGCGGCGGAGTTTTCCGGCGAGGTCGAGCGCATCGTGGCCAGTCTCGACGAGCCCGGTGCCGGTACGCGCGCTCCGCTCGAGACGATCGCGCTTGCCTTCGCCCGGCCGAGCGAGGTCGCTGCCAACGTCGCGAAACTCGTGGTCGGCGACGACAGCGCGCGGCGCGATCGCACGCAGGTGGTGGCAGACGATGCCGCCGGCGTGCTCCTCGTGCGCGCCGATTCCGACGTGCTCGAGGAGATCCGCGCGCTGGTGCGCGAACTCGATCGCGCGGGATCGCGCCAGTTCCCGATCCGGCAGATCCGCCTCGAGCGCGCCGATGCGACGCGCGTCGCGCAGGCGCTGCAGAAGCTCTTCGACGACCGCGCGCAGCTTGCGGGCACCGCGCGCGGACGCGCGCAGCGAAGCGTCTCGGTCGTGGGCGATCCGAGGAGCTCGACGCTCTTCGTGACCGCGGGCGACGGCGACTACGCCGAGATCGAGGAGCTCGTGAAGGGCTTCGACGCTCCCGAGGTCGCCGCGGGGTACGAGTTCAAGGTGCACACGCTGCGGCATGCGCGCGCAGGTGAACTTGCGCGCACGATCGAGCAGATGCTTGCGGAGACCGGTGAGGCGACGGCGGAAGACGCGGCCACCGTGCGTGCCGATGAGAAACGCAACGCGCTGATCGTCATCGGACGCGGCGATCGCTTCGCGCTCGTCGGCGAGATCGTCGCCACGCTCGACGTCGCGCCCGCCGAGGGCGAGGCGCGCACCGTGCGTACCTACGAGGCGAAATCAGGCGACATCGAGCAGGTCGCCGCGCTCGTGCGCGACACGCTCGGCGAGCGTCCGCAGCGTCCGTGGGAGGCGCAGGGCGCGGCCGCCGGCTCCCGCGTGATTCCCGTCATCAAGGCGCGGCAGCTTGTTGTGCGGGCGACCGACGCGCAGCACGCCGAGGTGAAGTCGCTCCTCGACGCGCTTGAGAAGACGCTCATCGCCGACAACCGCGAGACCGCGGTGATTCCCGTCGAGTTCGCGCCGCCGTCCGAGCTCGCGCTCACGCTGCGGCAGTTCCTCGACGACCGCGCGGCGGGAGCCGCGGGCGGATCGACCAGCGCCACCATCGTGCCCAGCGCTTCGGGTGGAGCGCTCCTCGTCGCGGGTAGCGCCGACGAGGTCGCCACCGTGCGCGACCTTGTGACGCGGCTCGATCAGCCGCAGTCGGGCGGTGAGCGCCGCAGCGACATCGTGGTCCTCCGCAAGGGCCAGGCCGCCGACGTCGCGCGACTCGTGTCCGAGCAGTTCCGCAGCCGCGCCGCCTCGGGCGGCGTGCAGGTGACGCCCGACGTCCGCACCAACTCCGTCCTCGTCAGCGCGCCCGCCGCGCAGTTCGAGCAGGTGCGTGCGCTCATCGATCGCCTCGATGCGCCGTCGAGCGCCGAGGAGACGGTGATCCGCACGTTCCCGCTCCAGAACGCGAAGGCCGAGGAGGCCGTGAAGGTCCTCACGCAGTCGCTTCAGCTCGATGTGAAGGGACGCACGCAGGGGATCGCGGTCAAGATCGACGAGTCGTCGCCAGCCGTCCAGGTGAACGCGCGCATCGTCGCGGACCGCCGCTCGAACGCGCTGGTCGTGACGGCGAGCGCCGAGAGCCTCGGGGTGATCGAGAAGCTGCTCGCGCAGCTCGAGGAAGCGCCCGCGCGCGCCGAGCGCGAGTACCGCATCGTGCCGCTCAAGGCGGCGAACGCCTCCGAGGTCGCGTTCACGCTGGCGCGCCTTGTCGGCGACGACGCCGCGGGCGGCGTGGGTGCCTCCGCCGACGAGAAGCCGCGCATCGAGGCGGATCTCGCCGAGAACCGCCTGATCGTCGCCGCAACGCCTGAGCAGTTCGAGCGGATCGCGGAGGTGATCGCCGCGATCGACGTGCCGCCGGTCTCGAAGCGCGTGACCGAGTTCATCGCGCTGAAGGCCGCGAAAGCGATCGGCGTGCAGGAGGCGCTCGGCTACTTCTACGGTCGCGGTGCGCTCGACACCGACTCGCCGTCGAAGAAGTCGGTGCGCATCGTGGGCGATGAGGGGACGAACTCGCTCGTGATCTCCGCGGAGGAGAGCGAGTGGCCCGCGATCCGCGAGCTCGTCGCCAAGCTCGACAACGAGCAGTACGACGGTTCGAGGCAGCTGCGTGTTGTGGCACTGCGCCACGCCGATGCGCGTTCGGTGGCCGCGGCGATCAACGACGCTTTCAAGCCCGTGCCGATCGTGCCGCCGCCCGCGCCGCGCGGCGAGCAGCCGCAGCCGATCGTCGTCCAGCAGAAGCCGGACGAGCAGGTGAGCGCGAGCGCGGACGAGTTCTCGAACAACCTCGTGGTCGCCGCGAGCCCGGCGAACATGCGCAAGATCGAAGCGATCATCACGCAGCTCGATCAGCCCGACTTCGCGCAGCTTCCGCCGCCGCGCCTGATCGAGGTGCGCTACGGCAACCCCGAGCAGCTCGCGCGCGCGATCGAGCGCGTGTACGGGCCCGGCCGCGCGGCCGGTCGCGACCGCGGACTGCGCATCGTCGGCGACGCGGCGTCGAACGCCCTGATCGTGCGCGCCTCGGAAGAGGATTTCGCGCAAATCGCGGCGATTGCCGAGGCGCTGCAGCAGCAGGCGACTGAGCAGGGGCTGCAGGTGCACCTCTTGCGGCTCAAGAGTGCACCCGCGCCGCGCATCGCCGCCGCGATCCGCGAGGCGTTCGCGCAGCGCGCGCGACAGGCGAATCTCCCGCTCTCGATCCAGATCGACACGGTCTCGAACGGCCTCGTTGTCGCATCGACCGGCCCGATCTTCGACGAAATCCGCACGCTGGTCGAGCAGATGGACTCGCTTGCGCCCGATGCCTCAAAGGGCATCTTCATCATCGACCTCATCAACGTGGCGCCCGACTCGGCGAAGAAGATCATCGAGGAGATCGGCCTTGACCGGCCGCAGCCGTCGGACAGCGTATCGAAGGTGATCTCGGAGCCGCTCAAGGTGTCGGTGGCCGCCGGGCGCAGCGCGCTTGTGATCGTCGCGAACCCCGCCGACCGCGACACGATCGTGTCGCTCCTCAAGTCGATCGACACGGATCCGCCGGGCGCCGATGCCGAGGTGCGTGTCGTACGCATGAAGAACGCCTCGGCGACGAACATCGCCACCACGCTCACCGCGATGGTCGCGCAGTCGGCGGTTCCCGCTGCAGGGAACGCGAAGCAGGGCGACCTCGCGCGCGCGCTGCAGGAGCAGGTGCGCCGGCTGCGCATCCAGCCGGACGGCGCGTCTGCGCCGATCGCGCTCGATCTCCAGAAGCCCGTCAAGATCCTCGCCGATGCGACGAGCAACTCGCTTGTCCTCGCCTCGACCGCTGACAACGTGCGCGCGCTCGAGGAGGCGGCGCGGCTCTTCGACACGCTGCCCGTCACCGACGCAGCGGTTGTGCGCGTGATTCCGCTGTCGAACATCCAGGCGACGCAGTTCGCGCGCGTCGTGCGCGAACTCTTCGCGCAAGGGAAGCAAATCGGCGTCCTCCAGGGCACGCAGGTGAAGGCGCAGGCTGGCGGCGCGACGGGCGAGGCGCTCGCGCAGGACATCGCGATCACCGTCGACGACCGCACCAACACCGTGGTGGTCGCGGGCAAGGAGGAGGCCGTCGCGATGGTCGACGTCCTCCGCGAGCGGCTCGACGCCCAGACGGCGGTCGGCTGGATCGAGCCGCGCATCATGAAGCTCCGCTACGCGGACGCGGGTGCCGTGGCCGAGATGCTGCGCGCCGTGCTCGTCGACGGCTCGACGAAGCTGCCCGAGAGCGCGTCCCTTCAGAAGCAGGTCGGACGCATCCGCATGGCGCGCGCCGCCGATGGCGGGCAGGCTGCGGCCGCGATCGAGAGCGATGTGTTCGTGCCGTTCACGCAGCTTGTGATCCGTCCGGATCCGACGACGAACTCGCTCGTCCTTGTCGGCAGCACGCAGAACCTCGCGATCGTCGACGAGCTTCTCAAGAGCCTCGATACCGAGGCCGCCGCGCCCGGGGCCCTCGTGCGCATCTATCCGCTCGAGAACTCGAGCGCTTCGCGCATCGGCCCGCTGCTCGTCCAGCTCTTCGACCAACAGTTCGCCGCCAAGTCGATCCGCGCGGAGGACCGCGTGCGCGTCATTCCCGACGAGCGGCTCAACTCTCTTGTCGTCTCGACCAGCGCGCGCAGCTTCGCGGTGATCGAGGAACTCCTCAAGAGCCTCGACCGCAAGGTGGCGCCCGACATCCGCGAGATCCGCACGGTCGAGCTCAGGAACGCCAGCGCGCCGCGGCTCGCGGCCGTCCTTCAGCGCATGATGGATGCGCGCGTCGACCGGTTGAAGCGCGCGAACCCCGAGACCGCCGACCTCGAGCGCGCGACGATCGCCGCCGACGAGCGCACCAACCAGCTGCTTGTCGCCGCAGGCGCCGATGCGTTCGACGTGATTCGATCGCTGGTCGCCGATCTCGACGTCGCCGAGACCCTCGAGGAGTCGGGCGTCGAGGTTGTTCCGGTCGGCAAGGCAAACATTGAGCGCCTCGCGGCCGCGATCAAGCAGATCCTCGACCGACGTTTCGCTGAACTCTCGCCGGAGGTTGCGAAGCGTGTGAAGCCGCTTGTTCTTCCCGATCCGCGCACGAACGCGTTGCTCGTCGCGGGCGGACCCGAGGACGCCGCGCTCGTCCGGCAAATCGCTGCGAGGCTCGAGGAGATCCCGTCGAACCCCGCGGTGGGCGTGCATGTGCTCCCGCTCGCAGCGGCGCGCGCCGAGACGATCGCGCCGCGCATCCAGCAGTTGATGCGCGATCGCGCCACGTCGCTCGGCACCTCGCAGACACCGTCTGACGCCGTGTCGGTCGCGCCCGACGTCGCGTCGAACTCGCTGATCGTCGCGTCGAGCGAGGAGAATCTCGAGGTCGTGAAGGGCCTAGTCGATCTGCTCGCGAAGGCCGCGAAGGAGCAGCTCACCGACAAGCCGTTCGAGGTCATCATCCTCGCGAAGACGACCGCGGCCGACATGGTCCGCATGCTCGACGAGATGTACGTCGCCGAGGAGAACCGTCGCCGCGGCGACAACACCGTCAACGTGTCGGCCGACGCGCGGCTGAACGCAGTCGTCGCGAGCGGGCCCGAGGCCGATGTCGCCGCGATCCGGCGGCTGGTGGCGCAACTCGATGGCGCGAAGCCGCAGACCGTCGTCGAGATCAAGTACATCCCGCTCCAGGGCGCGAATGTGCAAGAGACCGTTGGTCTCATCCAGAGCATCCTCTCGGGCGGCTCGCTCGCGGGCCGCAACCAGCAGCAGGCGACCGTGCTCAAGTACCTGCGCCAGCTCGAGGGCGGCGACGGCACCGAGGTCGAGATGGAGATCTCGGCCGCGACGCGCCAGTCGATCTCGCTCACGCCCGACATCCGGACCAACACGATCATCGTGAAGGCACCGCGTGAGTCGATGGCGTTGATCGAGAAAATGATCAAGGATCTCGACAGTTCGACGAGTGGCTCGCAGAACATCCGCATCTTCAAGCTGACGAACGCCGACGCCGACTCGATGGCGCGCATCCTGAAGGAGCTCTTCAACCTCCGTCAGTCGGGCAACCTCTACGTCCTCAAGCCGCGCGAGGATGGCGATGCCGTGCCCGCCGCCGAGGCGGGAGCCGCCGCCGCACCCGTGGCGGCCGCGCCCTCGGCTGGAACGATCGGATCTGACCTGACGCTCGTCCCGGACGATCGCCAACAGCTCTCGATCACGGTCGATGATCGCACGAACTCGCTGCTTGTCTCGGGTACGCCGACCTACCTCGATCTCGTCGAGAAGGTAGTGAACGAGCTTGATGCGCAGGAGGCGAACACGCGCGACACGTTTGTGTACAAACTGAAGAACGCGACGGCGACGGAGGTCGCGCGCGTGGTCAACGAGTTTGTGAGCGAGGATCAGCGCAAGATTCTTGAGACGCTGTCGACCGAGGAACTTCCGAGCGCATCGAAGTTGCTTGAGCGCGAGGTGACGGTGGTCGGCGACCAGAAGTCGAACACCGTGCTCGTGAACGCGAGCCCGAAGTACCTTGAGAAGGTGCGCGCGATCATCGATGAACTCGACGTGGATCCGCCGCAGGTGCTGATCCAAGTCCTCCTCGCCGAGGTCAGCCTCGATTCGGCCGAATCGCTCGGACCTGAGTTTGGTCGCGCGAAATTCGGCGATTATGGCGTCGTCGCTGGCATGGGCAACCTCCCCGGGATCGGCGGCCGCACCGGCAACCAGCTGCTCGGCTCGCTCTTCTCGAACTCGGGCACGCCGAACGTCGCGATTGGCGCGGAGGATTTTGAACTCCTCATCAACGCGCTGGCATCGCAAAGCCGCGTGCAGGTGCTGTCGAATCCGTCGGTGATGGTCGAGAACAACTCCGAAGGCTTCATTCAGGTTGGCGAGACGGTGCGTCTGCCCGACGCGGTGAGTTTCTCGAGTGCGGGCCAGCAGTCGAGCGTGACGCCCGAGGATATCGGCATCCTGCTGCGCGTGACGCCGTCGATCAATCCCGAGGGTTTCGTGCGCATGGAGATCGAGCCCGAGATCTCCCGCCTCTCGCTCCAGACGACGCAGATCTCGGAGAACTTCAACAGCCCCGTGGTCACGCGTCGCCGCGCGAACACCACGGTGACCGTGAAGGACGGACAGACGGTCGTCATCGGCGGGCTCATCAGCGACCGCTTCGAGCGCGTCGACAAGAAGATCCCGTTGCTTGGCGACATTCCGATCGTCGGCGCGCTGTTCCGCCAGTTCAAGGAGAACTCGTCGAAGACGGAGTTGCTGATCGTGCTGACGCCGCACGTTGTTCGTTCGCCTGCACAAGGCGGTGGTGACGCAGCGAGTGTGTTGAGTGAGCAGGGCATTCGCAAGCTGACATTGCCACCTGAATTGCTCGAGCAAATTCGCAAGGGCGAGTTGCAAGGTGCGAGCATCAACATCGGCGGCGCTGCGCGCGATGCGGGCGGCGAGGTCGTCCCCCAGGACACCGACGCCTCGAAGGAGCCGAAGTGAACGCGGTTCGCGACGGATGGGAGAGGATGGGTGCGACGGTGTTCACGGCGACGGCGCTGCTCGTCGGCTGCCAGACCACGGTGACCACGTCGGACGGCGCGCGATCGGTGCCCAAGCCCACCGAGGCGCCTGTCGCGCCGCAGGGCACGAAGCCGAACGCGATCGCCATCACCTTCGCGCCGAAGCCGGCCGACACCGATGGCAACCTTCTGCCCGATTCGCTGCAGGTGACGGCGTATCTCTTCGCGCGGCCGCATCCGGCTCCGTTCTTCGCGGAGGGGTCGTTTCATTTCGCGATCTACCGGCTCGGCGAGGCCGGAACCGCGGACGCGCCCGGCGCTGCGCCGCTGCGGACGTGGGTGTTCGCCGCCGAATCGGTGGCGCTCGCGCGCTCCGTCGCGCTCGCGGGGCCGTGCCATGAGTTCACGTTGTCGCTTCTCGCAAACCGCGGCACCGACGCGCTGCCCGTCGAGAGCGTCGACCTCGTCGCATGGTTTGAGCCGGCCGACGGTTCCTCCGCGGTGTGGCTGCGTGGCGTGCGGAGCGTTCAGTTCCCGCGGCCCGAAGGGCGGTGAGGAACGGTGGAATGCCCGGATGTCGTTCGATGCACGGCAAAACGAACAGCGGACCCGTGCGGGTCCGCTGTTCGTTTGGAGCGTTTGTCTCCAACTGGGGATCCTAGATTCGAACTAGGACAAAGTGAACCAGAATCACTTGTGCTACCGTTACACCAATCCCCAAGGTGCGCGTGGCACTATATCCATGTCGGCGCTTACGGCAACGGCCTTGAGCGCGTCCGACTTGGATTATCTCCGTCGGTGCGACCTTGCAGGATCCTCGGCAACGACGCTGGAATACGCGACGTTGGCCGTGGATTGTCGGGTTCAAAGCCTCATCTCGCCCCGGCCATCGCTCGCTCGGACGGAGCCGCCGCGGGCAGGAACCGCTCGGCGATCTGGATCGCATTGAGCGCCGCACCCTTGCGGATCTGGTCGCCGCAGACGAAGAGCGCGGCACCTCGGTTGCCGGGCACGCTCGGGTCCATGCGGATGCGGCCGACGAGGACGTCGTCGCCACCCGCAGCATCGAGAGGCTCGGGAAACCGGTTCGACGTGCGGTCATCGACGATGCGCACTCCGGGTGCTTTCGCAAGCAGCGCACGGATCTCGTCCTCGCTGGTTGCACGGGCGAACTCGAGATGCAGCGCCTCGGCATGGGCGCGCAGCGTCGGAACGCGCACGCAGGTCGCGACCACGCGCACGGAGTCCGACTCCCACATGCGGCGCGTCTCGGTGAGCAGCTTGCGCTCCTCCTCGTTGAAACCGTCGGCGCCGACGGCCGAGTTGTGGCTGAAGACGTTGAAGAGGTACTGACGGCCGAAGATGCGCGTGTCGAGCGGCGCACCGGTGGTGAAGGCGCGCGCCTGCGACTCGAGCTCGGCCATGGCGGCGGCACCCGCGCCTGACGCGGCCTGGTAGGTCGCGGCAACCATGCGCTCGACGCCGATCGCGCGGTGGAGCGGTGTGACCGCGACGAGCGCGATGATGGTCGAGCAGTTCGGGTTCGCGATGATCGAGGGTCCGGGCACCGCGTCGAGCGCGTGCGGGTTGACCTCGGGTACAACGAGCGGACACGCGGTATCGGCGCGGAACGCGCTCGAGTTATCGACGACGAGGGCGCCGGCGTCGCGGAAACGGGGCGCCCATTCCTTCGAGATCCCCTTTCCCGCGGAGAAGAGGACGAGATCGATGCCCTCGGGCATGCCCAGTTCGAGCGCCTCGCAGGCGATCTCGCCGCCCCGGAAGGGGATGCGCGTTCCGACCGAGCGTGGCGACGCGAAGAGCCGCAGCGCGCGCATCGGGAAGCGGCGCTCCTCGAGGATCGCGAGCATCTCGCGTCCGACCGCTCCGGTGGCGCCGACGATCGCAACGGTGGGAGAGTTTGGCAGGCGCATCATGGGAAGTCGCACATCGTAGCGAACACAGGACGTTTCCGCGTCTATCCTGCGCCCATGCCCGCGACGACCGCCGACCCGAAGCACGGTTCCGACGCCATCACCGACGGCGTGCGGGTGACCGTGCGCCCGGAGTTCGTGGCGTCGCAGTCCTCGCCCGCCGATGGCAGGTTCCTCTTCTCCTACAGCGTGCTGATCCGCAACGACGCAGGGAGCCGCATTCGCCTCGCCACCCGCTTCTGGCGGATCGTCGATGCGGAGGGCGAGGAGCGTGTCGTCGAAGGGCCGGGCGTGATCGGACAGCACCCGGAGCTCGGCCCGGGCGACAGTTTCGAGTACACGAGCTACTGCCCAATGCACACCGCGTGGGGAACCATGGAGGGCCACTTCATGTTCGAGCGCGACGGCAGGCCGTTCGAAGTGGCGGTGGGCCGGTTCTACTTCGTGTCGTGATTGGAGCGCTCGCAGGCGCGACCGCGAGAATCAAGAGCGCTCGCTTTGGCGTGGATCACGCCAAAGGAAGCGCCCGCAGCGGCGACCGCGAGAATCAAGAGCGCTCGCTTTGGAGTGATCCACGCCGAAGGTCGCCGCCGCAGCGGCGACCGCGAGAATCAAGAGCGCTCGCAACCTGCTTCGCAACTTGCTCGCTTTGGAGTGATCCACGCCGAAGGTCGCCGCCGCAGCGGCGACCGCGAGAATCAAGAGCGCTCGCTTTGGCGTGATCCACGCCAAAGGAAGCGCCCGCAGGCGCGACCGCCTTCTACACGTACCGCAGCTGACGTGGCCAGTGCACGAGGTTCGCGTGTTCCTTCACGCGCTCAAGCGTTGCCTCGGCCACCTTGTTCGCGCGCTC
>Ga0172372_10012045_pt1 | contig 10906 bp, 15 predicted proteins | sample LakKiv5m_2_FD_114544 | JGI IMG/M metagenome (GOLD analysis project Ga0172372, IMG submission 114544) | Freshwater microbial communities from Kabuno Bay, South-Kivu, Congo - kab_092012_9.5m | ecosystem: Environmental > Aquatic > Freshwater > Lake | place: Democratic Republic of the Congo... | reverse complement strand
GGAGTAGTTACAGCAACTACTTTTAGTGGAAATGGATCAGGATTAACTAATATTCCTGTTGTAAGTGCTTCAAAATCTATTGCGTTGAAGATATTACTAGATCCATTGCCATATAGATCATGAACATACGTTCTAATTCAATTGCAAATAAAACTGGAACTGGTGCAGTTACGCTATCTTATGGTGCTTCAATTCCACCTGGACAACTTCTTTCTGTTCAAGGAAACTTAAATATTTCTGGAATAGCAACTGTTGGTTTTTTAACATCACAAAATGCTAATATTACTGGAGTAGTTACAGCAACTACTTTTAGTGGAAATGGATCAGGATTAACTAATATTCCTGTTGTAAGTGCTTCAAAATCTATTGCATTAAGATACATCATTGCAGATCCACCTCTTAGATCTTAAACAATATAAATAAATAGAGTTACAAACATATGTAAGATAAAAACATGGCTGCTCCAAATATTGTAGGTGTAACAACTATTCTTGGTGTTACTACTTCACTAACACTCACAACCTCTTCACAAACTGTTTTGAGTAATGATGCAAGCAGTGGTAAAGTATTCAAAATTAATACTATTACTGCATCAAATACTTCTGGCGCCACAGCAAACGTAACAGTAAGATATGCTCAAGGTGCTGCAGGTGCTGGAACAACTGTAGCAATTGCAAATGGTATTGATATTACTGCAAAATCATCACTTGTTATTTTGGATAAAGCATCTTCAATTTACTTAGAGGAAGCTCGTTCACTTACATCTCTTGCAAGTGCAAATACATCAATTGATTTGATTGTCTCTTACGAAGATATTACTAATCTTTGATATTAAATAAAGGAGAAATACCATGGCAGATCCAAACGCACTTTATTCATATCAAGGACAAGAACCAAAACCACTTCCTCATGAAATTTCTTGGGTAGAAGAGTGGGGACAAACAACATTTAGAACTGGTGTAGATAGCTTTACTGATGAAGAACTTGCAAAGGCAGGATATGCCGGTCCTTATGAAGTTCCAGAGTATGATCAAGAATATCAAAGATTATTTTGGAATTCGGAAAACCTTAAATATGTTGTAGAAGATATTAGTGATGAAGAACTTTGGAGTAGAGTTCGTTCAGAAAGAAATCGTCTTCTTGTTGAATGTGATTGGACAATGTCAGCAGATGCTCCAGAAACTTTAAATTTCCGTGAATGGGAAATGTATCGTCAAAGATTAAGAGATATTACATCTTCGTATGAGCATCCAAAAGATGTTCAATGGCCAATCAGTCCAGAAGGTCGTGCTGATGAAGACTTTGACCAACCAAGAGTTTACGAAGACAGAGTTCTTTGGAGAGTTCGTGACCTTGAAAGAATTGTCAGAAATTTAAGTTATAGAGTTATCAAACCATTTCCATCATGGACTTGGAGTGATACTGAATTAAAATGGAGTGCTCCAATTGCACCTCCAATTGATTTTGATGGATCAAATTATATCTGGAATGAAATTGACCAAGAATGGATTACAAGACCAACAGAAGAGGTATAACTCATGTCCCCATTTCGTCCAGCAAATCTCAATAAAAGAGCATATCCTGGAAATGCAAGTGTAATCGGACCTACATGCACAGCAACTGTTGGATTTACTACAAGTAATGTTGGATTTACTACAACTGCTTCTTGTGGTGCATGTACTGGTCCAACACTTTGTTTAGGATGTAGATGTGATTTTTGTAGATGCCCTTGTTGTTGCATTGTTTGCGCTTGTGCCGAAACAGTATGTGATCGCACAGTACCTTCTGGAAGATGGAAAGCAAGTGAGCAATACGAAGCACGAAGCAGAGATGCCTGGGGTCCTGATACTTGTAGTTGTAGTGCTCCTAACTGTTTATGTTGCATCAATGTTGGGTTTGCTTGCACTACTAATATTAATGATTATAAAGGATTCTTCATTTGCTGTGGACCATCAACTAGCAAATGGTTTGTGGCACCAGCATGTACACAGGTGACTAGAAGCTGGTATAATCGTGGTGATGCAGTCACTGTTGCAAATTCCTGCATGGGTAGTTGTGGGTGGTTTGTTCCAAGTTGTGCTCAACTCATAAATCCCGGGTCTTGTTGTTTTAATTTTTGGGATTCTAATTGTTGTAGTGGATTTTGGAGCTCAACCGAAAATATAGGTTACAATGCTTGGCATGTTTATGTTCCAAGTGCTTCACCTGGTTTGGGTGGTCCTGGAGATCACATCAAGAAACCAGCTAACAGACCTGTTCGTGCCTTCAGGTGTACTGCTAGTTAATATATATAGAACCCAAAATAATTTTATGGAAATTACGTCAATTTATTCTGTCCCATTTTGGCAAACAGAATATCCAAAGTTTGAAGAAGAGAAACAGATTATTCTTGATACTTGCAGAAGATATAGGCAAAAAAATCCAATTTCAGAATATAGATCTAATGTTGCTGGATATCAGTCACCAAAATTTCTACATTCACAAGAAGAATTGAAAGGATTGTTTGAATATATTTGTTATGCAGCAAATAAAGCATCAGAAGATCTTAATTTTATTGAAAGAAATATTTTTATCACTGGATCTTGGGTTAATATCAACGACACAAGACAAGCAATGAATACAAGTCATGTTCATGGTGATGTATTTTCTGGAACATTATATGTTAAATGTCCGGAAGGAAGTGGAAAATTTTTAATCACAAATCCCGGCATTAACATGATGTGGATGGGGTGCGATTTATGTAGAGATAAAAATGAATTTACTGGAGAAACTGTTAAAATAAAACCTGAAGAAGGAAAAATATTTATTTGGCCATCATATATTCCACATTCTGTAGAAACAAATAATCATGATGAAGAGAGGATTTCAATATCATTTAATATTATTACACTTCCACTAAAAGATAATTTGAGGTTAAAAGGAAATTGAAATTAAAAAAATCCAATATGAAGTTAAATCAAACTTATAATAAAGATATTTTTTTAAAAAAAAAGATTTAGATTTTCTCCTCAAATGGATTAACTCAAATAAAAGCAAATTTGTAAATAACACAGTTTCTTTACATAGAAAATTTTTAACTTTAAATCAAAAATTAAATCACCCAAGTTTATTTTTTGATGTCAAGAAAAAAATTTTGGATAAAGAAAATATTGTAAAAAATTATATTGATGACTCCACATATGGTGATTATATTGGATACATTACTAATGGCGGAAAAATACATAATCACATAGATCCAACAATATCTGGATATGATCACATAAGATTTAATTTATTTTTATCCGTTCCAACAAAAGGTGGATTTCCCATATATAATGGAGTAACAATTCCAGTAAAAGTGGGAGATTATGTTAGATGTAATTCTAGTAAAGAATATCATGAGTGTGAGATGGTTGAAGGTGATATACCAAGGATTGTAATATCATATGGAATTTATTTAAAAAGAAAAATTTATCAATATAAATGAAACAATATTATTTTATATCGGGACTTCCTCGCTCAGGATCTACACTACTTTCAACAATTCTCAATCAAAATTCAAAATTTTATGCAGATATTGATTCTCCAGTTCAAACACTCACAAAATTATCAATAGATGTCATTTCGTTTGATGAAACTAATCTTGTCAATTCAACACAACAAAGAAAAAATTTGATGTATGGAATTTTTGATGGATATTATAGACATATTAATAACTCAATAATTTTTGATACTTCTAGATTTTGGACAAAAAGAATTACTTTTATTAAAGAACTTTTCCCTTATACTAAAATTTTATGTCCAGTTAGAGACATTGTTTCTATTTTAAATTCTTTTGAAGTCATATCTTCAAAAAATCCTTTTTATTCCAAAACTCTTACAATAAATAATAAAAATATATTTGCAAGATGTGATGACATGATGGATAAAAATACTGGAATTATTTCAGATTCTTGGGTGTCTCTTCGAGAGGGCTATGCCTCAAATCCCGAAATAATTCATTTTGTGGAGTATGAAAATTTATGTAAAAATCCACAAAAAACCATGAAAGAAATTTATGATTTTTTAGAAATACCTTATTATAATCATGATTTTGAAAATATAGAATATTCAAATGAAAATTTTGATAAGGCTTGTAATCTTGAAGGTCTTCACACAGTCAAAAAGAGAGTAGAATATAATCCTCCAAGATGTATTCTTCCTCCGGAAATTGTGAATAAATATGCAGAAATGAATATGGAGTTTTGGAAAATAGGACATAAACCAAATTTGAATATTATTGAACAGTTGGATAAAAAATTTATTGAGTATAGGTAAAATGAAAATAATCAACATAGACGGTGGAATTGGAAGAATTATCACAGCACTTCCAGCACTACTTAAATACTGTCAAAATCATCTCAACGAAGAGTGGTATGTCTCAATTATGGGGTGGGACTATGTTCCTCTTGGTATTCCAGAACTTCAAGAAAGAACCTTTAATCCTGAAACAAAGGGAACTTGGAAAAATATCTTCATGAAAGCCGATGAAGTTATTTCTCCAGAGCCTTATCGTCTTCCAAATTTTTATAAAGGTAAAATATCACTTGCAGAAGCATTTGATGAAATTATTAATGAAACTGAAGATCACTCCGATTTAAAATATGAAACTCTCAATCTTTCTCATGCAGAAATTCGTAAAGGGCAAGAAATAATCTGCAGAGCACATGAATTGCAGAAAAAAGAACAAACTATAGTTATCAATCCTTATGGTTCAACGGCTCAAGTATGCCCCGTAGGGGTATATGACGATAGTTTAAGGTCATTACCAGAGAATATGTTCAATCAACTCTGCGAACTTCTTGCAGAGGATTATAACATCATTTACATGGGATATTCTCATCTTCTTTCGGAAGATAACAAATTTGTTTATGTTCCACAACCAGATCTTCATATTCGTGAATGGATGGGTGTAATTTCTCAGGTAGATTATTTGATTGGTTGTGACACCGTTGGCCAGCACATTGCAAGAGCAACAGGAACTCAAGGATGCGTAATTATGGGTGGAACTGATGCTGTAAATATGTCATATCCTGATTATTTCCGAATTATTCAAAGAAAAAAACCAGCATATTCTCCAATGAGAATTTCTAATCTGCAATCTAATTTGGCAGAAAGGTTAAATAAAGAATGTATAGAATATACTGATGAAGAAATTTTGGATATTTATGAGCAAATTAAAAAAGACATTATCTTATAAAGGATTTGGAATTAACTCTGACCATTTGAAGATGGAAATCCAGAAGAAAGTTGGAATAATTGTGTTGCAGGACAAATGTGCTTTCAATTATATAATGGACATATATATAATGGACATATATACAAGTGTTATATATCAGCATATTTGAATTTACAAAAGAAAAAATATAATCAATTATTATCAAAAAAATGGGATCCATATTTAAGTTACGAACCATTAAAATTTAATTGCTCAGATTTGGAAATAGTAGAATTTTTTAACTGAAAATCAGAATTTATATGCGATATGTGTCCAAGTAGTACCAAAACATTTCAAAAAAAAAAGATTCAACTATTCCTATATCATTTTATGAGAAAACAAATAATTTTAAATTTTCTTTTAATTAAAAATTATGAAAATACTATCAATTCCCGCCTTAGCTCATGACACCTCTTTTTGTATCATTGAAGATGGTAAAATTATCTCCTATAGAATGGAAGAAAGATTTTCTAGAAATAAACATGATTTTAGAGCAAAAAATATTTTAAAAATTCTTATCGAAAATCAACATGATCATTTTGATAAAATTGTCATTTCTAAACATTTTCTTGATGAACACATATATCCTGTAGAAAAAATTAAAAGTGAAATTGAAAAACTTTCACATACAGAGATAATTATTGAAAAAGGGAATCATCATTTATACCATGCATATTCTGGATTTTATAATTCTGGATTTGATGAAGCACTTTGTTTTTCACTCGATTCTACTGGTGCAATTTTAGATAATGGTGATATTGAGATTGAAACGGTTTATCACTTAATCAAAAATAAAAAAGAAAAAGTTCTCTATAAAAGAACAAGAGAATTTATGAGCAAATCTCACAATCATTTTAAAGATTATTATAAAAATATACCAGATGAAGAATTAAGTGTTGGTGAAAGGTATTGCAGAGCTTCTGCAGAATGCGGATATGATATAATAGACGGTGCAGGAAAAATAATGGGGCTTGGACAATATAAAAATTATAAACAAAAACTTCAGTTTCCATATAATAGTGAATTATGGAAAAAAAATGTAGATAAAGCATATAAATTACAAGATGAAACTCAGAATCATGTTTTAAATTTGATAAAAAAATATACAGAAAAAACAAGTATAAAAAATGTAGTAATTTCTGGTGGATATGGATTAAGTTGTGTTGCAAATTATTTTTATATTAAAAATTTAAAAGAAATTAATTTATATGTTGATCCAATTTGTTTTGATGCTGGAATAAGTATTGGAAAGGCATATTATCACTACACACAAACATCATCAAATTTACCAAAAATAAAATCAATTTCTAATGTTTACATTGGATACCAAGAAATATCTTACGACTTAACCAATCTTGATGCTCAAAAAGTTTCTTATGAGGATGTAGTTAATTTATTACTTGAACAAAATATTGTTGCACTATTTCAGGGGAAAAGTGAGGCAGGACAAAGGGCTTTAGGTAACAGGTCTTTACTTTTTGATCCAAGAAATCCAAAAGGAAAAGATATTGTCAATTTAATTAAAAAAAGAGAGAGTTTCAGACCTTTTGCGGGAACCATTCTATTGGAAGAATCATCAAAATGGTTTAATATGCTCTCACTTCAAGAAAGTCCTTATATGCAATACGCAGTAGATGCTCATGAAAACGCAATAAAACAAGTTCCAGCTATTATTCATGCAGATAATACTTGTAGAATACAAACAGTCACAGAAGAGCAAAATCAACATTTTTATAATCTTATTAAATGTTTTTTCAAGGAAACCGAAGTTCCAATGTTATTAAATACAAGTTTCAATCTTGGGGGTGAAGCATTGGTTGAAACTTTTGAACATGCAATATATACATTAAAAAATAGTCGAATAGAATATCTTTATCTTCCCGAAATAGAAACATTAATAACAGTTAAAAATGAAAAATTTGTATATCAATGACCATTAATCACGAAAAAAAACTCATATTCATTCATATTCCCAAAAACGCTGGAACATCTATTATCAAAGCAATGGAATGTGAAAAAAATTACTTTATAGATAAATCAATAGAAGAATATAAAGAACGTTATCAAGATTATTGGGATACATACATTAAGTTTACAGTTATTAGAAACCCCATATGTCGATTTATTTCTGCGTATAAATTTGCAAGAATGAATGAGAGTGGTTGGTTTTCTATAACTGGACAAGAAGGATTAGAAAAACATATTCATTATGAATTGTGTAATTCTATGAACATAAATGAATATGTTGAGTATATTTTTAACAACCCAAAGGAATTTAATCGATGGATTATTCCACAAACTTTTATTATTTCAAATAAAGATAAAAAAATTGAGATAGATTATTTTGTAAAGTATGAAAATTTATTAAAAGATTTAAAAAATATTGGAACTGACACAATTAAAATACTAAATAAATCTAAAATTGATGATATTTCAAAAATAATTTTAAATAAAAATTCTATAAAAAAATTACATAAAATTTATGAAATAGATTACAAAAATTTTTATAGTGAAAAATTTAAAAAAACATTTAATTATTATTAAAAAATGAAAGAAATTATATATCCCTTCGGTCCAAAAATTTTAACTTCATATTGTCCTCAAACAATCTTAGAAAAATTAAATGATATTATTGATAAAGATCTAAATATCCACGAGTTTAAAAAAAATTTTTCATCCTCTTATAAGTTAATTCCAAATTTATTGAATCGTGATTTAGAAAATGTGTTTTTATCAGAAAAAATATGTGTAGAAATCGGATTAAAAAATTTTTTAGAAGAATTAGCAGATTTTTATATTGAAGATGAAATGAATTTCCAAAATAAAAAATTAAAATTATCAATAATTGAAAAAAGTAATAATAATTTTAAAAATAAAAATATAACGTATTCTGATTGTTGGATTAACAGATATTTTTTTGGGGATTACACGCAAATACATACTCATGGTGGAGTTTTATCTGGAGTTATTTTTTTAAAATTTCCTCAAGGTGAAAAAAATAATTTTTATTCAAATGAAAACATCTCAGATCATGGAAAGTTAACTTTTTTTTATGGATCAGAACAAAATTTTTGTTCTGATATCTGGATACCCGATAAAAAAGTTGGAAAAGTAATAATTTTTCCATCTTGGCTTAAGCATACTGTATATAGTAATAAAAGTAAATATGAAAGGAGATCTTTAAGTTTTAATTTAATTACAGATGAAAATTATTATATAAAAAAAAAACTATAGACAAAAATTAACATGAAAGATACATTTTTGGGGATTCCATTTTATCGTTTTTATTACGATAAAGAAAAATTAAAAGAAGTTGAACATCATATTAAAAATTTAAAATATAGAAGAAATAATGGAGATGCAAATTATATTTGGGATGGAGTTAAAGAAGATGGAGGTTGTCACTTACATAAATTAGATTGTTTTAAAGATTTATTTCTATGGTTTCAAGAATGCTTAGATGAAGTAGCAAGTGATATGAAAGTAAAATCAAAATTAATTATTCATTCTTCCTGGGCTAATAAAAATAAACCCGGTGATTATTTTCATGATCACATTCATAGAAATGCTTTTATTAGTAGCAATTTTTATGTTACGGGACATTCTAAAGATAAAACGATTTGGTATCACCCAAACCCATACTTTCATGCATCAAACATTTATCCATGTGGATTAGAATCTGAAAATTATTTTTTGATTCATGAAGAAGAAACAGAGCCGGGGAAGTATGTTATTTTTCCGCCAACTATACCACATAGAGCACAAAAAAATACTGCAAATTATGATAGAATTACTATAGCTTGCGATGTCTTTCCAACTGGAATAATTAGTCAGGGATATACTTCACATTTAAATTTAAATGTTATTAATTAGTATGAATATTTTAACAAAAGATGAAAACAATAAAAATATTATTTTAGATTCCTCCAAAAAACATCAAATTATGATGGAGTGGGAAAAACCCTATATGGAAGCATGTATTCAAAAACTCCAACCATTTGTCGATGTTTTAGAAATTGGATTTGGTCTTGGATATTCAGCAACAGAAATACAAAAATTTCCAATCAAATCTTATACCGTTATTGAGTGTGACGTTGGTGCATATCAAAGGGCTTTAAGATGGAAAGAAAAGTATAATCATCAAATTAATATTATTCACGATAGATGGGAAAATGTTTATAAGTCTTTGCCAAAATTTGATTGTTTGTTTTTTGATGATTATGACATTAAAACTTTAGAATTATGTAAAATAGATAACTCAATACCTTGTAGGAATATTAACTTTATTGATAAAATAAAAAATAATTTAAAACCCACTACAAAGTTTTCTTTCTATTGTGCAACAAATAAAAATGAAATAATGAAATATAAAAAGCAATGGATAAGATTTTTGGGGAAAAAATGTTCCCATATTGATTTTGAGGAATATGATATAGACGTTCCAGATAATTGCAAATATATAGTAGATCAAATTTTATACTGTCCTCTGATAAAAATAAAAGAGATTTTTAATTATTATTAATATGACTAAACCAATACAAGTATTTTTGAGACAATGTTATTATTCAAAACTTCAAGAACTTCCAGATCGCACGAGACCGTCTTGGTTCAACAAAACCAAAGCATTTCGAAATTTTAAAAACACTATAGATTTAAAACTTGCAGATTATCATATTGTTTATGACGAATTTTATGGTGATATTAAAAAAACTTTTCTTGCCAATGAAAAGGATGTAAAAATTATTAACTATGGAAGTGAATGTGATAGTTTTATTCAAACTCTGGATTATGTGATATCAAAAAATTATTCACCAGATACTATCATTTATTTTTTGGAGGATGATTATATACATCGACCAAATTGGTGTAAAATATTACTTGAAGGATTTACTTTAGGGTCCTCTTATGTAACTCTTTATGACTTTGATTTCTTTTTAAACGACGAAATCATATGTAGGTTATTTGCAACACAAAGCACACACTGGAGAGCCGTTCCCGCTACTACAAATACTTTTGCATGTAAGTACTCTACTTTATTAGAAGATTATGAAATTCACAGAGAATACTCAGAAAATGGAATAAAAGAAGAAGATGGATTTCATTTTTCTAGAGACTACGATAAGTTTTGGAAACTGAGCCAGGAATATAATAAATTTATTATATCTTGTTTACCGGGATATTCAACCCACTGTGATGCAAATCATATTTCTCCATTTATAGATTGGAGAGAAATAATTACTACTAATTATAAAAAATTAACTCATAAATTTAATTTAAATTATTAGTAAAATGAATTATAAAATTATAGATAATTTTTTAAGTGAAAAGGATTTCTACAACATAAAAAAAATATTTTTTCCAGAAAATCAACAACAAGTTAAACTGCCATGGTATTATAATTGTGGGATTGTAAGAGATCCTAAATTAGGTCCTACAGGTTACGAAAAATATGATTGGATGTATTCCCATTCTTTTTTATCAGATAATCCCAAAAAAGAAAGTGAATATATTAGTTTAATTCAACCCATTTTTAAAAAACTCAATGCATCTTCAATTATAGATGCTCGGGCAAATCTTTTAGTTCCAACTAAAAATCACATTCATCATGAAGATCATGTTGATAGAAATACCTTTCATAAGGTAGCTTTATTTTATATAACAAAAAATAAT
>Ga0172372_10012044_pt1 | contig 10907 bp, 10 predicted proteins | sample LakKiv5m_2_FD_114544 | JGI IMG/M metagenome (GOLD analysis project Ga0172372, IMG submission 114544) | Freshwater microbial communities from Kabuno Bay, South-Kivu, Congo - kab_092012_9.5m | ecosystem: Environmental > Aquatic > Freshwater > Lake | place: Democratic Republic of the Congo... | reverse complement strand
GCGTCGAGGTGGCCGCGGCGCGTGATGAGGAGGGCGGTGAGGAGTTTCTGCGTGCTGGCCGGCACGCGGCGTTCGTCGGCGTTCTTCTGGAAAAGCACTTCCCCGGTGCGGGCGTCGATCATGATGGCTGACTGGGCGTAGAGACCGGGTGCGCCGGCCGGCCAGATGGCGGCGTTGCTCGGAGCCGCCGCGACGGGCGGCGCGGCGGGGCTGGCGCGGCGCACCTCGCGGGGCGCGGAGCAACCGGCGAGAAAGACGGCAACGGAGAGGAAAAGGCAGGATCGGATCATGGTCGTTTCCGGACAAGGGCGTAGGCGTTGTGGTTGTGGATGCTTTCGAAATTCTCCGCTTCGACCTGCCACCAGGCGAGGCGCGGGTCGGAGTTGGCTTCGGCGGCGATGTTGCGCACGAGGTCCTCGACGAAGACGGGGTTGGCGTAGGCGCGTTCGGTCACGGCTTTTTCGTCGGGCCGCTTGAGCACGCTGTAGAGTTCGCTGCTGGCCGAGCGCTCGACGAGCGCGACCATTTCCGCGAGGGGCAGCGGTTTTTTCTTGGCGCGCAGGCTGAAGGCGACCTGCCCGCGCTGGTTGTGCGCGCCGGACACGCTGATCGCTTTGGAGCAGGGACACAAGGTGGTCACGCCGACGAGGATGGTGGTGACGAGGTCGAATTTGTTTTTGTCCGCCGTCGCGCTGAACCGCGCCGTGTAGTCGAGCAGCCCCGGAGCACGGGTCACGGGGGCCTTTTTGCGCAGGAAAAAAGGAAATTCGAGTTCGAGGTGGGCGCTCTCGCTGGTCAGTTTGCGGATGAGGGTGCGGAGGAGGTGCTCGAGGTCGTCCTGCTCGAGGACGGGGCCGTGGGCCTGCAGCACTTCGACGAAGCGGCTCATGTGCGTGCCTTTGAAATGGTGCGGCAGGTCGACGGTCAACTGCACGGTGGCGATGGTGCTTTGGGGTTTGCCGGTGCCGAGGCCGACGCGCACGGGGAAGCGCAGGTTCTTCACGCCGACGCGGTCGATGGCGATGCGGCGGTGGTCGGGTTCGCTTTGCGTGTCGCGCAGGGCGGGCGCGCTGTCGTCCGGGCGCTTCATGGGCGGACAACCTAGTCGCTTTTCGCGGCCGGAGCAAAAATGAATTGTCCGTTGGCCCCGCGGCCCGCGGCCGCTACGCTGCGGCGCCGTGCGGAAACTCACCATCAACGAGATCTACCGGTCCGTGCAGGGCGAGAGCACGTGGGCCGGCCTGCCGTGCGTGTTCGTCCGGCTCACCTTCTGTGATCTGCGCTGCACCTACTGCGACACCGAATACGCTTTTTACGAGGGCCGAAAGATGGCCCTCGACGAGATTGTCGACAAGGTGCGCGGCTTCGGGTGTCCGCTCGTCGAGGTGACCGGCGGCGAGCCGCTGCTCCAGCCGGCTTGCATGCCCTTGCTGGCGATGCTGTGCGACGCCGGGTTCACCGTGCTGCTCGAGACTTCCGGGGCGCATGACATCGCGCCGGTCGACCCGCGCGTGCACCGGATCATGGACCTGAAGACGCCCTCGAGCGGGGAGGAGGGACGGAACCTTTACGCCAACATCGCGCACCTCAGCGGACGCGACGAAGTGAAATTCGTCGTCGGCTCGCGCGTGGATTACGAATGGGCGCGGGAGAAAATGCGGGAGCACGATCTGGCGGCGAAAGTGCGGGCGGTGCTTTTCAGCCCGGTCTTCGGCCGGATCGCGCCGGCCGATCTCGTGGCGTGGATGCTGGAGGACCATCTGCCGGCGCGGTTCCAGCTGCAGATGCACAAATTCATCTGGGAGCCGCGGGCGCGGGGTGTTTGACCGTTTGCCGCGGCGGGGCGGCCGCGCTACAAAGGCGGCGATGAACATCACGCTGACGAAAATTTTCCATTTCGAGGCCGCGCACACGCTGCCCAACGTGCCGCCCGACCACCAGTGCGCGCGGATGCACGGCCACAGCTACCGGGTCGAGGTTTCGGTCACGGGGCCGGTGGGAACGGAATCCGGCTGGGTCATGGACCACGCGGAGATCAGCCGTGCGGTGAAGCCGCTGGTCGCGCGGCTGGACCACCGTTACCTCAACGACATTCCCGGTCTGGAGAACCCGACCTTCGAGCGGCTGGCCGGCTGGCTGTGGCGGGAGCTGTCGCCCGGTTTGCCCGGGCTGAGCGAGATCACCATCCACGAGACGCCCACGTCGCGGTGTGTCTACCGCGGGGACTGACCGCCCGCCCGCTCAGTGCCGGATGCTGATGTCCTGCACGCGCGCCACGAGGAAGCGGCTGAGGAGGAGGTAGAGCGCGAGCATCGGGATGGTCACGAGCAGGGCGCCCGCGGCGAAGAGGCCGGGCTGTCCGGCCAGGCTGTCGGCCTGGAGCAGGCGCAAGCCGAGCGGCAGGGTGAACATTTCCGCGTCCTGCATGAGGATGGCGGCGACCACGTATTCGTTCCAGGCCGCGGCGAAGGAAAAAAGCGCGGTCACGGCCAGGCCCTGGCCCGAAACCGGCAGCACCACGCGCCGGAAAATCTCCGCCGGCGTGCACCCGTCCATGGCCGCGGCCTCCTCGATGCTTTCGGGAATGGTGTCATAAAAACTTTTCATCTGCCAGATGCAGAAGGGGAGCACGGTCGCCAGGTAAACGAGGACGAGGCCGAGGAAGGTGTTGATCAGCCGGAACTGCACGAGGAGGAGGAAGAGGGGGAGGAGCAGCATGGTGGCGGGGAAAATTTGCGTGACGAGGAGGCTGTTGAGCACGGCGAGCCGTCCGAAAAAGCGGAAGCGCGAGAGGGCGTAGCCGGCGGTGGCCGAGACAACGACCCCGACCGCGGTCACGGCCAGCGCGACGATGAACGAGTTGGCCAGCCAGCGCGGGAAGTCGGTGGCGGTCAGGAGGTGCACGAAGTTGCCGGCGCCCAGCCCTGACGGCATCCGCCAGGCGGCGCGTTCGGCGGTGGCGCCCGGTTCGAGCGCGAGGACGGCGATCTGCCAGAGAGGTGCCGCGCAGACGAAGGCCGCCAGCCCGAGGACGGCCCAGGCGAGCAACCGCCACGCCACCGGTTTCCGCTTTGTTTCGGGTCCGTATCTCACGGGGATCGCCCGGCAGCAGAAATCACCACGCGCGCCGGCGCAAGCACGGACCGGTTTCTTTTGACAGCCGGCCGGAGTGGGTCCGAAATTGGCGGGTCCCATGCGCCGTGTTCTCCTCCTGTGTCTCTGCTGCTGGCCGGTGGTCGCGGCGGCCGCCCGTTACGAGGCCCAGGGGGCCGACGAGGTCCGCTACCGCCTGACGCACTCGGCGCAGGGGCTCGAGGTGGTGGTGCTTGGCGCGGGGGTGGACCGTCCCGGCCAGACGGTTTTCGTCGCGCTCGGCCGCCGGTCCGGTCCGGGCAGTCCGCTGGTGCCGGGCGAGCGCGGGGCCGAGGGTTCGGCGGTCTGGTTGCCCTTCGCAGCCGATCTGGTGCTGATGGCCGGGCGGGGGGAGGACGGCGAGGAAGAATTTCTCCGCCGGTGGTCCGGCACGCACTGGGGTCCGCGCGAGAAAGCCGGCGACGCCTTTGCCGTCGAAACCGCACCGGCGCAGGTTGTCCTGCGCCTGCCGGCGAAGTTGCTCGGGGCAGGCGGCCCGGCGGCGGTGGCGGTGTATTTGAAGGATCTGGCGGCGGACGACGGCTGGGGGCGGCTTTACGGCGCGCTCGACCCGGCCACCGTGGCCGGCACCGGCGTGCGGACCATCCGTCATTACCTCGCGCTCGAGCCGGGCCGGTCGGGTCCGGCTTTCCGCCGCGCCGGGCGCACGGATCCCGCGGCGCCCAAGGTCCGCATTTACCAGCTGCTGCCGCGTTTGTTCGGCAACACCAACGGGACGCGCCGCCCCAACGGCACGCTGGCGGAAAACGGCTCGGGCAAGTTCAGCGACCTCGACGACACCGCGCTCGACGAATTGCAGGCCATGGGTTTCACGCACATCTGGCTGACCGGCGTGTTGCAGCAGGCCACCGCGACCGATTATGCGGACATCGGCGAACCGGCCGACGACCCGGATCTCCTCAAGGGGCTGGCCGGCAGTCCTTACGCCATCCGCGATTATTTCGACGTCTCGCCCGACTACGCCGACGATCCGGCCCGGCGCCGCGAGGAATTCAAGGCGCTGATCGGCCGCCTGCATGCGCGCGGCCTGAAGGTGCTCGTCGATTTCGTGCCGAACCACGTGGCCCGCAGCCATGCCTCCGACGTCAAACCGGAGTTCTCCTTCGGCGCCAAGGACGACCGGTCGAAGTTTTTCGACCCCGGCAACAACTTCTTTTACCTCACGGAGGACATCGAAGTCGAAGGCGAGGGGCCGCCGCTGCGGCTGCCCACGGTCGACGGCGACGGGCGCGCCACCAGTCCGACCGTGCAGGCGGCGGGCGGCGGCGACGGGATGTTCGACGGCGAGAAGGAATTCGGCCGCGTCACCGGCAACGACGCCGTCACCTGGTCGCCCGGACCGGACACGTGGTATGAGACGGTCAAGCTCAACTACGGCTACGACTTCACCGACCCGGACAAGGCCACCCGCCGCTATCCGCACGCCGCGCAGCCCGGCCTGCCCGTGCCCGACACGTGGAAGAAAATGGACGCGGTCATCGCCCACTGGCAGGAGTTCGGGGTCGACGGTTTCCGCGCCGACATGGCGCACATGGTGCCGCCCGAATTCTGGCGGTGGCTCATCGCGCGTTCGCGCGGCCGCGACGCCGGCGTCTACTGGGCGGCCGAGGCTTATGACACCGATCCGGCGCGCGTGCCGGGCGGCGACCCGCAGGTGCTGGCCGTCACGGAGGGGGCTGTCATGCCCGAGTTGCTCGCCGCGGGGTTCGATGCGGTCTACGACGATCTCTCTTATGACACCTTGAAGGAAATCTACGACGGCGCCGGCACGGCCAACGACCTGGACCGGTTGCCGGTCAGTCCCTTCTTCTTCGACAACGCCCTGCGCTACGCGGAGAACCACGATGAGGTGCGTCTGGCCGCGCCGACCGAGTGGGGCGGCGCCGGCATGGGGGTCGGGCGGGCCGTCACGCCGCTTCTCTTCGGGCTCTCGCGCGGTCCGGTCATGGTCTACCACGGCCAGGAGGTCGGCGAGCCGGCCCTCGGCGGGGAAGGTTTCGGCCGCGATGACGCGCGCACGACCATTTACGATTACTGGTCGATGCCGGAGTTCGCGAAGTGGGTCAACGGCGGGAAATTCGACGGCGGCGGTCTGGCGGACGAGCAGAAGTCGTTGCGGGATTTTTACCGGCGTCTGCTGGCCGCGGTCGACCAGCCGGCTTTCCGCGACGGCGATTTCCACCCGCTCAATCCCGACAATCTCGACAACCCGGCTTACGGCCGCGTCGACGCCGCCGCCGCCGGGCACTGGCTCTACGCCTACCTCCGCCATGATCCGGCCACCGGCCAGCGCATGCTGGTGGTGGTCAACCTCCACCCGCGCGAAGCCATGCGCGACATCCGCGTGCGATTCGCGCCCCGCGCCATGCGTTTCCTGGGGTGGGACGCCTTGACCGGCTCGCGGATCGTGCCGGTGGTCGCGGTCGACCGCCTCGGGGACGTGCCGGCCGAGTCGGCGGAGATCGCGACGACCCCGGCAGAGATGGCGGACCCCGGGCTGCCGATCAAAGTGCTTCAACCCCTCTCCGCGGCATATTATGAATTGATCGCGCCCGCGGGTCGGTGAACGCGCCCCGCGGCCGGACCTCCATGATGCCCTCTTTGCCCCGCTTCCGCCCCGTTGCCGCCGTCCTCGGTCTGTGGGCCGCGGCGGCGTGGCCCGTTTCCGCCCAGTCGCCCCCGCCGTTGCAGACTTTCCTCGGCTGGATGCCCGTGCAACCGGTCCGGGCCGGCGGCCAGCTCCTGCTCGACATGAACCGGTTTTATTTCCGTCCCCCGCAATCGGCCGAGCGCTTTGTCCTGCCCGAGAAAGTGGAAGGGCTGGACGGCCTGCAGTTCGATCCCGGGGCCCGCGTCCTCCGCGTGGTGGTCGCCAAAGATGCCGCCGGTCTGATCGAGATCCCCGTGAGTATCGTCGATGATGCCGCCGCGCGGGCGCCCGCCCTCGGACGCAAGGACACCGGCCGCGCGGTCAGCACCGAGGAGGATCAGGCCAAGGTGGTGCGCGAGGGTGTGCTGGTCATTGCCGTGCAACCGCCGGACGGGCACCTTTTCACCTACCGTCCCGCGGCCGGCCGCACCGTGCGCGACGTGCATGTGGCAGGCGATTTCAACGGGTGGAACACGACCTCGCACCGCCTCCTGCCGGGCCCGGACGGCCACGAGCTTTTCGTCGCCTTGCCGCCGGGTTCCCATCCCTACAAGTTCGTCGTCGACGGGGAATGGATTTCCGACCCGGCCAATCCGGAGAAACTGGATGACGGCACCGGTCACGGGAATTCCCTGGCCCGCGTCGGCGGCACCGACCGGGGGCGTCCGCCCGTGGTCTACGGCGAGAAAGTGGCCGCCGGGCGTTGCGTTTTCCGGCTCGTCGGGGGTGACATCACGGATCTTTCCTCGGTGGTGCAGTTGCCCGACGGGAGAAGCCGCGTGGTGCCGCACGAGCGCGACGGGGACCGCGTGTCGGTCGATGCGGCGGGCGCGCCCCCCGGGACGTGGGTGCGTCTCGTGGCGGCCGACGCGCGCGGCAACACCAGCGGTGCGGCCCGCGTGCCGGTCGTGGCGCCCGATGTTTTCCAGTGGCAGGACGGCATCATTTACTACGCTTTCACCGACCGGTTCGCCAACGGCAACGAGGCGAACGACCGGCCAGTCGACGACGAGCGCGTCCCGCCGGCGGCCAATTACCAGGGCGGCGATTTCGAGGGCATCCGCCGCAAGATCGACGAGGGTTATTTCCGCGACCTCGGTGTCAACATCCTCTGGCTGGCGCCGCTCAACCGCAATCCGGACGGAGCCTGGCAGGAATACCTGCCCCCTTACCGCCATTACACGGGTTACCACGGTTACTGGCCGGTCTCGCACACCGAAGTCGAGCCCCGGTTCGGCGGCGAAAGCGCGCTGCAGGAAATGATCGGTGCCGCGCACGGCAGCGGCATGTTCATCATCGCCGACCTCGTGCTGAAACACGTCCATACCGACCATCCCCTCTGGACGGAGAATCCCGGCCTGTTCGGTCCGCTCGAACTGCCCGACGGCACGAAGAACCTCCGGCGCTGGGACGACCACCAGTTCACCACCTGGTTCGAGGAATGGCTGCCGGGGTTCGATTTCCGCAATCCCGACGCCGTCAAATTCCTCATCTCCAACGCCGTCGATTTCGCCGTGCGCTTCAACCTGGACGGTTACCGGCTCGACGCGGTCAAGCACATCGAGCGGGATTTCTGGTGGAAATACCGCACGGCCCTGCGCGCCGCGGTCGATCCGGGCCGCCGCGTCCCCCTCTACAGCGTGGGGGAGACGTTCATGGACCGCGAGGGGATCATGAGTTTCGTCGGACCCAACATGCTCGACGGGCAGTTCGACTTCCCGCTCTATGACACAATTATCGACGTGTTCGCCAAACAGAGCCGCGGGCTGGACGAACTGGAAAAATCCCTCGCCACGTCCGAGTCGGTCTACGGCAAGGAGACCCTTATGTCGCCGCTCCTGGGCAACCACGACAAAGCGCGCTTCATGGCCTACGCCGACGGCGACCTGCCGCATCCCGAAGAGCCCGACGAGGAGGAGGTCGGTTGGAAGTTTCCGCCGCGGGTAGACAACAAGCTGGCCTACGAGAAGCTCAAACTCGGGCTCACCTTCATCTTGTCCATCGACGGCGTGCCGATGATCTACTACGGCGACGAGATCGGCAAAAGCGGCGCCGGTGATCCGGACAACCGGCGCATGATGCGCTGGGGCGGGGAAGTCACGGCGGAGGAGAACGCGGTGCGGGCGCATTTCAGCAAGGCGGCCGCCGTGCGGCACAAGCACCCGGCCCTGCGCTACGGCAGCCGGCGTGCTTTGGTGGCCGAGGGCGACCGCTACGCGTTCGTGCGCGCGCATCTCGGCGACGCCGTGCTCGCGGTGTGGAACCGCGGCGGGCACACCACGGAATTCAAGCTCGCGGCCGGCCCGGAAATGCCCGACGGCACCTATGTCGACGCCTTGTCCGGGCAGGAAATCGAGGTGAAGGACGGCCGGACCGAGTTCCGGTTGGAGGCGATGAAGTCGGCCCTCTTCACGGCCAGGGAAGAGTGATCAACCCGGCAGGTTCTTCCAGACGAAGAGCACGAGCGACGCGAGGATCAGGCAGAGGACGAGGAATTTGATCTGGGCGAGGCGCGCGTCGGTCTTGCGCCGCCGGCCCGGGCGGCGGCGGGCGGCGCCGCCGCGGATGCGGTGGTCCGCCGGCCGCGGCAGGTCGAGCGAAGCCACGTTGCTGTTGATCCTCGTGGGCCGTTGCGGTTCCGGGCGCGGCCGCGCCGTTTTCGGTTTTTGCCGCGCGGCTTTCTCCGCCGCGGCCAGTTCGCGCAGCAGGCGCTCATGCTCCGCCTGCAGGCGCGCGGCGTGCTCCGAGAGGGGATTGCTCGAGGGACGGCGCGCCATGGACCCGTCAGTTGGAGGAACCGAGCTGGATGAACCAGAGGAGCAGGCCGATCAGACCGAGCGCGCAGAGCGGCAGGGTGAAAGCGAAGCCGGCCATGAGCCAGTAGCCGAAGCCGCGGTCGCCGCCGGGCAGGTCGTCGCCGTAGGGGCTGGCCGCCGCGCCGCCGCCGTCCTCGTCGGCCGCCACCTGCGCCTGGGCTTTGACATAAACCGAGCGGGCATCCTCCACCGCGCCGATGGCCCGGGCGAGTTCCTTGGGCAGGTTGTCGGCGGTCCAGTCCTTGGGATTGATCGCCTCCAGTTCCTGCAGGTAGCCGCTGAAGCTTTCCTGCACGTTCCTGAGGATTTCGAGGCGTTTGAGAGTCTGGTCGGTCTCGCGCTGGATGTGCACGAGGGACGAGGTGAACTTGTCGACCATCTCGGCGCGGCCGGAGTCGAATTGCTCCTGTTTGCGTCCCAGTTCCTCGAGTTTCTGTTTCTCGCGTTCGAGCTGTTCGGCCTGGCGCCGCAGGGCGGCCAGACGTTCCTGCGCCTGCGCCACCTGGTCGTCGATCTGTTCGACGGTCGGCGCCGCGCCGGGAGTTTCGTCGTCGAGGTCGAGGAAATCTTCGCGGTGCGATCGGTGTTCGGCCATAAGTCGGTCTCCGACCGGAAGGTAGTTTCGCGGACGCAGCCCCGGCGAGAAAAAATTGCACGGCCCGCCGCGCGCGTCCGGGCGGCCGGGATTCGAAGAGGCACCGGACCCTTTCTCCGCGCTGGATCACCCCGGGCAAACCACGGGAAGTTTCTGCGCACGGAACCGGCGGTAGACGGTGAAATCGGCCCGGTCGGTGGTGATGACCTTGGCCTCCGGATAAATCTCCGAGAGCACCACGAGGGACGCATCGGCTGCGTCCATCGCCTCGTATTTCAACATCAAGGTCTGGGTGCGCTCAAGATGATCGGGCCAAGGCTGAAGAAGACGGATCGCGCCCAAGCGCACGAGCGTGAGAAGGGCATGGGCCGGACGCGTGTTGCCGCCGAGATTCCAGCAGGCCTCACCTAGAACGATTTCGCTGGTGTGGAGAGGTCCGCGAACCCTCGATAAAACGGAGCAACTCCACGCATGCCATTGGTCGGAGGCGTTCAGCCAACCGATGAGCGGCCCCGCGTCAACGAGCGCGCGGACGGGCATATCCCTCCCTCATGGAAAGGTCGGCTGGCCCGTGAAACATTGCCCGGTAGGGAGCAGCCAGGCTGGCGAAGTCGGTGCCGCTGTCCAGTTCCTTGGCCAGTGCCCGGCGGACGGTTTCGGAAAACCCCTCCTTCTGGGTGGCCGCACGCTTGCGCAGCTTTCGATTCATCGAATCGGGAATCTTGATTGTCACGGTCTTCATGTATTACCCACGGTATTACCAACGGTTTGAAAGGCAACCGGAAAAATCCATCCGCCCCCGTTGGCGGAAAGAGAGCGCCCTCTCCTACGGTTGCTCGATCCGACTACATCCAGAACGGCTCAGCCCTTCCAAAGATCCCAAGAATCTCGAACTACTCCTCCGAGATGTTGAGGCAAAGGGTTACCTCGACATCGAACTCGTTTACCGACGGAGATAGAAAGAGTCTTTGCGCTCCGTAAAGCAGAAGCTCGTCAGGAAGATTCAGCGGAATGAGTCTGCTTTGTGCTTTGAGGATTTGATGAGGGAGCTTTTGGAAGCTGTTGAGCTTTTACGGCGCTTTAGGTCGTGGAGTGAAGCTGCCCCGCTGAGAAGTAGCAGCGCGTAGGTCGAGGGTTCGGAGAGGATGGCAAGACCGGTTGGGCTACTTCCTGTAAACGGATTGGAGATGTGCTGAGACAGGCATACAATCGGGGCGGCGCATTCTTCTAATCCGTATCGACCAATCGGTAAGCATACCAACCCTTCCCAGGCAGGGTGGTGTAAGTGTCATTGCCAGTGTTAAGTTTTTCCACAACTGCAGCGTCGGGCACGAAGGAAATGCCAGTGATCGTGCCGCCACTAGTAACTATACCGGTGCTATCGAGCACGTATCTTATGGCAACCAATGGGGTGTCCGCTTGATGTCTGTCCCGGCTTATCGTTACAAACTTGATACCAAGAGCACGGACCAGATTCAGGGCCTTGTCATAAGCGTTTGTTGTTTCTCGGTCGAACTTACCGCTACCTTGATCTAGTGTTAGCGGAAGGTTGGGCTCGACACTCAATATCAATGGGTGTTTCAGCAGCAATGTGTTGAGCTTCTGCAATTCTTCGGAGTTCGCCGCGAAATACATCTCCAAATCGATCGTGAGCGTCGTGCAACTTGTCGCCAGAGCAAAGGTCAACAGGATG
>Ga0172372_10012032_pt1 | contig 10916 bp, 8 predicted proteins | sample LakKiv5m_2_FD_114544 | JGI IMG/M metagenome (GOLD analysis project Ga0172372, IMG submission 114544) | Freshwater microbial communities from Kabuno Bay, South-Kivu, Congo - kab_092012_9.5m | ecosystem: Environmental > Aquatic > Freshwater > Lake | place: Democratic Republic of the Congo... | reverse complement strand
AGGGGCACCTGCGCGAGCTGGTGAAGCGCTTCAAGGCGCTCATCAAGGAGCGCACCGGCAAGGCCTTTCCGAGCGATCCGATGGACCAGCTCATGGGCGCCGTGGGCGCCGTGTTCGGCAGCTGGATGAACGAACGTGCCGTGATCTACCGGGCCAAGTACCGCATCCCGCAGGAGTGGGGCACCGCGGTGAACGTGCAGGCCATGGTGTTCGGCAACATGGGCGACGACAGCGGCACCGGCGTGGCCTTCACGCGCGACCCGGCCACCGGCGAGAACGTCTTCTACGGCGAGTACCTGATCAACGCGCAGGGCGAGGACGTGGTGGCCGGCACCCGCACGCCGCTGCCGGTGGCCCAGATGGCCAAGGACAGGACCATGGCCCCGATCCACAGGCAGCTGGAGAAGGTGCGGGCCACGCTCGAGCGGAAGTTCGGCGACGTGCAGGACTTCGAGTTCACGATCGAGCGCAGGAAGCTCTGGATGCTCCAGACCCGCAACGGCAAGCGCACCGCGCTGGCCTACGTGCGCATTGCGCATGACATGGTCAAGCAGGGCCTGATGACGCCCGAGCACGCGATCCGCAGCGCCGATCCCGAGGCCATGAACCAGCTCCTGCAGCCGGTGTTCGACCGAAAGGCCCACCAGGCGGCGCGTGACGCCGGACGCATGCTCACCAAGGGCCTGGCCGCCGGTCCCGGCGCCGCCAGCGGCAAGGCGGTGTTCAGCGCCGCCAAGGCCGAGGAGATGGTCAAGGCCGGCCATCACGTGGTGCTGGTCCGTCTGGAGACCAGCCCCGAGGACCTGCGCGGCATGATCGCCAGCGAGGGCATCCTGACGGCGCGCGGTGGCGTGAGCAGTCATGCGGCACTGGTGGCCCGGCAGATGGGCAAGGTGTGCGTGGTGGGTGCGGGCGAGCTGGCGGTGGACTACCACGCAGCCACGCTGACCTGCCGCGGCGTGACCGTGCGCGAGGGCGATCCGATCAGCATCGACGGCACCACCGGCGAGGTGTTCGCGGGCGCCATCGAGACCGCCGACAGCGAGCTCAAGCAGGTGCTGGTGGCGGGCACGCTCAAGCCATCGGAGAGCGCGGTGTTCAAGTACTACAGCTTCATCATGAAGCTGGCGGACAAGTACCGCCGCCTCGGCATCCGCACCAACGCGGACACCCCCGAGCAGACGCGCAACGCCATCGCCTTCGGCGCCGAGGGCATCGGCCTCTGCCGCACCGAGCACATGTTCTTCGAGGGCGACCGCATCGACTTCATGCGGGCCATGATCCTGGCCAAGGACGAGCCGTCGCGGCGGGCGGCCCTGGAGAAGCTGTTGCCCTTCCAGCAGGGCGACTTTGAGGGCATCTTCCGGGCGCTGGAAGGCCGCCCGGCGTGCATCCGCCTGCTGGACCCGCCGCTGCACGAGTTCCTGCCGCACGACCAGGCCGCCCAGGAGGCGCTGGGCCGCAAGATGGGCGTGCCGGCGGTGGAGATCGCCGCCCGCGTGCGCGAGCTGCACGAGTTCAACCCCATGCTGGGCTTCCGCGGCTGCCGCCTGGGCATCGTCTACCCCGAGATCAGCGAGATGCAGGCCCGGGCCATCCTGCAGGCCGCGGCCAGGGTGCAGGCCGAGGGCGTGAAGGTGAAGCCCGAGATCATGATCCCGCTGGTGGGCTTTGCCCGCGAGCTGGAGCTGCAGGTGGAGCTGGTGCATCGCGTGGCCGCCGAGGTGCAGCGTGCAACCCGGCAGAAGCTCGCCTACATGGTCGGAACCATGATCGAGATCCCGCGGGGCGCGCTCACGGCCGACCAGATCGCCCGCAGCGCGGAGTTCTTCAGCTTTGGCACCAACGACCTCACGCAGACCTGCCTGGGCATGAGCCGCGACGACAGCGGCACCTTCCTGCCGCGCTACGCGGAACTGGAGATCGCCAAGGACAACCCGTTCGCCAGCATCGATGCCGGTGGCGTGGGGCAGCTGGTGCGCACGGCCGTGGAGCGGGGCCGCATGACCCGCCCGGACATCAAGCTGGGCATCTGCGGCGAGCACGGCGGTGACCCGGCCAGCGTGGGCTTCTTTCACGATGTCGGCCTGGCCTACGTGAGCTGCTCGCCCTTCCGCGTGCCGGTGGCCCGGCTGGCGGCGGCGCGGGCGGCGGTGCAGGAAGCGGACCGCGCCAAGGCGTCCAAGGTCAGGAAGGGCTGAGGCCAAGGTTGTCACGGTTCACGGCGGGCCTGGTGCTGATGGCGGGTGCGGCGACGCTGGCGGCCTGCCAGAGCGCCGCGTACGGACCGTGGCCCAAGCGGCCCGTGCCGGGAACGCAGCGGCAGTACGCCTGTCGTGTGGCGCCCGAGGCGCCCATCCTGGACGGGGTGCTGGATGACCCGGTGTGGGCGAACGCGCCGTGGAGCGAGCCGTTCGTGGCGCTCTCGGGCGACGACGCGGCGCCGAGGCACCAGACGTGGTTCAAGCTGCTGTGGGACGAGCGCAGCCTCTACGTGGCCGCGGTCATGCTTGGCGACGACGTTCGGAGCGGCAGCGACCTGGAGTGCTCCATCGACCGGCAGGCGATCGGCGCGGCGTGGTACGAGCTCATCGCCAACCCCGCTGGAGCGGTGCGCAGCGCCTTCGTGATGCGGAAGGGGGATGACCGAAGGCTCATGGTGAACGCCTGCCCCACGCTGGACGGTGCGGCGGAGGTGCAGGGCTCGCTGGACAAGCCCGACGACCTGGACAAGGGCTGGATCGTGGAGATGGCCATTCCGTGGTCCTGCCTGAAGCCGCCGCAGGCGTCGGGCGTGGAGCCGAGTTCCAAGGACGGCATCTCTCCGGTCCTCGGTGACGTCTGGCGGATGAACTTCGTCCGGCGCGATCCCGCGCTCACCCCGCCTGCGGGCGATCGGGCGATGCCCGCCCCGGATGACCTGTGGGCCTGGACGCCGGAGTGGTCGCTCCGAACCGGCAACGCGGAGCACTGGGGCCGGGTGCAGTTCACCCGCTAGCGAAAGGCGATCGGCACGTGGCGGATTATTGGCCGCCGGGCGGCGTCGGGGATCCGGCGTGGCGGCGTGATTCGGCGATCTTCGCGCACTCCGTGGCAGCCGATCGAGGCCGTGTGCCGAATGTCTCCCTTCAGGAAACCCGAATGAACCATCGCCGCACCCAGACCATCGAGCCTGTCCCCGTGGAATCCCTCATGGAGACCTCGCCTGCCCGCATCCTGGAGGAACTGGAGCTGGCGCCGGAGCCCGGAAGCCTGTTCCATCAGGTGCTGGCCCAGGTGCTGGCGGCCGCCCCTCTGGTGGGCATGCGGCATGAGCACCAGCTCATGTTCGCCCAGCCCAAGAACGAGGTGGTGGTGCATTTTCCGGTGCTCATGGACGACGGCCGCCACCGCATGTTCACCGGCTACCGCGTGCAGCACAACAACGCGCTGGGTCCCTACAAGGGCGGCCTTCGGTTCCATCCGCACGTGACGCTGGACCAGATGAAGGGCCTGGCCATGATCATGAGCCTCAAGTGCAGCCTGATGCGGTTGCCCTTTGGCGGGGCCAAGGGGGGCGTGCGATGCAATCCGCGCGAGCTGGCCCGTGACGAGCTCATGCGGGTGACACGGCGCTTCTGCAGCGCCATCAGCAACCAGATCGGACCCGACTACGACATTCCCGGCCCGGGCGTGGGCACGGACAGCCAGACCATGGCGTGGTTCGTGGACACCTTCGCCCAGACCACGCCCGAGCACGGTCGCCAGGACACCACACGCGCCGTCACCGGCAAGCCGGTCGAACTGGGCGGCGTGCCCGGGCGCGACCGTGCCAGCGCCATCGGCATGGTGATGGTGCTGGAGGAGATGCTGCCCGACTTCGGCATGCAGCTCAAGGGCCTGCGATTCAGCGTGCTGGGATTTGGCAAGGTGGGCAGCTGGGTGGCGCGCATCCTGCAGGAGCGAGGGGCCACGCTGGTGGCGGTGATGGACGACACGGGCGCCATCCGCATGGATCGTGGCCTGGACGCCCGGGAACTGGTCGCGCACCTGCACACGCACGGCGGCGTGCGCGGCTTTGCGCAGGCCAGGTCGGTGGACCGGTCCGGATTCCTGCAGGCGCCCGTGGACCTGTTCATTCCCGCAGCCCTGGAAGGCATGCTGGACGCCTCGAGCGCCGCCATGATCCAGGCTCGCGTGGTCGCCGAGGCCGCCAGCCTTCCCACCACGCCCGAGGGCGACGAGGTGCTGCTGCAGCGCGGGGTGGAGGTGCTGCCCAGCCTGCTCTGCAACGCCGGGGGGCTGGTGGCCAGTTACCTGGAGTGGACCATGAACAAGAGCTCGCAGGCGATCACCGCCGCCGAGATGGAGGAGCGTCTGGGAGCCCAGATGACGGCCGCGGCGCGTCGCGTGCGGCTGGCCCGGCACCGTTTCGAGACCGACCTGCGCACGGGCGCCATCTGCGCGGCCCTGGAGCAGATCGGCCGCGTCCACGAGCTGCGCGGCGTGTTCCCCTGATCAGCGCAGGCAGTCGCGGATCCGCGTGGCCAGGTCGGCACCGGCCTCGGGGGCGAGCGCCTGGGGCTGCCAGCGAATGCCCAGTCCTCGCCCGTCCTCAAGCCGAGGGATCACGTGAAAGTGCACGTGCATCACGGCCTGATGCGCCAGCGTGCCGTTGTTCTGCAGCACGTTGTAGGCCTTGGTGCCCGTGGCCTGCATCACGGCCCGGGCCACACGCGGCAACGCGGCCCCGATCGCGGCGGCCGAGGCCTCGGAGAGCTCGTGCAGGAAGGCCTTCTCCTCGCGCGGGACCACCAGCGCGTGGCCGGGACTGAGCGGGTGCACGTCCAGGAACGCCAGCACGTGCTCGTTCTCCAGGATGCGGTGGCAGGGGATCTCGCCGCGGATGATTCGGGTGAAGAGGCTCACCGGGACAGCGTATCGGCGTCATCTCCACAGGTCGGCTCGTAGCATTCCCGAATGCCGCCACCCGCCACGCGCGCTGGTTCTCGTGCCGACACGACTCCCCGTCGCGAGCTGGACAGGATGGTGCGCACCTGGCTGCGTGAGGATCTTGGCGTGGCCGGTGACATCACCAGCAAGGCCATGATCCCCGCGGCGCGCCAGGGACGGGCGGAACTGCGTGCACGCGGCCCGGGCGTCTTCGCCGGCGAGCAGGTGGCCCGCCGCGTGGTGGCGATCGGCGCGCCGCGCGTGCGACTGGTGATGCGGCGGCGCGAGGGCGCGCGGTTCCGCCGCGGCGACGCCATCCTGACCCTGCGTGGCCCGCTGCGACAGATCCTGGCCGTGGAGCGCACGCTGCTCAACGCGCTCGGCCGCCTGTGCGGCGTGGCCACGGCCACGCGCCAGCTGGTGGATCGTGTTCGGGGCACCCGGGTGCAGATCCGAGACACCCGCAAGACAACGCCAGGCCTTCGGCTGCTGGAGAAGCACGCCGTGGCGTGCGGTGGCGGCCTTCGGCACCGCAGCGGGCTTCATGACGCCTTCCTGGCCAAGGACAATCACCTTGCTGGCATCCCGGCGCACGCCGTGGGGGAGACGGTCCGGCAAGCCGTGCGGCGCGTGCGGCGGACGCAGCGACCGGCCTTCGTGATGGTGGAAGTGGACACGGCGACGCAGTTCCGGTCCATTCTGGACCTGCCGCGCGGCGTGGTGGACGTGGTGCTGCTGGACAACATGCCTCCGGCGGCCATGCGCCGGCTGGTGCGACAGCGCGACCGGCTGGCACCGTGGCTCAGGCTGGAGGCCAGCGGGGGCGTGACACCGCGGACGGTTCGCGCCATGGCCCGCAGTGGCGTGGACTTCATCAGCGTGGGCGGGATCACCCACTCGGCCCCGCAGGTGGACCTGGGCCTGGACATGGTGTCCACGGCATGAGCGCGGAACCGTCGCTGGAGGCATGGCCCGACGCGCTGGAGCGGGCCTGCTCGCGGACCACCCTCCTTGGGCACGTGTTCGTGCTGCGCGAGACCGACAGCACGCAGGACGCCGCCGAGCGGATGGGCGTGCCTGTCGGGTCGGTGGTGGTGGCGGGACGGCAGACGCGCGGGCGCGGACGGCTGGGGGCGGCGTGGCAGGACACGCGGACGGACGGGCTGGCGGTGACCTTTGTGGTGCCCACCATGGCACCGGAGCGCCTGAGCATGGCCTCGGCGCTGGCGGCGGCCCGATCGGTGCGCGAGGGCCTGCCGCAGGAGGCTGCCGGGCGCGTGGGCGTGAAGTGGCCCAACGACGTGGTGGCGATCGGACCCGGATCGATCGTGCGCAAGATGGCGGGGGTGCTGGTGGAGACGCGGCAGGAACGTGCCGTCGTCGGCATCGGCGTCAATGTGGGTCAGTCCGCCTTCGCCGGCGACCTGGCAGGCCGCGCCGCCAGCATGGTCATGCTCGGAGGCGCTGCCGATCGACTGCGCGTGCTGCAGGATCTGATCCGCAACCTGGACCAGGCGTTGGCCATGGACCATGCGGAACTGGTCGCCGCGTGGCGCGATCTCGACCGCACGGCGGGCATGGATCTTGGCTTTCTCACCCCCGATGGGCCGGTGCGTGGCACGGTGCTGGACTGCGATCCGCTCCGGGGACTCCGCGTGCGCACGGCCTCGGGGGAGATTTTCCTTGCATCCGCCACCACCCGCGTTCAGGTGGAGCCGCCCGAGGGCCGATCTACAATGGTCGCCCCATGATCCGGATCGCCCCCATCCTGCTCCTGATGCCGCTGGCCCAGCTGGCGGTGGCGCAGGTGACGCAGGTGGGAGACCTGGTGCCGGTGGAGCAGGGCGTGTCCGACATGAACGCGCTGGGCACCTCGCTGCGGCTTCAGCCGGTGGAGCTGGGCGAGGGCAACTCCTTCCAGCGTCTCTTTGGCGTGGCGGGCCGTCCGGACCTGCTGGTGCGAAGCCAGGGCGGACTGTACGCGGTGTTCGAGCAGAGCGACTACATGCGGATCACCAAGGGCAATCGCAGCCGCATCTACACGGTCTGGCCGGCGGGCACCATCTTCCACATCGGTCGACCCGACTTCACGGCGCTGCGATCGGTGGGCATCCGGCACGGTCCACACGCCACCACGCTGGCCTCGCCTGGACTGCAGCCCGAGGCGCGGCGCGGCACGCAGTTGCCCGATGCCCGGTTGCCGACGCCTCGTCACGGTCAGCCGCTCACGAGCCAGCCTGCGGACACCCGGTTGACGGACACGCGGATCGAGCATCGGCGCGTGGAGTCCGTCGGCGACGGTCGTGTGCGCGGCGGGCTGCCGGGCTTTGGACCACCCGCCCGCGCCAGGGCCGCCGACGGGACGCGCCTGGCGCCGCGAGCGGGTCCGGACGCGCCCGCGTCGGCGGACGCGCGCCCGGATGCGTCCGAAGGCACGCCAGCGCCCGACGCGGCGCCCCTGGAGACGCCCGCCTTGCCCGAGTCCGCCTCCGAGCGACCTGCGGAGCCGGCTCCCAAGCCCTGAGGCTCGCATGGGTCGTGGCCTGATCTCCGGGCTGCTTGCCCTGATCCCCTCGTTGGCCATGGGTCAGGTCCGTCCGGCGGATCCGGCACCGGTGGCGGTGCAGGGCGGCGTGCTGGCGGTGGAGCTGGCCCGTGAGGGCGACCAGCCGTGGCCGGACACGCTGCCGGTCCGGATCGGGGAGTCCGCCGACTCCATCACCGGGCTGCTGGCGTGGATCGGTCCGCAGCCCGCGGCCGTGTCGCGACATTGGACCATGGCGGATGAGGGACTGGATGTCCGACCCGCGTCGCGCGCGCCCGACGCCCAGGCGGAACGCGATGCGGGCGTGCTGGTGCTGCTGGTGGCCATGCCGCGCGCGCGCGTGGAGGAACTGCGGATCGAGGGCGTGCGTGTGCGGCCGCGTTGGCTCGCCATCACCATGCCGGAGCCGGATGCCGGACTGCCGCCCATGCCGCGCTCTCCGCCACCGGCGCTGGACCAGCCGGATCCGGTCGCGCCTTCGGAGTGGTTCCGCTGGTGGCTCATGGCCGACGCGTCGCGGGCGCGGCCGCCGGAGCCGGCGGGCGACGCCGTGTCGCGACTGCTGGCGATGCAGCGAGCCCAACTCTGGCAGGCCGGACTGGAGCGCGTGGAGCGCGTCAGTCCCGGCGTGGCCGCGGCGCTTCGCGATCGCCTGACCGCCTGCTGCCGCGATCCGCGTCAGGTCACGGGCGGATCCGTGGCCGCATGGATCGCGCGTGCGGACGACCTGGCCACGCTGCTCTCGCTGCTGCTGGATGGCGGACGCTCGGACGCGCAGGTGATGGAGGCGGCGCTGACATGGCTGCGCGCCACGCCGCCGCTCACCGTCTGGATGTCCGGGGACGACGGACGCAGCGTGCGGATCTCGGCCCTGAACCCGGGTGGCGAGGAGGTGATCGCCGCGATCCGCTGGGCCGAGAGCCCTCACACGCTGCCGCTGCCGCTGCGCGTGCCGGCCCGGGGATCCGGCCAGCAGACCATGGAGCGACCGGCCGAGCTGCTTCCGGACCTGCGCACGGGACTGGCGGCGCCGGTGGACGGCACGCTGCTGATCTCCAGCGGCGACTGGACCCTGCGCATGTCCATTCCGCGCACGGCGCTTGCGGCCCGGCCACCCGGCGTGCCCATGGGATTGCTGCTGCCGTCGCTGCGTCTGGCGGACGCGCAGCGTCTGCGGATCGAGCCGCCGCCCTCGGCGTGGCGCACCACCGCGAGCCTGCGTCGTCACCACGGGGCATGGGAGGTGTTCGTGGAGTGCCTGCGGCCTGCGTTGTCGGAGCTGGACGAGCTGGAGGTGCTGGTGGGCCAGGGCGATGGCCCGCCGGTCCGCGTGCTGGTGCACGAGCACGGCGAGCCGCGGATCGAGGGAGCCCAAGCTGACGCGCCGCAGGTGCGACGCGGACGGTTCGCGGACCGGTGGCGATGCGTGATCCGCATGCCCGACGGATGGCCCGGGGTGGCGGACCCGACCGGCCGATGGATGCGTCTGGGCGTGGCGCGCTCGCCCGCCGGCGTGGGCTCCCGACAGACGGCCACGATGGCCGTGCCCGCATGGCAGCCCCTGCCGCTGCTCACGCTGGACGCGTCGCGCTGGTGGAGTCCGTCGGACGCGGCGCCCGAGCCGCTGCCCTGAGGCGCAGCCGCGATCGCCGCATCCCCGACATCTATACTCGCCCGCATGGCCGTGGCCCATCCCCGCATCGTGGCCCTGCTCAACCAGAAGGGCGGCGTGGGCAAGACCACCACCACGGTGAACCTGGGCGCGGCGCTGGCGCTGGCCGGCCTGCGCACGTTGCTGGTGGACCTGGACCCGCAGTCCAATCTCTCCCTGCACTTTGGCGTGGAGGCCGACGAGGGGCGTCCGAGCACGGGGAGCCTGTTCGCGGATCCCCCGGTCGCGGCGGCGGCGTGCCTGGTGGCAGGGCGCGACAACCTCTCGTTCATCCCCGCGGACACGGAGCTGGCCCTGGTGGAAGGCGAGCTGGCCGGTCGCGAAGGCGTGCAAGGGGTGCTGCGCGAGGCGCTGCGTCCGCTGCATGATCGCTTCGACTGCATCCTGCTGGACTGCCCGCCGGGGCTGGGGGTGCTCAGCGTGAACGCGCTCACCGCGGCGCACGAGGTGTTCGTGCCCATGCAGGCGCAGTACCTCGCCCTGCGCGGTCTGGAGAAGCTCCTGAGCACGGTGCAGCTCGTCGCCGCCGGGCTCAATCCGAATCTGGTCGCCTCCGGGGTGATCCTGTGCATGCATGAGACGCTCTCCAGCCACGGCAAGGCCGTGGTCGACGAGATTCGCTCGCATCTGGAGCAGTTCCGCGGCGCCGACGTGCCGTGGCGCGATTGCCGCCTGCTCGCGCCCCCGATCCGGCGCAACATCAAGCTGGCCGAGGCGCCGAGCTTCGGCAAGACGATCTTCGACTACGACCCGAAGTGCCCGGGGGCCGAGGACTACCGACGTCTCGCCGAGAGCGTGCTTTCGATGTGGCGTGAACGCGACGCCGCCGCCGCGCCTGCACCCGCGGCGAAGGCCTGAACCCGCCGCTCACCCGTCCATCTCAGGAGCGAAGGAACACATGGATCCCGTCGTCATCATCGGTGCCGGTCTTGCGGGACTCACCGCGGCGCGCGCGCTGCAGCGCGGAGGCGTCGAGAGCGTGGTGCTCGAGGCCTCGGACCGCATCGGTGGACGCGTGGCGACCGATGCCGTCAACGGCTTCCGCATCGACCGCGGCTTCCAGGTGCACCTTCCGGCCTATCCCGAGGCGGGTGAATGGATCGATCTGGATCGACTCGATCTGTGCCGATTGCCGCTCGAGGCGCAGGTGTGGAACGGTCGCCGCTTCGTGCATGTGGGAAGCCCGCTCACCCTGCCGCAGGGTCCGATCCACGCGATCCTCGGCGGCGTGGCAGGTCCCGGCGCGCTTCGCTTCATGCTGCCGCGCCTGATTCGCGCGATCACGCGCCCCACGCCCACGGCGCCCTGTCTGCGTGGCGTCAGCGCGCAGGAACTCCTGCGCAGGGAACACGCGGGCCGCGCCTTCACGGATCGCTTCATCCGCCCGTTCTTCGGCGGCGTCTTCCTGGACCGATCACTCGAGTTCGATGCGGGCCTGCTTGAGTTCCTGCTGACCATGTTCATGCGGGGCGGCGCGGCGATTCCAAGGCATGGCATGGAGGCGCTTCCGCGCACGCTCGCCGCACCGCTTCGCGCGGGCAGCGTCCGCCTTCGTGAACCCGTGCATGGCATGGAGCGCACGGCGACCGGTTGGCGCGTGCGCACGCCGGGTGGAACGCTCGCGGCCTCCGCGCTGATTCTCGCGATCGATCGCGAGGCCGCCCGCACCATCGCGCCGGTCGCGCTGTGCGACACGCCCGCGACGTCCTGGCGCAGCACGATCCAGTTCGCCTTCGACGTGCCCGAGGCCTCGGTGCCCGACACGCT
>Ga0172372_10012031_pt1 | contig 10916 bp, 9 predicted proteins | sample LakKiv5m_2_FD_114544 | JGI IMG/M metagenome (GOLD analysis project Ga0172372, IMG submission 114544) | Freshwater microbial communities from Kabuno Bay, South-Kivu, Congo - kab_092012_9.5m | ecosystem: Environmental > Aquatic > Freshwater > Lake | place: Democratic Republic of the Congo... | reverse complement strand
ACGCTGTTTCACCATGTGGATGGCAGGTGCAGGTGTGAAAAAGGGTTGTGTCCACGGTGAGACGGATGACTTTAGCTACAACATTGTAAAAGATCCGGTTCACATCAACGATTTGAATGCGACTATTCTACATCTAATGGGCATCGATCACGAACGCTTTTCAGTTAAATACCAAGGCTTAGATTTGAGATTGACTGGAGTGGAAAAAGCTAGACCTATTGCAAACATTCTAAGCTAATGTGGGCCTTCAGAACTGGCACGGCTTATCAAGATGAGGTAAAAAAACACAGAGTTACCCCGTTTCTTCAAGCAGATCCCCTGATGTTTTGTGAGGATCCTTGTTAAACCCAACAACACTGGAACCGTTCATTATGATAACTCCTTTTCTCAGAAATGACTCTCACTCTCACTCTCAGTTTCATTGTGACGGGGGCAGTTCCACCTTGGTGACGCCATTCAATTCGATACTGGAGAACTCTTCATGGAGTTCGTGCTTGTCGTCATACCAGAAAATGATTCGATGCTGACCGTAAAGTTTTTCGAGGGCTTGCTGGATTTTGCTCATGGAGGATCAGTTGTTCTCGCTGATGGCGTCGAGGTGCTTGTGACCTTTGGAGGTCAGTCGGTACTGTTGCAAACGGCTATTGGGCTTCTCGGGGATCGTGAGTTCGATAAAGCCATTCTTTTTGGCGGGGTTTAGGTAGTGATCCCGAAAATTTTGGCGGTGGGTGAGGCCCAGAGCTTCCCTGCAATCCCCTGAGGTGAGGGGTCTGTCTTTCAAAGCCAAGAGCAACTGAGTGACTGGGTCACTCGACGGAGTCACTTGTGCGGTTGACTGGGTCACTTGTGCGGTTGACTGGGTCACTTGTGCGGTTGACTGGGTCACTTGTGCGGTTGACTGGGTCGTTTTTGAGCCGATTTGGTCATTCGGCTGGGAAGCAGGACTGAGAGAAACTCGTCGGCGAGGGATGATCACCTTGAATTGCTCCTGCTGGATGTCGTTGATAAATTCGACACTTGGGTTCAGGGAAATGATCCGCTTGATGCCACTACCGTACCCGCTATAGGGCAAAACATGTTTGCAGATGGAATTGAGAATCGGATTGCGATGGATGGCAATCCCGTTGAGGATCTTCTCCACGGTCAGGGAATTGGTCAGCTTGCCGGGACTGATAATTTCGATTCGATCCTTGAAAATGAACACTTTGATGCTTGAATTGATGAAATAATCACGATGAACCAGTGCGTTCACAATAGTTTCAATCAAGATGTTCTCATCCACTTCCAGCTTGCCGGGAGCGTTGAAGTTCTTCCCATCCTGTGACTTTTGTAGACTGGACTTGATGAAGCTCAAAGTCGCCTTGTACATTTCCAAAAAAGTTCCCTTGATGTAGTCCTTGTTGATGTACTGGGTGGAACTGATGTCCTCACCATTGATGTGGGCACAATCCACATAGAACGATGGCGAGATGGATTGGGGGAGTTTTCCAAAGATCAAATTTCCCGCCAAGGTCAAGTGTTCACCTCGATAGAGTTCGAGATTGTGCAAAATGGATTCCAGCTTGAGTTCACCATTCTTCACTCGGGTGTAGACATCTGGATTACTGTTGCTTAGGAATTCATAGAAAAGTTCATGGTTGAGATCGCTAAGGTCGGATTTCTCGATGGTCATTTCATCGGGATACACATCACTGGACTGGGCGAAAAGGCGACGCAGTTCTTCCCTTGAGATGGTCTTCTTGTCAGGACCAGATTTGATGAGGTAATCCCCACTGCTGGTGGCGTAGGGTTTGTTCGTCCCCTTGGGGATGGTGATGACCATCACCAGCTTCTTGTTGATGCGGAGTGATTGGGTGATGGGGTGAATGGGTGGGCGGATGTTTTCGTTGGCAACATTGCCCACCAGTTGACCGAGTTCTTCGCATTCGTCGATGGATAGCCCCATGATGGTGCCGGTATCGGAAACCCCAGCGACAATGATACCTCCTTCGGAGTTGGCGAAGGCAACCATTTCCTTGGCGAGGTCTTTGGATTTGGTAATGGATGATTTGAATTGGGTGTAGCTGTCTTCTCCGCAGGTGATGCGGGATTGGAGGGATTTGGGGGTGAAGGGATTTTTAGACACGGATTTGATCATTCTGTGGGAGACTGATGGATTTCTCTTTGTATCGAACCATCTGGCATTTCGTAATATAGAATGCCATTGCGGGAAAATGCATTAGGGATGCCCTTCGCCCGATTGGACTGAATGGCTCTTTGTATGGCTTTATTGCCGATTTTCTTGATGAGTAACACCTCTTCACGCACTTCATTTTTTTGAGATTCCGTCATATTTCCATACCTATCATGAATTCAAACATTAAAGATTCATGGGTCACTTCAGACCATTCCATCTGACTCATCCTTATTCTCCAGTCTGTTTTGCATCCTTCCAATAGCCAGCAGTGACATCATCTGCGTAATCGCCATGGCATTCAACTGCGCAATCCGCTGGCTTTGGGGTAGCCCCTGATGAATCAACATGGAGTTGATGCTTTCAAGATTAGACAAAACCACCAGTTGTTCAATGGTGGCCGCATCGCGGATATGGCCTTTTTCTTCGGAATAAGCGACTCTCCACTCTTTGGCCGTCATGCCGAATAGAGCCATATTGAGTAGGTCAGCTTCGTTGGCGTAAACAAAATGGATTTTTTCCTTTGGCAGTTCCGGCGGAATCAGGTTTTCCTTAATGGCATCGGTATGGATGTGGTAGTTGATTTTAGCCAGTGTTCGCTGAAGATTCCAACCGAGTTGTTTTTCCTCCTGTTCTTTGAGTCGTTGGAATTCCTTGACGATGTAAAGCTCAAATTCAACAGAAATCCAACTCGCAAACTTGAAGGCAATATCTTTATGAGCGAAAGTTCCTCCGTATCGGCCTGATTTGACGATAAAACCAATTGCGTCTGTAGTATTTATCCATTTTTGAGGAGAAAGCGTAAAGGAATTCAAACCCGACTGTAGTTTAAACCCCTCGAATTCGAGGGGTTTAAACTCAGGGTTGTACAGCGTTTCCCAAAGTCCCAAGAATTCAAGGGTATTTCTATTTCGCATCCAATTGGAGATAACAGCACTACTGTCATCGGTCTTGTGCTTTGCTATATCAGTTAACGAAATGTAATCATGGTCGTTTTTTTGAACGATGGTTATATCGCGACCTTTAACATTAAGTTTTTTATTCATCGACACGCCTTTGCTTGAATGGAATCGACTTTATCGCATTGAGAAACATCGTTACTTTTTTCATGTGGTTCATGATTTCATACCTTATCCGTCAGTCCCGTGACTTTACTCAAGGCATCACCGAACTTGTTGTAGTTGACAAGAACACCGTCATCTAGGTCGATTTCGACCTTCTGTAATGCCAAATTTGGAATTTTTCTGCAACAAATTCTCATTCAGCACCCGCTGACGGACCTTTTTCCAGTCCTTGAGGTCAAGATACACCTCTGCTGTAGTCACCGTCTCAGGGAGAATAAGTGACGAAGAGGTGAAGCCCATGTTGTATTTTTGGGGCGTCAGATCTTTATTTTCCCGTCTACATATTTCTTAACGAAGGTTTCCAGAAGGTCTTGGGCCTTTCTGTTGCCGTCGTCGATCAGCTTCCTCTTCAGGTCGAGAAAAAGATCATTTTCTAGCCGAAATGTGACCTGTTGCCTTTGACTGGGAGGGGATTCCTTCTCTGCCATTGAGTGCTACCATACAGACTTAGTATTTTGGTTGCATGGTAGCAAAAATCCGGTGATGTAAACGACCAATAAGGGTCAAATTCATGTTGTCGAGGGCTGAAGGGAAAGGCTGGGGTCAGCCAGTGGATTGGAAGGATGCAAAATCTGTGTCCCTCCGGTGAACGGGTGTAACACTCAATGGTAGGACAATATTTTTAAATTCCGGGCGACCCACACTAGAAGAAAAGCGCTTCGTTTCTGATTCTGGGTAAAATGAGTCATTTGCTAAGATGGATTCATGCTTGAATTTTCTGAAATTGACAAGATTGCCATCGGAGTGAGCTCGTGTTTAATGGGTGAGATGGTGCGTTACGATGGTGCTCATCAACGCAACGCTTATTTATGCAGCGAGTTGAATCGCTATTTTAGTTATATTCCGATTTGCCCAGAAATGGGCATCGGACTAGGGCGACCTAGGCCGACGATCAGTTTAGTTGGAGAAGCGGGAAAAGAGCGGGCTTTGATTCGCGATGGCAACGAAACGGACTTGACGCAAGCACTTGAGCAATTTGCCGAGTCACAGCAAGGTAAACTGAAAGAGGTTCGCGGTTATGTGTTGAAAAGCAAATCGCCAAGTTGTGGCATGAAGGCTGTGAAGTTGCATAAAAGCCTAAATGGCATGATGCTGGGAAAGTTTGGAGTGGGCGTGTACGCAAAAAGATTGATGGAGTTGTTCCCTCATTTGCCAATTGAAGAAGAAGGGCGTTTAAATGATGCTGTTTTGCGCGAAAACTTTATTGAAAGGGTGTTTGCCTATCACGAGTGGTTGAAGATCGAATCATGCGGATGGCGTGCGAAACATTTGATCGATTTTCATTCTCGTTTTAAATACGCGATGATGTCTCATGATTATCGCGACTACAAGGTTTTAGGACGGTTGGTTGCCGGTGTGAGCGATAAAAGTGTGGTTGAAGTCAAGGCTGCTTATTTGCCGATATTTATGATGGCTTTAAAGCGACACTGCACGAGACAAAATCATAGCAATGTGCTTTACCATATTCTGGGGTATTTGCGTGAGCATTTGAATAAATCTCAGAAATCAGATATTGTTCAAATTATTGAAAATTACCGCAAGGGCGTATTGCCATTGGTGGTGCCGTTGAGCTTCTTTAGGCATCTGTTCAATCAATATCCCAACCATTACATTTTTCAGCAGTCGTATTTGAGGCCTTACCCTGACGAATTGAAACTTCGAAATGCCATCTAACCATCACTCGTGTCATGGCTTGATGTGGTTTAGAAGCGATTTGAGGGTTCACGATAATACTGCCCTATACCATGCTATGAAAGTTCATAGCGAGGGGTTGTTGGCCGTTTTTTGCATTTGCTTCAAGCAGTGGCAATGGCACGACTGGGGCGATCCAAAGGTTGATTTTATTTTGCGACAGCTGGGCGACCTAAGTTTGAGTTTGAGTGAACTCAATGTGGCTTTGCGAATCATTGTGGTGGAATCTTATGACAAGTCTATTGATGCAGTGCTAGAGTTAGCTAAACAATTTCAAATTGAGGATTTGTACTTTAACAAAGAAATCGAAATCAATGAAATCAATCGCGATGAAGCGTTGGGATTAAAAGCCATTGCTTGTAAGGTGAGAGTGCACCGTTACCAAGATAGTTGTATTTTAGCACCGGGAACGATTCGAACTCAGCAAGATGGTAGGTACTCTGTGTTCACACCCTATAAAAAAAAGTGGTGGGACACTTTAAGGGAACAACCCATAGCGATTTTACCCAAAGTCAAGAAACTAAAGCAGAGGTTAGGTGAGGCCTCGATTATTCCTAAACGAGTCGAGGGCTTTCAGAGTGTAACGTCAATTTGGAAAGCAGGTGAGGAAGAGGCTTATAAAAAATTAAAAATATTTATGTCAAAGGGAATTCTTCATTACGCTACTCATAGGGATGAGCCCTCATTGCAGGGAACCAGCTCGCTGTCTCCGTATTTGGCCAATGGCGTGATTTCGCCAAGAGTCTGCTTTCAGGCGGCATTGAAGGTTAAACAAGAAAACCACTTTCATGAAAGTGCAGGAGTAGATGCTTGGTGTTCGGAACTGATTTGGAGGGAATTTTATCGTCATCTCATGGTGGACGTGCCACGACTTTGCAAGCATAGAGCCTTCAAATTAGCAACAGAGCGATTGCCTTGGCGCCGGCATGAAGCTGACTTTGAAAAATGGTGTGTGGGTCAAACAGGCATTCCTTTGGTCGATGCTGCAATGCGACAACTCAATCAAATCCATTGGATGCACAATCGTTTGAGAATGGTGGTGGCGATGTTTTTGACGAAGAATTTAAGAATAGATTGGCGCTGGGGTGAACGCTATTTTTCTCGACATTTAGTCGATGTTGATTTGGCCGCAAATAATGGTGGTTGGCAATGGTCTGGTTCGACGGGTTGTGATGCTGCACCGTATTTTAGAATTTTCAATCCATTCACTCAGTCCTTGCGATTTGACCCCGACGCTCATTTTATCAAAACCTATTTGCCGGAGCTGCGCAACCTGAGTGCGCTACAATGCCATGAACCTTATAAAAAAGGTCAAAATCTTTTGGGGTTAGATTATCCAGAGCCTATGGTGGATGTAAAAACCTCTAGACTGGAGGCGATAGCTATGTTTAAGAACAATTTTAAGAACTGAGTTTTCAATGAATGAAAGTTACGTTTACATTAAGGCATTGCATATTGCGGCGGTGGTTTGTTGGTTTGCGGGCTTGTTTTATATGGTGAGACTGTTTATTTATCATGTGGAAGCTGACTCTAGGCCAGAGCATGAAAGGAAACTTTTGCAAGAGCAGTTTCAGCTCATGCAAAAGAGATTATGGCTGGGTATAACAGTTCCTTCTATGTGGGCGGCGTTGTCGCTAGGAGGGCATTTGATTGCTGTGACGAAATGGTGGAATATGCCTTGGTTTCACGTTAAGGCGACTTTGGTGGTACTGTTGGTGTTGTATCACTTACAATGTGGACGACTGCGTAAACAATTGTCAGAGGGGGTTTGCAAGTGGAGCTCTGGTCAGTTGCGACTGTTTAATGAAGGTGCCACTGTTTTATTGTTTGCAATTGTTTTTGCTGTGGTGACCAAAGATCCGCTGATGACGCTTAAAGCTATGTTGGGCTTTATGCTGTTTGCCTTTGTATTAGTGTGGCTATTTAGAGAAAAACTGCAAGGTCAAAAAAAATAAGGGGGACTTCTTCAAGTCCCCCTTTTCAAGAAGGGTGATTTACCATAGTTGAATTAGAAGCTATAAACCAAAACGGTGTTGAAGCTGACGTCGTTTTGTTTTTTGTTTTTAGCTGGCTCAGCGGTGTATTTGTCTTCTACGAAGCTTTTGAGACTCAAGTTTCCGGCCACTTTACTCTGTACACCGATGACGGCTTTCAAAATATAGTCTTCGCCATTAGAGACGTCACCGCTGATTTCAGCAGAATGCCAAAGGCTTGAGGTTTCAGAAAGAGCGTAGTTCCACTTTTCGGCTGCGCGATAGGCAATGCTGTCATCGGAACGGGTTAAATCGAATTTTTCGTCTTGATATCCGATACCACCTTCGATGTCCCACGTGTGGTTTCTGCGTTCAATCACCTTGTAACCTAGACCTGGAGAAATGGCATAGCGATAGTCGAGGTCTGCGATACTGTCTGTTTCGTAAGATCCATTGATGAGCCAGAACAAGCGGTTAGAAATCACGCGGTTGTATTGTGATTCAATAAAATAGTTGTCGGTATTTTTCTGAACATCGTCTTTGCCGTAGTTGACTGCCAGTTTGAATTTCAAGGTGTCCAAGACACGCTTGCGAGAAGCATCGTAGCTCGCATTGATTTGGGTATTCTCGGTATTGCCACGGGCCATATTTAGACCAGCAGAAAGAGATTGTTTCCAATCTTGAGCCGATAGGGAGCAAGACACCGCTAGCATGAGCAGGGTGGGTATGAGTTTAGTCATAGTATCGCCATAAAGAGAGCATAAAACGAGGTGTTTTCAATGAAACCAATTGAGTTCAGCACAGTTATAAAAACAAATGAGGGGGAACAACCGCGGGATGAAACTTTTAAGAAAAAGCCAGACTTATCGGCCTTGTCCATAACTTCGGCAGATGAGAAAAGCATCCGTCATTCCCGCGTACGAAGGGCGGAGCCCGAAGAGTCTGCCCCCGTGAAGGTGGGGGAACCTAGGTTGGTGTAGCTTTTACGTCGTTCTGGATACCCGCCTGCGCGGGTATGACGTTTCGCTGATTGACGACTTTAGGAACAAGCCAGACTTATCTTACTCGAGGCCGTGGCTGCCGATAAGATCTCGCTTTTCAAGGAGTTTTCGTTGCGTTGGAAAGGCTTAGTTTTTTTGATTATTTGTGCAATTGATCAAATAAATTTCCACCTTTATCATCACATATAATAAAGGCGGGGAAGTTTTTGATTTCAATTTTTCGAACAGCTTCCATTCCGAGCTCTTCAAAATCAACGATTTCAACCTTATCGATCGACTCTTTGGCCAAGATAGCAGCGGGTCCGCCAATGGAGCCTAAGTAAAAGCCTTTGTGAGTTTTGCAGGCTTGAGTGACGGCATCTGAACGATTTCCTTTTGCGAGCATGATCATTGAACCGCCATGGGACATGAATTCTTCAACGTAAACATCCATGCGTCCGGCGGTTGTCGGTCCGAAGCTTCCTGAAGCCATTCCTTTTGGGGTTTTTGCCGGACCGGCGTAGTAAATGGGGTGGTTTTTAAAGTAATCGGGCATGGGTTTGCCTTGATCGAGCAACGCTTTGATTTTGGCATGGGCAATGTCACGTGCCACAATTAACGTGCCTTTTAGATTGAGTCGAGTGCCAACAGGGCATGCACTCAGATTTTTTAGGATTGTGGCCATGCTTTGGTTTAAATCAATTTCGATGGCGGGGGTCATGCTGACATTGATTTTATCGCTATATTTTTTAGGATCGTGCTCAAGTTGTTCCAAAAATAAGCCTTTTGGAGTGATTTTGGCTTTGATGTTTCGATCGGCGCTACAGCTCACTCCGAGTCCTATCGGACATGATGCCGCATGGCGAGGTAGGCGAATCACTTTAACGTCATGAGCAAGGTACTTGCCTCCGAATTGGGCACCGATGCCAGTGTTGCGCGCAATTTCTAAAACGCGCTTTTCCCATTCTAAATCTCTAAAGGCTCTGCCACTTTCATCACCACTGGTCGGGAGTTCATCGTAATAACCCGTTGAAGCTAATTTGACTGTTTTTAGGTTTGATTCAGCTGAAGTTCCACCGATGACAAGCGCAATGTGATAGGGAGGACAAGCCGCCGTGCCCAAGGTGAAAACTTTCTCTGCGATGAACTCTTCTAGACTGGATTCGTTTAAAACGGACTTGGTTTGTTGGTAGAGGAAGGTCTTGTTGGCAGAGCCGCCGCCTTTGGCCAAAAATAAAAATTCGTAAGCATTGCCACGACTTGAGTAGATGTCAATCTGAGCGGGCAGGTTGCTTTTGGTATTCACTTCTTCAAACATGGAGATAGGGGCCATTTGAGAGTACCTCAAGTTCTCTTCGGCGTAGGTTTTTTCAATGCCCAAAGAAATGTTTTCAGCATCATCTCCTTCGGTCCAGACTAGATCGCCTTTCTTGGCCATGACAATGGCCGTTCCGGTATCCTGACAAGTAGGTAGAACACCTTTAGCGGCTTCAATGGAATTGCGCAATAGTGTGGCAGCAACATAACGGTCGTTGTCGCTGGCTTCCGGGTCGTCGATGATGGCGGCGACTTTGCTGAGATGAGACTTTCTGAGATAAAAAGAAACGTCTTTCATGGCGGCTTGAGCGAGTTGAACAAGCGCTTCGGGTTTGACTTTCAAGATGCTGCGACCCTTTACTTCAATCAATTCGATGCCATCTTTACCTATGCAGCGATATTCCGTTGTGTCGTTTTGCAATTGGAAGGTTGAACTGTATTTGTAGGCCATATTTTTTTCTCCTGCTAAGTCGGCATTATAGTCTGAAGATGGCGGGTAAAATGTCAGCGAATTCAGGAGAAGATAATTGAATAAACGCCTTTGTGTGATCAACGCAGTAGGGCTCACCCCTGCCTTGGCAAGAGGTAGGGCCATGTTTGAAAACTTGGGTGAGATTTTGCCTTTTAAAAGTTGCACTCCAGCTGTAACCATGAGTTCGCAAGCGACGATGTTAACTGGCTGCTCACCTAGAGAGCATGGTATTGTCGGCAATGGTTGGCTTTTTCGCGACACCATGGAGGTGCGGTTTTGGCAACAAGCCCACACGTTGATTGAACGCAAGTGTTTTTACGAGGATTACGAAACGGCGAAATTGTTTTGGTGGTTCAATCAAGGCGCTCCAGTTCGATGGTCGGTCACTCCAAAACCACATTATGGCTGTGACGGATCGAAAGTGTTTGACGTTCTGGATTTAACGGAAACGGATTTGGTGAAGCACTTGGGGCCCTTTCCGTTCGCTTCGTTTTGGGGGCCTATGGCAGGTTTGCCCTCGTCTCGTTGGATCGCTCAAGCTGCTGTCAAAGTGATAGAACAACATACTCCGCAATTGACAATGGTTTATTTGCCCCATTTGGATTACGATTATCAACGCCAACCACCGGGTTCACTTAAAACTCTGGTGGAGCTAGAAAGTTGTTTGAAAATGGTCATCGATGCAGCCCATCATCGTGACATGCAGGTGGTGATTGTTTCTGAGTATGGTTTAACTGAGGTGTCTAAGCCCATCATGATCAATTGTCGTTTGCGTGAGTTGGGCTGGCTCAAAGTTAGGCGTGGTCCATTTGGCGAGATGATGTTGCCAACGGATTGTGAGGCTTTAGCTGTTTGCGACCACCAGATTGCACATGTGTACTTGCAAGGTTTGAGTCCAGCTTTAGTGCAGCGAGAGCTTGAAGCCATTGAAGGAGTGCAGGCGGTGGTTGCCGCCGCGGAACTTGGGCTTGATCATGCCCGTGCGGGTGAATGGGTGGTATTGGCTGAGCCTAGTGCATGGTTTTGTTATGAGTATTGGTTGGATCCGGCCCTTCGTCCCGATTTTGCAAACACGATTGATATTCATAGAAAGCCTGGTTACGACCCTTGTGAATTGTTCATGACGTCAAAGCTAAAAGCCGCAGGGCGATTGTTGCAAAAAAAATTGGGCTTTAGAACTAAGTT
>Ga0172372_10012029_pt1 | contig 10918 bp, 7 predicted proteins | sample LakKiv5m_2_FD_114544 | JGI IMG/M metagenome (GOLD analysis project Ga0172372, IMG submission 114544) | Freshwater microbial communities from Kabuno Bay, South-Kivu, Congo - kab_092012_9.5m | ecosystem: Environmental > Aquatic > Freshwater > Lake | place: Democratic Republic of the Congo... | reverse complement strand
GCCGCCAGGCTCTCTTTTTGGGTTTTTTAGTGGTTCGGGGCCCCACCGCGGGGGCGGGGGGGGGGGGGGTGGGGGGGAAGGAGAAGGGGGGGGGCGGGGGGGGGGGGGGGGGGGCTTTGTGAAAAATGGCCGCCGGGGAAAGGGCGGGGGGGCACCCGCGGGGGGGCCCGGGGCCAGGGGGGGGGGGGGGGGGGGGGGGGGGGGGGGGGGGAGGCGATGGCTCATGAGCGGATGGCGATGGTGGCCTCAGACCGGCCAGTTGGCCAGCCGGTAGGCGCTGTCCCAGAACATCCATTCGAGTTGCGTGGCACGGGTGAAGGCGGCGTGCATCGCAGCGAGCGTGTCGTGGGAGGCGCGGGCGGCCAAATCGTCGGTCGTGGCGATGACGGCGCGCACGGCGTTTTCGAATTCCTCGCCGGCGTAGGTGTCGATCCACGCCTGATAAGGGTTCGGCTTGGCCGCGCGGCCATGGATGTTTTTGCCGACCTCGAGGTAAATCCAGAAGCAAGGCAACAGCGCGGCGAGGACCACGGGGAAAGGGTCCAAGGCGGCGGTGCGCAGGAGGTAGTCGATGTAGTGGTCGCAGGCCGGCGTGGGCCGGGCCGCGGCAAAGTCGGCGGGAGTGACACCGAACCTCGTGAAGTAGTCCGCGTGCAGGGCGCGCTCGACGATGATGGCGGTCTGGGCCGCAACGGCGAATTGCACGATCCGGTCCGCGTTGTCCGCTTTGGCCGACGCGAGGGCCAGGGCGCGGGCGAAGCCCTCGAGATAGTGGGCGTCTTGGATGATGTAATGACGGAAGCGGTCCTCGCGCAAGGTGCCCGCCGCCAGTTCGGCGTTGAACGGCAGGGCGAGGATGCGTTCGTAAAGGGGCAGGTTGTCTTGCCAGGCGTGGGTGCTGAATTTGGTCATGGGACGGAGCAAGGGCTGAAACCTGAGTTGGATACCTGAGTGAGATGCAGACAGAGGTTGAAAGATCCGGGCGAGGGCGCAGTTTAGGCGGATGGCGGCGGAGTCCGACAACAAAAGTGCAGGCGGCTGGCGGTTCGACAACTCGTATGCCCGGTTGCCGGAGTCGCTTTATTCCCGGGTCGCGCCGGTGCCGGTCGCGCGTCCGGGTTTGGCCGTCTTGAACGAGCATCTCGCGTCCGAGTTGGGCCTCGATGCCGGGGCTTTGCGCGAATCGGGCGCGCCGATTTTCGCCGGCAACCGGATTCCCGAAGGCGCGGAACCGCTGGCGCAGGCCTACGCGGGGCACCAGTTCGGGCATTTCACCAACCTCGGCGACGGACGCGCCGTGCTGCTCGGCGAACACCTGACGCCGGAGGGACGGCGTTGCGACATCCAACTCAAAGGCTCGGGTCCGACGCCGTATTCGCGCCGCGGCGACGGGCGGGCCGCCCTGGGTCCGATGCTGCGCGAATACATCATCAGCGAGGCCATGCACGCCTTGGGCATCCCGACCACGCGCAGTCTGGCCGTGGCCACGACCGGCGAACAGATCGCGCGCGAGGAATTGCTGCCCGGGGCGGTGTTGACCCGCGTGGCGGCCAGCCACATCCGTGTGGGGACCTTCGAGTATGCCCACGCCCTCGGCGATGGGGCGGTTCTCGGGGCACTGACGCGGCACACGCTGGCGCGGCATTATCCGGAGCTGCAAGGGGCAGACAATCCGGCCCTGGCTTTGTTCGGTGCGGTCCTCGAGCGCCAAGCCAAGCTGGTCGCGCAGTGGGTCTGCGTTGGTTTCATCCATGGCGTGATGAACACCGACAACATGGCGCTGAGCGGTGAGACGATCGATTACGGTCCGTGCGCTTTCATGGACGTTTACGACCCGGCGACGGTGTTCAGTTCGATCGACCGCGCCGGGCGCTACGCTTACGGCAACCAGCCGCAGATCGCGCACTGGAACCTCGCGCGCCTCGCCGAAGCACTGCTGCCGTTGTTTGACGCGGATCAGGATCAAGCCGTGGCTCTGGCGGGCGAAGCACTGGAACGATTTCCGGACAGCTTCCGGCGGCATTATTTGTCCGGCCTGCGCGCGAAGTTGGGTTTGTTGACCGAGGAAGACGATGACTTCGCGCTGGCCCGGGAGTTTCTGGATGGACTGAAGGGAGCCAAGGCCGATTTCACCAATTCCTTCGTTGCCTTGACGCGGTCCGCGGAGACGGGCCGGAGCGACGGGCTGCCGTGGTCCGGCGACGGGACGGCACTGCCGTCATGGCAGGCGAAATGGGAAGCGCGCGTGGCGCGACAGCAAAAATCCCGGGAAGAAGTCGCGGCAGTGATGCGCCTTGCCAATCCGTCCGTGATCCCGCGCAACCACCGCGTCGAGGAGGCGCTTGCCGCGGCCGTGGCGGGGGATTTCGCGGTCATGCAGCGGCTACTCGACGTCTTGGCCGATCCTTTCGCGGAGAAGAAAGCTCACCGGCCTTACCGCGAGCTTCCCCCGGCAAGTTCCGCCGCTTACCGGACATTTTGCGGGACGTAGGGAGGCGCGGTGCTCCGGGGTCCGCCGGGTGGGAAAAGCGAACGGGCGGAGCTTGCGCTCCGCCCGTGGCTGTTTTTGATCGTATGGCTTAGCCGCCTCAGGGCGCGGCGGGCAGGAAAGTCTGCAGGCGCAGGAACTTCTTGCCGTCGGTGCCACGCGGAGTGCTGAAGACCTGAACCTCGCAACCTTCCGGTGCCTCGGCCTCGGGTTGCGGCGTGACGGTGACGTTGTTCGTCGTCCACGGTCCGACAGCGAGGTCGACCAGCGTCTGGCCGACGACGGTGAGGGTCGGGTCGTTGGTGCGGACCACGGCGGTGATCGAGAGCGTGTCGGCCGTCACGGTGGTGACCGAAGGCACGCCATTGGTTGCCGTCGGGCTGCTCGCTCCGCCGATGGCGTATTGCAGTTGCAAGGCCGGCGTGAGCGTCTGGCCGCCACTCCAGTTGGAGAAGGTCTGCCCCGACGCGGTGACGTCGCTGTTGATGCGGATGTCCGTGAACTGGCTGCCGGTGCTGGTCAGCAACAACGACAGGTTTGTCTGGACTCCCGCGGCGGCGGAGGAGGCCAGGCGGGCGAAGAGCGACACGTTGTTGAGCGTGCCGGCCGTCGGGATGATGTTCACGCTGCTGCTGTAGTTCGTGCCGTCCACAGACAACTGGAAGCCTGCGGGGGCGGTGGCCACGACATCGTTGGTCAGACTGAGGCCGCTGATTTCCACAAACTGCGCGTCGGATGGCGTTCCCTGGGTCGTGACGAAGTTCGTGAACGACGATGCCGGCAGCGGGAAGGCGGCCGTGTTCATCACGCCAAACAGCTGGTCGGAGAAGAACGGCTCACCCAGCGATTGCGGGACATCCACCGGCCCGAGGGCGTTGGTGCGGTTCAGCAGCGGGTCTGCCTGACTGATGATTTCATAGCCGGAGTTGCCCGCGTCGGCGCCGGTGAAATAGACGAGTCCGGGACTGAAGAACTTATACTGCAGGTTCGATCCTTCGGCCCCGACGATGAAGAAGGTTCCGGTGTAGACGCCGTTCGTATCCGGGTCCGAGAGTTGGTAGTTGGTCCCGGCCGTGTCCCAGTTGTTGAAGTTGCCGACCGCCTTGACCACGGCGTCCGGGCCGGGGGTAAAGCGGCCCAGCGCTTCCATCACCGTCATGTCGACGGTGAAGGTCACTTCGCGTCCGCCAGTGGCGTTGTTGAAGTTCGGCGTGGGTTCAAGAACCTGCGCCGGCGTCGGACTTCCGTCTTCATTCAAGGCAAGGTTGAAGGTCCGGTTGTCGATCGACTCCCAAGTCGGGCCGGTGGCCCAGAATTTGTAGGGGATCGCTTCATTTTCGAGACCGCCGATCGACGGGACGGTGCCGCTGTAAACGCCATCGCCCACGGCGGTCAGGGCGGTGCCGGCCCAATCGTTGAAGGGGCCGCGCACCTCGACGATTCCCGTGAGCGGGTCGAAAGTTCCGGCCGAGATCTCGATGCTCATGTCGACGGAGAAAGTGACATCGCGGTAGCCTTGCAGATCGTCGAAGTAAACGACGGGCAAGACGGTGGCCGTTGAGGGCATGGCGAAGTTGCGGGTGAGAGTCTCGGGGACGTCGGCTTCGACGCCGGCGATGCTGAAGCGGTAGTTGACGGTGCCACCCAACGGGGCCGTGGTCGACACGGTCGCCTCATAGACGCCGGGTTCGCCGACGACTTCTTCCATGTCCGTGCGAACGAAGGCGGTGTTGTCCACCGGGATCACTTCGACGAGATCGACGAGCGGGTCGAAGTTGCCTTCCTCGATTTGGAAGCTCATGTCCACGCGGAAAGTGATGTTTTGCGTGGTGAGGAGGGCGGAGTTGGAGAGGGTGTAACTGCTGATGACCGGCGACTGGGAGGTGTAGGTCTGTCCCCAGCTAGTAATGGCAATCTCCGGATTGGACAGCGCATCAACGGCGGAATCGCCGCCGCCGCCGCCCGTCGAGTAAGCGTCGAACAAAATAGTGTCACCCGTCGCCACGCCGAGGCTGGCTTTGGTGACCGTGTAGGTGATGACGCTCTGGGCGCCCGCAGATGTGGTAAAGCCGGCCAGCGCCGCTGGTCCGCTCCAGTTTCCGCCGGTGCCGCCGCCTCCTCCCGGGGAGTAGGTCCACAGTTGCGATCCGCCGCCGCCGTTGACCCACGAACCGATCCAGTGCGTCATCCCGTTCCCGCCGCCGGCGTTGAGATTGATCGGGCGTCCCCAGCCGTTGCCGGTGGTCGAGCCCGGCGTTTTTTGATTGGCAATGCCGATCATGAAGTTGCCCCAGTCGACTGTCGTGATGCTTCCGTTGACGGTGAGTTTGAATATGACGTCATCCACGGTGTCGCTGACTTCCATGCTCACGATGTCGAGCGTGCCGCCACCGGTGGAAATGCCGGAATCGATGTCGCCGATGGCGTCATTGAAGGCAGTTGGTTGCGCGAACGCGGAGGTGGCGGCCATGGTCGCGGCGACGAGGGGGAGGAGCAGACGTTGGATGAGTTTGGGAGGGTTCATAGGATGTTGGAGGTTCGGTAGGTAACGAAATAGTAACGTTGTTTTTCTGTTGTCCAAGAGCTTTTTTTGTCGAATCCGGCCGGTCGGCGATTTTTTTGGCAAAAACCGTGTTGACTTCCGGATGCGGTGTTTACATTGTGTTTACATGAACCGCTCGCATCCCCTCGCGGAGTCTTCTGTTGGCAGTTGTCAGTGTTCAGTCCAAGGCAGCATTTATCGCCGGCCGCCGGTGCCCCATCCTCGTTGCCGCGGGTTCACGCTCATGGAGTTGATGGTGGTCGTGGCCATCATTGCTGTTTTGGCGGGCCTGACCCTCGGCACCTTGGGCTACGTGAACCGCAAGGGCGCGGAATCGCGGGCCCGCTCGGAAGTCGCCACCATCGCCGCTGCGATCGACAACTACAAACTCGAGTTCGGCTCCTACCCGTCGAACAACACGACCGCCCTTTACAAGGAATTGACCGGCCAGGGCACGGTCAACAAAACGAAAGTTTTCATCGAGCCCACTCCCGGTCTGGTGACCAACAGGAACAACGGCCCGTTTCTCGATCCGTGGGGCACCGCCTACAATTACCGTAATCCCGGCACCAACAATATCGGGTTCTTCGACCTCTGGACGACCGCCGGTGGTGCCACCGACCAGTCGCAGTGGATCAGGAATTGATGCGATGAACGTGGAGCGTCGAGCATCGGGCACGGGGCGCGGGCCGGGGCTCCGGCGCCGCGGCGCGCCCGCCTTCACGCTGCTCGAACTTCTCGCCGTGGTCGCGATCATCGCGATCATGTCGGCCCTGCTCACCCCCGCCGTGCGCGGCCTCCTCGGCGTCAGCGGCCCCCGTGGAGGGCTCAACATTCTCAGCTCGGCTCTCGAGCAGGCGCGTTTGTCGGCCCTCGAGAGCGGCGTGCCGGCTTACGCCGGACTGACGGTGGACACCAATGCCGGGCACTCCGCGGTCATGGTGTTCCGCGATCCCCGCGACAACGAGACGAACAAGCTCGTGCCCGTGACCCGCTGGGTCCGCATGCCGCAGGGGGTTTACCACCGCTCGGACGATCTTGATTCCTTTTCCGTGCCCTCGGGCACGCTGCCCAAGCTCGGCACCTCCAACGTGACCTCGATTTCCGTCATCCGCTTCGACCGCTTCGGCCGTCTGAGCCAGACCACGGAGCCCAAAGTGGTCGAACTCGGCGCGATGACCGGCCCCGGGGGTGAATACCTCGGGGGTGCGGACAACCGCTTCGAGTTGACGATCCAGCCGTTGACCGGCCGCGCGAGCGTGGCCGACAAAGCCATGGGGGACTGAAGCATGAAGCGAAAGGCATCGAGCATGGGGCGGGGGCGGCGGTCGGCGGCGGGGTTCTCGCTGGTCGAGGTGACCGTGGCCATCGGGATTTTCGCTTTCGTGGCCGTGGGTATCCTCGGTTTGCTGCCGGCCGCGCTCAGGCAGCGCGCCGATTCGTCGCGGGAGACGCGGGCGGTGATGATCGCCGAGGAACTTTTCACCGCCATCCAGGCCTCGCCGAGCATCAGCAATGTCATAGTGCGCGACGGCCCGGGGCTCAAAGCCGGCAACAACATCAGCATCAATCTCAGCGGCGGCAGCAGTGTCGTGGTCGGCTATCCTGCCCAGACCAGCGTCCCCTGGTTCCTGTGGGATCCCCGCCGCAACGTCGGCAATCCGGACGATGCCTGGCTCAAGGGCCAGCTTCACCCCGGGGCCGTGAACAACGGCATCGACACGCTGGCGCGCGTTTCGGCGACCAACGTGCCCGGTTCTCCGGGCCTCTACCAGGTCTTGGTCGAGGTGCGCTCCCCGGCCAGCGTGCCGCTCGTCACGGGCACGCGGACCAACACCCCGCCGCTGACTTTCACCACCCTTTATTACTCGCCGTGAAGATGACGCGTTCCAGACCGGCCGGCACCGCGGGTTTCAGCCTGCTGGAAGTTCTCGTGGCCTCGGCCATCCTCGGGGTGGTGATGCTGGTGCTGCTCAACACCCTTTCGACCAGTCTCTTGCTCTGGCGCAACACCGAGAGCAAGGCGGCCGCCGACCGCGAGGCCCGCGGCGCCGAGTTGCTGCTGGTGGACGACATGTCCGCCGTGCTCATGCCCTCTTCCCCCGACCTCTGGCCCAAAGTCGCGGGCAGCGCGCCGAACAATGTTCTGCAGTTCCTCACCACCAAGCCGTCCGATTATCTGCCGTCCGCGCCCGGTGACGTTTTCTTCGTCGAGTATTGGGTCGACGCCGCCACCGGCACGCTGCGCCGCGCCCTGCTCGACAGCAGCGAGACCTACACCAAGGTGCTGCGGGCCGGCCGTTTCCCTTCGCCGAAGACCGGGGGTGACGACCAGATGCTCGCGGCCAACATTCTGGCGAAAAACCAGGACGCGGCGCGGGGACTCGGCAGGGTGATGCAGTCGGAGGCTAACAACACGAATTTCGTCCTGCTCAATGCCAGCCTCCTCCCGCTCACCGGCATCGCGGCGAGCAACAACATTCCGGCGGCGGTCGAGGTGAACTTTTCCGTGGCCGATCCGGAGACCCTGCGCAACCGGGACCTTCTGGCCAACACCAACTACATCCTGCGCAACGCGGGCCTCTATTCCACGAGGTTCCGCCTGCCGCCGCCCATGACCTCCCGATGAAAACCCCGCGTCCCGCCGAACAGGGCGTTGCCCTCATCACCACGATGATCGTGGTGGCCGTCTTGGCCGTGGTGGCCGTGGCTTTCATGCAGAGCACGAGCACGGACCGTCTCTCCTCGCGCACCGCGGTCAACTACGTGCAGGCGCGCCTGGTGGCCGAAGCCGGCGCCGCGGCGGGCGAGGCCCTGGTGGCCCGCTTGGTCAAGGCCTACCCGGACTCGGTCACCGTCTGGCAGAATATCGGCGGCGGCGCTCCTTCCGGAACAAACAACGAAGCTACTGTGCTCTACGTGCGCGCGCAGGCGGCCGACACGAACCAGGGCGCGTTGCCTTGGCAATCGGGCAGCGTCGTTTCGCTGCTGGCTCATCCCTTGGTCTCCGGCGCCTCCCTGGTCCCCCTTGGTTCCGCCGCGGCCAGCATGCCCTATGCTGCCGGCGACACCAACATGGTGAATCTGAACGCGACCAACGCCGCCCGTCCGCGACCCTTCATCGGCAGCCGTTCCATGACCAACGCCGGATCCCCGGTGGCCGCGGCCCAGTGGATTTACATGGGGGCGCGCCCGGGACCGACCAACGCGACCAACCCCGCCATTGCCCGCTACGCCTTCTGGGTCGAGGACGAGAGCTTCAAGGTCAACGTGAACTTCGCCACCAACGGTCCGCGCGGCACGGCCAGCCTCGGGCTGAAACCCGGGGAGGCCCGGCTCGACGGCGCGTGGGGCAGTTCGCGCGAGAACGGCTTGAGCGGGGCGGACTTCGCTGCGGTCATTGCGGGGCGCGACGGCCTGCCCGGCAGCAATTTCCCGACCGCGCTCACTGCCGCTGTGGCCGGTCAGGTCGATGATACCGCCTCGGCCGACGACCTCCGCTTCCTCACCACGGTGCATTCCGCCGGCCTCGACCTCTCCCGCGGCGGTTTCAAGCGTTTCAACATCAACTCAGTGACCAACGGCATCACCGGCCCGACCGATGCGGCCAACATCCGCACCGGTCTCGACCGCATCCTGGCTGCCATCACCAACACCAACGCCGCCCCGAACTTCGGTCAGCGTTTTTATCGCAGCGGCGCAAACGCCGGGGCCACCACCAACTCTCCGGTTTCGGACCAGGATGCCCTCATTTATCTCAACAAGATCGCGGCCAACCTGCTCGACTACCTGGACCCCGACGACCAGCCGACCATTGTCAACAACGACACAAACTTCACGATCCGCAACGGCCCGACCAATGCGGGCATTGGCCCTCTCGGCAGCCCGGCCGGCCCGAACATTGAAGGCCCCAACTCCGTGGCGGCCGTCGGTGTAGAAAACTTGCCCCGGCTGCAGGAATACGCCGTCCATGCGCGTCTCGTCGACATGAGATATAACGCCTCGGACCCGGACAGTTTCGGTTTCAGCACGACCAATGCGGCCTTGGTTCCCAAGCCGACCGCGGCCAATTTCCAGATCTGGATCGACCATTATTTCGAGTTTTGGAATCCCGGAACGCGGGATGTCGTGCTGACCAACGCAGGCCTTGACATCGTGGACCAACCGGCCTTCGCCGGCGTCACCGGACCGCTCGGGGTGGAAAGGGACATCACCAATATCCCGATCGGCAATGTCACTTTCCCCGCAGGTGGTTTGGTGGTGATGACCACAGCGCGGTTCGGCGAGGAGAGCCTCGGCAGTGTGGCCAGCAACAATCTGCTGACCAATCCGAACATCGTCTATCTTCCCAATGTGAACGATGCCGACCGCAAGTTCACCGGATCGACCTCGCGCTTTGCCACCAACAGCAGCGGTGCTTTCCTGCGGTATGCGAACTCCGGGCCCCCCGCCCCTTCCGCCGTGCAGGGCTATGACAGACTTTTCGAAGTGGCCGTCACCGCGGCGGCTTCCGCGGGAGTCATCATCACGAACGGCTCCGGACTCCTCGACAGCTTTTACGGTCTCACTTGGTCTCCGGTCGACAGCGGTTGGCCGCTTTCGGTCAGCAATGGCTATGTGCGCGATTCCCTCGGCTCGCTGGCGGCGGGCAACAACGACAACCTGCGGGCCAGTTCGCTCCGGGGCAATTGGTCACGCAGCGGAACACCTTCGCCCGGCCCGAACGCGTCTGAAGGCGATCCGCGGACTTTGAACGAGCAGTTGGAGTTCAGGTTTCAGAACGCCGAGGACCTGCGCACGAGCTTCTACATGACGCTCGTCACCGGCGTGCCGGGTCAGCCCGGGGGGCCTACTTTCGGCGTTCCTAACACCAACTACATCGCCACAACCAGCGTGGCCGGCCAAACCTTGAGTCTGACGTGGACCGATGTTTCCGGTTTCTCGCCCGGCGCTGGCAACGCGCCGCTCTTCGTGCGTAACGGCCCCATGCAGTCGATCGGGGAGCTGGGCCACATCACTGATCCTGCACGAACCCGAGGCGGCGCCAATGAACGTTGGGTGCGAGGCGGCAGCCGCACCTTGCGCGTCGGGCAACCGGAGATCGGCCCCAACTCCATGCCTACGAATCCCTCCGTCTGGTGGTATTCGGGGAGTCAGACCAACGCCTCGCGCACGTGGACCTCTTGGCGCCTTGCCGACATCTTCACAACCACTTCGGCCAGCAACAGCTCGACCGTGACCAACGCGCAGCGCATCCTGACCAACAGCCTCGGGGTCGTCCGCGGCCGGGCCAACACCAACGGCGCAGTCGTGACCATTCCGGGCCTGATCAATCCGAATGGAGCATTGCGCGACGACGGAACCGCGCTGCGCGCCGTTCTTTATGGCTTGGCTGGAGAGGCCTCGGCGGTTCCGCTCCCCAGCCCTGATTCGAGTCCGCAGGGAGCAGTCGCCACCGCGGGCCAAGTGATGCTCATAAGCAATGTCGCCACCAACGTGGTCCGTCGGCTGACCAATCTTGCCGGCACCGGTTTGCCCGCTAACAGTTTGAATCCTTTGTGGGAACGTGGTGAGGTCTCCGAGTTGCGGGTTTTGAACTCGGGAACGAGTTTGGTTTCGTCATTGAACATGAGCAATGTTTTCGACCGCGGACGCGAGGAACTCGTGCGCCGCTCCATCGAAATGATCACCACCCGAGGAAGTGTTTTCAGCGTCTATGCCATCGGCCAGACCTTGCAGGGGACCAATGTCACCGGCACGGCGCGCCTCAAGCAGACGTTCGAGATCACCCCGCAATTCCCCACGGCCGATGCCTTCAACGACAATTTCGCCATCAACGCGACGCGCATTTCCCGACGCTTCGCCGCGCCGACCAACTACACGGTGCG
>Ga0172372_10012026_pt1 | contig 10919 bp, 5 predicted proteins | sample LakKiv5m_2_FD_114544 | JGI IMG/M metagenome (GOLD analysis project Ga0172372, IMG submission 114544) | Freshwater microbial communities from Kabuno Bay, South-Kivu, Congo - kab_092012_9.5m | ecosystem: Environmental > Aquatic > Freshwater > Lake | place: Democratic Republic of the Congo... | reverse complement strand
GTTCGATACCATTCAATTATGAAGGCCGGTTTTTTTGCTATTTTTATGAAAAATCCAACATGAAGGTGTTTTTTGTGGATACAGTCCATGAGGTACTAAGAGAACGGTTAACGAAAAGAGGATTTGAATGTCTTGATGCCACTTCCTTGAGTTTAGAAGAATTCACATCGTTGGGAAATCAGGCGGATGGGATCGTGATTCGCGCGCGTTTTTTTTTGAACGAAGAAGTATTGAAACATTTTCCGAAGGTAAAATTCATTGCCCGTTCTGGTTCGGGATTGGAGAATATTGATCAACGGTATTGCAAAGCGAGAGATATTCTTTTGTTTAATTCACCTGAGGGAAACCGTCTTGCGGTGGCGGAACACGCACTGGGAATGCTGCTGGCGCTACTCAACAAATTTCCACAAGCCCAAGAACAAATTCAACAAGGAGTCTGGCGCCGCGAAGAAAACCGAGGAGAAGAATTAAGTGGCAAAACTGTCGGCATAATTGGTTACGGCAACAACGGTAAGGCTTTTGCCAAACTGCTTAAGGGTTTTGATGTCAAAGTCTTGGTGTACGACAAATACTTAACCGGTTTTGGGGATGCTCAAGTTCAAGAAAGCACCATGGAGGCCATCCACGAACAAGCCGATGTGCTTTCGTTGCATATTCCACAAAACAAAGAAACGATCGACTTGGTGAATGAGGCCTTTATTCACAGATTCAATAAAACCCTCTATTTTTTGAATCTTTCGCGAGGCAAAATTGTGCAAACCCATGCCCTTGTTGATGCACTTAAAAGCGGCAAAATAAAAGGCGCTGGGTTGGATGTGCTCGAATACGAATCTAAAGATTTTGAAAGCATGAGGAGCAAGGATTCGTCGGACGTCTTAGATTATTTAATTCAATCCAACCGCGTTATTCTTACTCCCCATGTTGGAGGTTGGACCCACGAAAGTTACTTCAAATTGAGTGCGGTATTAGCCGACAAAATTTTAGAGCATTTCGAACCTTATTGAACCACTAAACGCAAATTCAATCGAGCTCCTTCGCCTGAAAGTTGTAAGGTATAAACCCCTTGGGCTATGTTTGTATCAAGAAGATTGTGAAGTCCAGGTTCTTTGGTGAGTATAAGCTTTCCTTGGGCGTCGTAGAGTTGGATTCCGACAGGAAAAGGAAGGTTTGTCAAATGGAGTTGTTGCCCGTTGTTGGGATTAGGATAAACCAAGATTTGTGCTAGTGGGTTGGGTGATTCGGGTAACAACATGTTGGCTTGTGACAGGTATTTCTGACCGTCGGTGCTTTGCGTTCCCGTTAATCCTGCAGTGTTGGTGGATTTGACATTTCCGAAATAAACGGTGCCATTAATAGGGCTTGTCAAGTTGTACGTGTAGCTCGTGCTTGTACTCATATTCATCCAATTCAAGACAGAAGTGTTTCCAACGGAGGTACCAAGGGATAGCTCATAGAATGATACACCAGAATGTGGATCATTGGACGACCAATTCGTTTTCAAAGCGGCAGTGTAAAAACTATCGATATCGTTGCTTGGACCATCGTTGCAGGTGGTAAAAACCGGAGCAGTCCAGTCCACTTGAACGGTTTGTTCGCTGGCGTTTGACCAATTACTGGAAGAATCCATGGCAATCATCCGAATGACCCCGGAAGGTTGTTGTTGATTGCTTTGGTGTTCAATTTCTTTATTGGGACCAACACTCACCAGTTCTTGATTAGCATGCGTTTGGTAGACAAAAATATTGTCAAAATCAACTGTACAAGCTCCTGAACGAAGGGAAATGGAATTTCCTTGGGCAAGCGGTGTGTTGTCGTGCCAGGTGGCCACAAGGTTATCGTTGGTATACACGATGATATTTCCAGAACCGTAGGAATAGATTACTTTGATGTTATACCATTGGTTCGGCACTAAGGTAACCGGGGCTTCATATTGCAGGGTAAATACGTCGTTGTTCACCTCGTAAATTTGTACTTTATCTGTTTCCTCACGGAAGAACACAAAGTAGGAGTTTCCTCGGTTGGCAAGGGTTGGGTCACTGCAAAAGAAATGCATTCCGGCTCTTTGATTTGCGTTAGTTGAAGTAATCCTTTGCCGCCAAGTATATAAATAGGTTTGTTGTTGATTTTGAGTGAGTTGTGCATAAGCATTGGAGTTGTTTTGGGATGCGTCATTCATGCTGAAAATTCCATTACCAATCTGAAAATTTCCTGTTTGATTCGTCCATTGAAAAGCGGTTCCGGAAAATTCTTCCCGAAAGAATCCATAACTTTTGTTAGAATATTTTGGGTTAGTGGCATTGGACCGTGAAGAGACATTATAGAACGAATAGTTGACACCGGACCCTGGGTCCACAGAAACCAGTCCTGCCGTGAAATCTTGTGTATGCCATGCCAACGGAAGAGAAACAGTACTAACGGGAGGTGTAATATCCGTTAATTGCGCGCTGGAGGTATAGGAGGCGGACCAACCGCTTTGGGTGGTTCCGCAATCAGAACGAAATTCAAGGGTTAGCGCAGAACCTGTGGATTGAATTACCGGAGGAAGCGTTGTTCCACTATAGCTTCCTATTAAAGGAGCGTTGGTGGAATTCCCATCGTAAATCCAAACCTTATCCTTTCCTGTTTGCGTATTAAAAGCGCTAAACGTAAGTTGAACCGCCGCCGCATTGTTTGGTTGAATCACCCAGACTTTTCGTTCGTCGTTGCTGTAATTACCGTTCGCTCCTCCTGAATCGTACAGGTTACCTGTGGCTGAAGTTAGCAGGGTTGGAGTGTAGGAGCTGTTGACAAGTAAGTAGTATTTTGGCCAGTTCCAGTTGATGCCCGGGTCGGTGTGGGTTTGGTTCGCATAATGCTGATGTCCTTTAATCTTGAGACAGTCTCCCAGAACTTGACCGCTCGAACTGCTGGCTCCGTCATAGGTTCTTAAAGGGTTTATTCCATAGCCGCTTTGGGTGATTTCTTTCACCAAATTTGCCGAAGCTTGGTACATGGCGTTGGTGTACCAAGCTGCATTGGAAACATAACCTTCGTGTTCGATACCAATGGTGTAGGGATTGGCCGTACCAACGTGCCAGGCTTTATTCGATTCGAGGACCATTTGAGTGATTTGGCCATCGGAACTACGCACCACATAATGGTAAGAAACCTGGGCGTTGCAATTTAAACCCCATGAGATAGCTCCGGAATACGACCCTTGAACGGTGTGGATCGTAACGGCTGAAATGGCTGTTCCATTGCGAGAACTGTAATTGCAGTTTGGGGCAGGATTCCATAATGCAGGGCCATAATCGGCAGATTTTGTCGAAGCAATGCTGGCATTGTATATGGCACCGGTTTGAGATTGAACGAGGTTCGGTTGAAGTTTGATTTGCGGTGCAGATAGAACAGAATAATTGTCGTCACCAAAAACAGTTCTAAGGTCGAAATTACGTTGAGGAAAACCGTATTTCGCTGCCATTTCTTCGTCTTGTAAAAATTGATAAATAGCAAAAACCGAAGATTCAAAAGCGTAAAGGTTTCCGGCGTTGGATTTTGGTATTTCGCTAAGTTGTACCATTAATTGGTAAATTATTTCACCCTCGGAAAGTCCTTGATCCATGTGATTTTGTATCAGGATTTCGCAAGCTTGTGCAAATGCTGCCAGTTGTTGTTCTTCGGAAGCTTTCATGGTTTGAAGGCTCATTCCAGTTATTTGGCTTATTTTTTTGGCATTCTCAATAAAATAGTGATTTCCCTGATCGAATAATCCAAGAATCCCGAAGGGTTGAGGAATATTGGAGCATGAGGGAGCCTCCTCTTTCGTTAAGGCTTGCATTCGGGTATGGGTAAAAGCGTAAGCTTCGATGAAGCCTTTAGGCACGGAAGGGTATTGCGTATACAGCGAGCTGAACGATGTTTGCGCTGATAAAGTTGACGCTAACAGCAGAAAAATAAAAAGGGTAGATTTCATGGTTAAGTTTTTGGCCTTTAACGGAATAGACTCCACAAAAGTATTTTGTAAATGTTATTTCAACATGAAGTCACAGGAAAAAACTTAAAATTTAATGGTTACTCCTGCCAAAACTTGGAGGGGAATCACCGGATAATTATAAAATTGCAAATAGCGTTGAGCAGCCAGGTTATTGACTTGTAAAAATCCGGATAATCGTTTGCTGTATCGGTATTCAATTCCCAAATTGGCATCGATGATACTGCCTAAATTAACAAAGTATTGATTGTTTTCGAAAGCTGTATTAGGAGTGGAAGATTCCACTTTCGCGAATCGATTCATGGCAAGGTTTACGTCTGCTTTAACCAACAGTTTATCGAACAAATTATACGTTCCCCCTAAGATAATTTCAAAATTGGGTAAATTCCAAGCCCTGGCTTCGTGTAACATTTCGTAGCTATGGTAACGACCAATTAAGTTGATATTGATTTTAGACCCGGATTGATAGGTGATTTTTCCTTCTATTTTTGTGTGGTTTAAGGAGTCATAAACCAAGGTAAAACGGTTACCAGAAGACATTAAGGTGTCCGTGACAAAGAACGCGCGGTTATTAACTTTAATAAAGTTTGCACTAATTCCTCCTTGGAAATTCTTGTTTATTTTAGCATTAATTCCCAATAGAATATTGTAAGGATTTATTTCATTTTGGATTAATACGTTCGGATTTACATAGGGATTCAAAGAATAGAGGGAATACAATGAGTTTTGTTTAACTTCCCCACCAATACTCAAGAATGGAACGAAAGAACCTTTAGCCGAGGCATATTGAGCATAAACATTTGGAAAAAAATAGGCCTCAGTTGAACTAGCCGCATCGATGCTTACTCTAAAACCGGCGTCCAACACAATGCGTTGATTTAAAAAATAACTTTTTACTCCAGGATGAATATCAAAAATTGGGTTTTTACGGAGTAATCCACTGTCAGAAAGCAATAAAACAGAATCTAGGATACCATAGCCATACCCATTATACCTAAGACCCAACAAGCCATGGAATGTATTTTTTTCGGTTTTATAATACCCCAGCATGTGAATGTTGAACGCTTGTTCTTTCGCTTTCCAATCCTTTAAACTGTCTAAATAAGGCGCGGCAGTTGATGTATAGCGGAAGTTTGCTGTGGTGCGAATATTAAATCGCGCGGTATCTTGCGGATGCGTATCAAGGATCAACTTAGCGTCGACGGTTTGATATCTTTGCGCAATCGAATCTTTATTAGCGTTGGCCTGTTTAAGACCGTAATAATGAAATCCATGGTTAAAGTAGTGGAGTTGACCTAGAAGCGTATACGAGCTTTGAAAGGTTTCAAATGTTCCAAGTAAGGAGGTTTTATCGAATCCAGCAGGGGCATAACGTTGATTTTCTCGATCTTTAATGGTTCCGAAGAAACTTATGTGTTTCGCGTGAAACCCGTAATAGCTGTTGCGCAATCTTGTAGAATTGACATACAATTCTGCCAAGGGCATTAAAGCCGAACCCATGCCTGCTTTAACATAGAAGGGATAGAATTTATTTAAGAGCTGTTCTGTTTCAACCGTAGCGGCCTCAATGGTGTCGGTACGAACAACAACGCGTTGATTTAGGTTCAGTAGCGGTCTGCCATTGACGTTGTTGACCGGAATGTTATCGATGATTTTTGGGTAGGACGGAATCCTTATGCTCCGCTCAATGTCGCGGTTTCCTTTACCATCGGTTTCAAATACATCCGATTGAGAAAAAACCAAGGTGTGTATCCCAAATAAGGTTGCTAAAATAAGTAATCGCATGTTATTCAGGTTTGATTTCGAGAGTTTTTTGAGGCTCTTCTTCTTCTGGTTTCTGTGGATTCATCAAGGCATCTAATGTTTTTTTAACTTCGTTGGCTTCTTCCAATATTTCATCCTCTTCTTTGGCCGGATAGAAGTCAATTACGGACGTAATAGTTTGGTCGGCTTCAACATATTTTTCTTGTGCCATTAACGCTTTGGATTGTAGAATGAGCCCTTTTGCTACCCAATAATTGTAGCTGGGTTTCATTTTAATGAGTTCTTTGATAAGCACAATACAGGAATCCATGTTGCTACTAGCAAATTGAATGTCGGCAAGCGCATATTTAGCTTCTGAGGCTTTGACCGTCGTGGTATTTTTAACAATCCAGCGAAGTGAAGGCGCGCTTGAAGGGTAGTCTTGAAGATAATATGCGCTCATTCCGTAGGCATAAATAGCTTCGAGTTTAAGGTTTTGCGCTATTCCTGAAGAAGACTTAACTTGCTCGGCGTAATTTTTCGCCACGGTGTAATTTTGTAAAAGAAAGGAGCAACGCATTATGCCCAATTTCGCTGCGTTAATATTATTGGGTTTCGCGGCGTGTTTCTCTAACAACAAATAATTGCTATTGGCTTTAACATAGTCTTTCTTTTCGTAATAGTATGCTGCAAGACGTAAGGCCACGGGTTCGAAATAGTTGGAAACGGGTCCGGACAAATATATTTCGTAATGAGGTATAGCTTGCAAGGTGTCTTTCGTTCTTAAATAAGCATTAGCTATATAAAAATGAGCATCGAACGTGAATTTTCCAGCGGGAAATTTTGTTAAATATTGGTTGAATTTTGGAATCGCATCTCGGTAATTGCTATCCACATAACTCTGTAAGGCGGGGTTGTAGTATAGATTTTCTTTTTCGTCGGATGATAAGCCGGCACAATCGTATTCATTCGCTACTTGTTCTGCATATTCTGGTTTTTTAAGCGTTATATAAACGTCCATTAACCCTTTTGCGGCAACGGCACAGATGTCAGGTTTGTTGCCATATTCGGTTAAAATAGATCGATAAGCACTTTCTGAAAGCTCATAATTTCCTTGTTTATAATAAATATCGGCGATTTCAATCCTACAATTAACCAATTTTGGAGACTGAGGATATTGTGAAATGTAGTTATCAAAATAGGAAAAAGCTTTATTGAACTCCGATTGTGATTTAAAACTCATCGCTATTTCAAAGGTTGCATTTTGAACGTATCTGGACCGAGCGTAAGAGGTAAGTAGGGTTTCGAGGGTGCTTATTTTTAAGCTAGGTTGCTTGTTATAACCGTAAGATTTTGCCAGGTAAAATAAACAGCGATCCGTTAGTTCTGAATTCATCGCAACTATTTTCTTGTAATAGAGTATGGCCTGCTCATCTTTTCCTTGCTGATAATTACCATCAGCTAACTGGAAAAGAGCGTCCAATTTTTTTTCCGCATTTTTATGGTCCGATTGGCAGTAAATCCCAAAATACTCTAAGGCGTCGGTGAGTTGGTCTAATGAAAGATAGGCGTACCCCATGGAATAATAGGCGTCATTTTTTTCCTCGAGAAGATTCACAGATGGGGAACTAAGAAAGCGTTTATACTCCTTAATACTCTCTTGATACTTTTCTTTTCTAAATAAAATATCGGCGCGCCAAAAACGGGATTTTGCTATTAACTCCGGCTCTTCTTGGTATTTTTCCACCAAACTCATTACCGAATATGCGGAGTCCAACATGTTTTTTTGAAACAAATCAACCCCAAAATTAAATGCAACCGTTTGGTAAACGGTTTTCAACTGTTGGTCTTTGTTGGGTATTTTATTGAGGGAGGCCAGCGCTTTTTCGTAATTGCTCGTAGAGGCATAAACGTTTACCAAGTACTGAAAAATATCGTTTTTACGGGAAGAGTTGGGGTATTTATTCAGGTATTGTTCAAATGCCCGCACCGATTCATCGTAAGGATTAATGTCGATTTTAAAGGAAATTACAGCAAATTGATATAATGCATCTTCCGCCACATTTCCGAGGGTTTTCATGGTCGACGCCCTTTCAAAGGCGCTTCGAGCAGGAAGTAGTTTGTCGTTTTTTAAATAACAGCTACCGATTTCATACATGGCCGTTTGTCCTAAACTGTCATCAATTCTTGCCGCCCGCTCTAGGTAGAGAATTGCCGTTTCAACATCGCCGGATTTCATGAGGGCATCCCCTAATTGGTAATCTTCCGCCCGCGTAGTTTTGGTCTTATCGTTGTATAATTTCAGATGAACAGAGGCTTCTTTGAAGCGTTCCTTCTTGTAATATGAATCACCGAGAAGGTGAACGATGTCGTTGTAATTTCCCAAATCTGCGGTATCTAAAACGGTAGGAGCATAGGCAATTACACTGTCGTAATTCCCTTGTTGATGGTTGATTTGAACAAGGTAGTATGGAGCAATTGTGCTGAAATTAGGTTCGTGCTTTAAACGGTGAAATCCTGTTTTAGCAAGCTCTAATTTTCCCAAGAGGTAGTTGAGATGAGCATAGTAGTAGAGACTGATGATTCCATATTGTCCTTTCGAGTCTTTGATTGGTTTAAAGGCCTCAATCGCCTCGAGTTTTAAGCCTTGTTGATAACAACTATATCCTTTTTTGAAGAAATAACGCTCCTGATCTAAGGAGTCCATGAGACTGCTCTCGGTGATTAGGTAATAATTAGAGGCATTCTCGTAATCTTCTTTTTGAAAATAATAATTCGCTATTTCAAAACGAATGGTGTTTTGATAGCCATTTTCGGGATAATCCCGGCAAAAAGTTTCGAGTAGTGCAATGGCATCATCGTTATAAACGTGTAATGCGGACATCCCTCGGTAATAATATCCATTAACCACAAAGGGGTCATTTCGATCAAGATTTTGTGCCAAAAAAAGGTCAAACTCAATTCTAGACGCGGTATATTGTTCCTTTTCGAATAATTCTACTCCTCGATAATAAATGCCATAAGGAGAAAGGGTTTTCTGCGTTTCTTGGGCAAAATGAACAGCAAACAAGCTTAAGGTAATCCATGAAAAAAGCAGATGTCGCATCATGAAGCAAAAGTATAACTCACCCAACGGTTCAGGCTTGAAAAGGTTAAAAGTTTTTCACGCAACCGTGTTAAGATAAAAATCATGGAGGAGAAAGCAAGCATCGTACTGTTCAGCATCTTTGTAAAAAAAAAGCCAGTGGAAAAAATCATTGAACTTTCAAACGTAACCATAGAGCAAGGAGGTGCCGTGGTGTTAAGCGATGTTAATTTAAGCATAGACGCGGCTGAATTTGTCTACCTCATTGGAAAAACAGGAAGCGGTAAAAGTTCCTTACTTAAAACCCTTTACGGCGAATTAGCCCTAACCCAGGGTTCAGGATCCATCGCGGGCTTTTCATTGAATGATTTAAAGAAGAAAGAAATCCCTTTTTTACGCAGAAAATTGGGTATCGTTTTTCAAGATTTTCAGCTATTAATGGACCGGACAGTAATACAAAACCTGTACTTTGTCCTCAAGGCAACAGGGTGGAAAAACAAGGCAGAAATTCACAACCGCGCAATGAGTGTATTGCAATTGGTAGGCATCGAGCAGAAGGCGGACCAAATGCCAAATCGATTATCAGGAGGAGAACAACAAAGGGTTTCAATCGCAAGGGCGTTATTAAACGATCCAAAAATTATCCTAGCGGATGAGCCAACAGGTAATTTAGACATTGAAACCTCGACCGAAATTATGGAATTGTTGATTGCCCTCACAAAAGAGGAAAACACTTCTGTTTTAATGGCGACTCACGACCTTCAAATGGTGCAGAAGTTCCCCGGTAGAACGATGAAAGTGGAAAACGGTAAAGTACTCTAATTATAGTAGCTCATTGGCCAAGTTCGCCAACTCAGATCGTTCACCTTTTTCGAGTTTTACATGGGCGAACAAGGATTTCCCATTAATTTTTTGAATGAGATAAGCGAGTCCATTACTGTATTCGTCTAGGTAAGGCGTATCGATTTGTTGTACGTCTCCGGTAAAAATAATTTTCGTGTTTTCTCCTGCACGCGTAATGATGGTTTTAATCTCGTGAGGCGTAAGATTCTGGGCTTCATCGATGATGAACATGATGTTTGAAAAACTTCTTCCTCGAATGAATGCCAAAGGAGTAATAATGATTTTTTTGTTCAACTCCATTTCGTTAATGGCTTTGTGTTTTTTTTCGTTTTCGCCATACTGCGATTTGATGAATTTGAGGTTATCCCACAAGGGCTCCATATAGGGGCTGATTTTATCGTTGGCGTCCCCGGGCAAAAAGCCAATTTCTTTATTGGACAAAGGAACAATAGGACGGGCAAGAATGATTTGGTTGAATTTTTTTTCCTGTTCTAAGGCTGCAGCTAATGCCAATAGCGTTTTTCCTGTTCCTGCCACTCCTTGAACGGCAACCAACTTAATGTTGGGATTTAATAAGGCATGTAAGGCAAAAGCTTGCTCCGCATTTTTGGGTTTTATTCCGTACACAAATTCCTTTTCGATGCGTTCCAAGGTGCCTTCACTTTCATTGTAAAAGGCCAAAGAAGAACTTTTTCCGTTTTTTAGAATGTAGTACCCATTGGTTTTTTTGCGGTCCCCAAGTATGCCTTGTTCTTCGGTAACGCCTCGGGTGAATATTTCACGAATTACCTCGCTGTCTACACTATCGATGGTGTTGTTGGGCTCCAGTTTTTCCTTGATTTCATATACTTTTCCTGTTTCATAATCTTCTGCGGGAACCCCTAGAGCTTTTGCTTTGATGCGTAAGTTAATGTCTTTGGTAACCAAAATAACGGTTCGGCCAGGAAACTCTTCTTGGACCAGTAAGGCGGCATTGATGATTTTATGGTCGTTTTTTCCTGTAGCATAAATTTTTTCTGCGTTCAAGGTTTTCGGATCTGTATCCATGACCACCTTGAATTTGCCTAATCCCGTATTGATTTCAATCCACTCCTGCAGGTTCTTGTTGCCCACCAATTTATCGATGAATCGAATGACTTCACGTGCTGAAAAATTCTTGGTATCATTGCCTAATTTGAACTTATCTAATTCTTCGAGGACCGTAATAGGAATCGCTAAATCATGCTCTTTGAAGTGGGTTATGGCGTGATGGTCATGGATTAATACGGAGGTGTCAAG
>Ga0172372_10012024_pt1 | contig 10921 bp, 9 predicted proteins | sample LakKiv5m_2_FD_114544 | JGI IMG/M metagenome (GOLD analysis project Ga0172372, IMG submission 114544) | Freshwater microbial communities from Kabuno Bay, South-Kivu, Congo - kab_092012_9.5m | ecosystem: Environmental > Aquatic > Freshwater > Lake | place: Democratic Republic of the Congo... | reverse complement strand
GCCGCTTGCTCCCACTTTTCCTGCGCGACAAGCACATCGACGTAGTGTCCGATAATCACCGGGTCCTGCCCTGTGGCGCTCACTGCTCGGGCAAGCGTCTCCTCAGCTTGCTTGATATTGCCGCGCTTGAACTGCACAAACCCGAGTGTATCGAGGTAGTATCCGTCTCCAGGTTTGATATCAAGAGCTTTCGTCACGAGCTGTTCAGCACGCTCTAAGTCACGGCCCTCCTCTGCATACGCGTAGGCGATAAAGTTCAGGGCGTCTGAATTCTTTGGGTTACCATCAGCGATCCGCTCCATCTCGCTTATCGACTCCTGCTGCTTCCCGCGTTCATGCAGAACGACTGCCAGATTAAAACGAACTCGCTCATCGTTTCCATGATCTTCCATCGCTCCCCGCAAGCGCTTCTCAGCACTCCGGTAGTCACCCTTATCCCGTAGGATAAGCACGCTGTACAAAATCAAGTTGAGGTTTTTTGGGTCAGCGGTAAGCGCGTCGTCCACGGCATCGAGCGCGTCGTCCAATTCGTCATCCTGCCGCAAGACAAACGCTGCGAAAGTCCGAGCCTTGACGTACATGGGACTCTCTTTGTCGATCTCGCCAAGCTCTTCGATCGCTTCTTTGCGCTTACCCGAACCTGCATACAACGAAGCGAGGTAGTAGCGAGCCTCTGCATGTTTTGGATTTTTCGCCAACACCAGGCTTAGCTCGCGAATCGCTTCTCGATAGTTCTGCTTCTCTATCTGAATCAATGCCACCTTAAAGCGCGTTTCGGATGGGTCTTCTTCAAGTGATGAAAGCGCAGTGAGGTGTTTCAGCGCATCATCGAGCTTACTCTCACCGATCATGATGTAGCTAAGAACCTTGCGCGCGAGCGAATTATTCGGGTCCTGGCTGATAATACGTTCACACACCTGCTTTACTTTTTGAGTCTTGCCCTGCCTCACGAGCACTCGCAGCAATTCAGTAGCGCCGTTTGAGAGAGTCGGATCGTGCTCGAAAACCCATCGGTACTCGACTTCAGCCTTTTCAAATTTTCCTTGGTGTTCGTAGAGACGACCAAGGTAAAAGTGTCCAGCGGGCTCCTGCGGCTGATTCTTTACAAGCGATGCGAGTACCTCAACTGCCCTGTCGTAGTTCTTCTCTTTAACGTACAGATTCGACAACAACAGGTAGCCATCTACCTTAGTTGGAAACTCAGTAACCAGCACACGATAGATCGGTTCTGCCTCCGACTCTCGTCCTAAGGCCTCGAGAACGCCCGCATACAGCATCCGCACGTACGGCTCCGAGGGGCTTTGCTCCATCGCTTTCTTAGCAGCTGTCTCTGCTTTCTCAAGCTCACCGAATCGCAGGTAGAGATCGGCTAACTTAGAGTTGATGAGGGCTTCCGGCTGAGCCGTAAGCTTCTCTGCGCGTTCAAAATTTTTCAGAGCACCTGGAAAATCCTCGGCGCTGAGGGATAGCTGCCCGACCAGAAAGTGGTGCATCGCTTGTGACTCACGCTCTACATCGGCCTCGAACGCCCCGCGCTGTGCATTGGCTACATCGATTGCTACCGTGTTTGCGGGCAGATCTCCCGCACCCCCACGTCTACCGAGCGCGCCCAGGGTACTGCAACCTGAACAGAGCAGCACCGCGACCAACAGCGCCTGACAACCGCGCCCCGCGCACCGATGAACAATCGTACTTTGACCGCTATAGAACAAAGAGGGGAGTTTGTGAGGATTGGTTCGCCCGCAAGGACTCGAACCTCGATTTTCAGGGTCAGAACCTGACGTGCTGCCATTGCACCACGGGCGAATGAGATTCACAGACCTCCTTACCCTACCACGGCGCGCCAAGAGCTTCAAATCCCCCTCCATGCCTACACCCTAGCCTGAGCCAAAAGACGGCGCCAGATCAAACGATTGCGGCTATTCGCCAACTCTTTAAGGTTGTTAGGGCCATGGTTTGAGTTCTATAGTTAACCTTCGTTCCCCATTTGTTGAATACCCTGTTCAGACGTGCTACGCTCTCCTTTCTACAAACGTGGCCCCATCGTCTAGCGGTCTAGGACGCTGGCCTCTCACGCCGGAAACATGGGTTCGAGTCCCATTGGGGTCACCAGTAGCTATATTTGTTCCTCTCACTATTTAGCTCTCTTTTCTCGCTATGGACGCTACCAAGAGCGCAAACTCTAACGACACTTTTGAGATCAAGGTCGGCCTCGCCCGCATGCTGTGCAACGGCGTGATCATGGACGTTGTTGATGTTGAACAAGCTCGCATCGCAGAGGATGCGGGGGCTGTAGCGGTGATGGCGCTCGAGCGCGTTCCCTCTGATATTCGCCGTGATGGTGGAGTCGCCCGCATGAGCGACCCACGCATGATCGAAGAGATTAAAGCCGCCGTGAGCATCCCTGTCATGGCTAAGGTTCGTATCGGCCACATCGCTGAAGCACAGATCCTTGAGGCGATCGGAATCGACTTTATTGACGAATCTGAAGTTCTGACCCCTGCCGACCCTCACCTCCACATCGACAAGCACGGTTACAAAACGCCTTTTGTCTGCGGCGCTAAGGATATCGGCGAAGCTCTCCGACGTATTAAAGAAGGCGCTGCGATGATGCGCACGAAGGGCGAGGCTGGTACCGGAAACATTATCGAGGCAGTACGGCATCTGCGCGAGATCACCCGTGGTATAGCCGAGCTCACATCGCTCTCAGAAGATAAACTAGCAGAGCGAGCGGAAGAGTACCGCGTCCCGCTCTCTTTACTAAAACAGGTTCGCGATTCAGGCAGGCTCCCAGTTCCAAACTTTGCAGCAGGTGGAGTAGCAACACCCGCTGACGCAGCTTTGTGCCGTATGCTCGGCGCTGAATCGGTATTCGTAGGGTCAGGGATATTTAAATCAGGCAACCCGCTCGAGTTCGCCAAGGCGGTTGTCCAGGCTACCTGCTTTTACAACGAGCCCAAGAAGCTGCTTGAGGTTTCACGTGGCCTCGGTCAGGCCATGCGCGGTATCGAGATAGCAACGATTCCTGCTGAGGCCAAACTCGCCAATAGAGGGTGGTAACGCCTGTGTCCCGCCCCGCCGTTGGAATCCTCGGGTACCAAGGGTGTATCGAGCCTCACGAGAAGATCTTTTCAACGTTGGGAGTATCGTGTTTGCGGGTGCGAACACCAGAGGACCTTAGCCGCGTCGACCGACTCATCCTTCCCGGGGGCGAGAGCACTACGATGCTACGGTTCATAAGACTTCACGAGATGTGGGAGCCACTTAAAAGCTTTGCCGCCACGCACCGTGTCTGGGGCATCTGCGCTGGCTCAATCCTGGCGGCTGCCGAGGTCAAGCACCCCGCACAGGATTCTCTTAACCTTATCGATATCACGGCTCACCGAAACTTTTACGGGTCACAGAACGAATCTTTTACTGCCCAGCTTGAGATCGACCTCTGCGCCAGCCCGGTTGAGGCACACTTCATCAGAGCTCCACTATTGGCGCCCCGTGCTTCACTGACACCCGGCAGGCCTCCACTCGTGATTCACGCACACCACAAAGGCCAGCCAGCCTTCTTCTCTCAAGGAGAGATCTGGGCATGCTCGTTCCACGTTGAGCTGGGCAGCGACCTTAGGTTGCACGAGAGGTTTCTCTCGTAGAGTCTGATCGGGCTAGGCTACCTTCTTGGCGTACTCGTATACCTCTGCCTCGGTAAACAACGGAGCGTTTGCATCCTTCGCAGAAAGGATAGGTTGCTGCTCTATCGGCCACTCTATCTTTAATGTCGGGTCATTCCATGCAATTGAGCGCTCGTGCGTCGGCGAGTAGTAATCGGTCGTCTTGTACAACACCTCGGCAGTGTCAGAGAGAACCAAAAAACCGTGGGCGAATCCCGCAGGTACCCAGATCTGCTTTTTATCCTTTGCGGAAAGAACTTCGCCAACCCACTTTCCAAAGGTCGGAGAGCCTCGGCGGATATCGACGGCAACATCGTAGATATCCCCAGCCGTTACTCGCACCAACTTTCCCTGTGGGTTTTGAATCTGATAGTGGAGTCCGCGCAACACTCCACGAGCCGAGCACGAGTGGTTGTCTTGCACAAAAGTGAACTCCTGACCGAGAGCCTCATTGAACTGCTGCTGATTGAAGCTCTCAAGAAAAAAACCGCGGTCATCCCCAAAAACCCTAGGCTCTAGAATAACGACCTCGGGAATAGAGCACCTCACCACCTTCATACCTGTCCTCACATCAAATCTTCTACCTACAAGGACTTCAGCCTAGCCTTTCCAGCACAAAACTTCACCCCCTCCTCTGACCCGCCTGCACCTACGGCTCTCCTATCACAGATCATACGTTCCACCTATACCCCCGTGAGAGTGTGGGGAGCCTGAAAAAGCCTAGAAATATGGGTCACTGACCCCATATTTTTGCAACTGTCTGATTACGCTATGTTTTAACGAAACTAGCCAGACTAGCTTATGAAACTATCAGAACGACTCCGAAAAGCCGTACTAACCTCAGAGAAGACCCGCTACGCCATCGCTGTGGGCTCCGGGGTCGATCACGCCGTGTTAAGGCGATTTATGCGCGGAGAACGCGATATCAAACTAACCACCGCAGAGCATCTAGCCGAGTGCCTCAACTTGGAGCTGGTGCAAAAGAAGGGCAAAAGCAAGAAGTAAGGGTTGAGGCTAACTTTTTGGGCTCTTCGCGTTTTTAAGTGGGTCAATAAGAGCGATATGATGGAGCAACCGCCGGTTATTACTTGCGAATTACGTGCACGTGCTCGTGCGCGTAAACGTGAACGTACCCGAGGATGACAGTACAGCGCACTCCCGCAGTAAGCTCTCATCATACTTTGCATGAGGAAATCCTCGGCACGTATCCAGCCACAAAACACGATTCTTCCCCAAAATTAAAGCAATTTCCTAAAATCGAGCCGCGGCAATTACCACGCGCTCTTCGGGTACGTCCACGAGCACGTGCAGGTGCACGTTCACGTTTATACCCTGAAATTACCCACTCATTTCCGCGAAGAGCCAGTTTTTGCTACCTCGGACAATTCATTGACTCGCCAGCTCTCACCTTCGCATACACACTCTCTGACTCCCCCTCAGGTCGCGTTTTCCACCGTCGGTGAAACCAGAACCAACCCTCAGGAAACTCCCGTATCATTCGTGAGTAGTGGTCCGAGATCGTCTGCGTAATGCGCAGCACCTTATCTGTGCCGCTGATCGCTTCGTCCTCGTACAACCCTGAAAAGTCACACTCGACTGATTCCACTCGGTATCGATCATCACCTCGGTAAGAGATCCCCGCTACAAACACCGGCGCCTTTGTCTTTATTGCTGCCAAAGCGAAGGCTCTGGTCGTAGCTGCCGGTTTACCGAACCAATCGACAAACACTGCGTGATTGCTTTTTACATTCTGGTCAAAGAGAACCGCTACCGAGGTTCCGTCACCGATCGTTCGCACCATCTCACGAAAGGCTCCCGTTCGATCGATAATCCGGTTCCCACGTGCCTCACGGAGACCTGTCCACCACCGATCTAACCTCGGAGATTTAAATCTTCTCGCTACGGCTGCAAGAGGATACCCCCACAAACCAATAGCATGCCCTAACAGCTCAAAGCTCCCGAGGTGCCCCGTGGCGATAAGCACCCCTCGCTTTGCAGCCACCTGACCGTAGCGCTCAATCGCCGGAATCTCTACATGCTCGCGCACCCACGCCGAATCGAGGGATGACAACCGAATCGTATCGGCGAGGAGCCTGCCCATCTCGACAGCATTCTTCCGCATTATCCCTCTACGCCACGCCAGATCCTTTTCCGGGAATGCGATCGATAGGTTGATGTCTGCTGTTCGCCCTAGTCGCGGAACGATGCAATACGCTACGCGCCAGAGAGTGCCAAAGAACCACACGCACCACCGGTGCGGCAAGCAACCGAAAACAGCGAAAAGTGCGCGCACGCAGACGTACCCCGCAAGCCCTCTCACGTGCCCTCTCCTCGCTTGGCTCTTTGGCGTTTCGTTGATCCGCGCGCCACTCCAAGGTGTGCACGCTGGCTCGTCGAAAGCTTAAGCCCACAAAACCGTTGAAACGCTTGCAGTGTGCACTCACTAACGTGGTGCTCGATCCCTTCGGCATCGATGCGCGCTGTGGTATCACGCACACCAAGCGCCCGGAGGAACTCAAGGACGACGCCGTGTCGATGTCTAGCTCTCTCTGCAAGCTTACTGCCGGCATCTGACAAAAATATCGATCGATACCGCTCAGCTCGAACTAATCCCTGCTTTCGTAAACGCGCCACCGTGCGAGTAACAGTGACGTGGGTGACACCAAGCCGCTCGGCGATATCAACCACCCGTGCTTCGCCATACTGAGTTATGAGATCATCGATAACCTCAACGTAATCCTCAGCAAGCTCCTCAGCACGAGCCTCGCGAGCTCGGCGGTGTGGCTCTGGGGAGACCTCCACCAAGACATTCGGAGGGGCTGCTGACTTTCTGCCTCGCCGTCCTCTCTTATTTTGCTCTCTCTTGTTTTTCGAGCGTTTCGGTGTCATCTGCTATTATTAGGCACTGATTACAACAGTTCACGTCTATGACGCCGTTCTTAGTCTCTTCCCTTGACCACGCACGGACGCCATCGGTATAATTGTAGCATATGATACAATTGTGTGCATCTGCTACAATTAAGGGACACAAGATTCACTATCCCCGAACAGGTGCTACTGTTATACCGCCAGCACTACTGCTGAGCTACCGTTCTGTCATTTGGCTCGTACTTATCGCTATCTGCGTAGCAGCACACCCCACCGCCTCGGATGCCGAGCCACCCATCTCAGTTGTCGCAACGACTAGTATCATCGCCGATACAGCGCGATCAATCGCTGGTCCGTTTGCAACGGTGATTGCACTCATGGGCCCAGGGATCGACCCGCATCTCTACAAAGCATCACCTGGCGATCTGCGAACACTCTCTAGTGCGTCTCTTATCTTGCACAACGGCCTTCACCTTGAGGGCAAGATGGCAGAGGCGCTTCAAAAACTCTCCTCGCGCAAGACGGTCGTGGCAGTCACCGCCGAGATTCCTCGTGGCAAGCTGCGCGCTATATCAATCAACAGCGAGGTATACGACCCGCACGTCTGGTTTGATGTGTCGTTGTGGATTGCATGCGCTCAAACTATCCGCGATGCCCTGATTAGGCACGATCCGTCCCATGCGACGGATTACTCAAACCGATTTAGCGCCCTCGCAACTGAGCTGCAACAACTCGATACATGGACACGCGCGCAGATCAGCTCCATCCCTGCAAACAACAGAGTGCTTATCACCGCTCACGATGCGTTCGGATACTTCGGCAGAGCGTACGGGATTGAGGTGTTAGCGATTCAAGGTGTCAGCACAGAGAGCGAAGCGAGCTTGCGTTCAATCAACGAACTCGTTCAGACGATAGTTCGCCGCAAAATTCCGGCGATATTTATCGAAAATACGATATCTCCTAAAGCGGTTGAGGCGCTCGTTGAGGGGGCCAAGGCGCACGGGCACACCGTGATGATCGGAGGGCAGCTCCTCAGTGATTCGCTCGGAGACCACGGCACCCCCGAAGGGAGCTATAGCGGAACTGTCAAGCACAACGTACTAACGATTACTAAGGCTCTCGCCGGTGCGGTGCCAGGAGGAGCCACATGACAACGAGTGCGATCGAGATTCATGACCTCTGCGTTACCTACGGACAGAAGCCCGTCCTTTGGGATATCGACGTCACTATCCCGCAAGGCACCCTCACCGCTATCGTTGGACCAAACGGCGCTGGCAAATCAACGTTGCTCAAGTCAATTCTTGGGCTAGTTCCGGTTGCTAGTGGATTCTCGCGCGTGCTCGGTCAACCGGTAGATGCCGTGCGGCGCCAGATTAGCTATGTACCACAGCGCGAGAGCGTTGATTGGGACTTCCCTGTCTCGGTACTGGATGTGGTGTTGATGGGGCGTTACGGGCAGCTTGGCTGGCTCAGGCGCCCATCACGCCAGGACCGCGCGGCTGCTACGGAGTGTCTGCGTTTGGTTGGTATTGAGCACCTCGCCGACCGGCAGATTCGTCAGCTGTCAGGTGGACAACAACAACGGGTTTTTATCGCCCGCGCCTTGGCGCAGGATGCGTTGGTGTACCTGATGGATGAGCCATTTGCCGGTGTTGACGCGGCGACTGAGCAATCAATTATCGATATCCTTCGCCAGTTGCGAAGCGCCGGAAAGACCGTTATCACCGTACATCACGACCTCCAAACAGCTGCCGAGTATTATGATTGGATGGTACTCCTGCAGTTTCGTCTGATCGCCGCTGGACCAACAAGCTCGGTGTTTACTCCTGATAACCTGCAAAAAACGTACGGTGGCAGGCTCACGTTACTCGATCGGGTGAGCGAAGCGGTCCGTACCGGTCAGGTTCGTTCGGAGCAGGACTCCTCTACTGAGGTGCGGTAATGCCATCTCAAGTACCATGTCAGATACCTATTCAGAGAGTAGCTTCGCCATGGACATGACACTCTTTGAGCATCTAACATCTTTTAATTCGCTGATGGTGCTGCTCGGCACAGCGCTCCTTGGCGGTGCCTGTGGTGTCGTTGGCTCATTCACAGTACTACGCGAGCGGGCTCTGATCGGTGATTGTGTGGCCCACGCCTCGCTCCCGGGTATCTGCGTTGCATTTCTACTGCTGCACGAGCGCTCGTTTTTTCCGCTCTTTATCGGAGCGATCGCGGCTGGGCTTCTGAGCGCCTGGTGCATCTCGATTATCCGCGATTGTACTCACATCAAAGAAGACTCAGCGATTGCTATCGTTCTTAGCTGCTTCTTTGGTCTAGGTATCACCCTATCGCGCCAGATCCAAAACAATCCGAGAGGTGCGAGTGCTGGGCTCGATAGCTTTATATTCGGCAAAGCAGCAACGATGTCATCATCTGATGTCCAGATGATCGCTACCGTCGCAGCTATCGTTTTGGCGGTGATACTCCTCCTGCGCAAGGAATTTACCCTGCTGTGCTTTGATCGTGAGTTCGCCTCTACTCTGGGATTTCCGGTGCGGCTGCTCGATTTTGTGCTGATGACCCTTGTGTGTCTCTGCGCGGCTGCAGGATTGCCCGCTGTGGGGGCCGTCATGGTGGTGGCGTTACTCGTATTCCCAGCGGTGACTGCGCGTCTCTGGACCGACACCCTTACTCCGATGATCGCGATAGCGGGGGCGTGTGGAGTTGCGAGTTGTGTGGCTGGCGTCACCCTCAGTGCTGCCGTGCCCACAACGATAGCGCCAGACGGACTTCCAACGGGGCCGCTAATCGTTCTTTGTGCGACGCTAATCTTCACGGCCTCGTTTATCTTCGCCCCGCGTCACGGATTGCTAGGGCGAAGGCGCACTGTTACCCAGGAGCAGGTGTGATGGTGGCACTCTCTGTAGATGAATTATGGGTTATCGCCACCTGCGCTGTCTGCGCCGCGGCGTGCGCAATCCCTGGGGTGTTTCTCGTTCTCTCACGCTCAAGCTTACTCGCTGATGGGATTTCGCACGCGGCCTTAGCTGGTATCGGAGCAGCTTTTTTATTTTTTCAGTCGCGCTCGCCGATAATCATGCTGCTTGGAGCATTCGGTGCTGGGCTCTTCACTGCGTGGGCGTCCTCTGCCATCAGTCGGACCAGCGTCATCAAGCCCGATGCGGCTCTGGGAGTTGTGTTTACGTCTCTTTTTTCGATCGGCGTTATTATTATCACCCTCGTTGCCAGGCAGGTCGATCTCGACCCAGGCTGCGTTCTGTACGGATTACCAGAGTTCATCCCCTTTGATACCGTGCGCTTTGCGTCGCTTGAAGTGCCACGCGGTTTTGTGTGGCTCTCAGGACTCTTTGTAGTTAATGCAGCGCTGTGTTGGCTCTTTTGGAAGGAGCTGACTCTGGCCACGTTTGATCCGCTCTTGGCGAAGGCGCTTGGATTCCACCCAGGCCGTGTGCATTACTGTTTACTAGCGTGCGTAACGGTGACGATAGTCCTTTCGTTTGAAGCGCTCGGGTCGATCCTTGTTGTTACCATGATAGTTGCCCCTGCGGCTGCTGCTTACCTGTGGAGCGAACGACTGCGAAGCGTTGTGCTGATAGCTGTTATCTTGGGCGTGTTATCAGCAGTAACTGGATACGGCGGAGCACTTCTCCTTAACTCTTCAGTTGCAGGCACAATGAGTGTTGCGGCCGGGTTGCTCTTTATCGCAGCCGCTCTCCTCGCCCCGACTCGCGGTATCGTCCCAACGGTATGGTCACGCAAGGTGCTACAGTATCGTATCGTTCGAGACGATATCTTGGGACTTATCTTTAGGTGGCATGAGGTCGATGCACTCCAGTCAGCGACTCCCCTGACCCCAAAAGAGATTCACGAAGCGGTGCACCACCCCGTCCTTGCTAGACTTGCTCTACGCTCACTACAGCAGCGTGGCGAGGTTATAGTCTCTCACGACCGAGCAGTGCGACTCTCTGAGCGCGGACTTGTCGAAGCCAGAGCGCTCGTACGATCGCACCGCCTATGGGAAGCGTACTTGGCTAAGCACCTACACCTACCTCCCGATCACGTACACGCCCCGTCAGAGCGAACCGAGCACTTTATCGGCCGCGCCCTGGCGCGTGAGATTGCTGAAGATGTTGAGAGCAAGAGAGATCCTCACGGCAAGCCGATTCCATAGCAGAAGATGATTACCTTACCCTACTCCCGATACAAGCGAATTGACCTGTGTGTAAATCACGCTACCCATATTCTGGGCCCCATCCTACTTCTGCGCACCTGGCGACTTAACACTTTCGTATGAGGTTTATCGCCTCCAGCTCTCACGCTGTAGTTGGCGGCGTTCCGCTCGAGTCTTCTGGCCGTCGCTTCTCGAGTACACGTTCGATGAATAT
>Ga0172372_10012023_pt1 | contig 10922 bp, 10 predicted proteins | sample LakKiv5m_2_FD_114544 | JGI IMG/M metagenome (GOLD analysis project Ga0172372, IMG submission 114544) | Freshwater microbial communities from Kabuno Bay, South-Kivu, Congo - kab_092012_9.5m | ecosystem: Environmental > Aquatic > Freshwater > Lake | place: Democratic Republic of the Congo... | reverse complement strand
GGCTGACCGGCTTTGACGCGCCCTGCCTGCACACGATGTATGCCGACAAGCCGATGCAGGGCCACGGCCTCATGCAGGCCATCGCCCGCGTGAACCGCGTCTTTCGCGACAAGCCCGGTGGGCTGGTGGTGGATTTGGCTTCCCAAGCCCGCCACGAGTTTGTTTCCCCAGTTTACGATTCGCGCTCACGCGCGTTGTGGTCCTCGGCCTCGCCGATCAGCTCAAGAAGGCGCTCGTCACCTACACCGAGAGCGGCGGCTAAGGAAATCCAGCCTATCGCTGCTGCCAGCCAGCCGGAACAGGCATATCGGGTATGGGAGGGGCTGATTTTTCCGATCTATTTGCCTTTGAGTTGTTTGGATCCGAAACCAGCCGCAAAACTGCGTCCGCCGACGGGCGTGGGTGGCTAAAACTCGCCAGTTTGCCGATGTCGCGTGGCAGAGGGAGGCGGGTAGGCGTCGAGTGGTATTACCCGGATGTCCGGGCCAGGCGGAAGGGTGCTGACTGATGGCTTGCGGAGGGTTCCCCTGCCTTCATCAGTGATCGTCGTCGGCACCGGGCCACGGGCAGGTTGCCGGCTCACAGCGGACGCAGCGCCGCGCGGCAGGGCGCGCCGTCCGCGCCGACGATCTTCAGCGGGAGGCAGGCGAGTTCGTATTTGCCGGGCTTGATCTTGGCGAGGTTGAGACCCTCGATGATCCAGATGGGCTGCTTCGCCCCGAGCATGATCTGGTGGCACTCGACGCCGTCCTTGTTGTAGCCGCCCACGCTGAGGTAATCCACGCCCACGGTCATCACGCCGCAGTCCACGAGGTAGCGCGCGGTCGGCGCGGGGATGTAGATGAAATCCGCGTCGAAGGTGGCGGTCTTCGCCATGCGCCAACTCCGGGTGGAGTTGCGGGTCTTGAAGAGGACGCGTTCGCCGCGCCTGAGCTTGTGGGGCTTCAACTCCTCCACGGTGATCGCGGCCTTGTCCTTCAGCTCGATGACGCGGCACGGCCCCATGACGGGTTCGAGCGGCATCTTTTCCATCGTGATGCCGTCGGCGATGAAGTGGCGCGGGGCGTCCATGTGCGTGCCGGTGTGGGCGCTGAGGGCGAGCTTGGTGAGGTTGCAGGGGATGGTCTTGCCGGGCTGGCCGGGGACGGGGTCGCCGAGCTTGACGTGCAGGCCGACGCGACAGACGGGGTCGCCGGGCCACTGCACCATGCCGTCACGCATTTCCACGGAGATGTCGAGCCAGTTTTTTGCCATAAGTTGGCGGGAGGATTAGGGCAAAGCGCCAGTGAAGAAAGGAGATTTCACGTCCGTGCCATGCTCGTGTAACGCACTCCCCCCGTCAGCGTCTCAACCGCCAGTCATGCCAACGTCACGCCGCTTCCTGCTCGCCCTCGCCCCTGCCCTGCTCCTCGCGCTCCGTCCGGCCTCCGCCGCCGAGGCGTTGCCCGCCGGCTTCCAGCGGTTGGAACTCCAGGTGGACGGCGTCGCGCGCGAGACGGTGGTGTATGCCCCGGCCTCCGCGAAGGAGCAGGCCGCGCCGGTGGTCTTCGTCTTCCACGGGCACGGGGGAAACATGAGGAATGCCGCGCGCAGTTTCGCCCTGCACCAGCAATGGGCGGAAGCCATCTCCGTTTATCCGCAGGGATTGAACACGCCGGGCCGCCTCACCGACCCGGAGGGCAAGAAGCCCGGCTGGCAGCACGGCGTCGGCGCGCAGGGCGACCGCGACCTGAAGTTCTTCGACGCGCTGCTCGCGAAGCTGAAGCAGGACTTCAAGGTGGACACGAAACGCATTTACTCCACCGGCCACTCGAACGGCGGCGGGTTCACCTACTTGCTCTGGGCGGAGCGCGGGGAAGTCTTCGCAGCCGTCGCACCGTCCGCCGCCGCCGCGCAAGCGGTGGTGCGTGGCGACAACAAGCTGAAGCCCAAACCGGTGCTGCACCTCGCCGGGGAGAAAGACCCGCTGGTGAAGTATGAATGGCAGAAAGCCACGATGGCCGCCGTGCGCAAGCTCAACGGCTGCGACGCGGAAGGGAAGCCGTGGGACAGGCTCTGCACGGAGTATCCGTCGAAGACCGGCACGCCGTTCGTGGCGTTCATCCATCCCGGCGGCCACGAGTTCCACCGCGACGCCCCCGCGCTGATCGCCAAGTTCTTCAAGGCGCACCCGGCGGCGAAGTGATTCGAAGTGATTCGCCCTTTCCTTGAATCTCCACACAGATTGAGGGGCGGAGCACAGATGGAAGGAATCTGTGTTCCGCCCTGAATCTGTGTGGGCTTGCTGATGGTTCATGGCCCCAATGCGCGGGCTTCGAACCGTGGTGGCACCCCTGAATCGGGATTTTGGCAGGAAGATTGAGGCAGGAAAATGGAGACAGAAATCTTCCTGCCCTCAATGTTGCCCACCACCGGAACAGGTTCATGGAGGGTGAAGCTGACAGAAACACGGGGGCGGAAAGTGGCGTTGGCAAGCGGCCCGGTTGTCAGGCTACTTGCGCGAGCGGTCCGAGGCGCGGCCGATCCGTCGCATGGTGCTGTCCCAGTCCAGCGGCTTGCCGTCCGGTCCGGTGGGCACGGCGGGAACATACTTCGGCACCAAGTCGCCCCATCCCATCGCGGGCCGTTGGTTCTCATTGTAGAACCGGATGAGCGTCTGCTGCAGGCCGGCATCCACCGGAAAACCCACCACGGGCGCGGAGGGGACGGAGGCGGACGCGGCCCCCGGACTGGCGGGGGACGGGACCGGAGCGGTCGTTGCCGAACCCGTTTCGGCTGGAGCGCTTCCACTCGGAGCCGGCGGTTCCGCGCGACGGCGACGGCAGCCAGCCGTCATCAGGACCGCACCCACGAGGAGCAGGGGAAGGAGAAGGCTGCGTTTCACAGGAGTCAAATGCCCGGAGGATTCCCGGTGGCACTGCCAAAGATGTTGTTGAAGTTGTTGGTCAGCTTGTCGTAAGGCACGGACTCGACGTGGCTGTCCACGAACGTGACGGACACGCGCTTGTTGTGCCGGTCCACCGGGCCGCGCCCGTTGGCAAACACGCCGGCGGCGTTCGGCTGAAAGGTCGTGGGGGTGGTCCAGTATCCGCCCGGCGGCCCCAGCGTGAGGTTCTTGAGCTGGCCGATGTCGCCCATCAGCCAGATTTGCGTCGGGCGGTTGATTTCCGTGAACCGCCGGCTGCCCAGCGGGGTGACATTGTCCGCCTGCAACATATAACGGATGATGGTGCTCTCCACGGGACCGTAGCCGCCGAAGTTGAAACCGAAGGTGCCCTGCCCGGTCATGTCCGCCTCGCGGACCTCGGGACACCGCCACACGAGGTTCGCGTTTTGCTTCGTGTCCAGATCCCTGCCCAAGTAGGGCGTCAACTTTTGCCAGAACCACTGCGGCGGGGGCGTGTAGGCGTTGACCACGGGCGGCCAGATGGCGGGGCCTTCCCACAACGGCGGCAGGCCGTCGTTGTAATCCGTCGCGTAGAGATGCAGCGCCGTGCCGATCTGGCGGGCGTTGTTCACGCACTTGATGCCCTTGCCCTTGGCCTTGGCCTTCGAGAGCGCGGGCAGGAGCATCCCCGCCAGAATCGCGATGATGGCGATGACGACCAGCAATTCGATGAGCGTAAATGCCGAGCGGTTCAAACAACGCAGCCGGGTTTTCATAGAGGTTCGCGGATGACAGCCCGAACGTGCGCCGCGCCACAGGTCGCGTCAAGCGATGTCTCCGGCCGGCTCCGGCCGGTTCGAGTTCGCCTGAATAACCGCCCCGCCGCGCGCGCTCCAATTCCCCACGCATGAACCACTCATTGAACCGTCGTCGCTTCCTCGCCACCACCGCCGGCACCCTGGCCGCGCCGTTCATCTCCCGCAGCCAAGGCTCGCCCAACGGCAAGCTCAACATCGCCTGCATCGGCACCGCCGGGCGCGCGGCGGGCAACATCGAGGGCGTCAAGGGCGAGAACATCGTCGCGTTGTGCGACGTGGACGAGACGCCGCTGCGCAAGGCCATCGAGCGCTTTCCGTTCGCCACGCCCTATCGGGACTTCCGCCGGATGCTGGAGCGCAAGGACATTGACGCCGTGGTGGTCGCCACGCCGGACCACACGCACGCGGTCTGCGTGGTGGCCGCGCTGCGCAGCGGGCGCCATGTGTATTGCGAGAAGCCGCTCGCGCGCACCGTGTCCGAGGTGCGCGTGATGACGGACACGGCGGCGAAGACGAAGCGCATCACGCAGATGGGCAACCAGATTCATTCGCATCCCGGCAACAACTACCGCCGCTGCGTCGAGCTGGTGCAGAGCGGCGCCATCGGCGCGGTGCGGGAAGTCCACGTCTGGGCCGGCGCGATTTACGGGAACAAAACGGTCGTCACCAACCCGCCGCCACCGCCCGCGTCGCTTGACTACGATCTCTGGCTCGGCCCGGTGGAGTATATGAGCTACCGGCCCGAGTATGTGCCGTTCCACTGGCGGCATTTCTGGCATTTTGGCGGCGGCACGCTCGCGGATTTCTGGTGCCATTTCAGCGACCTTGCGCACTGGGCGCTGGACTTGAAGCATCCGCTGACGGTCGAGGCCGAAGGCCCGAAGGTGGACCCCGAACTCGTGCCCATTGACCTCAAAGTCCGCTACGAATACCCCGCGCGCGGCAAGCAGCCGCCCGTGAAGCTCACCTGGTATCAGGGCAAGTATCGCCCCGAACAGGAACTTGGCCCGCTGCTCGACAAGTGGAAGGGCGGCGGCGTGCTCTTCGTCGGCGAGCAGGGCCGGCTGCTGGCCAACTACACGCAGCGCCTGCTCCTGCCCGAGGACAAGTTCAAGGACTTCAAGCCGCCCACGCCGTTCGTGCCCGATGCCAAGGGCGGCAACTGGCATCACGAGCAGTGGATTCAGGCCATCAAGACCGGCGGCAGGGCCGAGTGCGACTTCAGCTATGCCGGCCCGCTCTCCGAGGCCGGCCTGCTGGGCAACGTCGCCTTCCGCGTCGGCAAGAAGCTCGTCTGGGACGCGAAGTCGCTGAAGGCCAAGGGCTGCCCCGAAGCCGACCAGTTCATCCAGCACAAGTATCGCGAAGGCTGGAAGATTTGAGGTTCCACCCGCGAAACACGCGAATAGACGCGAAAGGCCACCCGCTGCGCGGGGTGGCGTGATTTGCAGGTGGTTCTTTTCGCGTCTGTTCGCGTGTTTCGCGGGCAACTCTTTCCCCTCCAATTTGATTGCCGCTCCGGCCCGCGCCTTGCCACAGTCCACGCGATGAATGACTGGATTGCCGATTACCTCGCCAAGCAAAAGGCCGCGCTCGACTCCATCCCGGCGGACGCGGTCGCGCGCCTGATTGAGAAACTCCGCCAGGCACACCGCGAGGATCGGCAGATTTTCGTCTTCGGCAACGGCGGCAGCGCGGCCAACGCCTCGCACTTCGCCACCGACCTCGGCAAGGGTGCATCCGACAAGCTCGGCAAGCGCTTCCGGGTCATGTCGCTCAACGACAACGTGAGCTGGCTCACCGCGCTGGGCAACGACTACAGCTACGCCGACGTCTTCGCCAGCCAGCTCCAGAACTACGGCCGCCCCGGCGACCTCGCGCTGACCATGAGCGTCAGCGGCAGCTCGCCCAACTGCGTGAAGGCCATCGAGTGGGCCAACGCCAACGGCCTGCACACCATCGCCCTCGTCGGGGCCAAGCGCGGCCGGCTCGCGGACATCGCGAAGGACGTCATCGTCATCGCCGACGGCCACTACGGTCGCGCCGAGGACGCGCACATGGGCATCTGCCATTTGCTCTGTTACGCGTTTATCGAGCGGCCGGAAATCGCCCGGTAGCTCCCCGCCCCCGCGCTAACCCACGAAGAGCTTTCGCTCGGGCGGAGCCGTCGCTCGGCGTCGTGCCTTGATGGCGAAGTAAGGCGGAATGAACCAGCAGCGGTGGCCGAAGCTGCCCGGCGCGGCGGTGGCGTCACCGTGCTTCGGCTCGAAGGTGTCCTCGATGACAAAGCCGGCGCGACAGAGGCCGCCGAGGAGTTCATCCCAGCGGTGCATGAATTCCAGCGTGCCGCTCTCGCGCAGCGCCGACCCGCTCGGCACCGGCGGCAGCGGCCCGCTGCGGTAATACGGCTCCAGCAGCGCGTAGCCCAGCGGTGCCGCCCGCAGGCTGGCCTGCAAGCTCCCCGGCTGCTTGTGCTGGCTGATGTAAAGGCCGCCCGGCGCGGTCACGCGCGCGACCTCGCGATACACCGGCGCGACGCTCGGCACGTAACAGGTGCTCACGGGCTGCACCACGAGGTCGAAGTGCGCGTCGGGCAGCGCGGCGAGGTTGTCCATCGAGGCCTCGACGACGTTGACCTTGAACCCCCGGTCAGCCGCGAGCTTGCGGTCGAGGTCGAGCATCGCCGGGCTGATGTCCACGACGGTCGTCTCCGCGCCGGCAGCGGCGAACAGTGCGCTGTGCTTGCCGCCGCCCGCCGCGAGGCAGAGCACCCGCCGGCCGCGCACCTCGAAGTCCACCCAGCCAAACGGATTGATGATGAACTGCGGCTTGGCGAACTCCTTCTCGCCGGCGGGCCGGGCCAGGGGGACTTGCTGGCGGGCCAGTTCATCCCAGGCATCGCGGTTGTGGTCGTGGACCGAGAACATGGTGGGAGGGTAAGCCACCACGCGGGCACGGCGAAGGTGAAACGCGCGAGGAATGAGGCTTCTCATTAGCACCCGGCTTCAGCCGGGTGTGAGCAGAAGTCAATGCAGCAAACCGTTTCAACGGTCTGCGGTGGGGGTGGGCGATAGGCAACAAGCAAAGCCGTTGAAACGGCTTTGCCGGGTTGTGGCACGAAAACACCCGGCTGAAGCCGGGTGCTAATGAGAGGCGTGCTGGATGCTGCCGAACCGAACTCGCACTTCTTCCAAATCGCTGAATCGTGCCTCCCCGCTTGCGATCCGGGCTTCACGCGCGGCCAGCACGTCGCCATGCCAATTTGGGCTCGCCACTTGGGTTTCACTCCGGCAGAGGTCAGTCCACAGCTCCTCCATGGCCCGGAGCTTCTGCTCCGTGGTCATCTCGGCGAGCGGGAGTGCGGTGCTCATGCGCTGCTGACACCTAGCTCCGCCGCTTCCACTCCGAACCCGAGTCGAGCTTCAACTGGCGCGGACCGCTCTCGGTGGTCTGCGCGATGGCTTCGAGGCGGCCGGTGCTGTCGCCGAACTTGTCCACCTTCGCGTTCATCCGCTCGGCGAGGGAGACGAAGAGGTTGCACAGCGGCGTCTCCTGCTTGAACTCCAGGCTCTGGCCGCTCTTGATGGTGCCGCCGCCGCGCCCGGCCAGGATGATGGGCAGGTCGTGGTGTGCGTGGCGGTTGCCGTCGGCGAGGCCGCTGCCGAACAGGACGGCGCAGTTGTCGAGCAGCGTGCCGTTGCCTTCCTTCACCGCCTTCAGCTTGTCAAGGAAGTAGGCGAACTGCGTCGTGTGGAAGGTGTTAATCTTCGCAATTTTCTCCAGCTTCACCGCGTCGCCGCCGTGGTGCGAGAGGTCGTGGTGGCCGTCCGGCACGCCGATGAACGGGTAGCTGCGGTTGCTGCCGTCGTGCGCCACGAGGAAGCTCGCGATGCGCGTCGAGTCGGTCTGGAAGGCCAGCACCATGAGGTCATACATCATGCGGATGTGCTGCTCGTAGCTGTAGTCCTGCGGCAGGAAGTCCTTGCGCGCGACGGGCGCGACGTTGGCGAGCTTGAACTTCTCGGCCTGCTGGATGCGCTCCTCCAGCTCGCGCACGGCGGTCATGTATTCGTCGAGCTTGCGGCGGTCGGTCGCGCCGAGCTGGCGCTTGAGCGAGTTCGCGTCCTCCAGCACGAAGTCGAGGATGCTGCGGTTGTATTGCTCGCGCTTCTGCCGGGCGGCGGCTTCCTCCGTGTTCGTGCCGTTTCCGAACAGGCGCTCGAAGATCAGCTTCGGGTTCGCCTCGGGCGGCATCGGCGTAGCCGGGCCTTTCCACGCGAGGTTGAACTGGTAGGCGCAGGAATAGCCGCTGTCGCACGCGCCGGCGGTGCGGGCCTTGTCGCAGCCCAGTTCAAGGGAATCAAAACGCGTCTGCTTGCCGACCTGCTCGGCGAGCACCTGGTCAATCGAGACGCCCACCTGGATGTCCGCGCCGGCCGTCTTGCGCGCGCGCTGGCCGGTGAGCCAGGTAGCGTTGGCGCGGGCGTGGTCGCCGGCCCCGTCGGCACCAGCGCGACCGCTCACCTGCGCGAGGCCGGACATGACGTTGAAATCCTCGCGATGCGCGGCGAGCGGCTTGAGGATGGCCGGCAGGTCGTAGCCCTTGCCCACGGTCTCGGGCCACCAGTGCGCCATGTTCATGCCGTTGGGCACATACACGAACGCGGTGCGGCGCGGCGCGGTCTTCGCGGCGGCGGCCTGGAGCGCGGGCGTCATCGCTTCGAGCGCGGGCAGGGCCATGAGCGTGCCGAGGCCTCGGAGGAAGGTGCGGCGGGGCAAGGCGAAGTGTTTCATAGTGTTCTGCGTTGATCGCAACGTAGGGCGGGCGGCCCTCCCGTGCAAGACACGTTCAATGGACTGACGGTTACGGCGGGGTGTTCAGCTTCGCCGGCAGGAAGTGCCAGCCAACCGCCTCTACCAGACGAAGCGGAGTGAACAACCAGTAGCTTCCGCTGGTGATCCAGCGCGTCGCCGGGCTTTGAAGCATTCCGGGGCCAAAGTCGCCAGTAGTGACCTCATGGTGATAACTCTTAGCGTTCCCTTCGGTGTGGTAGGAAACGCGGTGAATCAGAGCGTGGTTCGCTCGCGCCCAAATGTATCCGAGGCAGTAGAGCGAAACCAGCACGCTCACGATGAGCCATTGCCGTTTTGTCGGTTTCGGAAGCTTCATGACCATGAAGCGGAATTGGCCTCACCGGCTCGCCACATGGGCATCGCCTTCGCCGCGCCGCTTCTGGAACGGCACGCTGTTGACCACTTCCAGCACGAGGCCGGAGAAGGTGTGCCGGCGCTTCGCGAGGCCGTCGGCGATGGTCTTCACCGTGTTGCGGTCGTAATACTCCAGGCCCCGGCCCAGCGAATAGGTCAGCATCTTTTCCACCATGCACCGGACGAAGTCGTCCCTCTTCTGCGCGGCCAGCAACTTGCCGAGTTCCACCGGGCCTCTGAACTTCTCGGCCGCGCTCAACTCGCCGCTCGGGTCAATCGCCGCGCCCGCGTCCTGCGACCGGAACGCCCCGATGGCGTCGTAGTTCTCCAGCCCGAAGCCGATGGCGTCCATCTTCGTGTGGCAGCCGGCGCAGGTCGGGTTCGCGCGATGCTGCTCCATGCGTTGCCGCAGCGTGCCGGTGAGTTGCTTCTGACCGTCCAATTCGGGGACGTTCGGCGCGGGCGGCGGCGGCGGCGTGGCGAGGAGATTCTCCAAGACCCACTTGCCACGCTTCACGGGCGAGGTGCGCGTGGGATTCGAGGTGAGCGTGAGAATGCTTGCGTGAGTCAAGACCCCGGCGCGCGGCTGGCCTTTCAAGCTCACGCGCTGGAACTCCTCGCCGGTCACGCCCGGGATGCCGTAGTGCTTCGCGAGCCGCTCGTTGACGAACGTGTAGTCCGCCGTGAGAAACTCGAACACGCCCCGGTCCTCGCGCAGCACCGTCTCGAACAGCAGTTCGGTCTCGCGCTGCATCGCGGCGCGCAGCTTCGCGTCGTAGGTCGGGAACAGTTTCTTGTCCGGCTGGATGATGGCGAGGTTGCGCAGTTGCAGCCATTGCCCGGCGAAGTTCTCGACGAGCGCCTTGCTCTTCGGGTCTTTCAACATCCGGCGCACCTGCGCTTCGAGGTTCTTCCGCAACTGCCCGCGCTCGGCGAGCGAGAACAGCTCCGCGTCCGGCATCGTGCTCCACAGGAAATAGCTCAGGCGCGACGCCAGCGCGAATTCGTTGACGGCGTGAACTGACTTCGGGTTGTCCGGCTCCGGCTGAAGCTCGCCGCGGAAGAGGAAGTTCGGCGACACCAGCACCGCCTTGAGCGCCTGCGCCACGCCACCCTCGAACGGCTCGCCATTCTTCCGCGCGAAGTCGTAGAGCTTCATCAACCGCTCGACCTCCGCCGCCGTGACCGGCCGGCGATACGCGCGCTTCGCGAAGGCCCCGATGACCTCGCGCGCGACCTGCGGCTCGGTGTCCTTCGTCGCGCGCTTGAAGAAGATGCGCCGGTGCGTCTCCGGCAGCATCTCGGCGGCGGCCTCGGGCGGGCCTTCGATTTCGAGATGATGCACGTTCACGCTGCCCTTCTGGGTCTTGCCGGTCAGCGGCTTCACCGCGTCCTCCGGCGGCAACCCGGTCTTGTCCCGCAGCACCACGACGCGCAGGTGGTGCTTGCCCGCCGGCAGCCGGAACTTCGCCTCGTAATGCTGCGGCGCGCTCTCGTCCGCCTCGACCTTCATCGAGCGGAGGATTTCCTTGTCGCGCATGAACGTGAGCACCATCGCGTTCGAGCTGGTCGCCTTCGCCCACGCGGGCGTGCGGAGGAAATACTCGCCGTCGCGTGGCGCGACGAAATCGAACGCCACGTCGTCCTCCTCCGTGCTGTTCAGCGCCACCCAGCCGTCACCGAGCGACTTCGCGTTGTAGCCCACGAGGAGCAAATCCGGCAGCAGGCGCACCACGGAGTTCGGCGTCGGCTCCACGATTTCCACCCAGTCCACCGCGAAGGCCCGCGTCTGCGAGCGCCCGCGCGCGTCGATGCGCTGCGCCGTGGGCCGGGCCAGCGCGGTTGATTCGGGCGGGGCGATCAGCTCGATCTGCTCAATCGCCAGCCCGCGCGAATACTTCGTCCCCGTCCCCGCCGGGCCGTCGTGCGGATTGAGCAGGCCGAAGGAAAGCGTGTGGCTCCCCGCGTTCAAACGCACGTCGAACTCCACCAACGTCGGCGACTCCAGT
>Ga0172372_10012017_pt1 | contig 10924 bp, 11 predicted proteins | sample LakKiv5m_2_FD_114544 | JGI IMG/M metagenome (GOLD analysis project Ga0172372, IMG submission 114544) | Freshwater microbial communities from Kabuno Bay, South-Kivu, Congo - kab_092012_9.5m | ecosystem: Environmental > Aquatic > Freshwater > Lake | place: Democratic Republic of the Congo... | reverse complement strand
GAGGAATTCTGCGCCGCGCCGGACCTTCACCTTCGCCGCATCCTCGCCCTCGCCGATCTCGAACCCGCCCCCGGTCAACTCGAGACCTGGGGCGAAAAAGACATGCACATCATCGGTGGCAACCGCATGAAAAGAGACCGCACCTCCGCCATCAGAACCGACGGCACCTGGCGTCGGTCTCTCCCGCTTGTCCCACGCCTCCTTGCTCATTTTCTCGGCACCGAGCCCTACCGCCGAAACCTCGCCGCCGCCGGGCACTGAATCATCTCCTTCGCCCACCCCTCTGCGTTCTGCGTGTCCTCTGCGGTTTTCCTGTCCACCATCCTTGCCCGCGCCGCGCATCCGGCCTAAACCCTCCCCGTGCTGAATAACATCTGGCTCGCCCTCGTGCTCGGCGCCGTGCTGCTCGGCGGTCTGACCGGACAACTGCCCGCCGTCACCGAGGCCGCGTTCGAGTCGTGCAAGACCGCCGTCATGACCATCGCCCTGCCGCTGGCCGGCGTCATGGCCCTCTGGCTCGGGGTCATGCGTTTGGCCGAAAAATCCGGATTGATGCACGCCGTGGCCCGCGCTCTGCGGCCGGTGATGACTCGCCTTTTCCCCGACGTCCCGGCCGACCACCCCGCCATGGGGTCGATGATCATGAACATGTCGGCCAACATGCTCGGCCTGGCCAATGCCGCCACCCCGCTCGGCCTGCGCGCCATGCAGGACCTCGAGAAACTCAACCCCCGGCCCGGCACCGCGAGCAACGCCATGTGCACCTTCCTCGCGCTCAACACGAGTTCGGTGCAACTCATCCCCGCCAGCGCCGTGGCCATCCTCGCCGCCGCCGGGTCCGTCCAACCGACGGCCATCATCGGCACCGCCCTCGTCGCCACCCTCTGCTCGACCATCGCCGGGCTCGCCGCGGTCAAGACCCTCGAAAAGCTCCCGTTCTACCAACTCCCGCCCGTCACCCCCGCCGACGAGCAGGCCAAGCAGCTCGAGGAAGCTGCCGCCCCCGCACCCGTCGCCGCCGAACCTCCCGACCCCCTCGCCCTCGCGTCCCGCCTGCTCCTCGCCGCCTTCGGCGCTTTCTTCCTCTTTCTGCTCTGGCGCACTGCGGGTGAAGGTTATGACGGCGACCGCGGCTGGTTCGCGTCTTATGTCACCGCCGTTTCCCTCCTCGCCATCCCGTTCCTGCTCTCGTTCTTCCCGCTCTATGCGGCGCTGCGCCGGGTGCCGGTCTACGAGGAGTTCGTCGAAGGCGCGAAGGAAGGCATCCAGGTCGCCCTGCGCATCATCCCGTTCCTCGTTGCCATCCTCGTCGCCATCGGCATGTTCCGCGGCGCCGGCGGCATCGATTTGCTCAGCCGCGCCCTCGACCCGGTTTTCCAAGTCGTCGGCTTCCCCGCCGAACTTCTTCCCATGGCCCTCATGCGCCCGCTCAGCGGCAGCGGGAGCCTCGGGATATTCTCCGAGCTTGTGGCCACCCACGGACCGGACAGCCTCCTGGCCCGGATGGCCGGCACCATCATGGGCAGCACGGAAACCACCTTCTACGTTCTTGCCGTCTACTTCGGCTCGGTCGCCATCCGCCGCACCCGCCACGCGGTCCCCGCCGGCCTCGTCGCCGACCTCACCGGCATCGTCGCCTCGGTCGTCATCTGCCGTCTCGTCTTCGCCTGAACGCCCTTCCGCGGCCGGAACCCGGTAACTTTTCCCCTTCCGCCGGCGTTCCGTCGGTGTAAATTCCCCACTGATGTCGCGCGTCAAAATCGATCCGCAGCTGCACCAAGCCAGAAAGCCGGACTGGATCAAGGTCCGCCTGCCGTCCAACCCGGTCTTCTTCTCGACCAAAGCGCTCGTCTCGGACCTCCGCTTGCACACGGTCTGCGAAAGCGCGCAGTGCCCGAATCGCTGGGAGTGCTGGAGCCAGGGCACGGCCACTTTCATGATCGCCGGCGACCGCTGCACCCGCGCCTGCGGGTTCTGCGCGGTGACCACGGCCAAGCCCTTCGCGCTGGAGCATGACGAACCGCAGCGCGTGGCCGAGGCCGTCATGCGGATGAAGCTCAACCACGTCGTCATCACCGCGGTGGCCCGCGACGATGTGCCGGACGGCGGTGCACTGCATTTCGCGCGCACCATCGAAGCCATCCGTGAGCGCGACCCGGAGATTATCATCGAAGTGCTTGTCCCCGACTTCAACGGCAAGGACGATTCCCTGCGCACGGTGCTCGAAGCGGCGCCACATATCTTCAACCACAACCTCGAGACGGTCGAACGCCTCACGCCGGTTGTGCGCTCGCGGGCCAAATACAAACTCTCCCTCGAATTCTTGGCCCGCGCCAAGGAGTTGCGCCCGGATATCACGACGAAGAGCGGCATAATGCTCGGCCTCGGGGAAACGGAGACGGAAATTTTCCAGGCGATGGACGACCTGCGCGAGCACGGCGTCGAAGTCCTCACCATGGGCCAATACCTGCGCCCCACCCCGCAGCACCTCCCGGTCGTCGAATACATCCGTCCGGAAGTCTTCGACCTTTACGGCGAGATCGCACGCAAGAAGGGTTTCAGCCACGTGGCCAGCGGACCGCTGGTGCGCAGTTCCTACCACGCGGCGGATTTCAATCCGCTCGAGGCAAAGAAGGATTCCTGACCCTATGGCCGGCGCCGGCCGCAATATTGTCATCACCGGCATCTCGCGCGGCTGCGGACGGGCACTCGCGGAATACTATTTGTCCCAAGGACATCGCATCGCCGGTTGCGCGCGATCGCAGGATATCGTCGACGAACTACGCGCCGAACACGGGCCTTTGCATCATTTCGCTGCCGTCGATGTGGCCGATGACGAAGCCGTCCGCGTGTGGGCCTGCGACGTGCTCGCGCACTTCGGCGCGCCCGATCTGCTGGTCAACAACGCAGCCGTGATCGCGGGCAATGCGCCGCTGTGGGAAATTCCCGTGCACGAATTCGACAATGTCATCGACGTGAACATCAAGGGCACCGCGCACGTGCTGCGGCATTTTCTCCCGGCCATGATCCATCGCGGATCCGGCGTGGTTGTCAATTTCAGTTCCGGTTGGGGGCGCTCGACCTCGCCTGAAGTGTCCGCCTACTGCGCCAGCAAATGGGCGATCGAGGGAATGACCCAGGCGCTCGCGCAGGAACTCCCCAAAGACCTTGCCGCAGTGTCGCTCAATCCCGGCATCATCAACACCGATATGCTGCAAAGCTGCTTCGGTCAGGAAGGAGCCGCGCAATATCCTTCTGCGGACCAATGGGCCGAAGCCGCCGGGCCTTACCTGCTGAAACTCGGGCCCAAGGACAACGGCGAAGCCCTGACGGTGCCCGGAATCCCGGTGGATTGACGCTGCTTGCTTGACGGCCGCCCATTGCTTGGCTAACTTGGCCAAGTATGGAAGCCACAGTCCTCAAGGCCAAAAACAATCTCTCCCTGCTTCTGCACAAAGCGGAGCAAGGCGAGGAAGTGGTCATCCGCCGCGGCCGCCACGGCGCGCGTTTCCGCATCGTCCCGGTCAAACCGGGCGCCCGGCGCACTTTGACACCCGCCCCGCAATGGAAGGGCCAAATCGCCTACTCGGACGAGGCGATTTGGGAGTCGGAGTGGAAGGGTGACGAGTGATTTCGCACGTCCTCGATACGTGCGCGATCCTGGATCTGGCTGCCGGACGGTGGACGGATCCGGCGGCGCGCGGCGCTTTGTCGGCCGCAACCGATCCGGTCATTCTTTGCGTCAGCGTCTGGGAACTCGCACGCAAGCTACGGATCGGGAAAATCGAATTGCCTTGCCCGCAATCGGGCCTTGCCGAATTTGTCGAAACGATCGCCGCGCGGCACAAACTGCGCGTTGTTCCGCTCGACGCCGAGACCTGCAGCGACGCCGAAACGCTGCCGCCCCATCATGAAGATCCTTTCGACCGCATGATCATCGCCTTGGCCGTGCGTGCCGGCTGCCCCGTTTTTACCACGGACCGCCGGTTCGACGCTTACCCGGTGGAGGTCATCCAGCAGAGATGAAACACGTAGGCTCCTTCACCTGAGGTGGTGGCGGGGAATTGACGATACCCAAAACGGCCGTCGGCGGGGATGGCGCCGAAGATAGCGGAAAAACTGGCACCGGCCCCCGGTCATTCGTAAGATTCTCCTATGAGCATGATGATCTCCGCCAAAATGCAGAAGGCGCTCAATGCGCAAATCGGGATGGAATTCGCCGCCGCCATGAAGTACGACGCCATGGCCGCGCACTTCGAGGCCGAGGCCCTGCCGCAGGCGGCCAAGCGCTTCTTCAAGCAGGCCGGCGAGGAGCGCGAGCACGCGCACAAATTCCTCCGTTACGTGCTCGACGCGGGCGGACGCGTGCAAATTCCGGAAATCCCGGCCCCGCCCCACACCTACAAATCTTCCGAAGCCGCCGCACAAGCCGCGCTCGACAGCGAGATGGCGGTGACCAAGTCCATCAACAACCTCATGGATCTGGCCATCGCGGAGAAAGACCACGCTACGGTCGCCATGCTCCAGTGGTTTGTCACCGAACAGGTCGAAGAGATCGCCTCGGCCGACCAGTTTCTCCGTCTGGTGCAACGCGCGGGAGAGAAAAACATTCTTGCCGTCGAGGACTACCTCGCGGATACGGCGGAAGAGGAATAACGACCGTCGGCGGGGCTTCCGGCTCGTAGAGCCTCCAGCTCGGAGAGACGCGGCTTCTATTATTCCTGCAGCGGCGCCGAACTCCCGGCCGACAACCGAGCCAGCAGCCCCCCGTGGCGCCGGCGCGTGTCGTTCTGCCGCACTGCGGTGGACATCGCTTTGCGTTGCCCCGCCACCACGACCAGTTGCCTGCCCCGCGTGATGCCGGTGTAGAGCAGGTTGCGCTGCAGAAGAAGAAAGTGCTGCATGGCCAGCGGGATGACCACGGCGGGAAATTCCGATCCCTGGCTTTTGTGGATGCTGATGGCATAGGCCGGCTCCACTTCGTCCAACTCCCCTAATTCGTAGACCACCCGGCGTCCGTCGAACTCGATGACAGCTTCGCGCGCTTCGGCATCGATGGCGGTGACGCGCCCGATGTCCCCGTTGAAGACTTCTTTGTCATAGTTGTTGCGCGCCTGCAGGACCTTGTCGCCGACGCGGAACTTGGTTCCGAAGCGTTCGATTTCCGCCCGGTCGGGTCGCGGAGGATTGAGCACGGCCTGCAAGGCGGTGTTCAGTTCGCGGATCCCCAGACTCCCGCGATGCATGGGGGCGAGCACTTGGATATCCCGCACCGGATCGAGTCCGAGCCGATTGGGAATTTCCTCGCGAACCAGACGCAACACCAGACGCGCGATATCCTCCGGTTCTTCGCGATGCAGGAAGGCGAAATCGGAACCTTTCTCCGCAGCATCTTCCGGGACGCGTCCGTGCCGCACATCGTGGGCCGCGCGGACAATGCGGCTGGCTTCGGCTTGACGGAAAATTTCGGTCAAACGCACCGAAGGCACCACGCCGCTGCCCAGCAGGTCGGAAAGCACGGAGCCGGGGCCCACGCTGGGCAACTGGTCGGGATCCCCGACCAAAAGAAGCGAGCCGTCGGGGGGCAGCGCGCGGCACAGGGAAGCCATGAGCGGGACATCGACCATGGAAAATTCGTCGACCACCACAAGATCGGTATCGAGCGGTTGCTTCGTGCCGCGCTTGAAACCTCCGCCCGGGAGGAATTCGAGCAGACGGTGGATGGTCTGCGCGCGCTGGCCGGTCGATTCGCCCATACGCTTGGCCGCACGGCCGGTCGGCGCGCACAACTGGAAGCGCACCTTTTTCGCGGCGAGGATTTTGAGCAGACTGTCGAGCAGAGTGGTCTTGCCCACCCCGGGACCGCCGGTCATCACGGCGACACGCGATCCGAGCACGCGTTGCAGGGCGTCGGTCTGGCTCGGTGAAAGCGACTTGCCCGTTTTTTCCTGCACCCAGACCAGGGCCTTGTCGAAATCGATAGCCCGCGCCGGCGGTGGCGCCTGGGCCAGGCGCTGGAGCGTCGCGGCAATGATTTTCTCGGCCGCTTGGAGGGCGGGCAGAAAGACGAAGGCCTCGCCGTTCACGTCCTCCACCGCCAAGTGTCCGTCGGCCACTTCGCGCTCGAGCGCTCCGGCCACCACGGATTCGTCGACCCCGAGGAGCTGTCCGGCCGCGGAAAGCAGATCCTCCCGCGGCAGCGCCGTGTGGCCGTCACCCGTGGCCTCGGACAAAACATGCTGCAGTCCGCCGCGGGCGCGCAGGATGGAGTCATGTCCGAACCCGAGCTTCCCGCCCACCGCATCGGCCGACTTGAAACCGATGCCGGGAATGTCGCGGGCCAACAGATACGGGTTGGCCCGCACGCGGGCGATGGCGTCCTCCCCGTAAACCTTGTACACGCGCAGCGCCCGGCTGGTGCTGATGCCATGGCTGTGCAGAAAGACCATGATGTCGCGCACCACCCGTTGCTCGGTCCATGCGTCCTTGATCTGCCGTCGCCGACCCTCGCCGATGCCTTCCACCTCCTGCAAGCGGGCGGAGGACGATTCGATGATGTCGAAAACTTTCTCCCCGAACTTGGCGACCATTTTCTTCGCGTAAACCGGGCCGATGCCTTTGATCAATCCGCTGCCGAGGTATTTCTCGATGCCTTCGAGCGACGTGGGGGCCTGACAACGGATTTCCGCGGCGCGCAATTGCATCCCGTGGTCGCGGTTGCGTTCCCAGCGTCCCTCGGCGGTGATCCATTCACCGGGCGAGACGGCCGCCACGGTCCCGACCACCGCGACGAGATCGCGGCGTCCTTGCACCTTCACCTTGAGCACGGCGAAACCCGTGTCCTCGTTGTGGAAGGTCACGCGCTCGACGAGTCCGGAGAGGCCGTCGGACGGCGGGTGGTGGCGGTCGGCCATGGCGGCATCATGGCACAGGCGGTGCGCCGATGCAGCGGCTTGCTTGCGGACGGCCGCTGGTTCACTATGTTGGTTTGATGTTCAGGCTGACGCGCCAGGAACGGCAACTGGTCGCCTTCATCCTCGCGGCTTTCCTCACCGGGCTTGGGATCAAGCACTGGCGGGAAACGCGGGCGACGGAAGCGGCGGTGGCGGAAACGGCGAAGGCTCCTTGACCCATGCAAAAACCCGCTTTCCACGAGACCCTCGACCAAGTCGTGACGCGCGATCCGCGTTACAGCAAGGAGGCCTACGGCTTCCTGCGCGAGGCGCTCGAATTCACGCAAAAGAAGCGCCGCAAATCGCGCGCCGAATCGACCCACGTCTCAGCCAACGAACTTCTCGAGGGCTTCCGCGAATACTCGCTGCAGCAATTCGGTCCGATGGGCCTGACCGTCCTCGAATACTGGGGGGTGCGCTCGACCGGCGATGTCGGCCGCATGGTTTTCAATCTCATCGAGGCCGGCGTTTTCGGCCGGGCCGACGATGACCGCATTGAGGATTTCGAGAACAGGTTCAGCTTCGAGGAGGCTTTTCTCGCCCCGTTCCGTCCGGTCGAAAAGAAACTATCCCGCCGCGCCCCGCGCGCCCGCAAGGTTGCGCAGGAGGCCAACTGACGCGGCCGGCCGCCGCGCCGACCCGACATGCAGAACTTCCTGCCCCACCCCGACCCGGCCGCCGCCGCGCTGGCCCGCGGACGCACCCTGACCCGCGTCTTGCCGAACGGTTTCACCGTGCTGGCCGAGCCCGACCATTCCGCGCCGGTGGCCAGCGTGCAGGTCTGGGTGCAAAGCGGCAGCATCCATGAAGGATCATGGCTTGGCGCGGGGCTGTCGCATTTGCTCGAGCACATGATTTTCAAGGGCACGGAGAAACGCGGCCCCAACGAAATCGCGCGCGCGGTGCAGGAGGCCGGCGGTTACGTCAATGCCTACACGTCCTTCGACCGCACGGTTTACTGGATCGATGTGCCGGCCGACGGCACGAACACCGCAATCGAGTTGCTCGCCGATGCCACCTTGCATTCGACGCTGCCCGCCGACGAATTCGCCAAGGAACAGGAAGTGATCCGCCGTGAATTCGCCATGGGTTTCGACGATCCGAACCGCATGAGCACGGAGCTGATGCTTTCGACGGCCTTCAGCGCCAGTCCTTACCGTCATCCGATCATCGGTCACCTTGACGTCTTCAACCGCCTGACCCGCGACGACCTCGCGGCGTATTACCGCGCGCGCTACACGCCGGAGAACATGTTTCTCGTCGTCACCGGCGACGTGGATCCCGCGCAGATTTTCGCCGAGGCGGAAGAGCAATTCGGGTCCGCCCCGCGCCAGGCCCAGCCGCCGCTTTTCATCCCGCACGAGCCGCCGCAGCTCGGACGCCGCGAGGCGCACGAGGAATTCGAGACCGAACTGAGCCGCTGTTCGCTCGTCTGGCACATCCCGCCCGTCACCCATCCCGACACCGCGCCGCTTGACGTGCTGGCCACCGTGCTGGGCGGGGGACGCAGCACACCGCTGCACCTCGAACTGCGCGAGAAGCGCAACCTGGTCCACCACATTTCCGCCTATTCCTACATGGCCGGCGAAATGGGACTGTTCGGCATCGATTTCCTGTGCGACCCGGACAAACGCGCCGAGGCGGAGCAGGCCGTTCTGGAGATTGTCGATCGCTATCGCGCCCAAAACGCCACCGACGCGGAAGTAGCCAAAGCGCGCAAAAGCATCCTCGCCGACCAACTCAACAATCTCTCGACCGCGCGCGGCCGCGCCTCCGACATCGGCGGCAGTTGGTTGCTGGCGCGCAACCCGGACCTCGGGTCGGAATACCTCGAGCACATCGGACGCGTCGAAGCCGCCGATCTGCAGCGCGTGGCGCGGCGCTATCTCACGAATTCGAAAGCCACGGTGACCTCACTTAATCCGAAAGGGTCGCTGTCCCGCGCAGCTAAAGAGGCGCCGGTGGCCGGCGCGCGGCACATTGAGAAATTCACCCTGCCCAACGGACTGCGTGTGCTGGTCTGCGCCGACCGCAAATTGCCGCTCGTCGATTTGGTGGCCGTCTTCCGCGGCGGCCTGCTGGCCGAGACCGCGGCGACCAATGGCGTGACCGCCCTCGCCGCGCGCACGCTGATCAAAGGCACGCAACGCCGCAGCGCGGAACAGCTCAACGACGAAATCGAGGCCGTCGGCGGACAAATCCGCGCCGACTCGGGGAACAACAGCTTCAGCGTGTCTGTCGAGGTGATGAAACCCGACTTGCGGCTGGGCATGGATATTTTGTCCGACGTGTTGGCGCATGCCGCGTTTCCCGAGGAAGAAATCGCACGGGAGAAGGAAGACCAGATTGCCTCGATCAAAGCCGAGGACGAGCAGATCACCACGGTCGCGCGGCATGCCATGCGCCGCGCGGTGTTCGGCGACCATCCCTACGGGTTGCGTTCGAGCGGAACGGAGGAATCGGTCGCCGCTTTGACCCGGGAGCAACTGCTGGCCTTCCGCGACGCGTGCGTGACCGCAAGGAACGGAGTGCTCGCCGTGTTCGGCGATGTGTCCGTGGAGGAAGTGCGGTCGATGGTCGCCGAAATGTTCGGCGGACTGCGCGAGGGCGAGTTGCTCATGACCGATCCGCCTGTGGCACCCCCCCTCCGCGCTCCCGTCGAGATAGTGGCCAACGAACCCAAGCAGCAGGCCGTGCTCATGGCCGGGTTCCGCGGCGCGGATGCCCTGAGCCCCGACCGCGTGGCGCTCGAGTTGATCGACACGGCCAGCAGCGACATGGCCTCGCGGTTTTTCCACCGGATTCGCGAAGAACTGGGGCTGGCTTATTTCGTCGGCGCCTCGCAAATGATGGGCTTCGCCCCGGGCATCTTCACTTTCTACCTGGGGACCGATCCGGCCAAGGTCGGTCTGGTGCGCAAAAATTTCGACGAGGAAATTGCCGCGCTCGCGGCCGATGGCTTGACCGAAGCCGAATTGGCACGGGCGAAGAAAAAGCTGATCGGCAGCGAGGCGATCCGGAACCAGTCGCTCGAGGCGTTCGCCCACATCGTGGCGGTGGACGAGCTTTACGGGCTCGGCGCGGAGCACCACGCGCAGCGGGCGGCGGAGATCAATGCGGCAAAGTTGGACCAAGTGCGGGCGGTGGCGCGGAAGTATTTCCACGAACCTTGCCGGGCCACGGTGCTGGTGATGCCGGGGAAATCCGCCGTTTGACAGCTCGTAGCGGCGGTCTATGACCGTCGGACGCTTTTCTTTTTCAGGCACCGGCGCTCATAGACCGCCGCTACATCATCGGGGAAATTGCAATCATCCGCGGGCACGGGTAAAAATTCCCCATGGCCGAAGTGCAAAATTCCCAACAGTCCGGCGAGATGACGCGCCGGTTCATCGAATTCGTTCTCATGCAGGCACAGCAAATCGCGCTGATGCTCGGGCAGATCCCCGGTCCGGACGGAAAACCCATGGAGCCGAATCTTCCGGTCGCGCGCATCTTCATCGACCAATTGGAAATGATCCGGGAGAAGACGCGCGGCAACCTCTCCAAGGAGGAGGAAGACATCCTCACCAAGGTGCTGGCTGATTTGCAGTTGGCTTTCGTTGAGTCGGGAAGCGCAGCCCCGGCGGCCACGGCGCCCGCGGCGGACACTCCGCCGGCGGAGGCGAAAGCCGGAACTCAGGCGGACGAGGACGACAGCAAGAAGAAGTTCACCAAAAGTTACGGTTGAGCGGGGATCCGGTGGCGTTTCCGGCGGCGGATTCTTGATCGCCGCGCAAAAAAAAACCGGCGGCCTCTTGCGAAGCCGCCGGCGGTGAGGATAACCGGGAGGTTACGCTTTGAGATGCTTCGAGACGTGCTTGGTCATCTCGAACATGCTGACCGACTTCTTGCCGCCGAAGATGACCTTCAGCTTGTCGTCGGCGTGGATCATCGTCTTTTTGACTTTGTCCTGCAGCTTGTTCTTCTTGATG
>Ga0172372_10012015_pt1 | contig 10926 bp, 11 predicted proteins | sample LakKiv5m_2_FD_114544 | JGI IMG/M metagenome (GOLD analysis project Ga0172372, IMG submission 114544) | Freshwater microbial communities from Kabuno Bay, South-Kivu, Congo - kab_092012_9.5m | ecosystem: Environmental > Aquatic > Freshwater > Lake | place: Democratic Republic of the Congo... | reverse complement strand
ATTTTCATCAATTGGAAAAGCATGCGCTTCTGGCGGACCTGGTGTAATTTGGTTATTTGTAATAAGCGCAATTGCATGTGGTTTTGCGGCCCTAAGTTACGCGGAATTTGCCGGAAGAATTCCTGTTTCAGGTAGTGCTTACACATACGCATATGCTTCATTTGGTGAATTATTCGCTTGGATTATAGGATGGGCATTATTGATGGAATATGCCATAGGAAATATATACATTGCATATTCATGGTCTGGTTATTTTACTCATCTCTTAGATGCAATTGGACTTGAATTGCCCAGATGGCTTATCACAGATTATTCATCGGTAAAATCCTTTATCTTAAATAAAAATGCAGAACTTAATATTGCTATTGATAATGTATATTTCGGCCAATTATGGAATTTGTCAAATTTGAAAGGAGAGGAGTTGGATTTTTACAAAGCATGGATATCAGCACCAGTGTTGATGGGACAAAAAATCATCTTTGATTTACCCGCAGTATTGATCAATATTTTGATAACTATACTTGTATATCGTGGAATTAGCGAAAGCAGAAAAGCGAGTAATGCAATGGTTATTCTTAAGGTAGTCATCATTTTATTGGTAATTGGCGTTGGAGCCTTTTATGTTGATTTTCAGAACTTCACCCCCTTCAATCCTAATGGGATGTCAGGAATTATGACAGGTGTATCTGCCGTGTTTTTTACGTATATCGGATTCGATGCTGTAAGCACTCTTGCTGAGGAAAGTAAAAATCCTAAAAGAGATCTTCCAAGGGGAATGTTTTACTCACTTTTAATTTGCACAATATTGTATATACTCATATCATTGGTTCTCACGGGAATGGTTCCATTCCAATTGCTAGGAGTTGATGATCCATTGGCATTTGCTCTAAATTACAAAGGAGTGCATTGGCTTGAATATATTGTTTCTATTTCAGCAATTGTTGCTATGACCTCTGTATTATTGGTTTTTCAAATGGGGCAACCCCGAATTTGGATGTCAATGAGCAGAGATGGATTGTTACCTGAAAAATTTTCAAGTATCCACCCCAAGTTCAAAACACCCGGATTTGCAACCATAGTTACTGGGTTGGTTGTAGGGGTCCCAATCTTTTTTACCAATGAAACCTTTGTTTTAGACTTTACTTCCATTGGAACCATTTTTGCCTTTGTATTGGTTTGCGGGGGAGTTTTACTGCTTCCACCAAGAACTGCTGATCAAGAAACTGGATTTAAATTAATGTTTATCAATGCAAAATTCGTATTTCCGGCTTTGTTATTGACTACAGCGTTACTGACAGAAATTTATTTACCCGAATATTTTAGTGGCTTGATGAAATTTGACTTTTTTGGGATAAGTCATCTAATTATGTGGGTTTTGTTGATCGTGTTGTCCATTTTTGCATTTATGAAGCGTTGGAATTTAATCCCTCTGCTTGGAGTTGCTACCTGTATGTTCTTATTGACAGGCATGACTTTAGAAAATTGGAAATGGTTTGGGATATGGTTTCTATTCGGTATCGTTCTTTATTTCAGTTACGGATTTAAATACAGTAAACTTAAAAACGTCCCAAGAAATTAATGAAAAAAGAAAAAAAAGACAATCACATTTCTGCGGTGATTCAAGCCATGTATAAGCGCTATCATCTCGATTCCAAATTGGATGAAATGAGCATTGAAAAGGACTGGGAACAGATAGTAGGGAAGTTGATTGCAAAGTATACCACTGAAATCTCTTTGAAATCCAAAACTCTCTACATCAAAGTAGATAACCCTGTTCTCAAGAATGAGGTTTTCTTGCAAAGAAATGAGCTTCTTGGCAAGGTCAACGAATTTTATCAGAAGGTGGTGGCTGAGAAGATATTTGTTTCTTCTTAATTCGAACCCTTGCAATTTCAGCTTTATCTATACTTGTATTCAGTTCAAATCCAATAATCATCGAAAAAGTATTGATGTAGATCAATACCATCAATGCAATTATGGCTCCAATTGATCCATAAACTTTATTATAACTATCAAAGTTATTTACATAAAGGGTAAAACCAAAAGTAGCAATAATGGCTAATGCGCCTGCTAACATTGCGCCAATAGAGAAAAAACGCCATCTCTCAGTTTTGGAAGGGGCAAAATAGTATATAGATGAAATTGTAAAGACAAAGACTGCTCCAATTAATAGATACTCTATCAACAAAATCAGAAAACTATAAACGCTTACTAATGGCCAGTCATGATCAATCATAAATGTTTCTATTTGAACCGAAGCCGTTACAATTGCCAAAAAAACAATGATCAGTACGGTAAGTAAGAAAGTTAAAAAAATTGCACGTCCCCTAATAATAAACCAATTCTGTTTTGCTCTCATTTCTGTTCCAGCTAAACGCCTGTTGAATGTATTAATCAGAATGTGAAAAGCATTCGATGCGAAATAAATAGTCAATAAGAATCCGAAAGACAATAAACTTGAGTTTTGCTTTCTTAAAATTTCTAGAATAGTTTGACTGATTTCTTTGTAAGTGCTGTCTGGCAAAATCAGAGATAATTGCTCTATCAATTGGGTTTTCATTCCATCGAAAGGCAAATAAGCTATTAATGTTAGTAAGAACAGCAATGCTGGAAATAAGGCTAGGAAGAAATTAAAGCTTAACGATGAAGCACTTAAGCTGATATTCTCCATAAATAATGACCTTAAAAAATAACGACCAACCTCATAGAAAGAAAGTCCTTTGAAACCTCTTATTGTTTTATTTTGAAGATATTCCCTAAGTTTACGAGCAATATAATGTTCTTGATCTGTAGAGATTTCATCAATTAACTCCTTATTTGTTGGGTTCTCTGATTTCATCTTATTTGCAATCAATACATTTTGCTTAAAAACTTATCTGGTAACGCCATTGGTCTCATGTTTGATTTATTTACAAAGAATAATTCCGTTTCGGCTTCTGACAGAAACTCCTCATTATCATTGTAAATCTCATATTTAAAAACCATTCGTACTTTGGGTTCACCCAAAACTGAAACCCTTACAGTCAGTAAATCATCATAAATGGCCGCTTTTTTAAAAAGAAACTTCATGGATCTTACAGGCATGATAATGCCTTCATCTTCCATTTCCTTATAAGTAATTCCCCTATCTCTCAGAATTTCGGTTCGAGCTTCCTCAAAATATACCGCATAAACACTGTGATGCAGAAACCCCATTCTATCACATTCGTGATACCTAACTCTAATTTTATGTTCGTAAAAGGGCATTTCTGACATAATTCAAAAGTAAGATTTCTTTTAGTATCTAAGTTGAAAATGTTCTTTAACTTGTTGTGTACGTTTTAGCGCTATTCCCAAATGAAAGCAGTCAATGGTTACATGAAAGTCAGTATCATTTATAATTCTTTGCCAATTCAACTTAGAATTCTCATTGTCATATAACTGACTAAATACAAAGAAGTCATGATCTGAAGAATTTTCTTTTACTTGATCTAGTTGTTCCCAGAAGCTCGATTCCATATCCAATCTGTGGAACAAAAACAATGATTTATCCGAAAAATCTGTTTGGCTAAATTCAACATCATCTTCATCCATAGTTAGATTGAATGCTTTGTTGAATTCATCCTGACTTCTTTTAAATAAGGAAGAATACGGCTCAACAGAATTTCTGTAAAACAATGACAAATCGGGCACTAAACCTGAAATCTTCATATATCTCAAGTAATTGAATTCTATTCCAGTAGAGGGGCCTATATCATGTATTTGTTTAATCCCATAATGCAGCACCATTCTTTGCATCAACTCGCAGTATTTAGAAGGAAGTGTATTCTTAAAAACATATTCAGACAGTGACAGATTATCAAATCCAGACTTACGACTTTGAATCATTTGGGTTCTCTGATGTTCTAAATACTCAACCTTTTCAGAAGAAATATTGTATAAAACCCTGTCAACAAATTCGTAAACAAAAGGAGAGTGAACCCCATGTCTATTATTGGCATTCAGTAAGTAATAAAGGTAATCGAACCATTTTCCGATTCGGTTTATCATAGTTAAAGAGCTTTCTCTACTATTGACAATTCAGATTTAAGTCTTTCTTTTTGTTGATTCAATTTTTGAATTTTATCATCAAATTGCTTTAATATAGCATCGGCATTTTTCGATAAAGCAAAGAAGGATTTGTTATTGTCTATGGTTGAAATTTCTTCTTCTAACTTTTTGATTGATTCTTTCAATCGTCTTTGTTCAGATTTTAGTTTAGATTTTCCATCTGAGGACTGATTAAGGTTATCAACATATTCCGTTACGGTCTTTTTCCTATCCTCATTACTTTGATCTCGCAAAGACTGGAATAAAGGGTCAATTAAATTCTGGAACTTAGTATTTAATGAATGGAATTTCTTTCCGGAAACAAATCCACTATTATTCCATTCAGCTTGAAATTGTTTTAAATCTGCGAAAGTGAAATTCTTTTCAGATTTTGCAATCACTTCTTCAAGTTTCTTTATTACATTTTCTCTTGATTGCACAGCTCCAGACTCTTGAGATTTTCTTTCTTCAAACCATTGATTTCTACGATTATAAAAATGATCAAAAGCTGCCCTAAATCTTTTCCAAATTATTTCATTTTGCTCTTCAGGAACTGGACCAATTTTTTTCCATTCTTCTTGAAGACTTTGGAACTTTTCGCCTGTTTTATTGAACTCAGAAGCGTCTTTTAGATTTTCAGCTTTTTCACAAAGTTCAATTTTCAGTTTTAGATTATCTTTTTTATTCGATTGAAGCTCTTTGAAAAACGTTTTTCTTTCTGAATAATATGAATTTCTAGCCGTTTGAAATCGGTTCCAAGTCTCTTCATTCAATGCAGCAGGAACAGGTCCAATTTTCTTCCATTCTTCGAAAAGTTGATCCAATTCTGTTCCTAATTTTTGCCAATCTTTATTATTTACAGGCCATACAGATACTGAAGCTTCTGCTTTCTCTATAAGTACAATCTTTTTCTCTAAATTAGATTTGCGTTTCTCGTCAAGTTCATTTTGCACTGCTTTTATAGAGTTTAGAATCTCATCACTAGCACCTTTGAATCTTGACCAAATCTCTTCTGAAATGTCTTTTCTCACAGGACCAGCATTTTTCCAATCCTCATGATATTTATGAAGTGCTATGTAAGCTTTTCTAATATTTTGTTCATTTTTGAGAGCTTCAACCTTTTTGATCAATTCAATTTTTATCTCAAGATTTTTTTCCCGGTCTAAATCTTTCAATTCATTGTAAATGGAAAGATTGTCATAAAATTTATCAATTAAAGCTTTGTACTGAGAAGAAACTTCATCTTGAAATTCTTTTGGTATGTTTCTTATTTCACGCCACTCACGCATACAATCTCTAATTTGCACAAGACTAGACTCAGTTTCTTCACTTTCAACCAGAAGTCTAATCTTATCTAAGATTGCTTTTTTCTTTACTAAGTTTGCTAATTTCTCTTCTTCCGCACGTTTCTTTTCTGCTTCCCTCAATTTCTGAAATTGATTAAAGATATCTAAAAGCTTAGACTTTAGCTCATCTTGGGGAGGAACAAAATCACGAGCATCGTTTCCAGCGTCAATCCATGCTTTTATTTGAGCAGGTTTTTCAGCAGAAACAATGGCTTCAAATTGGGATTTTAATTCGAGTAATTTCTGGTACGATGTTTTCACATCTGCAGTTTGAATCAATGACTCAGCCTCCAAAATGATTTCTTCTTTGCTAAGTTTACTGTATTGGTCTCGAAAAGTGTTCGACTCTTCTTGACTGTGAATCAGTTTCTCAGCCTCGCTCAATTGATCATGATAATTTTCAGTAAACATATTCAATAAGAATGAATTTTTATAAGGAATAGAATTCGGTTAATAAGTGTAGCGCCGTTTGGGCAGCTTCTTTACCTTTATGTCCATATGCGCCACCAATTCGCTCTCTGGCTTGACCTTCATTAAGGGTGGTTAATAAGCCGTAAATACAAGGTTTACTAAATTTTAATCCCACGTCCATTATTCCACGGGTAGCACCTTGGCACACAAAATCGAAGTGGGGAGTATCACCTTTAATTACTGCACCCAAACAAATCACAGCATCAACACTCGATACTTCAAATAACTTTTGGGCTCCCAATGGCAATTCAAACGCGCCTGGAACATCCAGCTGTATTATTTGGTCAATATTTAATCCTTGTTCTGTTAATTCTACAATACAGCCGTGTTTCAATGCATGAGTAATAGGTTCATTCCACAAGGATGTAACAACCCCAATTTTCAGGTTATTTAAAAATTCAACTAATGGGGTAGGTGAAGAGAAAGGAAATCCGGCGTTAGACACAAAACTGTTTTTATGGATTGTATTCGCCTAATTTGGCTTTCATTTTACCGATGTATTTTTCAATATCGGTACCTTCAGAGGAAGTAGAATATTTCTGCGCTATTTCTTGATAACAGTTCAATGCACTTTTAAAGTCTTCAGACATTTCATAATGAATTCCAGCCTTTTTAAGATACATTGCGGCAAAGTCGTTTTCATCAATTCTTGCAGCTTGTTCATACAAATTGGCTGCTTCTTTTGTGTCACCCAACTCAGCTTTACAAACAGCTTTCATTGCAATGATAGATGCACTTAAAATTTTATCGTTTGCTTTGGTTTTACCGATATACTCTAATGCTTCTTCATACTTTTTCTCTTTCATTAAAGCTATAGATGCACACAAAGCCGCCTCTCTTCCTTTTACTGTGGATCCGAATTCATCAGCAATTCTGGTAGCAGACCAAATATTTCTTTTTGCATCACCTTTTAAAACAATTGAGGTTGAGTCGGATTTAAAATAATAATACATAGAAGCAAATTTCTCAGCTGCTTTCGTCTCTTGAGATGGTTTATAACTCAATGTGTAGAATAAAATACCTCCAACAACTGCAACGATGGATAAACCAACAATGTTGTAATTTCTTTTGTTGTTGGCGTATTTCTCAGAAAAATCAGCCTTAAATGCGTTAAAAGAATGTCTAATGTCCATAATAAGGGGGCGAATATACTATAATTGATTTAAGTTTGGACAATTAGTCCATGATGTAAGGATAATCATTTTCTACATAAACATCAGAAAACAATTCTGATGCATCTGGATATGGAGAGGCTTCTGCGAATTCAACACTTTCTTGAACTATTTTGATGATTTCTTCTTCCATGACGTCCAATTCTGCTTCTGTTGCAAACTTTTTCTTTAGAATAGTTGCTTTGGTTGTTTCAATTGGATCTTTCTCTTTATAATCTGCAAGTTCTTCTTTGGTTCTATATGTAGCTGGATCGCTCATTGAATGGCCTCTGTATCTGTAGGTTTTAATTTCCAAAAATGTAGGTCCATCACCACGACGTGCTCTTTCAGCAGCTTCAGCAATAGCTTCATGAACTGTTTCACACTTCATTCCATCCACTTGAAAACTAGGCATATCATAGGCCAATCCAATTTTATAGATGTCTAACATATTAGTGGTTCTAGCTACGCTAGTTCCCATGGCATATTCATTATTTTCACAAATAAATATTGCAGGCAGCTTCCAAAGCATGGCCATATTAAAAGCCTCGTGAAGTGCACCTTGTCTTACAGCACCGTCACCAAAAAATGTTAAACTAATGTTTTTCGTGCCTTGGTACTGTTCAGCCAATGCTAAACCAGCGCCCATTGGAATTTGTGCACCAACAATTCCATGTCCCCCAAAAAAGTTATGCTCTTTAGAAAACATGTGCATACTACCGCCTTTTCCTCCTGAACAACCTGTAGCTTTACCATAAAGTTCGGCCATGACTGCGTTTGCAGATATACCCATTGCTAGTGCATGTCCATGGTCTCGGTAAGCTGTTATAACTTTATCGTCTTTTGTGATTGCCGACATCATACCCGCAACCAAAGCTTCTTGTCCGATGTATAAGTGACAAAATCCTTTGATTTTTTGTTGCCCATATAACTGCGCAGATTTTTCTTCAAATCGACGGATCAACAACATGGATCTGTACCACTCTAAGTATGTTTCTTTGTTGAATTTCATAAAAAATGATTTCTTCGGCTGCGAAGATAATAAGTACTAGTCGAAATGTTCAAGCGAGTTTGTCAAATTTTATCTTCAATATTCTTCACTTTATCTTTAATGAAGCCAATTTCACGTTGTATCATACGTAAAGTAGGACCCACATTTTCATTGTCGCTTTGTTGGGGTTCTTCGAATTTTGGATTTATGTAATTGACGAATTTCCAAATTTCTAGAATTTCTTGAACCTTAAGAGGATAGGGCTGATACAATGAATTGGTGCTACAAAGCAAAAAAGTACCATCTTCTTCGATTCTATTGTAAAGAATCTTAAAAACAATGCCTTCATCTTTTGAAATCACGATGTATGGATGTCCATTTCTCACCAAATTCCAATCTTGCAAATACTCACCAGTCACATATGCTCCATCTACTACTGGAGGCATACTATCACCTGAAATAGGGAAAGTTCTGTATTTTTTATTTGGAGATAGAAATGGCAAATTGAATGCGGGCAATACTTTTATGTAATTTGGATCAGCATAACCTGAAGTATATCCTGCCTTGGCTTTTAACGGCACTAATTCAATGTTTTCTTCATTTTCAGGACTTACAGATGTAGCTAAAACCCTCAATCTCGTACCAGATATATCCAAATCAAATCCTTTTTCAAGTTGATTTAATTGATTCTCAGGAATTGAATTAAGATCTACCCTGATTAGCTTATCGATATTTATTTGGAAAAAATCAGAAAGTTTAATTAAAATGTTAATGCCAGGTTCAGCCACACCATTCTCATAGCTATTGTATGCTGAACGAGTAATACCCAGACTAGCAGAGACTTCCTCTTGGCTGCGTTTTTTTCTTTTTCTCAACAACTTTATATTTTCCTTCAAGTACATCATGCGGTAAAATTAATACATTTAAACAAAATGTCAAAATAATTATCAATCAAATGACACATTAATTGTCAATTCTATCAATCATTAATAGTATTTATTGAAGTAAACTGAATTTGATTAAATTTGCATTAATGAACTATTGGTTGATCAAATCAGAACCCTTTAAATATAGTTGGGAACAGTTTGAAAAAGATCAGCAAACTTTTTGGGATGGAGTTAGAAATTATCAAGCCCGAAACAATTTAAGAGAGATGCAATTCGGTGATCTTTGTTTATTCTATCACTCTAATGAAGGCAAAGAAGTAGTTGGTATTGCTGAAGTTATTAAAGAAGCTTATCAAGATCCGACAACCAATGACCAGCAATGGGTAGTAGTAGACGTTAAACCCCATATTAAACTTACAAATCCAGTATCCTTGAGCAGAATGAAATCTGATGAACGATTATCAACTTTAGGACTGTTAAAACAACCTAGATTATCAGTTATTAAATTAACCGCTCAAGAATTCGAAACCATAATACAAATGTCAAACAATGCCGAATAAAGGTAAAATATTACTCAGTTCAGATCATACCAAATTGATTCTGAAAAGGTTTGCATTAGAACTAATTGAAAAACACCAATCATTTCAAGATACAGCTATTGTTGGTCTTCAACCCAGAGGTATTGAATTGGCGCATGCTCTTAAATTGGAAATTGAAAAACTTATTGGGCAACAAATTAAATTCGGAGAAGTTGATCATACTTTTTTCAGAGATGATATTGGCAGAGGTGAGATACACATCCCAAAACCGTCTAAAATTAATTTTTCTACCGAAAATTTAAACATCATCATTGTAGATGATGTTCTTTTCACGGGCAGAAGCGTTCGATCTGCAATGGATGCGGTAATGAGCTTTGGAAGGCCCAAAAGAATTGAACTTTTGGTATTAGTAGAACGACTTTTTGAACGCGAATTACCAATAAAGCCAGATTATTATGGCGTCTTGGTTGATAGTAGAAATACCAATAACTACGTTAGAGTAGAATGGCAAGCTTCGAATGAAGTGCAAGTTTGGCTTTTAGAAAATAAAGAAAATGAGTAGAATGCATCATTTATTGGGAATCAAAGGTTTGGATAGAAATCAAATCGATACAATTCTAGATACAGCAAAGAATTTTTCTGAATTATTGCAAGCTCCAGTAAAGAAAACACCTGCATTAAGAGATGTAACTATTGCTAATTTATTTTTTGAAAATTCAACTAGAACAAGAGTTTCTTTTGAGTTGGCTGAAAAAAGATTAGGTGCTGATATTATCAACTTTTCATCTTCTTCATCAAGTGTGAAAAAAGGGGAGACGCTTATTGACACTGTAAATAATATCTTATCGATGAAGGTGGATATGGTGGTCATGAGACATCCAGCTCCAGGTGCTTGCTTGTTTTTATCTAAGCACATTGATGCGCAAATTGTAAATGCTGGTGATGGAACTCATGAACATCCAACACAAGCCTTGCTTGATGCATTTTCAATAAAGCAAAAATTAGGTGATCTTTCTGGCAAGAAAGTTGTAATTGTTGGGGATATCAAGCACTCACGGGTAGCATTAAGTAACATTTATTGCTTGCAACTATTAGGGGCCGAAGTAATGGTTTGTGGACCAGCGACCTTAATCCCAAAACACATCGAAAAACTGGGTGTTAAAATATCTCACAATCTCGATGAAGCCTTGAATTGGTGTGATGTTGCAAACATGCTGCGCATCCAACTTGAACGACAAGATCAACGTTTTTTCCCATCATTGAGAGAATATTCATCGCTGTATGGATTGGATTTAAATCGTTTGAACCGGTTGAATAAAGAAATAGTCATTATGCATCCTGGCCCAATCAATAGAGGTGTTGAGATTAGCAGTGATGTTGCTGATAGTCAACACAGCATCATTCTTCAACAAGTGGAAAATGGTGTGGCCGTGAGAATGTCGGTGGTGTTTTTATTGGCTCAAAACAAATTAT
>Ga0172372_10012012_pt1 | contig 10927 bp, 10 predicted proteins | sample LakKiv5m_2_FD_114544 | JGI IMG/M metagenome (GOLD analysis project Ga0172372, IMG submission 114544) | Freshwater microbial communities from Kabuno Bay, South-Kivu, Congo - kab_092012_9.5m | ecosystem: Environmental > Aquatic > Freshwater > Lake | place: Democratic Republic of the Congo... | reverse complement strand
TGCCGCCCGAAATGCCGCCGTCGTCATACTGATCGCGGACCAGCACCCAGCCCTCGGAGCGCTGGCTCGCGATGAATGCCTCGCAGGCCTCGCGCTGGGCGTGCAGGCTGTTGAACTCCTGCTCGAGCCCCTCCTCCGAGGATTTGCGGGTGTAGACCGCGCAGCGGCGCTTGAGTTTCAGATCGGCCATCATCGACCACCCTGTCGCTTGAGCCCGAAGAAGGCCCATCCGTTCCACCGCGTGCCTGCCTGCATGCAACGCCTGTTGATGGCGGTTGGCACTGTGCCCGCCACGACCGGATGCTGGCAACCCAACGGCCTCTGCGAGGTCCTGAATCGTGCTGGACTCACCGGCGTCCATACGCCGCCGCCAGCCCCACGCCCGCCAGATGGCCCTCAGGATGTGCGGATCTTGGGTCTGATCCTCGCTGGGACGATAGTCGGCGGGCGACACGATCTTCGGCCGCCCGTTCTTCTTGCGCACCTTCAGAGGGATCAGCACGCGGATGGTGTCTTTGGCCATTGTCATTACGCCGCCTACATCCTGCGTGGCGTCAGCATTTCAGGGGCAATTCGATTTTTTACCTTCAGGCAACTGCTTCCAGCCCAAGGCTCTTCGTCTTTTGTTGTGCAGCCATGGCGAAGTCCTGCAGAAACCTCTGGGCCACTGGGCTGGGAACGCGTCCAGATCGCCAGTACAAACTCACGGTCCGCAAACACGCAGGATCGCGCAGGGAGCGGGCGGTAAGGGCTGCTGGCAGATTTACCGTGGCAAGAGCCGGCAGCAGGGTTACCCCCATGCCAGATTGGACCATGGCGATCAGTGACGCGACGTTGCGCACCGAAAAGCGCGCGTCGCGGATAAGCCGCTGAAAACCTTCGGATTGAAGGCCACGGGCGGCTTCGTTCACGATCAACGCTTCGTTTTCAAGATCGTCCCAGTCCAGCACCTTGCCGCTTGCAGCTAGTGGGCTGTCGGTGCGACAAACCAGCATGAACGGGTCTCGGAAGATAGGTTTGGTCGCGATGCCCGGCTGGTCGCCCGCCAATCCCGCGATGCCAAGGTCGACCTGTCCCGTTTCGACAAGAAACCGCACGTCGGTACTGTCGGTATCGACAAGTTCGATATCTAGGTCGGGGCGGGTAGAAATGAAGTCTTGCAGGAAAGCCGGCAAAAGCATGGTTGCCACGGATGGAACCGAAGCAATCCGAAGTCGACCGCTGCGCGCCTTGGATTGCGCTTCAATCCGTTCCATCGCGCGGTCGTAGTCCCGAAGCAACACAACCGATTGATCGTAGAGGAACCGGCCCATATCAGTCAGGCTGGACTTTCGATCGGTTTCGAACAGCGGGCAGCCGAGGCGGTCTTCGATCTGCTTGAGCGTCATCGAAAGCGCGGATGGGGTCCTGTAAAGCCGTTCGGAAGCATCCTTGATGTTGCCGTGATCGGCCACTTCCACAAAGGCGCGCAGGGCTTCGAGACGCAGCATGTTCAATCCTGTTGAAATTCAGGGAAGAAGTACTGCGTTGAACTGAAGCAAGCAATCGCGAAGCTGCGATGGCAGGTGCAAGGGAGGCAGGGATGACCGTCAGAATGACGCTGGACGAGGTAGAGGCATTGGCCCTGCACAGGCTGATGGCGGCGGGCGCGGTTGCGGCGCAGGCTGGCCCTGTCGCCCGGTCCATCCGGCTGGCCGAACGCGATGGTGTCAGGTCGCATGGCTTGATGTACTTGCCCGTCTATGTGGAGCACCTGTCCTGTGGCAAGGTGATAGGCACGGCCGAGCCGCAGGTGACCCATCTGCGGGCGGGCGCGGTGGCCGTGGATGCGGCGCATGGATTTGCCCATCCGGCGATTGACCTTGGCTTTCCGGTTCTGATCGATGCGGCGCGCAGCTGCGGGATCGCGGCGATGACCCTGCGGCGGTCCTATAATTGCGGCATCCTTGGCCATCATGCCGAGCGTATCGCCAAGGCGGGGCTGATTGGGCTATGCTTTACCCATGCGCCCGCATCCATTGCGCCCGTGGGCGGCAAGGTCGCAGTTATCGGGACGAATCCCTTTGCGCTAGGAGTTCCGGACGGATCGGGGGGTGTCCCCTTCGTACTGGACCAATCGGCGAGCGTTGTGGCGAAATCCGAAGTCATTCTTCGGTCGCGGCGTGGGCAGCCGATCCCGGAGGGTTGGGCGCTGGATGCGGACGGGCACCCGACGACTGATCCCGCTGCGGCGCTGAAAGGGTCGATGCTGCCTGCCGGTGGCACCAAGGGCTTTGGCGCGGGTCTGCTGGTCGAGGTATTGGCTTCCGTCCTGTCCGGTGCCGTGGCCAGCCGTGCGGCCAGCCCCTTTTCAGGTCCGGCAGGAGGGCCGCCCGCGACGGGGCAGTGTTTCATCGCGATTGCGCCGGATGCCTTTGCGCCGGGGTTTGGCGACCGCATCGTGGAATTGGCCGAAGCTATTGACGGGCAGGATGGCGCGCGCTTGCCGGGGACGCGGCGTCTGGCCGCACGGTTGCGAACAGAAGCCGACGGAGTCGCGGTGGATGCGGATCTGGCATCACGACTGGGACTTCAATGAAACTGAAGTTTGTCTAATTCATTATCGATTGATTGAAGCCTGAATGGGGCTGACACTGGGGCGAGAACGGGACGGCATGAATCCGTCCCGCCCACAGGAGAGGTTTGCAATGAGACAGAAGATAAGGCTAACGGCGCTTGCGGCGCTTGCGATTGTCGGAATGGCGCAGGCCCAGCCTGCGGCAGCACAGGACTGCGGCACGGCAGGCACCGTCACGGTTGCCGAAATGACATGGCTGTCGGCGGCAACGCTTGCCCATGTCGCGCAGAAGATCATGGCCGACGGCTATGGCTGCGACGCGCAGCTTGTCCCCGGTGACACCGTGCCGACGGCGACATCGATGCTCACGAAGTCCGCGCCGATGGTGGCGCCAGAGCTCTGGATTTCCACGGCCCAGTCGATCTGGGACCAGATGCAGGAAAAGGGCAACGTCTACAAGGCCGGCGATATCTTCGCATCGGGCGGTGAAGAAGGCTGGTGGATCCCGTCCTATGTCGCCGAGCAGCACCCCGAGATCAAGACCATCGAGGATCTGAAAGCCAATTGGCAGATTTTCGCGGATGCCGAGAATCCTGATAAGGGGCGGCTTTACGGATGCCCTCCCGGCTGGGGCTGCGAAATCATCTCGAACAACCTGTTCAAGGCCCTTGGTCTTGGCGAAACATTCGAGATGTTCCCCACCGGTTCCGGCGAGGCGCTCAAGGCCACGATTGCCCGTCAGGTGACGGGTCAGCAGCCCTTTGTCGGCTATTACTGGGGTCCGACCGACGTGATCGGCAAGTACAACCTTGTCCGTCTAGGCATGCCGGAATTTGACGCCGAAGCCTTCAAATGCCTGACGGATACCAATTGTGCGGATCCCAGGGTTACCGGTTGGGCCGTGGGCGAGGTTGCGGTCGCCGTCGTCTCCGATCTGAAGGATCAGGCACCGGATGTCGCCGAGTTCCTGTCGAAGATGCAGGTTCCGAACGCCGAGATCAGCACCGTGCTGGCCTGGGGCGACGACAATTCCGCCACGCCGGAAGAGGTCGCGGACCATTTCCTGAAGAACTACGAGGCGATCTGGACCCAGTGGGTGCCGGAAGACGTGGCCGCCAAGGTCAAGGCTGCGCTCTGATCGCGAAGTGTCTGGGCCGTCGGCGGATGATTTCGCCGACGGCTTGCTTCATCAAGGACATTACTGATGACTTCTGGCTTTCCCGAGGTCTGGGATACACGCGCATTCGGGCGTGCCCTCGACACTGCCTTCAATGGGATCGTTGCCACCTGGGGCGAGCCGCTGGAGCAGATCTTTCTTCCGCTTCTGCGGGCTATCAACGGATTGGAAAAGTTGCTGCAACTGTCGCCCTGGTGGGCCGTTGTCACGGCATTCTGCATCGTGACATGGGCTGCGGCGCGGCAATGGCGGCCCGTCGCAATGGTGGCAGCGATGCTGGTGGCGCTGGGGCTTCTTGGCGTCTGGGACGCAGCGATGGCGTCGGTTGCGCTGATGCTGGTTGCGACGTTGCTGTCGGTCATGCTGGGCATTCCGCTGGGCATATTGATGTCGCGGTCAGACAGGATGCGCAGCGGGATGCTGCCGATCCTCGACATCATGCAGACCATGCCGATCTTCGTTTATCTGATCCCTTTCGTGATGCTGTTCGGGCCCGGCAAGATACCCGCCCTGCTGGCGACGATCGTCTTTGCAATCCCGCCCGTCATACGCCTGACCGACCTTGGCATTCGGCAGGTCGACCCGGAGGTGGTCGAAGCCTCGCGCGCGTTTGGTGCCTCGCGCCACCAGCAGCTTTGGACCGTGCAGGTACCGCTTGCGATGCCCACGATCATGGCAGGGATCAACCAGACCACGATGATGGCCCTGTCCATGGTGGTGATCGCGTCGATGATCGGGGCCGGCGGGTTGGGCTATCAGGTGTTGCAGGGCATTCAGCGGCTTGAGGTGAGCCGTGGCCTGATTGCGGGACTTGGGATCGTGTTGCTTGCCATTATCTTTGATCGCATCGCGCAAAGTTACGGCCGCCGCGTGCAGGCCAACCTGCATCGGGAGAGTGAGTGATGGGACCGGTCAAGATACGGGTCGAGAATGTATCAAAGGTGTTTGGCCGCGATCCTGCTGGTGCGCTGGCCAAGGTCCGCGCCGGTGCGGACAAGACGCGCCTGAAGGAAGAGATGGACCACGTCCTTGCGCTTCATGACATCACGCTTGATGTCCGGACGGGGGAAACCTTTGTCATCATGGGGCTTTCGGGATCGGGCAAAAGCACCTTGATCCGGCATTTCAACCGCCTGATCGAACCCACGAGCGGCCGCATCCTGATTGATGGCGAAGATATCCTGACCTATGACGCAGCACGATTGCAGGCTTTTCGGCGGCGCAAGGTGGCGATGGTGTTCCAGCGCTTTGCCCTGCTTCCGCACCGCACCGTGATGCAGAACGTGGCCTATGGCTTGACGCTTGACGGCGTGGACAGGGCCGAAGTGCTGCGCCGTGCGGGCGAACAGATCGCGCTGGTCGGGCTTTCGGGGTTCGAGAACAGCTATCCCGCCCAATTGTCCGGCGGCATGCAGCAGCGCGTGGGACTGGCGCGGGCACTTGCGACCGATGCCGAGATCCTTTTGATGGACGAGGCGTTTTCCGCGCTTGATCCGCTGATCCGGCATGACATGCAGATGCAGTTGAAGGAATTGCAGGCGCGGCTGGGAAAGACCATCGTTTTCATCACACATGATCTGGACGAGGCGCTCTTGCTGGGCGACCATATCGCCATACTGAAGGACGGCATGCTGCGGCAGGTGGGGACAGGCGCGGAAATCCTAGCCAGTCCCGCAGATGACTATGTGGCGCGGTTCGTCCGTGACGTGAACAGGGGGCGCATTCTGTTTTGTGGGGCATTTGCCGATGCAGGATTGCTTCCGGCGGCAGAAGCGCCGGTGATCGCGGCCGAAGCGACGCTTGAGGCGGCCTTTGCTGTCTTTGCGAGTGGGGCGCAGATGGTGGCGGTCAGAAATGGTGACGGGCGCATCACGGGGGCACTCACGGCGCAGCGTGTGATGGAGGCCCTGGCGCGGGCATGAGGAAGATGGAATTGGAAACGCGGAACTACATCGCGGGTGAATGGTGCGAAGGCGAAGGGACCGTTGCAGACATCAACCCTTCGGATTTGACGGATGTGATCGGTCATTTCGCGCAGGGTTCGGCCGCCGATCTGGACCGGGCCGTTGTCGCGGCACGTGACGCGCAACCGAAATGGTGGGCTGCGGGCATCCAGCGGCGGCATGATGCCCTGATGCAGATCGGGACCGAATTGATGGCGCGGTCGGCCGAAATCGGTGCGCTTCTGTCGCGCGAGGAGGGCAAGCCGCTGGTCGAAGGCAAGGGCGAAGTCTATCGCGCGGGACAGTTTTTCACATGGTTCGCCGCCGAGTCGCTGCGCTGTCAGGGTGATCAGGCCGAAAGCGTCCGCCCGGGAGTCGAGGTCGAGGTGCGGCGCGAACCGGTCGGCGTCGTGGCCATCGTGACGCCCTGGAATTTCCCCGTGGCGACACCTTCATGGAAGATCGCGCCCGCGCTGGCCTACGGGAACGCTGTCGTGTGGAAGCCCGCGAACCTGACGCCCGCTGCAGCCGTTGCTTTGGCGCAGGTAATCGCGGGTGCCGGATTGCCGGCGGGCACGTTCAACATGGTCATGGGTGCGGGGCGCGATGTGGGCGACCGTCTTGTCGGTCACAGGGATGTGGCGGCGGTCAGCTTTACCGGATCGGTCGATGTGGGCCAGGGCATCGCGGCACGGGTTCTGGCCAATCGCGCCAAGTTGCAGATGGAAATGGGGTCAAAGAACCCCATGCTGATCATGGACGATTGCGACATGGAGCTTGCCGTGAGCCATGCGTGCAACGCCGCCTTCGGCGGTACGGGGCAGAAATGCACGGCGGCGTCGCGGCTGATCGTGCATCGCAAGGTTCTGGACGAGTTCACCGCGCGTCTGGTGCAGGCGGCCGAGGCGCTGCGCGTCGGCCATGCCCTTGCAGAAGGCACGCAGATCGGGCCGGTGGTGAGCGAGGGCCAGATGGCCGCAAACCTTGCCTGGGTATACCGGGGCCGCGCCGAAGGGGCAGAACTGCTGACCGGCGGGCAGCGGTTGGAACGCCCGACGGACGGGTACTTCATGTCGCCTGCCGTTTTTGCCAGAACGGCGAACCGGATGTCGATGAACCGGGAAGAGATGTTTGCCCCGATCACATGCATCATTCCCGCCGACAGCTATGCCGATGCCTTGGCCATGGCCAACGATACGCCCTTTGGTCTGACGGCAGGGATCATGACGCGCAGCCTTGCCCGCGCAGCACATTTTCGTGCCAACATGCGAGCAGGCTGTGTCATGGTGAACCTGCCCACGGCGGGAACGGATTACCATGTTCCCTTTGGCGGGCGTGGCACTTCGTCCTTCGGCCCCCGCGAACAGGGACGCTATGCCGCCGAGTTCTTCACGACGGTCAAGACCGCCTACATGGCGGCAGGGGTCCCGGAATGAGTTACCTGATCGACGGGCTACAGTATTCGAACTGGTCCGAGGATATCTTTCGCCAGTTGCGCGCGGGTGGTGTTGATGCCGTTCACGTCACACTGGTCTATCACGAGAATTTCCGCGAGACGGTGGCGAATATCGAACGGTGGAACCGCTGGTTCGAGCGTTGGCCTGACCTGATCTTTCAGGGCTTTGACGCAGAAGATGTCGCCCTTGCCCGCGCGACGGGGCGCACCGCCATCTTCTTCGGATCGCAAAACCCGTCCTGCATCGAAGATGACATCGGGCTGGTCGAAGTGCTGCACCGCCTTGGCATCCGCTTCATGCAACTGACCTACAACAACCAGTCGCTGCTTGCGACGGGCTGTTACGAGTCCGAGGATGCGGGTCTGACACGCATGGGCCGCGAGGTGGTGGCCGAAATGAACCGTGTCGGCATGGTCGTCGACATGAGCCATTCGGGCGAACGTTCCACCCTTGCGGCGGTGGACCATTCCACCCGCCCCATCGTCGTCAGCCATGCCAATCCCTCCGCATGGCATCCAGCGCGGCGCAACAAGTCTGACACGGTGATCGCGGCGCTGGCGCAGACGGGCGGGATGTTCGGTTTTTCGCTTTATCCCCACCACCTGAACGATGGTTCCGCCTGTCGGGTCGAGGATTTCTGCACCATGATCGCGCGGACGGCGGAACGGTTCGGAACCCATTTTCTGGGGATCGGGACAGACCTTTGCCAGAACCAGCCTGACAGCGTGGTCGAATGGATGCGGACCGGCCGTTGGACCAAGGCGGTGGATTACGGCGAAGGCAGCAAGGACGCGCCGGGTTTTCCGCAGATGCCGGGCTGGTTCCGCGACAACCGCGACTTTGGAAACATCGCCGAAGCCCTGCGAAAGACGGGATTTTCGGTCACCGAGGTCGAAAGCATCATGGGGGGCAACTGGGTAAGGTTTTTTGCCACCTCGTTCCATGCGGCATCGAACGCACAAGGTGCCAAGAGGGCGGCGGAATGAGCATCGCGGAACAGACAGCCTTGGCCGAACAAGTCGCCCTCCGTGACCCCGATGTGGTTATGCGCCTGTCGCGGATGGGATCGGCCCATCCATCACGCTTGTCTTTTCTGCGCGTCCTTTTGCGCAGGCTGGTCGCCGAAGGCTGGCGTTTCGACCGCCCGCTCTGGGAGGTGGATGATCGGGGCGTGGGCCGTGCGGTCTATCGCGCGAAGGGTCCGGTCCGGACCTATTGCCTTGTCGCCTTTGCGCATGATCTGCCCGATGACATGCGGTCGGACCGCGTGATCGCAACGGCTTGGGATGCGACCTTTGCCCTAGTGGACGGCGAACCCACGGCCGCCGATCTGGAACGGCTGGCGGCGAACGTGCCCTATCAGGAAGCGGGGCGCATCACCGCCAAAGAACTGTGCCTGAGCCGTGCCAACAGGTCTGTGCGGCTGTTCTCGCATGTCGTGGACCGTCTGGCGCAGGGCCATCAGCCCGACACGGCCGAAATCGACGCGGTGGGGTATCTGATGCGCACCACCGCCGTCTACGGCTCGGGCAAGTTTGGCGCAGCGGATCGCGACGATATCGCGGATCGTCCCGAATTGAAGGCGCCTTTTCAGGCCGAAATGCTGTCAGTCTGGCTGACCCGCGCCTTCACCGTCGATATCGCCGAACACATGGCGCGGGTAAAGGGCACGGACAGGGCTGTGCGACTTGACCCAGTTTTGCGCCGCAGGCTGGGTGTGGGCAATTCTACGGGTCTGGGCATGGCACCGTTTGTCGTGCGTCATCCGCGCCTGCTGAACAGTTGGGTCACAGTGCGGGAAGAAGCCCTTGCACGGGTTCGGACGCTTCGTTCGGCGGATCCGCTTGCCGTTTCGGGCTTTCTGGCGGCGCTTGCCGAAGCCAATGCGAATGCCGGGCTTTGGCACAGCGACCATCCTACACAGATCGACAAGCTGGCACGGCTACGGTTAGACCTTTCACGTCTGAGCGCGCATGTCAAAGGTGGAGGCTGGGAGCCCGCCGACCCTCAGCCCTGGAATGTGCTTTGGATTTGGGGTGAAAACACGCTGTCTAACGAAGGGCAGGAATGCCTGCTGTCCCTGATGCTGGAACCGCATGGCGCAGTGGTCGATGATCTGGCGGATGCCCTGCATGCCGATGAAAGCGAGGGTTTCGGCATCGACGGCAGTCTTCCTGTCGGATCTTTGCGTGACCTGCTGCGCCGCGACTACGCCTGGATCAAGAGGTTCGACTTTGCCGATCCGGTGCATGTTGCGCGGTTCTGGTATGTGTCCGAAGAAAAGCTGGAACCGCGTCTTGGCAACCGGCACAGCGAAGCGGGGCAAGAACGTGAGCAGCCACTTGGCATCGCGCGTGCGGTGAACGATCTTGCCCGTGCTCTGGAGGCTTGGCCCGACGACAGCCCCTTGGCGTCATTCCTGTTACGCCATCCGGAGCATCGGCACACGGTGCGCCGCGTCTTTATGGTGCGCGGTCTGCCATTTGCCGAAATCCGCGACAACGTTCTGGATGAGGGGATGTTGCCCATCGACATCCTGCGCTGCAAGCTGGCCTTCTTTGGGGCGACCCGTTTCGATCCGCGCTCTGATCGCTGGGTTCGCATAAGCCTGTTTCAGGGCCAGCCTTTCCCCGATGACCTTTCGGCATGATGGACCGCCCCGTCGACATGGCCCATTCCGAACTGCGAAGCCTTGTGACCAAGGCTGCGCGCGGCGCGGGACTTCCTTGGGGTATGGCAGAAGAGGCGGGCTGGGCTGCCGAATGGCTGGCGCGAAGGTCCATGCCGGCAGGTGAATGGGCCGCCGACTGGATGGCCGCAGCAGTGGAAGGTCGCCCCGATCCGGTCAGCTACGGAACAGCTCTGGCCGACAGTCTTGCTCATGCCACCGGGGTTCTGACAGAGCTGGCCGTGCCCGACGATCTGGTCGCACCCGGCTATGTGTTGCCCTTTCTGCATTCCATTGCACAGCATCGGGGCAGTGTGCAGATCACGGGACGATCCGGATTGGCCGTCCGTGTCGATGCGGATGGACGCGTGCAATTCGGTCCGTCATGGCGAGAGCGGCCCGACAACTGGCGGATCGGACCGGCATCACGGCCCCCGGATCCATCGCGTACCCGTCTGTCGGCCTCGCTTTTGGATTGCCTTGAAGGTTTGGCGCTGCGTACGACGGTTCCGCCATCAGATCTATCACGGGCGGATGCTGGGTCTGCGAAATCCGACAATGATTGATGGCCCTAAGTTGCCGCCAGATGAAATTGTCTATGCAAAGGACCCCCCAATCGTCTGTTCTAGCTGCTCCCCCCAAGTCTCTCCCGCCAGAAAGCACAGATCGTACAGGCTGACCGCTGACACCTCGCGCCCGCAGGTCAGCCGCTTCAGCACCTCCGGCGCAAGATAGGCCAGCCGCAATTGGCGGCTGACATGGCGTTCCGCCAGTCCAACGGCCTCGGCCAGTTCCTGGATCGTGGCGAACTCACCTGCCTCCATACGCCGCCGCCAGCTCCACGCCCTGCCGATGGCGCGCAGGATGTGCGGATCCTGCGTCTGATCCTCGCGGGGACCGGGCCCGGCTGGCAGACGAGGATCGATGAGGATCTCAAAAAGGCCGCGGGGCTCTGACGCAATCCTTCAACACGACCACATCAATGGGGCGGCTGACACTGAACACCTGCCGCCCACCCGGCTGAAGAAACGCAAGTACATGTCGACGGCGCTGCTCCTGATCGACGAGATGGGCTATGATCCGATGAGCCGCGACGACGCCAGTCTGTTTTTCAGGCTCGTCAGC
>Ga0172372_10012010_pt1 | contig 10928 bp, 10 predicted proteins | sample LakKiv5m_2_FD_114544 | JGI IMG/M metagenome (GOLD analysis project Ga0172372, IMG submission 114544) | Freshwater microbial communities from Kabuno Bay, South-Kivu, Congo - kab_092012_9.5m | ecosystem: Environmental > Aquatic > Freshwater > Lake | place: Democratic Republic of the Congo... | reverse complement strand
TAAATCCAAACGAAAATTCTTTCGGATTTACAAAGAAGGTATAATTTAATAAGTAGTTAGGACGACTCCTATGCTAAAATGGGCATAGGAGTTTTCCTTTTAGGAGATTTTAGCAAATGGCAGCAAGCAAAAATTTTGAAGTAGATCAAAACGCAACTTTTACGTTTGAAGTTCAATACGTAGAAGATGATGAAGTCACACCAATTAATCTTACTGGATGCACAGCAAAAATGCAGGTTCGTGATACAGCAGGCGGAAACAAACTGGCATTTACACTTACATCACCAGCTAGTGGAATTACCATTAATGGTCCTACTGGAACTTTAACAATTAAAATGACTCCAACTCAAACCAATAAAATGTTTTATCCTAAATCAGCATATGACATTATGGTTATAGATACTAATGGAAATAAAATAAAATTACTTGAAGGATTTATGACTTTAAGTAGATCGGTGACGATTTAACAATGAATGAAAAAGTAATTGTTGTAGAACAAAAGAAAAATGTTATAGTCGCAACTCCAGGGCCACAAGGCCCAAGAGGAAGATCTATCCTAAATGGAAATGGTGCTCCTGCAAATAATCTAGGTCTTGAAGGAGATTTTTATTACGATACCGCATCTACCAGATTTTATGGGCCAAAGCCCTCAGATTTAACCTGGGAAGGTGCAGCTAATTATCTTTTAAATACAGAAGTATCCTTTGTGTATGATTGGGAAATGGCGGCCTTTAATAATCAAACTGGCCCAATCTATAGTATAGTTATAAATCACAACCTTGATTTCCACCCAAATGTCACCGTAAAAACCAGTTCTGGCGATATATTAGAAACTGGAATAGAGTATAATAGCATTAAGGTTTTAACACTGACAATGGCTCAACCGTTTTCAGGGACAGCGTACCTGTCTTAAGGAGCAAAGTAAATGGCAAGACTATTTGTAACTAGCATTAACCTCAATAAAAATGAGTTACAAAATGCTAGAATTCAAAATCTATCATCTGCACCAAACCTAGCAGTAACTGGTCAGATTTATTACAACAGTACAGATAATGTAATGTACTTCTACAATGGACTAGAAGCACCAAATGGTCCATGGATGCCGATGTCCGCATCCGAAGAAGTTATCCAAGACGTTATTGGATCTTCTATTAATGGCGGAGTCGGATTAACAGCAACATATGTAGACAGTACTGGTATAACAACACTTGATCTTGATAATACAGCAGTAACAGCAGGATCATACGGTTCAACAACACAAATTCCAACATTCACAGTTGATGCTCAAGGTCGTTTGACTGCGGCTGGAACAGTAGATGTTGCAACAACTCTTTCAATAGCAGCAGAGTCTGGAACCCCAGATACGGTAAATCTTTTAACAGATACACTAACATTTGCAGCTGGAGAAGGAATTGATACAGTTGTAACAAATAATACAATTACAATTTCTGGCGAGGATGCAAGTACAACTAATAAAGGTATCGCATCTTTTGAAACAGCAGATTTTACTACTACAAATGGTCATGTAACAATCAAGAATGTAAATCTTGGAACTCAAACTACAGGTAATTATGTAGCTGGTATTCAAGGTACTGCAAACGAAGTTGAAGTTACTGGATCTGGCTCCGAAAACGCTACAGTAACAATTGGTTTACCAGATGATGTAAATATTACCAATAACTTAACAGTTGGCGGAAATATAAATGTAACTGGAACAATTAACTCTGTAAATACAACACAAGTCAATATCGTTGATAATAAGATTAACCTTAATACCGACTTTACTGGCTCACCAACAACAGATGCAGGAATCCGTGTAGAGCGTGGCGATTCAGCCGATGTCGAAATTCTATGGAACGAGACAACTGATCAGTGGACCTTAACAAATAACGGTACAAATTATCATGAGATAACAAGAAAATGGAAGAAGAGTATTGATCTAACAGATGCTACAAACTCTCCTTCTAATACTCATTTTACATTCACCCATAACCTGGGAACAAAAGATGTTACCGTTCAAATTTATCAAACCGCAAGTCCATATGCTCAAGTTGAAGCAGATGTTGAACATACATCAGATAATACTACAACTGTAAAGTTTGCTGCAGCCCCAGCAGACGGAGAATATAGACTCGTAATAGTAGGTTAATTATGGCTAGACAGTTTAAAGTACCTGTTGGCCTAGTACAACTAACATCAGACCCATCAATAGCGTCCCCTGGCGATATTTATTTTAATACTGGCAATTCAAAAATTAGATTTTATTCTGGAACAGAATGGTTAGATGTAGGATCAGGTGCAGGCGGCGGAACAACAAATCACACACACGACTATAACGGAAATGTAATAGTAGGTGCAGGCGGAGCTCTTGTAACAACAGCAACATTTGCCGCTGGAGTTCCAAGTAATTTAAATGGTCAAAACGGCGATGTTTATGTAGATATAACAAACTTAAACGTATACGTAAAAGCATCTGAATCTTGGGGATCTCCAACTGAAATAAATGCTTATACTACACAAGAAGTAGACAACTTACTTTCTGGTAAATCAGCAACAGGACATACACATACTCTTTCTAATATAACAGATATTACGGCAACAGCAGCAGAATTAAATGTGTTAGATGGAATTACTGCAACAACCGCAGAACTTAATATCCTTGACGGAGTAACAGTAACTTCTTCAGAAATTAATTATCTGTCTGGCCTTGTTGATAATATACAAGACCAATTAGATAATGTTGGAAACAGTCTTGGAGACTATATTCCACTAAACCAACTTGGCATGGCAGGCGGAGTTCCTCAAATAAATGTAGATAGTCAAATTATTGCTCTATCTGGCGGAATTAAATTTTCAGATAATACAGTACAAACAACTGCAGTCAATACTTCAAGTTTTGCAACATCGTCTCAATTGTCAGATGTTGAAGCATTGGCACTAGCGGGAGTATAAGGAGAAATAAATGACACTAAACTATACAGGACTAGAATCAGTAATTAAGTCAAAGATTGAAGGTCTTACTGCAACAGTAACTGCCGCTTCTTCAAACGGAACAACAGTAACATATACAGCCAGCAATAGATTTTCTGCTGGTCAAATAGTTACAATTACTGGACTAACAACAGCAGCATTTAATTTAGCAAACGTAACAATTGCTTCTGCTACAACTACACAATTTACAGTAACTAATGAAGCTACTGGAACTGCTGTAACTGGCGGAAGTGGACAAGCAGTTGTTAATGTAGATACAAAAGAACTACTTCTTCAAATGAAGGCACTTGAGACTGCCACAACAAACCTAGGTCTTGGAAGAGTAGTTTCAGAAGGCAATTATCAATATAATCAAATAAGTGCTCTTGCAACTCAAACATTAACAGACATTCAAAATGCATCTTCTGGTATTTTAGCAGATGCAGCACTAACAGGAATTCCTACAGCACCAACAGCCGCACCTGGTACTAATACTACACAGATTGCAACAACTGCTTTTGTAAAAAATACAGTTGATGGTGCAGTGTCAGGAGTAATAGATTCTGCCCCAGCAGCACTTAACACATTAAATGAGCTGGCAGCAGCATTAAACAATGATGCAAGCTTTGCATCAACAATAACAACCTCATTAGCCACAAAAGCCTCGCTTACTGGCTCTGAGACTTTAACAAATAAAACAATTTCTGGATCATCAAATACAATCACAAATATCCCGAACAACTCTCTTGCAAATTCTTCTATTACTATCAACGGAACAGCAGTTTCCCTTGGTGGAACATTGACAATTTCAGGAACTATTCCAAGTCAATCAGGTAATGCAGATAAGTTCTTATTTTCAGATGGGACAAATGCCTCCTGGCAAGCCCAATCATACGGAACAATCGCTGCAAGTGGTACTACTCAAATAAAACGCCCAGTGCTTAATTTTATAGGAGCTACCGTTTCAGATGACTTGCTAAATAATAGGACAAATGTTAGCATAGATTCTGGAAATATCTCTGGATACGGTTTGTTGAGATATGTACAAGATATCACAGGAATTAATTTCGTAGGAGGAATAGCATAAAATGCCAAGTTACGACAGTCTATCGACACAGATAGCAGCAGTAAAGTCGGAAATCGACTCAAGCCTAGCAGCATCAAACTACAGTGCACAAGACTTAGTTTTTGTTGCAAAGGCACTAGAAACTTTGGGCAATATGTTGGGTGTCAATGATATTGTTGCAGCAACAGCAGCTCAAGTCTCTACAATTAATTCAAGTGGAACAACAAACGTAAATCTAGTAAATACAGCAAGGACAACTGCGGTAGCAGATATTGAATCTAAAATCGCCTTTAACCCATTGCTACTAATAGGAGTATAAGAAAATGGCAACAGTTTATAAAGTTTTAGGGCAAACCGCCCCAGCAGTTGCAACTAATACCGATGTGTATCAAGTGCCTGCAAATACACAAGCAATTATTTCGACGATTTCAGTTTCAAACACGACCTCGTCACAAGCAACATATCGAATTGCAATTCGCCCAGCGGGAGAATCTCTAGCAACCAAGCACTATATCGTCTACGATGCAGCACTTGCAGCAAATGATTCAATTGCAATTACGTTAGGAGCAACATTAAGAAACGCCACAGGTACACTAGCATCAGGAGATGTTGTGACAGTTTATTCAAACACTGGTGGAGTTTCAATTACACTGTTTGGAACGGAGATTAACTAAAAATGGCGATTACAAGATTATCTTCAACAACATCAGCAACTGGTTTATCTACAGCGGTTCCAGCAGGTTTAGGATATATCACAGAGGTATCTTTTGCGGAGGGTGGAATTTCTGCTACTGGAACAGATACATCCAACTACGCAGGCCGTAATGCAACAACAATTGCTTACGGTAACGATACTTGGGTTATGTTTGGCACCAAAGGTGCTCACGCATGGTCACACAATGGAACAGAGTGGTTTTCTGGTAAAGGACCACTTCCAATCAATCAGGGTCGTTATTTTATGGATTATGTCTCAGATGCTATTTACGCAGATGGACAATGGGTTGCAGTAACACGTCTAGGACGTATTTTTACTGGAACAAATCAGCACACATGGACAGAAAGAACATCACCATTTGGTGGAACATATATCAATAAGGTTCGTTATGGAAACGGCTACTATGTAGCTGTTGCTAATAACGGAAAGTTTGCATATTCAACAGATGCAATTACATGGACACTTTCAAATAACGCCGCATTTTCATCAATTCACGATATCTATGCATTAACATATGCAGCAGGATCAGCAAATAGATGGGTTATGGCTGGAACAAATGGTCGCATGGCTTATTCAACAGCGAGCACACCACTTGCTTGGACCGCAGTTACTACAGGATTTGGAACTCATACAACACTTGATGGAAACTCAACAGTATTTGATATGGAGTTTAATGGAACTATAATTTTATCTGTAGGAGCAAATGGAAGATTTTCTACCTCACCAGATGGAGTTTTCTGGGATGCAAAGACCCAGGTTTCTGGAAGTCCAGCAATGCACAGAGTTGTTTGGGCAGCATCAACATCACAATGGGTTGCTGCAGGAGCTGGAAATACAAGCACATACTGGTCAGCGACAGGAAATACATTTAATGCTACATCGGTAACATATCCAACAAATTACTTTGGATCAAATGGCTCTGATATGAATAACTCACAGAATCAAACTATTCCGCTTGGAACAGATGGTCAAACCAAAGTAGCTTTGATGACATATAACGATGGAGATCAAATTTATCAATATACAACATCAACATCATTTACAAACCTAGATTCAAGAATTGTAAATTTTGGTAAGATTAGACAGAATAATGCTGCTAACCCAGATTCATGGCAGATGACAGCTCTTCCAGTTGGATACGGAAATCTTGAAATGATTGCAAAGGGTACAAATAAGCTACTTGCATTCCTTTCACAGAGAAGATTATTTGGTGGATTCCATTTCTTTGAATCATTAGATGATGGTAAAACTTGGTATTCAGCACAATTTAAGGTTGATCCAACAGGAACAGGTGCAAACTTAGGAATTGGTTCTGGACCATCAAGCGGTACAGGAACAAAAATTCAAATTGCATTCTTAAAAATTATTAATGGAGTATGGTTCCTAGGAGCATCCAACGGAACTGTTTATACATCTCTTGACGGAGAGGTATGGTTGTCAGAGTTTAACGTAGGTTCACATATTCCAGTTACAGTAGAATATGGAAATGATATTTATGTTGCTATAGCAACAGATAATAGAAACTTCTATAGAACATCTGGAAAACCAAATAAAACAGCAGGACAATCTTCAACATGGCAACAAATTTCATGGAACCAGAACGGTGTTCCAGGATCATCTAACCCTAACTCACAAGATTTCTCACCTAAGTTTATTAAGTGGGTAGGAGAAAAGTGGATCGGTGGATGGACAAGAACTCAAGGTTTATATCACTCATCAGATAATGGAACATTCTGGAGAAGTATTAATGGAAACCCAACAGATTATACATCAATGATTGGTGACAGAGGAACAGTATGGGGCAACTCAACATACACATTTACCTCAACATCTACTCAAATGGGTGATGACTTCATCTTTGATTATAATAATGGAGTCGCTATTGTTTCAGCAGCTAATGGAGTGAACTCATCTAGTGCTGTAATTAACTTGACAATTTCAAATAACTTACAGTCATGGTCACATCACTACGGTATGAATGGAAGAAATTATAACAAGACAGAAAGCGGTTATCTATACTCAACAGTTGAATCTATAGTAAGCACTAACGACCAGTTCCCACAAATGGGTCGTCATGAAAATGCTAACTTCGGTACAATTCCTGGCGAAAGAGTGCATGCATTTAACAATGCATCGGTTCCAGTAGTTCAGGTATTTGGAGATATTCCAATGGCATATATTGGTATGACTGCTCGTCGTGGAAATTCCTCACAAGGTACTCTAGGTGAAGGTTATGGTGGAGGATCACACGGATATGTTCAATTTAGAAATGGAATGAATTTACCAACGGCTAGAGGATACTTTACTCGTCAAACAATTAGAGCATATCCAATCTCTAAATTTGTACAGGCAGGAAACACATTCCTTGCATTAGGATACGCTGACCAAGATCAGGGTACACAGCCAAGAACATCTAACGCAGGTTACTTCGGAGTTTACGAAGTTCCAGCAATAGATATATCAAAGATCTAAAGGAGATAAAATGGCAGAAGAAACAGAAGTACTAGAATCTGGAATTGATTTGTCTGCTCCAACAGCAGAACCAATCGAGATTGCAGAAGTTACAATTTCTTTTGATGAATACACTCAAGAGATCTCCGAAGATTTAGTGGTTACTACATTCGGTGATGGAAGAGTTGTAGACAAATCTGGTCCGTTTGACACCAGAGAGAATGCAGAAGCATTTGGAGCATCATTTAAAGATGCACTCTCTAACGGTGATATCAAGCCAAATCCAGCATCATTAGGATAATAAAAATTAAATAAAGCAGAATGCCCCAGAGAAATCTGGGGCATCTGTTTATACATCAAGGCTGGTATAATATAAAGGTATGGCTACTAATTTTCCGACTTCGTTAGATTCATTAACTAATCCCGCCACATCGGATCAGTTAAATAATCCTTCACATGCTGCTCAGCATGCTAACGCCAATGATGCCATAGAGCAATTGCAGGCTAAAGTCGGAGTAACTGATTCAGCAGTAACAACATCTCATGATTATAGAATTTCACAATTAGAAAATAATATTGGAAATAGTTCAGGTGACTTTATTCCATTGAATGTATTGGGACAGCCTTCTGGTCCAGCTACATTAGATGCAGACGGAAATCTAATAGTTCCAGAAAATAAAATAATTATAGAAGGTGCAACGGCGGACGCACATGAATTAACAATACAGGCACCAGACGTAACATCCGATATTACAATTAATCTTCCAAATGCTGCGGGAACATTGGCTTTAACCACAGACATATCTACAGCTGTATCTAATCTTGTTAATTCCGCCCCTTCAACACTAGATACATTAAATGAATTAGCCACAGCATTAGGTAATGACGCAAATTTTTCAACAACAATTACAACGGCACTTGGAAATAAATTAGATTCATCAACTGCTACTTCAACATATGCCCCTATTGCTTCTCCTACATTTACAGGTACAGTAGGCGGAGTTACGAAGTCAATGGTTGGTCTTGGAAATGTAGATAATACTACAGATGCAAATAAGCCAGTATCTACTGCAACTCAAACAGCACTAGACCTTAAAGCAAATCTTGCTTCACCAACATTTACTGGAACAGTATCTGGTATCACCGCAACAATGGTCGGGCTTGGAAATGTCAATAATACCACAGATGCTAATAAACCAATTTCAACTGCAACTCAGACAGCTTTAGACCTAAAGGCAAACCTTGCGTCACCAACATTCACGGGTACTGTATCTGGTATTAACGCAACAATGATTGGTCTTGGTAACGTAGACAATACCTCAGATGTTAACAAGCCAGTTTCAACTGCAACTCAGACAGCACTTGACCTTAAGGCACCCCTTGCCTCCCCAGCATTAACTGGAACTCCTACTGCACCTACCGCAGCAGCAAATACGAATACAACACAAGTGGCTACTACGGCTTATGTTCAAGCAGAATTAGCGGATTTAGTTAATTCAGCTCCAGCTACATTAGATACATTAAAAGAATTATCAGACGCACTTGGTGCAGATGCAAATTTTGCTACCACAGTAACTAATAATTTAGCTCTCAAAGCACCGCTTGCTTCTCCAACTCTTACAGGCACACCTACAGCACCAACAGCGGCGGTAGGAACAGATACTACACAGATTGCTACAACAGCTTTCGTAATTGATCAGATTGATGCTTCTACACAACCTGGAGCTCTCTATCAAACAACTGCACCAACATATCCTGAAATAGGACAGATCTGGATTGATTCAGATGATAACGTAACCACATTTGATCCTAATATTATTAGACGCCATACATTTACAGCAACTGCTGGACAAACAAACTTTGTCACGACAGTCTCATTTATAGACGGATATGAGCAGGTTTACTTTAATGGACTTCTAATTCTTAAAACAATAGATTATACAACTTCAGGTAATAATACAATTATTTTAGGATCGGCGGCGGCAGTAAACGATATCATCGAAGTAGTAACAATAACCAATCTTAATTCAGTAAATACATATACTCAGGCAGAAATTAATACCCTGCTTGCCGCAAATACCTCAGTTGCCCCGTTGTCTATATCTGCAAATACAAATTTATTGGCTAAAAAGCGTTATTTTGTAACATCGGCATCTGCGTTAACATTGACGCTTCCAGCGTCCCCTACGCTAAACGATGAAATTCAGATACTAGATGCTTCTGGAAACGCTTCGACGTATAATATAACAGTGGCTCGTAATGGTAATTTAATTAACGGGAATGCAGGAAATTTGATTATTGATAACAATGGTGGCTGGTATACATTGCTTTATACTGGTGCTACTTATGGATGGAAGGTAGGATAATGACAGATATTAGAACCTCAGACTTTGGCGGCATTCCATACGGAAATACAGCAGGTCGTCCATCTACTCCAACTACTGGTAAGTTATATTCTAATGGAGAAACTCAAAGATTAGAACTTTATACAAGTGGCGGATCTTGGGAAAATATTGTTCAAGAAGTTCCTGGAGTATCTAGTATTGGTGGACAATATCTAGAAACAAATAATTCAAACACAATTACAGTTTATGGAACAAACTTTGTATCTGGAGCTACAGTTTATGCAATAGGCACTAATGCCGTACAAGTTGCTGCAACTTCAACAACATTTAATTCTTTAGTTCAATTAACAGCAGTATTTACTGGACTTACATCAGCAAACGAACCTTATGATATTAAAGTTACAAATCCATCAAATTTATTTGGTTTATTACCAGATGCATTATATGTAAATAATCAAGTAGCATGGACAACTCCCGCAGGCTCTATAGGAAATTTTGGTGACGAAGTTGCCATATCAGTATCAGCAGTAGCCACAGATGATAGCACAATCACTTATGCAGTAGCATCAGGCTCATCCTTACCTTCGGGTATATCTTTAAATACTGCAACAGGTCTTATTTCAGGAACTTTACCTAACGTAAGCTCTAATACAACATATACATTTACACTAACTGCATCTGACGGATCAAACCCAGCAGTCAGCAGAGAATTTAGCTTTACATCAAATGCTGCTCCAATATGGTCAACAGCAGCAGGATCATTAGGAACTTTCACTGAGCAATCAAGTATATCCTTAACTGTAGCAGCAACAGATGTTTCAGATACAGTTACATATGGATTAGCAGATGGTTCATCTTTACCATCAGGAATTACTTTAAATTCATCAACAGGAGTTATATCAGGAACACTACCAGATATTAATACAAATACAACTTATACATTTACAGTTAATGCATTAGATGGAATAAATACTGTACCTAGAGCATTTAGCATAACCTCCAACTATGCAATAACAACGGAGTATCTAGTAGTCGGAGGTGGTGGAGGTTCTGGGGCTCAGAGAAGAGGCGGCGGAGGTGCAGGAGGTATGCTTACTGGAACTTCTATGTTACTCCCAGGATCAACATTATTAGTTACAGTAGGAAATGGTGGGTCTGCAACAACTGATAACTCAGTTAAGCCTAATGGACAAAATTCAGTTTTAGGATCATTAATAGCTTATGGTGGCGGCGGAGGTGCTGGAGATAGTGGTGGTACAACATTTGCTAACGGTGCTGCAGGAGGTTCTGGCGGCGGAGGGCTAGGAGACGGTGCTCCTTATGGTTTAGGTGGAGATGGCACTACTGGTCAAGGAAATAATGGAGGAAGTGGACAAGGTTC
>Ga0172372_10012008_pt1 | contig 10929 bp, 6 predicted proteins | sample LakKiv5m_2_FD_114544 | JGI IMG/M metagenome (GOLD analysis project Ga0172372, IMG submission 114544) | Freshwater microbial communities from Kabuno Bay, South-Kivu, Congo - kab_092012_9.5m | ecosystem: Environmental > Aquatic > Freshwater > Lake | place: Democratic Republic of the Congo... | reverse complement strand
GTGGCGGGGTACGACGGCAAGATGCAGACGTTCCTCGATGCGAACCCTGGGTTACGAAGTCGATTCGACGTCGCGGTGGCATTCCCCGACTACAGCGACGGCGAGCTCACGGAGATCTTCGCGGGGCTCGTCAAACAGTACGAGTACGAGATTACACCCGACGCGATGGCGGCCGTACGCGAACTGATCGCCGGGCTCCCCCGCGGCGAGGGCTTCGGGAACGCGCGAGACGTGCGTCGCGTATTCAACAACGTCGTCGCGAACCACGCAGTCCTCCTCGGGGAAACTGGGTTGAGCGACTCAGGTCGCCTCAACCTCCTGGACACCAACGCAGTCCCACGAGTTTCAACACAAGGTCCCAAGGACTCGTCATCCGGTCCGACATTCGTTGGATACCTGTGAGCTGTACCCAAGTCGCCGACGCGTCAGATTAGGAGATTGGGTCACATAGTCACGGAACTAGTCGGACTGTCTAATCCAACCTTCAGCCCATTCCTTGGCTTTGGGAGGTAGGCAAACTGCGATGTAGAGAACGCCGAGTTCTTGGGGCTCTCCACGTTCCTCTCCGTGATTCACAACATGAATCTGAATTGTGATGCCTGGCCCGCGAACCTTGGCGTCGCCGATATACACCCCTTTATTTGCGCCTTGGAACAGAGAGACTCTTTGCTTGGGCTCAATCCTGCGCATTCGGGCCGCCCGCGCATCCTTCGCCATGTAAAACACGTCAACCGGAAGATCCCTGATTGCTGCCAACTCGCGGTTATCTCCTGAGTGGATCTCGTCCAATGTGGTTCGGAGTATCTCAAAATCTCCCGTATCCCTCACATCAGTCATGTACTCACCCAGAAACTGACGTAGGGCGCCTAGCGTGGAAGAGGCGCGCTGATGGGTGTCTTTTCCGTCTGGATTTCTACCGCAGAACTCTGGATCCGCTTGATTGAAGTTGAGGCTCCCAAACTGTTCAAACGATTCAGATCCGGTGACGAAACGCTCAAGCAGGACCAGATTGTCGCTTTTTTGTCGCTGATCCGAAATCCAGTGACGTTGCCGTAGCCAACCCTCGTCATCGGCTTTGAATCGTTCACAGATCAGTTTCACCGCTTGTTTCCGAGTAGCCGCAGCTCCCGGGAGAAGCCTCATCCGGAGTTTCCAGTTCTTAAAAACCAAGTTCTGCTCGTCGTACCTTCGAACATCCTCCCTTAGCCAGCTCTCTTGATCGGCGTAACCCGCAAAGAGCTCCTTGACATCGTCTTCTAACCAAATTCTGGTGTCCTTGAAGTAATTCCCCCGGTAACCAAAGAACCTGCCTCTTTGCTGGATCGTGTCCATCTGTTTCTGACCTGGGGGGCGAATCACGTGGGAGACATGGAGCCGCTCAATTGTGAAGCCGACTCCGAGCATTTCGCCACCGTTGAGAACGTTGTAGCGGTAACCCTTTAATCGGTCGTTTAAACCATGAGTTTTTACCCCTTTCCCGTCAATTAGCCAGATCATGACTTGCTCTAGAACCTCCACAAGGGGCGGTCCGAACAGCTCACTCAATGGACGCATGGGTTGCTGGGCGGTCTGGTTCAAGTCTTGAAGTGCCCTGACGAAATAGCGGTCTCGCTCCGCGACGGTGTCGGGATTGCTTAAGTCCTTTAACGACTCTCTCCAGTTGTCTCGGAGGTTTGCGAGCCAGATGTCAAAGACACGGTGGACATTGTTCATCATGTCGGAGTGGACCAGCATGTCAAATCTCTGCCGATCGTGAATCTCTGGATGCGTGACGCAGTCGTTCGCGCACAGTAGCAAGAACGTCGCGAATGCGTGTTTTAGCGACTCTGGTGCAACGTCGTTTCTTCCGGCCGCTCTAACGAAGACCTGCTCTGCTTTCGGAATTGACCGAATGTTCGCCCCAACCGGCGTCTCAAGAAAGTACTTCTTTCCTCCGCAATACCCTGGTCCGACTCCCAATAGTCTCACGAACGTTGGGCGGAACTCGTCGTGGAGCTCGCAAAGAAGGTTTGCTTGTGGTGTCGCGGTGTACTGAAGAAGCGTGTGGTGAGCAAAATGACCCCGCAGTTCCTTGATTAGTGTGTAAATACGCGATTTGTTCTCTGCATTCTTCTTCGCTATGTCAGGTGTGTGCATATGGCTTTCGTCATCAATTATCAGGCAACTCAGACCCTTGAGCAGACCGTTTTGATCTCCAAGTCCCCGCAGGACTTCGTTGAGACTTTCTAGATGGCGGCGCTGCTTCATAACTACGACGAGTGGTGTTTCTAGGTTGGGTGGCTGACGTAGCTGTCTCCTTGTAATCCGTGTGGCGAGGTTTTGTTGGAGTGCACCGGTCGCTTCTCCACCAATTTTGGGGTTTTCGACAAGTCGCCAACGATTTGCCACGCCTTCTTGACGCAGACCCAAATCGTCGGTAAGCCGATTCTTGGTTTGGTCCATCAGGAGCTTGCTCGTGCCTGCCACGACAATGATCAAGTCGTAGTCGTTGTCTTTGGCAAGGGCGGTGACTCCTGTGAATGACGACGTCTTCCCGCTCTGCACATACCCGAGGACGAGCCCGGCAGTTTGACTGGGGCGAGTAACTGACTCTGTTGGATTGATGCAGGAACCGAGAATTCGTGGGCTTTCTCGGCGAAGTTGATCTTGCTGATCAGGATTTCCTCGTTTCCGTTCAATGAAGTTCTGAAACTCGCGACCAGCTCCCGGATCCCACAGCGATAGCTTCGGCTCGGTATTTCGGTCCGCCTGTTGTAAGACGGGATTCACTGAATCAGTCATCTCGATACCCCTACTGAAGATTACGAGCGATGTTGCGGAGGAACGCGTCCATGTTATTTCTGACGAACGTGACACGCTCGGCCCCAGCTCGTCGTGCGGCAATCTCTCCGTACCCTATTGCTGCAGCGAGGTGGAGAAGTATCGCTTTTGCTGCTTCGTCGTTTCCCCAGTGCCTGTTCACGTAGGGGTGTTGCATTCCCAAAGTGATCGTGAGCTGCTTTACCGGTCTTGGTACCTGATCCGATGCCGAGACTTGTTCCTGATCCCATCCGTCAGCTTCATTGATTTGAACGAAGCTCGTGTCGTCAATTCGTGTTCCGAGCTGGAGATGGATTCGCCACAGCTGGTTACCAACGGGAAGCTCCAGTGACCGAATCGGCACAACTTCCTGATTGGCTACCGGATCAGCACTGGTGTTCGGGGGCGGATAAGGGCTCTCAGCTGTCGCGGGTTCGGGGCTGACGAGAATTGCTTCTGCAGCGGTAGCTATTGGCTCCGTCTGCGGAATCTCCTCTCCTGCGGGTTTCGGATTTCGGTAGTCAGTGGCTTGGCGCAACATCTCTGGAACTTCCTGCTTTAGCGCCTCAATGATTTCCTGCAGTTCGTCGTCCTGGAACTGAAAACCTTGTTTGTCTACGGTCGGCTCGTATTCGTTTAAGTGCAAGTCGACACAAAGCCGACCGGTGCGCTCACTTTGCGGACCCCCAAAGAGCTCCTCTGGTCTGAAATTCGGGTCTATGTTGCCCTTGATCAACCGGTTGTGCCAGAACAAATTCAACGCAGTGAACCGCCGTCGGTACCGTTCCAGAAGGAATACGCGTCCGCGAATTTCGATTCCATCGTCCATTCTCAAGACGACTTGCTGATCCCAGCGAATTGCCGGCTCTTCTTGAGACCATTGAGGCGGCGCTACGAGCGTCGGCGGCTCCTCAAACTTCAACTCTTCGTCGTTCCAGAAGATCTTGACAAGTCCCTGATTCAAAAACCCTCGGTAAATGTTTGGGAGGAACGACTTGATCTTTGTCACTGTGGCTGTCTTCGGCGGCTTCTGGAGCCTGCGAATAGTCAGAATCGTATAATGGTCGTTGACATCAACTTCTCTCGTGGTTTCGTAAAGCTCCGTTGGTTCCTCTTTGACAACAAATTCGTTGTCCCATACGAGGGTCTTCTCATGTGGTTCCCCGAGAGCCGTCGTGCGAACCGTGAACTCTTTTCCAAACCAAAGCGCGGCCGCCTTCATGCCGACTCCGAACCGACCGATAAACCGCAAGTCATCCGGCGGTTTGGCAAGTGAGAAAGCACGCGGCCATTCGGTGTCAGAGATACCTGCGGCGTTGTCGCATATCTCAAGGGTTCCCGCCTGGCTGTCGTAGCTGACTGATAGTCGCAACTGAAACTCTTCGCCGTGTAGTTTCTTTAGCTGATCGTGGTGCTTCTGAAAGCTGGAGATTGAGTTATCAAGAAATTCTGCCAGGGCGAGCCAGGCTGAGTAGTTGTAATTGGGAAACATGCCGTATGCGCCGACGCCGGGAGTGATGTTTACGGTCATCTATGTTCCGCTCTCCGGCATACCCGGATGAGAATAGCGAAGGTGTGTCACGCGACTGCCACTGACCGCCGGGGTTGACCATTGCGCTCGAGCCGAACACACCCCTGAGTTATGATTTCCCACGCCGTGGCTCGTAGCAAAACAACCTCAAAACGAAAGTCTGTATTGCGGGTTGCATCACTCTTTAGTGGTGCCGGCGGATTGGATCTGGGCTTCAAGAAGGCAGGAATGCAGATCGTTTGGGCCAATGAATATGACAGGGCAATCTGGGCAACTTTTGAGAGCAACTTCCGTACCACCAAGTTGGACAAACGAAGTATCGTTGACATTGATGCAGGCGAGCTTCCTGACATTGAGGGCTTGATTGGCGGCCCCCCATGCCAAAGCTGGAGCGAGGCTGGGGCGCGCCGCGGAATAAAGGACAGCAGAGGTCAACTCTTCTTTGAGTATGAGCGAATTCTTGCCGAAACGGACCCGCTCTTCTTCCTGGCCGAGAATGTGTCTGGCATTCTCTTTCCCAAGAATCAGAGAGCATTTAGCAACATCTTGGAAGGGTTCTGCAAACTTGGTTACAACGTCTCATTTGGGTTGCTCAATGCCAACGACTACGGAGTACCCCAGGATCGCGAGCGCGTCATAATTGTTGGTTACCGAAGCGACACAAAGCTGCATTTTGAGCCGCCCCGAAAGGCCCTTGAGCGACCGACGCTGAAAAATGCAATCTGGGACCTCCGGAACACCGCAAGGCCTGCCCAGAATGGCTCCGAGATGGAACTGGAACTCGTGAATCACCACTATCTGACTGGCGGGTTCTCAACCATCTACATGTCTCGCAACAGGGTGCGTCAGTGGCACCAGCCGTCGTTCACGATTCAGGCGGGTGGACGCCACGCCCCACTCCACCCGCAAGCACCTGTCATGGAACTTGTAGCGCCCGATGTACGCCAATTCGTTCCGGGGGCGGAGCACCTCTATCGACGCCTAACAGTTCGTGAGTGTGCTCGCGTTCAAACTTTTCCTGACGACTTCACGTTCGTATATCGGAACGTCAACGACGGATACAAAATGGTTGGAAATGCAGTACCAGTAGAGTTCGCCCGCCGACTCGCCAGCACAATCGAAAGAGATCTCTCGGGGGTGAGCAGCCGGCGGCGGCGCAAACGCGTGCGCGGCACCGTGCGCCAATTCGGAGTCAATTCGCTGTTCTAGCCACCGAATCACTCAGGAAGGCATTAAAACTTCTATCTGCAGCCCGGGTGACTTGACGGCTTTTGAATCGAATTTAAGGTCGACCTGACCACGAGTCTTGATATTGCTCTTCGCACTGTGCAGGCGTAGCTCCAAGACCCAGCCATTTGAGAATTCCAGATCCAAGTAACCCTTTGGTCTCGGTTTGGCAATTACAGCACGAGGTCGGGCGGGCTTGTCGAAACGCTCAATTCGTACTCGCGAAAGGTCTCCGCGGCTCTTGAGTTCCGTTATCACCTTGACAAATCCCTCTCCGACCAAGAACGTGAACAATTCATCGGCTAGCGAGAGCCTCGGGCACCACTCGTTGAGGTTGTCGGCACACACGACAACAACACTGTCGTATAACTTTTTTGTGGCCTGCGGCACGGACTTAAATTGCGTAGCTGATCCAATCCGAGATCGGAAAATGCGACATGCTTCTGCCAACAGACTTCGATGTTCATTATCCTCCTGGCAGCCCTTGGCCAGGTCCATCCACTGCGCAAGAGAGTACGGACGCGGATGTTTCGTAGCGTCGTGATTCAGCTTTAACGAATACTTGACGGGTTCCGTCCCCTCGCAAATCACGTCCGCAGTGCCTGGTGACGCATCATCGGAGCGATCAATTCTCGAGAACTTCTGCCCAAATGTTGATAGGTGCCAATCACGAACTAGCTCCGAAGCTTGTTTCAAGCTCCGGTGGGTTTGTGGACCCAGTTCAGAAATCTTCGGCGCATCGCGTCTCGCCTGACTCACCGCACGAGAAGTCAACGGCACGCCCAGACCCGAAGACAAGGTATCCACAAAGATCGCCTCGTTCGCCCGCCCTCGATCATTAGGCGACAGCACGTGTCGCATCGTATACCAGGAGCGCCGTCCCCCACAGGGTCCGCGTACGCCAAGTGCTGAGTCGTCCGGGGCGGAAATGCGTTCCCAACGGCTGGCCCATTGTGGAATCGGGAGCGCCTACTTGACGATTGGTGAATAGCAGCTGCTGATCTTCAACTGAAACCGGTATCCCGTCACGAGATCTCGCTGAGCCGCCAAGCAGCGTACTGAACTACGTTTATTCATCATGCTTGGTGTGTTACTTCAGCCTTATGCACGACCGAAAAATCCGAACCGCGACAATTACTTGGTAACGCTCGCGAGTGAATATGACTTGCAGAGACGCGTTACAGAAGTTGGTGCAAACGTCGACTTAACTGAGTTTGTTCGTGCGCACCCAACGGGCAAAGCAAGGATCTACTCAGTTGGGGTAACAAGACCCGCACTTCAGGCATGGCAAAATCTCAATCCAGGTGACCTCGTTCTGTTCTGGGGGCACAAAGCCGTATGGGCATATGCGACTGTTTCCTCCAAAGTCACCTGGAAGAACAACAACTTCGTATGGCCTACCGGTGAGCGATGGGACAACATCTATTCCCTCACGGACTGGCACGAACTTGCAGAGGGTCAACGGCTGGACTATCAGGCTCTCCGCGAGATACACAACGGTGGAAAACTTGATGTTCAAGGGGTCGCGTGGCGACCGCTGTTCCAGTATCTGCGAACACGCGACGGAATCATTCAATACGTAGCAACCGAAGGTCGGAGGCAAGTACCTGCTAACCGACTGCCCACTGCACGAAGGCGCATTCCTGAGGGTCTTAACCATCAACACGTTCAGAGTGCCCTCGAATGGCTAACAACAAATGACTTGCCAAACGGGTTTGGAGAACGAACGGACTGGGTTGTCGTCCACAACGGGCTCTGGATCCCACCCAAAGCTGTAATCGGAGTTGCGGTTCGAGAATTGAATGGGCAACTCCTGCCCGCGAAAGACTTCTCAGGCGGCGAGGGACCCGGACAAGCAAATTATGTCCTGCGAAATCTGGGCTTTGAAGTGATTAGACGAGAGATTCAAGGCATTGTGGTCGACCCGATTCAGCGTTGGTACTCGGGTCTTGTTGCGACTCGCAAGGCCCAAGTCGGCGGCATCACTGCCCCCCATCAGCCGTCAATTGCGCTTTGGCTCGTATCGCAAGCCGTCCGCGGCCTGCCACGCCTCACTAGTTGGAGCGGAGTTCGGTCAGAGCTTGCCACAGTCACGGAACTCGCTGGCGGAGGACGCAATCCAGAGTCCCCCGTTGCGGCTCTCTTCAACGCCGGACTCCTTGAGCTCCTCGGCATCGCAGACGAGGTGCCGACTAGTCAACCCGCAGCTCGCGAATTGCTGAATCAAGTGAGTCCGCAGCTAGGACTTCCGACTGACGTCTACGAAGAACTAGGTGCACATCCCGACCGACTGAACGAACTGACACGCCAGATACTCCGCCTCATACCTGATGAACAAGCAGCATCGCTACTTCTTAATCATCTGGGTTTGGCAAAGGAGACGACAGAACAGTCTGCACCTCCTCCAATTCCTGCAGGTGCGATGGTCCCAGGCCGGGGGGCTCAGTCACGACTCGCGATTGAACGGAATGTAGCGATCGCCGAGTGGGTCAAGAAAGTGCACAACGACACGTGCCAACTCTGCGGAGCTCAGCTCATCACACCCGGTGGTACAACTTCTGATGCTGCGCACATCAAACCACTCGGCGAACCACACGCAGGTCCAGACATTGTTGAGAACGTCATGTGCCTCTGCCCAAATCATCACAGGCTGTTTGACCGCGGCGCATGGGTAGTTCTAGACGGATTCATCGCACGCAACAACATGGACGGAACAGAGATTGGACTCCTCCACGTCATTGCCGAACATGCAATGGATCCCCAGTACTTCGCTTACCACCGGGAACTAATCGCAAACCAGCGTGAACAGCGCTAGATGAGACTCCCTTACAGTTATGAACAATTAACTGTCCACAACCGCAGAATCTCCAATGATGCACTTGGTGCACAAAGCGGCTTCGGAACAAACCTGTTTTGATGTCTGAGTTAGAACTCTTCGGTCCGACGTACGAACATTCGACTTGAAGTCGGGCGAGGCGGTCCAGGATTCATGAGGAGTTGCGGGTCGGATCGAGCCAAGTCTCTCGATTCATTAACCTGACACCATTAGTGACTCTCTGAAAACCTCCCTCGGACGTGTTAGGCGGGACTCTAGTGAAGAATTCATAACCTCAACACTTGCGCTTCTAGCTCGCGAATTCTCAGAATTTGCTATCAGCACTGATCAGATCGAGGCATGGAGAAGACTGTGCGGCTGGCTTCATGACGCGGCCGTGAAGACGGCGGATCAATTTCCGGGAATTGGATGCTTCTTTGAATTTTCTCCCCCATTTACAAGCCAGCGAAGTGATCTGATTCTGGTCAGCGAGCGGGAGATCCTGGTTGTCGAGGGAAAGACTGGGACCCATCACAGTCGGCTACAAGCCCAAAAACAGGCGCTCAGTTACGCCTACGACATATACAACTCTTTACGCGTTGGGACAGATCGGGCGGTAGTCCCAATCGTGCTGCAGGAGTCTACGTCCTCCGAGATGCCGAGTATCAACAAAGCGATTTCTAATCAAGACCATTCGCCAGCAGACGTTGCTGTTATCTCAGCCAAGCAGCTACCTGACTGTATTCGTCAAATGACACCTCCGACAGGTCACGTTGATCTGCTGAACACTTCAACCTGGATGTATCGCCCTCGAGCGTCCATAGTTTCCCTGTCGCAGGAGATGTTTGGCAATCTACGTTCAGGAGAGGTCCTTAAGTCCCTAGCCGATAATGACGAAATTGACCGGCTGGTTACGCGTGTTAGCGAACTGATTCGAGAAACTCGAGATAACTCGGAGCACCGACTGATCGCTATCACTGGTCGACCTGGCTCAGGAAAGACCCTAGTTGGACTACGAATAGCTCATCAGATCACACTTCCGGACCCCAGCGACTCCGAGAGTGACGCGCCTATCTATGTTTCAGGCAACGGTCCCCTTGTCGAGGTGCTCCAGGAAGCGATTGCACGCTCGTACAAGACTTCATACGACCGATACTCCGAATCGGCAATCTCTATAGAAATGGCACGTCGAGTAGCGAAGTCACACATCCTTGAGGTTCGCGGAGTGATTGCTGAGCAGTTTCGCATCCGAACGAATGTGGTCATTTTTGACGAGGCGCAACGTGCATGGAATGCGAAACACATGCGCCGAAAGCACAGCGACCAGACTCTTGAAAGTCAGCCGTTTGAGATTCTTAAGAAGATGTCCGAAAAGACCTGGGCAGTCGTTATCTGTCTGGTTGGAACTGGTCAACATATAAATGCCGGCGAGGAAGGCATGAGCACTTGGTATAATGCGGTGAGAAAGTTGAGTGATGGAAGTTCGAGGTCTAGTTCCACACAGTCAACTTGGCGAATATCAGTCTCACGTGAGGCCCAATTCGAGTCCGCCGAATCGACAGTTTCCCCAGACTTGGAACTCACTGTCGATATGCGAGCTGGCTCTACTCGAATGAATGAATGGGTGAACTTGCTCTTGGAGTCAAAGCTAAACGAAGCGCGAGACTGCCGAAACTCATTTCCAGACTTTCCGCTACTGGTCAGTCGTGATCTCGACACAGTTCTTGGATGGTTAAGAAGTAACACAAATCTTCGCCACCGAGAGACAGCGGGGCTGCTGGCTAGCTCAACTAGTGGACGTCTCACCTCCTACGGAGTCCGGGTTGCTAGCGCGGCTTCCGACAATTTTCCGGCAGTCAATTGGTACCTGGAGCGACCTCCGCATCTCGATTCTTGCAACTCCTTTGATTTTGCGGCAACGGAGTACCGATGCCAAGGCTTGGAACTGGACCGTGTCGGTGTTTGTTGGTCATGGGACCTCCTACCAAGAGATGGACAGTGGGTTCCCCGTCAACTCAATCGAGCGACGGGTCGTTGGAACAAGGTGTCGAACGAACGAAAACAGGAGTATCGAATTAACTCGTATCGAGTTCTCTTGACTCGATCACGACTTGGAATGATTATTTGGGTGCCACGCGGTGACCAAGACGACACCTCGCGAAGCTCAATTGAGTCGGACGAGATTTACGAGACTTTAGTTATCGCCGGATGTGATCCGATTGGATCACCCCAACGTATCAAGACCCCACATCCTTAAAACTTGGCGCGCGATTCTCAAAATTCGCGGTAATCGCTTCCACCTGGTTCGCTGAGCCAATCAACTTGAAGATGATCTCGCGTTCGGCGGCGAAGTGGTCGGCGGCTCCGGCGTTTGACAGGCGGTTAATGAGTTTCTTCGCACCCCGCACGGCGTCGGGGCTGCGGCCGGCGATTTCGCGAGCCATCGCCATGGCGTCATCCACCGGGGTGTTCGACAGTTTGGTCACCAGGCCCAATGCGGCACCTTCGCTGGCGGGCAACACGCGGCCGGTGAAGACGAGTTCTTTCATTACGTCGT
>Ga0172372_10012006_pt1 | contig 10930 bp, 7 predicted proteins | sample LakKiv5m_2_FD_114544 | JGI IMG/M metagenome (GOLD analysis project Ga0172372, IMG submission 114544) | Freshwater microbial communities from Kabuno Bay, South-Kivu, Congo - kab_092012_9.5m | ecosystem: Environmental > Aquatic > Freshwater > Lake | place: Democratic Republic of the Congo... | reverse complement strand
ATGAGAGTGAGTTTCGAATCGTTGGAGTGCTCGCACCGATGGGAGATAAGTTGGGGTTAAGCTTCGACGAGATAGGGTTTATACCGACTGCGGCAGCGCTAAAGCTTTTTAATGAGGACAAGCTCTTTGGTATCCGCGCGAAAGCGTCATCTCGCGTCGGTATTGAGGATGCTGTTGCTGAGATTACTCAGATCCTTAAAGAACGACGCGAGGGGGAGGAGGACTTTACGATCCTGACTCAAGTGTCGATGATGGAGAGTATGAACACGATCCTCTCGATGTTGACGTACGTGCTCGCAGCGATCGCGGCGATCTCGATGGTGGTTGGAGGGATCGGTATTATGAACATTACCTGGGTGTCAGTGGTTGAGAGAACGCAAGAGATCGGAATCCGCAGGGCTGTTGGTGCAAGGCGGCGCGATATCCTGCAGCAATTCCTCGCAGAAGCGATTGGTTTGTCGTTTCTCAGTGGAGCGATCGGCGCTGGGGGAGCGCTGCTGATCACTCATGGCTTACACTTTTTTTTTCCGGTCTTTGATATGCGAGCGCCGCTCTGGATCGTACTACCGGCTTTTGTGCTTGCCCTGGTAGTGGGCGTTGCGTTCGGTGTTGGCCCCGCTTGGCGCGCATCGCGGATAGAGACGTTGGATGCTCTGCGGCATGAGTAACCACCTTGCCCGATTCGATCTTTTGCGGCCGTTTCCTGAGACCTTTTGCATGGGGTACCTGCGCGGGGCGCCTCCCGCCGCCGTAATCTTGACGTCAGCCATTACATTCCGCTACGTTTCGCCGCGTCTCTTATCCAGAGAGGCAAAGGGACCGGCCCAATGAAGCCTCGGCAGCCTGAGAGCATATCTCAAGGTGCCAATTCCGGCAGACGCGTTTGTTGAAGTAGCAACACGACCGCAATCTGGAAGATGAGAGAACGGTGCTTTTCCAGGCACTCGTCCCTTATTTCCTTTTTTCTTCATCGCGCGTTGGTATCACAACGGATAGTGAGTCGCTTTTTTAAAGGGTGATTCATGTCAGATACAGCGCACGATACAGGTGCACAACCGCGAAAAGACGCACCAAACCCAGCAAGTGCGACAGGAGCATGATCGGATAGTGTGGTGACTCCCACGGCGCCCTCCGCGATTCTTAACAGCTCAGAAGACCCACTACGGAGCTTCGTAGCAGATATTCCAGCATCCCTTAGGGATCCCCGTCGACCTCATTCGTCTCTCGGTTGGAACGATCCCTAAGCAGCAGCTAACTGACGCCCTTATGGCTGTTTTTGAGGCGTTAGAGAGCTATCAAAAGGGACAGTAGTCCCCTGCGAGGCCCCAACCTTAGCTATAGCGCTCTCCAGCAACACAAAACACGGTGCGAGGTCTCGCTCGTTTGTGGTACCGTGTTCGCTGATTATGGCGATCGCAATTATTGTTACTATATTTATTCTGGGGTACGCAGCGATTACCCTTGAGCACTCTATTAAAGTTAATAAAGCTGCTTCAGCGCTCGTAACAGGGATCCTCTGTTGGACCGTGTATATCCTTAGTGGTGTGGACGCGCACGGAGTGAACCACGCCCTTGCTGAGCATATGGGGGAGCTCTCGGGGATCCTTTTCTTTTTGCTCGGAGCGATGGTAATCGTAGAGTTGATCGATGCCCACGATGGATTCGATATCATCACGGCGCGAATTACGACTACGAGTAAGCGCAAGTTACTTTGGATCGTAGCTACTCTGGCGTTTTTTCTCTCAGCACTCCTCGATAATTTAACAACAACGATCGTGATAGTAACGCTGCTTCGAAAGTTAATCGCAGACAGAGACGATCGACTCCTCTTTACGGGAGTAACAGTAATCGCAGCAAACGCCGGAGGTGTGTGGTCGCCGATGGGAGATGTCACGACGACGATGCTCTGGATCGGCGGGCAGATCTCGGTGTTGCCGACGATTGTAGCGCTGATTATCCCTAGCTTGGTGTGCTCGATCGTTCCTGTGCTTGCAGTGTCGCTCAGGCTTCAAGGAGTAGTCGAGGCGCCCGCTGGTAAACCATCAGAGTCACTCACCTCGTCTATGTTTGAGCGTAATGCGGTGTTCTGGCTGGGTCTCGGTGTGCTTCTGTTCGTGCCGGTGTTTAAGACAATAACACATCTGCCGCCTTTTATGGGGATGTTGTTCGGTCTGGGGATTATGTGGGTAGTGACGGAGCTTATCCACAGCGAAAAGGGCGAGGCTGAGAAGGGGGTCCTCTCGGTTAACCACGCCATTCGAAAGATCGATACACCGAGTATCCTTTTTTTCTTGGGCATCCTTCTGGCGATCTCGGCGCTTCAGTCTACGGGAGTGCTCACCTCGGTTGCTACGTGGCTAGAGTCGAAGGTTGGTGATGTTGTAGTGCTTGGGTTGATTATTGGGTTGCTCTCTGCGGTGCTCGATAACGTGCCACTCGTGGCAGCGGTGCAGGGGATGTACTCACTCGCTGATTACCCTATGGATGATTTCTTCTGGCAGTTTTTGGCCTATACATCAGGGACCGGTGGCAGCGCGCTAATAGTTGGCTCGGCTGCTGGAGTGGCTGCGATGGGGTTAGAGAAGATCAATTTCTTTTGGTACGTGCGGACAATATCGTTTTTGGCAGTTGTTGGATACTTCTCGGGGGCAGCGGTTTTTGTTATTCAAAAGGCGGTCTTTTAGAGTTTTTTGCAGCTCTGTCTAAACGATTGGATGTCGCTGACCAAATTCATTGTTGTTATGAGAGCGCCTTTTGGATTTTAGGGACCAGGCTTTGTTAAAAGTAATATGAGGAATAACAACACTATAGTTCATGCTATCTGAGGCAACTGTAACTTCGAGGCGATCTTTTTTTCTCTGCTGTGCGGCCATAGTCGTTTGCGTTCTTGCCTTCCCGATATACCAGGCGCTCGATACGGGGGGACATGTTTTCTATACCAACGGGATCGATGAGGCGGCATATCTCTCATATCCATATGTCAAGGTTCTGGGGCAGTGGCGGGGTTTGTGTCGTTACTCAAGCCTCTTTGTGCGAGCCCTCCATGAAGCTGGCTTGTCGGGTGGTTGGATTAATGTGCTTTTCGATACCATCGGAACTGTGACGATTCTATTAGTACTCCCGATAGCATATTCGCGCTGCCTAGGGCTCGATCCGACAAGCGGACGCCGCTGTGCGCTTATCACGTTCGTGGTGCCATTACTGGTGACCCCCTTCAATCCCCTTGTGGCGCTTCTTGTTGATCTCAGGAGTTCGAGCTCTCTGTTTGCGTTCAGCGCGCTTCCGCCTAATCCTGAAAACATCTTTCTTAGGTCTCCTGAACCTCAAATCTCACTGTTAATCGTTTGTATTCTCTGTGCTGCTATCGGGCGTCGTCACGCACTCGCCTGGGCCAGTGTCTGTCTTGCGCCATTTCTCTATACATTCGTGCGCGTGCCAGTGTTGTTCTTAGCGGTAACGTCACTTGCCCCAAAGCAGCTATCGCTATGTGTCCGCTTGGGACTAGGTTTCTTAGTGGTCGCTGTTACCTCGATGTTGTTCTTTCGGTTTGGCGTCGATCCCACTCTACAAAGGTTATATGTCGAAAGTGATCTTCCCGTTGTGTCTCTGACAGCGGTTGTTTCGACCGGATTATGGCTCTCGCTTCGTCAGGTAATCCCTGACTACCTGTCAGCTGTTGTCATCACCCTAGTTACGTCGACATGGATTGCGCCAAATCTTCAACTGATTAGCGGAGCGATGGTCTCTCCGACTAAGTATGAAGAGTACTGGGGCGCGGTTGTGGTCGCGGTACTCGTTGCGTTACTTGTGCAGTATCGTTCCCGTAGGCCAGATCTCTGGATAGTCTTGTTGCTAACCGTATTTGTCGTGTGGGCAGCAGAAAACTTTACATCAAATCGATACGTCTATGCGAAGCTTTCCGCCCCACGGGAAGCGATACGAATTTTAAAACAAGCGCCAGGGCGGGTGGCATCAAGCGATCTACAGCTCTCTGTCTATCTTGATATGGTCTATCCACGCCAGGAACATACCCTCTTTTCGTTCACCAAAACCTATACCCTGTCGAGTGAGCAAAACTACCACGAATATCGGTGTGCAAGAGATTTTGTTGAGAGTCTCCCTCCAGAAGAGTCCGGTTTGTTTCAGGAGCAGTTTAGGTGGCTAGATTATGGGTATGTGCATCGTGGAATCGATGAGGTTATAACCATGCGGAGACGTCCCCTTGAAGAATCCCAGTTTAAAAATGACTTGCGCAGCTTCTCATGCTCGAAGGAGTATCCGATTCTAATTGATGTCGTACGTCGCCCGTAGCGACTACCATGAAACCCTTTTACCCTTGGTATGGAGAACATATGAGTAACAGTATGGTGAGAAAGAGGTTACTACCCTGGATACTCCTGAGTATGGTTTCTTGTGTAATCATACTCGCGCAGGGTCGAATCATAGGCCAACATGAGCGAGGGCTCTTTCCAAGATATCCAAAGTCGTTCCGATTCGAGATGCCGTATTTTGGTTTTGTCTATACAGGCGAATCAGGGAACTGGATTGATGACCGAGTGCTTCAATTCGGAGCCTTTGAAAAGCCCGAGCTTTTTCTTCTAAGAGAGATTGTAGCAGATCAGCGCGGATTTATTTTCCTCGATGTGGGCGCAAATACCGGATTGTATACACTGTTTATGGCGCCGTTAGTGGAAAGGGTTCATGCAGTTGAGCCGTTCCCGCCCGTCTTGCAAAAATTACGCGCTCATATCGAAAAGAATCACCTAAAGAATGTTGATGTTCATCCGGTGGGTTTTGGCAACCAGAAAGGAAGTTTGCCATTTCATGCGCCACCACAGGCCAACCATGGGGTAGGTTCATTTTCTAGCGATTTCGCGGATGGGTGGCGGGCATCTGACGGGCAACAATTTCTTGACGGACAATTGCCGCTTGAAATAGGCGATCAGTATCTGGAAGAGCATAGTGTAGGTCAGATTGATGTTATGAAGCTCGACATCGAGGGGTATGAAAAGTTGGCATTGCAGGGGCTTAAGCAGACTCTTCTCAAGAGTCGTCCATACATCCTGATGGAGCTCAACACCCTTAACGTGGAGGGGTTCTATTCTTTGGAAGAGCTCGAGGCGACCTTTCCGCCGAATTACCGATTCTTCGCTATCAAGTATAACCTAGAAGATTTGGATACTGGACATTACGAACTAGAGCCCCTCATGCGGCTGCCGAGTCGCCAGATAAATATTCTCGCAGTTCCCCACGATCGACGCGCGATAGCTAAATAGCGCCGCGTTGTTTGGAGGAACGAGAAGGCGAGATGAACAATCCTAATGCTGCAATAGCAATTGAGATTACTGTACCCCACGGGCTGTAGATGCACGCACTCCACATTAGGTAGAGGCACGAAGCGCAGAAGATAAAAACAGGCAGCGGATAGAGGGGGACCGCCAAACTTTGCGGAGAGCCATACTTAGCACGGATTATCGGCACGCATAGTCCCCTCAGGAGAAAGCAGAGCCAGACAATAGTTGTAGTGTAAACAACAGCAGTAGAGAATGTGCCAGCTACGAAGACAATAAGGATAGACAGCAACATCTGTAGTGCATATGGCAGAGAGAGAGTTTGGTTTTTTCTGTTTGGCATGACCTGCACCTTGGCACTCAATAGACCGAGAAATTGGGAGTAGAATTGCGCACCAGAGAAAATCATTCCTTGAATTGCGCCAAGGCATGCAATCGTGATGAGGAGGGATATGACTGTGGCAGCGCCTCGCGGAAGGGCTGTTTGCAGGCCAGTAACGATGGGAAGGGAGCTTGTGCTGAATAGTGAGAGGCCAAGCAGATTAACGTAAGAGGCGGTAATCAGGACGTAGAGTATTGTGATTGTCGTCAGGGAAAGAATGGAAGCTTTGTACACGCTGCGCGCACCTCCCTTGACATCGGCTGTGATATTGACAATCTCGTTCCAGCCACCAAAGGTAAAGAGGACTAAAATTAATGCCAACCCGTAGTTAGGAGCGACGGGGGGAGTAGATAGCGATTCGAGTATAATGCTGGAAGGAGAGATGTACAGTCCGGCGGCGATGATTGCGCACAGGGCAATAATCTTAACGCAAGAAAGAAAGTTTTGAGCCACTCGACTTGCACGAAAGCCTAGGAGATTTACAGCTGTCATAGCAACGACGAGACATGCTGCCGTCATAAGCGGACGGGTGGGGAGGCCGGAAATACTTGCATGCAGGTAGTTGGCTGCAGGAAAGGCCATCGCCGCGATAGCTCCTGGCCGAATGATGGCGACTTCCGCCCACAGAAAGGCGTTGGCGAGCCGGGGATGGAGAGCCTCCCGGAGCCAGATGTATTCGCCGGCATTGGTTGGGTACCGCTCTGCGAGTTCGGCGTAGCAGAGCACGCCAGCAAATGACAGCACCCCGCCGAGAAGCCAGATACCAACGAGGCCAGAAAGATGAGAGAAGTTTTGAGCGACAGTGGGACCGGTTTCAAAGATGCCTGGGCCGATAACGATGCCGATGATGATAGCCGTGGCATCAAGGATAGAGAGCGAGTAGCTGTCTTTTTTGTGCTGGCTCACTATGCGGTGCCTCGCCGACCGAGGTGGGCGCCGAAAGTATCAGCTGCGGTGAGCGACGCCTGAAATGCTTCCCAGATGTCGATCGCCTGAACTTCTGACTCAAGCTCCTGTCCATCAGCTGTCAGGTACATGCGATCGTCGATGAACGACATGTTCCAATGTGGGCTCGATGATTCATTGTCGATAAGTTGTGCAAGAAGAGATGGGGCGAGTTGGTAGAAGGCGACGTTCTCAACCCAATTAGTTTTGCTCCCTCGCAGGTAGTGACAGAAGCGTGAGACATCATCTGGCTGATAAAAATAGATCCGATGCTCTGCGTCTGGGTGCTGCTTTAAAGATAGTTCAAGTTTACGTTTATCAGGAGCGCCAACCTGAGCCCAGAGGTGCATGGTGGCGACCTCATCTCGTTGCATGATGGTTGGCTCCTTGGGATCTGATATGTTTTGGGAGAGCTGTATGCCTGGGCGGTATGCGTGGCAGTATGCTAGTAGCCTTGCATAAAAATGTTCACACGACTCTAGCTCATGGCGAGGAGTTTTTAGCCGAAAGCTGGTAAAGATGTCGCGGTCCGAGTGATTAAGCTCGATAGTAAACGAGTAGAAAGCCGCAACAAAGGTCATGCGACTCTGCATAGCGCATCACGACTGCGGAAGCAATCCGCAGTCGTAAAGGGCTAGCAAGTCAAAAGATGGAATTACGAGGACAAGCGGTCGCTATACTACATGTATTGGCTCATCGAGTGCACAGAGCTCCTCTCCACCATTGCAGACAGCCGCATAGTGGGACTTAAGCTGCTCGCGCATCAGAAGCCGTGAGCGGTGGAGCCTACTTTTCACTGCCGGCACTGATAGCTGCAGCACGTGGCTTACTGCCTCGTTAGAGAGCCCATCAATATCGCGCAGAACAAAGATCGCACGGTATTCGTCCGGAAGCTGTTGTACCGCAGCTTGAATCGCTTCACGTAGCTCGTGACGCGAACTCATCGTGTCGATATCAAACATTTCAGTGCGATTACCGACCCAGTTCTGACGAATGGTTGGCTCAACATCTTCTAGCGAAACGGTACGGCGACGATTTCGAGCACGAATCTTCATAAAACTTGAATTCATCGTGACCCGATACAGCCAGCTTGAGAACTGAGCTTTGTGTTCAAAGCTCCCAAGCTTCGTGAATACCGTGATGAACACATCTTGGAGGATCTCTTCTGCGTCCTCCTGACTTCTTGTAATCCTCATGGCTAAGTTGAGGACCTTGGAACCGTATCTTTCAACGAGCTCTTCAAAGCAGCTCTCGTCTCTCGCTATTACCCCCTTCACAAGTTCGGCGTCTGTTAATCGTGTCGTCATGGTTCCCCTCCACAAAACGATACGTGATGGGAATCACACTGACATACAACCCTAGGCGAATTGTCACGGTTTTGTAAAAAGATACCCCTCGGTTAACGGTTTTCTGAATCCTGGAGAGTGAAGAGAGGGGAGATCGAACGCTATAGTAGTGCGCGAGCGTCAGATGGAATAGTGATTCAAAACAGATAGATAGCGGTCTTTAGGCGCCGCCTCGCCGCCACTGTTAGTTCAAATGGCCTTCGGGCTTGAAAGGGGATTTCGGGCGGGACGCACTAAAATGAGTACGACAGTGTGCAGCCAAATGCTCGCGGATCGCCTCGTTGAACGTAGAGCTTATTTGGAAAATCAGGGGGCTCGTTGCCGAAGTAGAAGCCACGGATATCGTAGCGCTCGTTAAAGAGGTTGCGGCTCCACAAGAGCAATTGGAAGCGATCGACACGCCACCCTAGCGATGCATTAAACAGGGCATAGGGTGAGCTATGTTGATTGTCGCTATCGCCGAAATAAAAAGCATCTTTGCCAGTTACTTCTATGCGGGTAAAGACTCCACCTCCGAGTTCAATTCGACTGCCAGCAGCGTACTGCCACGATGGAGCGATAGCGAAAGAGCGCCCTTCAAGTGCTGCGCTCTCTGCCGGAACGCTCGTGAACTGAGAGTCCATCACTGAGCCGGAGAGGAATATCTGCCACCCCTGCTGTACTCGGAGCGTGTTCTCGAATTCAACGCCGAGCGATGAGCCTTCAGCAGAGCTCTCGGTGATGTAGGTATATGAGAGGGGGTCCGAGGGGTTATCTTGAATAGAGAACTTTAGTTGTTGGTCTCGTCGTAGGTTGTAGAACATGGCGAGATTTGAGGTGAGTGCATTTTGAAAGAATGAGCCCTTGGTGCCAACTTCAAAGTTCCAGAGATACTCAGGATCGTACTGACGGCGATCGGCAGGTACGCTTGGGCCGACGTTAAATCCTCCGCCCTTGTAGCCTCGTGATACAGAGATGTATCCACGGGCCTGCTCGGAGAGATCTTGCTCGAGCGATACGGCACCGCCGAGCATAGAATATGTCGGCGAAAAATCAGCGTTTGTTGAATCGTCGTAGCGCGCATTTCGTTGTTCAAAACGTAGTCCAGGGACTAACGAGAGGCCGGTACGAAGAGGCACTTCGACCTGGCCAAAGACTGCGCCCGTACGAGCGAGATAGTCACTTGAGAGCGTATCGTACGGGGTGTCGTTAGCGAACTCGACTGTTGATGTATCCTCGGTGAGTCTCTGGGCAAACGCGCCCGTGAGCCAACGCCAGTCGCCGCCGTGTGTGTATGTGGGGTCGTCTGAGCTGCGCAGTCGCACCTCTTGGGACATCACCTTGCGGTTGCGATCTGAATTAGAGAAGTAATCATACGGATCGTACGGCGCCCAGAAGGGATTATTTCCCCAATCACCATCGAAGCTGTAGTCGATTGAGGTTCGCGCGATTGACGAGATCGATTCAAGGGTGATGGAATCTGAGAGTCGTGAGGTTGCGGTAAACGACGCGGCGCGTGCAGAGGTGGCGTCTTGGCCTGGGCGGTCCGACTGGGTTGTGAATGAGTTGTCGATCGCAAAGGCATCGTAGCCGTTGTTCGCCTCTACTCCCCACAGGGCGAGGTTAAACGATGTAGCAGAGGAGGCCTCGTAGCGTAGTTTTAATCGAGCAATTGATTCATCACGCTTGTTGGTATTGTCTTTGCCGAGAAAGGCGTTGTCGCGAAAGCCGTTACTCTGTGTATTGTAAGCAGAGAAGCGTAGTTGAAGCTTATCGTCGGTTCCTGGTACGGCTCCACCCACGGCGATTCCACCGGCAAAGAGCTCGTCGTTACCAGCCATCAACTCGATTCGCCCTGTGGTGTATGGCGTGGGGTCATGCGAGCGCACGTTAACTACCCCAGCAAGTGCGCTTGAGCCAAACCGTATTCCTTGTGGTCCACGGAGAACCTCAATCTGGTCGATATCGAACATCGGGGTGATTATTCCCAGTCCGCTAAAGTCAATCGAGTCGATGATCGTTGCGACTGAAGGGTTGGGCGCTCCCTCGTACTGTTCAAATTCTCCTACGCCTCGCACGAGGAAGAAGCGCGGTCGTGATGTTCCGGCTGACCAGGTGAGGTTGGGAACCGATTCGATCTCGTAATCGAAAGAATTTTCTCCCTTCTCTTGTAGGCGTTGCTCGGAAACGAGCGTTGTGCTCTGCGGCACCTCTCGTAGGGGTGCTACAACCGGAGCGCCGTAGATGTAGAGCTCAGTCGAGGGGTCTTGTCGCTGCGCTGACGGCACTGCAGGCTGTGGCGTTTCGGCCGATACACTGTGATAGAAAGCGCAAAGCACTAATATTGTGGCGTATGATGTCACTCGGCGGATCAAGTGATCACACTGTTGCACTAGTTTATGAAAGCACGATTGGATTACAGATGTAACGGTACAAGACATGCGTTCCTCTCCCTCCGCCGGTATTAACCGTCTCAGGTTCAAAGGGTTCTGCTCAGGTGAGCATCTCAGGCTTTTGTAGCCACCCCTGGGTTCTATGACTGGGCGAGGATAGTACGTTTACATCGCGCGGAGCAAGGGCCCTTCGTTGACATGGCCGAATTGCTGGCAAATATGCGAATAAGCCGACAAGCGGATTGGGTTTACAAAACGCAGAGCGATTCGCGGATCTCCTGTGCTAGTTTCTCAGCTTCCAGGCGCAGCTCACGCACTGCCGTGATCTCCCACAGCGATTCACGTTGCAACGGGCCTATGAGTTTAAATCGCTTTCGACCGGATTCGGGCAGAGTTGTCTTAGTCGGGTGCGCCCCGAGTCCAAGTTCTCCCGGCGCAAGAAAGCCGCGGCGTAAGAGGTTTCTCACTAATGGCATCTCTATCTTCGTCAGATCGCTCTCTGGGCCGCTGCAGAGCATCGCTGCGCCAAAGTAGCGAGGAGAAGCCCAGAGCGAGGGCGCTATCTGTACGGTGATTCCATGATCAGAGCGTTCT
>Ga0172372_10012005_pt1 | contig 10930 bp, 10 predicted proteins | sample LakKiv5m_2_FD_114544 | JGI IMG/M metagenome (GOLD analysis project Ga0172372, IMG submission 114544) | Freshwater microbial communities from Kabuno Bay, South-Kivu, Congo - kab_092012_9.5m | ecosystem: Environmental > Aquatic > Freshwater > Lake | place: Democratic Republic of the Congo... | reverse complement strand
GCAAAACGGCCAGAAAATGGCGTTGCAAGAATTGCGCTGATTAAAGCATGTCCACCCTCGGCGAATTCGACCAATACCCCAAGCGTGTCGCCGTTTCGCAATTCGCCACTGAAACGACCCAAGGCAGCAGTCACTGCTTTAGCCCTGCCGAACACAGCAACTGCAAGGTCAATAAGGTGAATACCCGTTGCCGTTAATGGTCCAGCGGGGGCATTGCGCTCTTCAAATCGCCAGTTATCCTGGCTCATCCCTAAGAACTTGTCCTGATTAAAGTTAGCTTCCATTTGCAGCGGCGTTCCGATTTCTCCGGCACGAATCATGGCAAGCGCCTTGACGATGGGTGGCTCGAAACGCTTTTCATGGCCTAAACCCAGCTTTAAACCTCGGGATTTCATCGCTTCGATACTGAGATGGGCCTCCTGAGTGCTGAGGGCGAGCGGCTTTTCACAAAACACATGCTTGCCTTTTTTTGCAGCCTGAAGAATCTGGGCACTATGTGCTGCATGCGGCGTGCAAAGAATCACCGCATCGATTGTCTCAAGGGCGAGCACACGATCGTAGCTCTCTGCCCAATCGATGCCACGTTCATCAACAAAACTTTTGCCTTGCTCAGCAGCCAGATCGGTGGCTACGACGACAACAACACTAGGACATTGACTGAGTTGATCGACAATCAGTTTTCCCCACCAACCCAGACCCACCACACCGACACGCAATTGATTCATTTTCTTGATACCCTTCCATTAACTGAGTTACAAAAACAAAAAACAGGTTTCGATCAGGGCCTGCTTGCGTCGTAAATTAGCCAAATACCTAAGACTAGCTTAATGCTTGCGTAAAGCAAGGAGTTGCAATGCCGCTTGCACACTTAGAACACATTTTGATTCAAACCCCTCAGCTTCAGGCCACTCGAGATTGGTACGTCGATGTTCTGGGTATGCAGGAGGGTTGGCATCCCGACTTCAAGTTCCCGGTTGTTTGGCTTTACCTCGGCGATAAGGACGTATTACATCTCACTGAGGGCGGGGCCAATGTAAGTCAAAACCGGCTCAGTTATCTCGGTCAGCAATCGACCGAAACCCAAGGGACAGGCGTTGTTGATCATGTTGCCTTTCGTTGTACCGACCTTCCCGGCATGATGCAGCATTTACGTGCGCGCAATATCGCCTTCAACGAACGCATGGTGAGCGATCAGGGGCTTTATCAACTCTTTCTTTTCGATCCGAATGGCGTCAAGGTCGAATTGAACTTTGCCAACGAGGAAGCCATTCGTCATGGCATCGAAGCACCTGTCAAGGCAAGCGAACTTTCCAACTAAGGTCTTCGAGGGTCCGAACTCAACCTGCTTTGTTGGCGAAGGCCAACGCTGGAAGCCATGTCGCAATTTGCGGCCATATGGCAAGGCTTAGCACCAGCATGAGAAGGCAAAACCAATATGGGATCGAATTTCTGAAGATCTCAGCAAGCGGGATTTTTTCCTGCGGCAAGGCGGCGCGCACAGTAAAAACCAGAATCCCAAAGGGCGGGGTGAGAAGTCCGGTTTCGATCGCGATAATGCCCATGATTGCAAAAGCGAGTGGATCAAAGCCAACCGCTTGAGCGACTGGGGCAAAGACGGGAACGGTCAGCAGGATGATCGAGATAGAGTCAATAAGACAGCCCAGAACAAACCAAACCCCCACCATAATCATTAAGATCATTGCGGGACTAAGTCCTGAACTCACAAAGAGATCCTTGGCGGCTGCAGTGATGCCCGTCATCGAAAGAACACGGGAATAAAGCTGTGCAGTAATCAATAGCAAGAGCAAGGGTGCTGAGGTTCGACCAACCGAAATGATCACTTCCATCAAACCACGTAAGCGCAATCCGCGAAGCAGTGCAACGATCATGGCGCCCACCGCGCCAACGCCAGCGCCTTCAGTGGGCGTGAAGGCACCGAGCCAAATGCCGCCAAGTGTTCCAATGACAAGGGCAACGACAAGCAGGGTACTGAAACTTGCCATGCTTAGCGAAATTTCCTCGCCTTGTTCAGGCTCACTGCCTGTCTCTGAGGGAGCCGAGGCTTTTTCTTGGGTGGCCTTTCCCTCACCGAGGCGGTTGGGATCAGTAAGCGCGACAAAAAAGACGTAGGCACTGTAAAAAACAACCAACAAGATTCCTGGCACGATACCTGCGAGAAATAATCGCCCGATCGATTGTTCAGTGAGGATGCCCCAAACAATCATGAGCACACTCGGTGGAATCAACATGCCAAGACAGGCCGACCCGGCAACGCATCCAAGGGCAAAGCCACGGTCATAACCGTGCCTTCGCATCTCCGGATAGGCGATCCGAGAAAATGCGGCGGCGGCCGCGATACTCACACCGGTAACAAAGGCGAAAATGGCATTGGCAAAAATAGTTGCAATGCCAAGTCGGCCAGGCATTCGCCCCAAGCCGCGGTTGACAAGTGCAAACACGTCGCGTGCTGCGCCACATCGAGCCAGAAATTCCCCCATCAGCATGAAAAGCGGGATGACAGCGAACACATAGTCACGAAGGGCTTCGTATGCGGTGTTGGAAACAAACTGTTTCACCACCTCAATGTCGCCTTGCATGAGGTAAATGCCGAAGGCGGCCGTAAAGCCCAGTGCGATGGCAATATGGACCCCGCAAAGCGTGAGCAGCAAAAGCACGCCAACCACGAGAAACATTTCGGTACCACTAAACATGCGGAGCCTCTCCGGCTTCGTCTCGAAGTCCAAGAATCTCAAAAACCGAAAGCGCGGCAATGAGATATTGCAGAGCAACCAAACTACTCGAAAAGACAATTACGAAACGCGCAGGCCATACAGGGATGCGCAAAGCCCCTTCGCCTTCAAACTCGTTGGACACCCAGGCGTGGATCGCACCATCCACGCTTCCCCATGCAATCAATGCAAAAAATGCGGCACCTGCGAGATAGCCGATCACCATGAGCAAACGGCGCAGCGCTTGGGGGCAGAGTTCAAGGATGACATCAACCCGGATCATCGACCCTGACCTTACAGCGTGCGAAGCCTGCAAAAAACAAATGATGACAATCGAAATCTCCACCATCTCTTTGGTGCCCTTCACCGGCTTTAGCCAAATGTCACGACCGAGAACATCGGCGACAACGAGAAAGCTGAGTGCGAAAGCCAATAGGGCTGCGAGCACGAGCAGCGCCTTGGTCAGGAGATCGTTGAGTCGAATCAGCATGTGGTTTTTGGCCAGGCCTTGGGTTTGCAATCGGCAAACCCAAGGCCTGAGCAATTAAAGGTCTTCGAACTATTTAATTGCGTAGCGAACAGGCCATTTATGTCCCAACTTTTCAGCTTCCTCAAGCGCTAGCTTCAGCACCTGAGTGGCAGGGAGTCCCATCTTGTCAAGCTCGCTTGCTCGCTCTTGGGGCCAGGCGCGAAGTGAATTCGCCCAGTCGACACGAACTGAGTCAGGGAGGCTGCGCACCGTACCGCCAAGGGTCTTGATCTGGTTGAGCTGTTGCGGATAGTTTTCCTTGTTGACCGTGCCGGTCTTGGCTTCATACTCCCTCGCGACTTCAGCGATGATGCTTTGCACTTCCTTCGGTAAGCGATTGAGGCGAGCGCGATTCATCGTCATGCCATGCCAGGTTATCGCTCCAAACCCGATTTCGGTGTAGTACTTGCCTTGTTCGTAGAGTTTGAAGTTAACCCATCCCGAAGGGAACATGATCCAGCCCTGGTAAACCCCAGTTTGCATCGCGGTATAGGCTTCGGGCAATGAGGATTGCACTGGCACCGCACCGGCATATTCAAGCCATTTAAGGTTTAGACCGGCACCTGCAAGCTTTCGCCCTTTGAGATCGGCAACACTGTTCCATTCAAAGTTGGTACCAAGGTTATAACCATTATCTGCGATCAGGGCGAGCAGGACCTGGTTGTACTTATCCTCAAACACTTTGGACATGAACGGAACCTTGTCGTAAACCGCGCGAGCCATTTTGACGCTGGTAACCGGATCCATGGTGCCAAAGGGAAGCATCACCTGGAACGCGTGCAAGGGCAGGTTGGAGGGTTCAAAACAAAAGCAATACCCACCAATATCGATGATGCCTGACTGCACGCCTTCGAGGGTGTCGGCCACCTTTACCATCGAACCACCATAACCCTCCACGAACTCGACGGTATGCGAGGTCCTTTCCTTGACCCGCCGCGTGACCTCAGGAACAAAGAAGTTTTGCATCAGATTGACATAAGCATTGGCAGATGGGTGGCCCGAGGCGATTCGGAGACGGATGTTTTCCGCTTGTGCAGTGCCGCCCAGAAGCAAACCAGCGCAAAGTGCAATCATGGCGCCAAACATGCCGCGTTTGCGCTTTGAATCCAGGCGCTCCGATCGATTTTTCTTAACGTGAATCGGATCCAGATCAGCCTGTTGATGCGGTTCGGGTTTTTTCGAGATCATGGTCATTGTTGTCTCCAGGTGTATTTTCTGTAGGGTACCAAGGCCGCTTAGTGTAAATTGCCGAGCGTTAGCTGTGCCAGTTATTGAGAACTTTGCTGAGCTTGAGTGAAGTATTTCTCAACTGACCTCGGCTGGATCATATACTTTTTGGAACTTAATTGGAGAGGCTTGGCGATGATCAATGCAAATGCGGTGAGCATTAAGCGGCAGGGAGCGCCGGAGGAGATGGTTCTCGAGCAGCAAGAGATTGCTGCGCCAGGTGCTGGTCAGCTGCTTATCGAGCAAAAGGCACTTGGCTTAAATTATCAGGATGTCTACCACCGCTCTGGCTTTTATCCACTTAGTTTGCCTTCAGGGATTGGAACCGAGGCTGCAGGTGTTGTTTTGGCCTGTGGTGAGGGTGTTGATGAGTTCAAACCTGGCGATCGAGTAGCCTACGCTGGTGGTGCTCCTGGGGCTTATGCATCGCATCGAATCATGCCTGCCGACCGAATGGTGAAACTTGATGACGGTGTTGAACTTGGAGATGTTGCCCGCGTGCTGCTCAAGGGTATGACCGTGGAATATTTGTTAAATCGCTGCGTCCCCATTGGCACTGGGAAGACCGCACTTGTTTACGCCGCAGCAGGAGGCGTTGGCTTACTTGCTGGTCAATGGGGGCATCACCTTGGGGCAACCATGATTGGTATTGCTCAGGGTGAGGCTAAATGTAGTCTTGCCCGAGCCAATGGCTATAGCCACGTGATCGATCGAAGCTGTGAGGACGTGGCTGCACGAATCCGCGAACTAACCAGCGGCAAGGGCGTTGATGTCGTCTACGATTCAGTCGGCAAGGCAAGCTTTGAAACCTCCATCAACGCACTCAAACCGCGAGGTACCTTTGTATCCTTTGGCACGACAACCGGTGCGCCACCGGCGGTTGAGGCAGCGCAACTGCAAAAGCTCGGTTCGCTTTATTTCACGCGCCCCACCCTCGTGACTTATACAGCCTCCAGACAAGAGCTACTTGACAGTGCCGGCACGGTTTTTCGCATGTTGCGTGACGGTCATCTGCGCGTTCATCGTGGCGCTGATTACCGTCTGGAACAGGTGGTCCAGGCGCATCATGATCTCGAATCTGGCAGAACCTCGGGTGCCTGCCTGATTATTCCTTAACAGCCTTCGCCATCTCGAATCATTCATCGATTGGGGAATCAATCATGCCAGCATATTGGGTCGCGCGTTCGCGCATCGATGATCCGGTAGAGTATAAAAAATATACCGATCTTGTTCCTCAAATCATTGCCAGTTTTGGTGGAAAAATCCTTGCGCGTGGGGGCCCTTACCGGATCATGGAAGGTCCCGAAAATTTCACACGATTTGTGGTGATTGAATTCGCAAGTATGGAAGCTGCTGTTGCCTGTTTTGAGTCGCCAGCTTATGTTGCCGCCGCTAGTTATCGACGCGCCGGCGCTGGTGTTGTTGAAAATGTAATCGTCGAAGGGTTACTGCCACCGATTGGGGCCTAAAGCATGGTTCGGTTTGCTCAAGCGATGGCAGTCGTCAGGAACGGCCCAGGTCAAGCCGGGCTTAAGGGTTTTGAAGACGCATCGTTGTGTTGAACGAACTCATGTTAAGTAAGTCCTGGACCATGTTCCAAGCCTGGCTTGGCGTCAATTGGGTGCACGGTCTTCGAATTATTGCGATTTTGTTCGCCGCCTTTTTGGCGCTTCGATTCATTAAAGTTGTTGTTCCAAAATTGCGGGAGCATATTGCCGGCAGACAGGAGTCGGTCGAAGACGCCAAGCGCATCCAAACACTTTTGCGGGTTGCGCATTACATCTTGAGTGCGAGCACAGTGGCTGTGACCGCTTTGCTCGTGCTTGGAGAACTCGGTATTTCGCTTGCACCCATTCTTGGCGCTGCCGGCGTTGTCGGCATTGCTGTGGGCTTTGGTGCCCAAACACTTGTGAAGGACTACGTGAGTGGTTTCCTGCTCTTGCTTGAAAACCAGGTTCGTGTGGGCGATATGGTTGAAATTTCAGGGAAAGGTGGCGTTGTTGAAGAGGTAACCCTTCGATTCATTCGTTTGCGCGACTTTGGTGGCAATGTGCATTTCATTCCAAATAACACCATCGGTGTTATTACCAATTCAAGTCTGGGATTCGCTTATGCGGTTTTGGATGTTGGAATTGCGTATGGATCAGATATTGAAGCTTCGATGCAGGTCATGCGCGAGGTTGATGAAACAATGCGCGAAGATCCGAATTTTTCAAGCAAAATCCTCAAGCCACTTGAAATTGCTGGTGTTGATCAATGGGCCGATTCCTCAATCATGATCAAGGCACGAATTCAGGTGAAACCGCTGGAACAATGGCATGTCCGCCGCGAGTTCTTAAAGCGCCTAAAACTGGCCTTTGACGCACGAGGCCTAGAAATCCCTTTTCCTCATGTGAAACTAGTCAAATGAATCAAATGCTCCAATTTGCTTCGGGTGCAGATGTATTAGCGTCGATTGGGAAAGAGCTTGGGCCTGGTGAATGGCTTTGTATGGATCAGGAACGAATCAATGCCTTTGCCAAAGCAACAAGCGATTTCCAATGGATTCATGTTGATGCCGAAAAGGCTGCCAAGGGCCCTTTTGGTACAACAATCGCTCACGGCTTTCTCTCTTTATCGCTGGTTGCGCCACTGCTTGGCGCCTTGCTGCGCTTTGAACATCTCGCGATGAGTTTGAACTATGGCTGTGAAAAGGTTCGATTTCCTGCACCAGTTCCGGTGAATGCGAGGCTACGTGCTCAGGGCGAAGTGGTGAAGGTCGAGCGTATCGCTGAGGTTCCCGACACGGTGCAAGCGACGATCCGAGTGAGCATCGAGATCGAAGGCGGGACAAAGCCAGCTTGTGTTGCCGAATCAGTCAGTCGTTGGTACTTTGACCCAGCCCTGAACAACAGCGCTGGCATTGCAGGACCGGTCTAATCTGACGGATAATTATCGATTACTTTTAGACGGTCCGATACCAGACCTTCGGCTGCCTGCGTCGATTTGCCTGCCAGATTAAACCGTTGATTTTTTTAGGATCTTTGTGCAATTTTCTGATTTCGCTTTTGCAGAACCAATTAATCGTGCCATCGCCGAGATGGGCTACTCACTGCCAACGCCCATCCAGGCGCAGGCAATTCCAGTTGTGCTACAAGGCGAAGATGTCATGGGTGCAGCCCAGACGGGAACCGGTAAGACAGCAGGGTTTGCACTGCCAATACTGCAGCGTTTAATGGTCCACGCTAACGCCAGTGTTTCGCCAGCCAGACATCCCGTGCGGGCTTTAATGCTGGCACCGACCCGAGAACTTGCTGACCAGATTTACGTCAACGTTCGTGACTATGCGAAATACACGCCGCTTCGGGTGGCAGTGGTCTTTGGCGGTGTTGATATCAAGCCTCAACTCGCGAGTTTGAGACAAGGCTGCGAGATTTTGATTGCTACACCGGGGCGCCTGCTTGATCACATCGAGCAAAAATCAGTCACGCTTACCCAGGTGCAGGCCTTGGTGCTTGATGAGGCCGACCGAATGCTTGATATGGGTTTTTTACCCGACATTCATCGGATTATTCGCTTATTGCCGCTCGAACGGCAAAATCTGATGTTTTCAGCTACTTTTTCGCCAGAGATTCGAAAGCTTGCAGAAACTTTTTTGCGTAACCCGAAGCTCATCGAGGTTGCCCGTCGCAACGCCTTGGCAGACAATGTCGAGCAGACGGTATACCGCGTTGGCTCGGACGATCAAAAGCGTTCTGCGGTATCGTATCTTTTAAAAGAACGTGGTCTCAGCCAGGTCATTGTCTTTACCAATACAAAAATAGGTGCGAGTCGGCTTGCCCGTGATTTGGCGCGGGAGGGTTTGAGCGCTGATGCGATTCATGGCGATAAATCGCAACAAGATCGTCTGACGACCCTTGAAGGTTTCAAGCAGGGTAGGGTATTGGTACTTGTTGCAACCGATGTGGCGGCGCGAGGTTTGGATATTGCCGAATTGCCTGCCGTGATTAATTTTGATCTGCCCTATTCGCCCGAGGATTATGTTCACCGAATCGGCCGCACCGGGCGGGCCGGTGCATCTGGTGTTGCGCTGTCGCTCATGACCCAATCCGATGAGCGCTATCTCACCGAGATTGAAAAGCTGACCAAGCGAAAGTTTGAGGTCAAAGAGCTCGCGTTGCCGACGATTCACGACACGCCAGTTTACGCTTCCAATACAGCCTCGCAGGCAATCCGTGTGCCACGACAGCGTCCGCAGTATGAGGCTTCGGCTCGAAAACTGCCGGGCTACTCGACCGATCCGTTTTTCTTCAGACCCTATGAACCAAGCGATATTGTTCCGCTCACATCCGCGCTTGGCGGGGCAACTGAAGCCGTTCATGAGCACATCGTCAAGCCCTCGATTTCAGCCTTACGAAAGCCAGCCAGACCGCTTGCCGCTTTGCTTGGTGGCAAACGCTAGAGTACCGGCGCGAGTAGTTTTGCAGTTCGAACGGCAAGGTTAAACATTGCACCGCGTTGTGAGAGTAGGTTGTGAGAAATCGGTTTGCAATGCTGAAAATCTTCTTCAAGCATGCGGCTGATTTCTTGCGCAAAAGCCTTGTCATTAATCAATATAGAAATTTCGAAGTTCAGCCTGAACGATCGATTATCAAAGTTGACCGATCCAATACTGCTTAACGAATCGTCAATTAGTACGACTTTTTGATGCAAGAAACCGCGCGTGTAGCGAAAAAACTTAACACCAACATCACCGAGCGGTTTCAAGTAAGCATACGAGGCGAGTTGAACCAGGCGGTGGTCGGGTCGTGAGGGCAGCATGATTCGCACATCAACCCCGCGAATTGCTGCCAATTGAAGTTGAGATACGAATTGTTCGTCAGGAACAAAATAAGGGCTCGCAATCCAAAGTCTATGCTGAGATTGCCTGATAAGTTCCATAAACAATAAGGTACAGGTCTCGATATTGGAGGCAGGGCTTGTCGGTGCGACCAGGACCGATTGATTGGTCTCCCAGGATATTGGCTCACAAATTAAGCGCTCCAAGGATTCGCCGCTTGCCCAAAGCCAATCTTCGATGACGACGGTTTGAACTGCCAGCGCAGCAGGGCCTTTGACGCATACATGCGTATCACGCCAATGTCCAAGCTCCGGATCCATGCCGACGTACTCCCTGCCAATGTTGAGACCACCAACCCATGCGCACTGACCGTCAACAACCACAATCTTGCGATGATTTCTAAAATTTAAACTGAAGCGATTACCAGGGTGTCGGCTTCCGTCGAACGCAACGACCTTTGCACCGGCCTGCCTCAGCTCATCAAACATGCGGCCTGCCTCGCCAGGCGTACCAATGCCGTCATACATGATGCAAACTTTGACGCCTCGCAGAGCCCGTTCAATCAGCGCCTGTTTAAAAGGCTCGCCGATTTCATCGTGGCGCATCAAATAAAAGGACGCAAGCACATGATCTTTCGCAAGCGCGATGCCTGCAAACATCGACTTAAACGTTTCCTCGCCATCGATCAATAAGTCGAGTTGATTCGCGCTTGTGAAGGGTGAACCGGTAATCTCTTCGAGTGTCTTCAGATTGGCAGTAAGCTGAACATCTCTTAGCCTGGAATCACTCAAAAGACTCCGCAATACTTTGCTTCCCAGTCTTTGCTCAAGTTGCTCGCGGATTCTCCGCTTGCGATAGCCATTCACATGACTGCGTCCAAAAATCCAGTACGCTGGAACGGCAATCAGGGGGATACTGATAAGAACGATCACCCAGGCAATTGCGCCTTGAGAAGTTCTTGTTTCAAGAACGGCCTGGGTGGCTGAAACAAAACCAAAGACTTGTGCGGTCAGTAAAAAGCCAAGCCACCACGCGTTGGTGTCGGGGCCTAAACTGAGCAATACGTTGAGCATGCTAGTTGCCCGCTTCGGATACTCGATCTGACGAGGACGTCGAGCCGATCCAGCGAGTTGCCCAGGCTACTGTCGCTTGCGACAAAAAGCCCTCCAGGCTATCGGCGCTTAAGGCTCCGAGTCCGAGATGTTGGGCTGCCTGCCTTAAGTTTTCAAGTGCATGCTGTGGAACAAGCGCCTTGGCACCTTGCTGCTTAGAGAGCTTTTGTCCCTGTGCGTCTCTTAAAACTGGAAGATGACAGTAGCGAATCTCGCGATAAGCCAGCAATTGCTGAAGCGCAATATGCCTGGCTGTTGACGATAGCAAGTCGTCTCCGCGAACAACATCGGTGACACCGTCTTTTTCATCATCGACGACGACAGCCAGGTGATAGCTGCTCTGACCGTTTGCACGAACCACCACGAAGTCACCAATCGACTCAACAAGTCGACTTTTCTGGTGGCCGAATAACCGATCTGAAAACTCAATCGGACTGTCGGGTACGATGAGTCGCCAGGCACCATCGCCTTCAATGCGCATCGAAGCCCGACAAGTGCCGGGGTAGGGTCGTTC
>Ga0172372_10012002_pt1 | contig 10931 bp, 7 predicted proteins | sample LakKiv5m_2_FD_114544 | JGI IMG/M metagenome (GOLD analysis project Ga0172372, IMG submission 114544) | Freshwater microbial communities from Kabuno Bay, South-Kivu, Congo - kab_092012_9.5m | ecosystem: Environmental > Aquatic > Freshwater > Lake | place: Democratic Republic of the Congo... | reverse complement strand
GGTACCGCGTCAGGAGCGTCTCGGGATCGGTGAAGCCGACGTCGCGCAGGTCCTGCAGGATCTGTTCCCGCACGGCCTCGGGCGACAGCGGCGACTGCGCCAGCGTGAAGGACTCGGTCAGCTGGGCGCCGATCGTGCGGGTCGGGTTGAGCGAGGCGATCGGGTCCTGCGGCACGAACCCGATGTGTCGGCCGCGCAAGGGGCGGAACGCCTTGTCCGAGCGTTCCAGCACGTTCTCGCCGCCGAAGTCGATCGTGCCGGACGGGATCGCGCCGTTGCGGGGGAGCAGCCGCACGATCGCGTGGGCGAGCGTGCTCTTGCCGGAGCCGGACTCGCCGATGATCGCCGTCACGCTGCCGCGCGGCACCGCGACCGAGACCGCGTCCAGTGCGGTGTCCACGTCGTCGTCCCGGCGGTACGTGACCGTGAGGCCGGTGACCTCGAGCAGCAGGTCGGTCGCCACCTCGGTCGTGTCGGTGCCGGTCGCGGGGGCGGTCGTGCTCATCAGTGGTCCTCCTGCAGCAGGTACGCGATGCGGTTCAGCAGCACCACGACGGCCGTCAGTGCGAGGCCGGGGATGATCGCGACCCACCAGGCGTGGGCGAGGTACTTCTGCCCGCCGGCGATCAGCACGCCCCACTCCGGCGACGGTGGCGCCTCGCCGAAGCCGAGGTAGCTCAGCGAGCCGATCGCCAGGAGTGCCAGGCCGAACTGCAGCGCGGTGTACGACAGGACGGGCTGGAACACGTTCGGCACGATGTGCCGCGTGATCGTGCGGATCGGTCCGGCGCCGCACGTGCGCGCCGCCTCGACGAACGTGAAGGTGCTCGACTGGATCACCACACCGCGGATCAGGCGGGCGAACCCGGTGGCCTCGCCCAGACCGATCGCGATCGCCGCGACGAACGCGCCGCGTCCGTAGGTCGTGATGATCGCCAGCGCGAGCAGCACGGCCGGCACAGCCATGACGGCCTCGGTGCCGATGCCGAGGACGCGGTCGAGCCAGCTGCCCGGTCGCAGCCCCGACAGGACGCCCACGACCGTGCCGAGCACGAGCGCGACGACGACCGCGAGCGCCGCCGAGAACAGCGAGATCTGCAGGCCGTGCACGACCCGCGAGTACAGGTCGCGCCCGATCTCGTCGGTCCCGAACCAGAAGTCGCCGTTGGGCGAGGTGAACGGGATGCCGTCGAGCTCGTACGGGTCGTGGCTCGTGACGAGCGCCGGGAACAGGCCGATCACGATGATCGCGCCGAGCAGCAGCAGGTGGACGTGGATCTCCTTGAGCCGGCGGCGCTTGCGGCGAGTCGGCTCAGGAGCCGCGGCGCGCGAGACGGCCTCGTCCACGCGGACCGGCCCAGCGGTGTCGGGGGTGGCGGCGTCGGGCAGCAGGGTGTCGGTCATCGGGTCACCTCGGTCGCGAGGGCGCTGCGTCGGCGCAGCCGGGGGTCGAGCAGGGAGTAGCCGATGTCGACGAGCGCGTTCACGACGACGTAGACGATCGCGAGCACCACGACCAGGCCGAGGACGACCGTGAGGTCGACGGCCTTGACCGAGTCGACCATCAGGCGGCCGATGCCGGTGCGGGAGAACACGACCTCGATCACGACGGTGCCGCCGAGCAGCTGGCCGACCCGCAGGCCGAAGACGGCGAGGAACGGGAAGGCCGCGTTGCGCAGGCAGTGGTGCCAGACCGTGTAGAAGCGGCTGGCGCCCTTGGCCGGGGCGGTCACCGAGGCGTACGTCGTGCCGAGCTCGGTGCGCAGGCTGCTGATCAGCACTTGTGCGAACTGGGCCGCGCCCAGCAGGGCGAGCACCGCGGTCGGCAGCACGAGCGCGGCGGCGCTCTGGCTGCCGCCGGAGGGGAACCAGCCGAGCGTGATCGAGAAGAAGTAGATGAACAGGATGCCGATCCAGAAGACCGGCAGGCTCACGTAGGCCGACGGCACGAGTGCCGCGGTCGAGCGCACGAAGCGCGAGCGCGGGTTGACGGCGAGCACCGCGAGCAGGAATCCCAGCGGCACCGAGAACACGAGCGAGAGCCCGGCGAGGGCGAGCGTGTTGGGCAGGGCCTCGGCCAGCAGGTCGGTCACGGCGCGGTCGTTGACGAGCGAGCTGCCGAGATCGCCGCGCAGGAGGCCCGTGATGCCGTTCCAGTACTGCTGCCAGAGGCTGTCGCTCAGGCCGACCTCGTCGCGCAGGACGTCGAGGTCGAGGTCGGAGATGTCGGCGACGCCGATCGTGTCGGTCGTGCCGATGCGGGCCAGCACGGCGTCACCGGGCAGCACGAACAGCAGGAAGAACGAGACCGAGTACGCCGCGTAGATCACGAGCGCGGCGTGCACGAGCTTGCCGCCGACGGCGCGGGCGACGTCGCGCAGCACGGTCGAGCGCGCGGTCACGGGAGTCTCGACCGGGGCTGGCTCGGCCGTGTCGATCGTCGTGGTCATGGGTGCTTCTCTCCGGAGCGGCTGTGGGCCGGCGGCGCCCCGGGAGGGACGCCACCGGCCGTGGGCGTCAGGCCTTGTCGAGCCAGACGTCACCGAGCCACGGGATGTGGCTCGCCTCGAACGTCGGGATCTTGGTCGTGTTGCGGTAGGCGATCGGCTGGATGAAGTCGTACAGCGGGATGTAGTACGCCTCGGTCAGGACCAGCTCTGACGCCTCGGCCGCGAGCGCCTTGCGGCCCTCGAAGTCCGGCTCGGCCAGGATCTGCGTGAACAGCGCGTCGAGCTCGGGGTCGAGGCCCTTGTAGTTCGTGCGCAGCGAGTCGGTGTCCGGCCGCGTTCCCGAGGCCCAGGTGAACGCGTAGTCACCGGCGATCTGGCGCTGGTTGAGCTCGGCCGGGGTCAGGCTGTTGAACTTCAGCTCGACGCCGAGGTCCTTCCACTGCGACTGCACGACCGCGATGTTGGGCTCGTGCGAGACCGTCGAGGCGCCGTAGATCAGCTCGAACGACAGGCGGTTGCCGTCCTTCTCGCGGATGCCGTCGGCGGCCGGCTCCCAGCCGGCGTCGTCGAGCAGCTGCTGGGCCTCGTCGGCATCGCTCGAGATCAGGTCGGACTGGTCGGTGTAGAAGGGGTTGCTCGCCGTGAACGCGCTGGTCGGCGCGATGTCGATCGTCGACGCACGCTCCAGCACGGCCTCGCGGTCGACACCGAGCGCCAGTGCGCGGCGCACGTCGACGTCGTCGAGCCCCGGCACGTCGGTGTTGACGACGAAGCCCAGCGCCGTGCCCGGCAGCGGCTCGCGGCGGATCGTGATCTCGTCGCTCGCGGCGAAGTCGGTCTTGTCGGCCGGCTCGGTGTTGTGGATCAGGTCGAGGTTGCCGGCGCGCAGCTCGGCGGCCGCGATCGAGTTGTCCGGGGTCGTGAAGACCTCGATCGCGTCGAGGTAGGCCGGGCCCTGGTTCTCGGCCGAGGCCGGCGCCCACGCGTAGTCGTCACGGCGGGTCAGCGTGTAGCCCTCGTCGCCGCGGTTCTCGGTCAGCGTGAAGGCGCCGCTGCCGATGATGCTGAGGCCCTCCTGGCGCTGGTCGAACGTCAGCGCGGAGGTCTCCGGCGCGACGATGCCGAGCGACGTCGACGAGACGGCCTGCAGGAACGAGGAGTTCGGCGAGTTGAAGTCGAAGACGACGGTCTGCGCGTCGGGCGTCGTGATCTCCTTGAGGTTGCCGATCCAGGAGTTCACGACGGCGTACTTGGCCCCCTGGGCGCGCAGCGCGTCGAAGCTCGTCTTGACCGCGGCGGCGTCGAGCACCTCGCCGTTGGAGAACGTCACGCCCTCGCGCAGCGTGAACTCGTAGCGGGTCGCGGTCTCGTCGACCGTCCACTCGGTCGCGAGCCAGGGCTCGAAGGACCCGTCGTAGGCGTTGAACACGAGGGAGTCGACCAGGCCACGCAGCGGGATGACGGGGCCGTACCCGGTGTTGGCGGCGGGGTCGGCGGACTGGACGTTGGTCGAGCGGTACTTCAGCGTGCCGCCCTGGATCGGGTCCTCGGAGCCCGCGGCCTCGGAGCCGCCCGTGCCGCAGGCGGACAGCAGGAGGGCCGCGGAGACCAGGGACGCCACGAGGGCGGTGCTCGTCCTTCGGGGGCCGGAGCGTCGGAGGTGGCGCTTCATGGTGGGGGATCTCGCTCTCGTCGGCGCGCGCCGACCGTTCGGCGTCGCGATGCGCAGCCAACGTAGGACGGGGTCCATGGTGAAAGACGAGCATCTCACTATATGAAATGCTACGCCAGCACGTTATAAATCTTCTAGCGTGCACTGCGTGCTTCTACGAGCACGTCACCGACCACCGACCGCGAGGAACCACGAGATGTCCATCAAGATCGAGGCGGCGGGCGCCGTCTTCTACCTGCCCTACTACGTCGCCGAGGAGGAGGGCTTCTTCGCCGACGAGGGCCTCGACGTCGAGCTGATCCGCGAGCGCGCGGGCGAGGAGACCGAGCTCCGCTTCGTCGAGCGTCCCGACGCCGTCTCGTCCTTCAGCAGCTTCAAGCTGTTCGAGCAGGGTCAGTCGCAGCTCTACAACGCGTGCGAGTGGGGCCAGCTGCGTCGCTCGCAGGACAGCCAGGTCGCCGGGAAGGTCGTCGCCCGCCGCTCGGCCGTCGCGAGCCAGGCCATCATCGTGCGCCCCGACTCGGAGTTCGAGGTCCCGGGCGACCTCGCCGGCGTCCGCGTCGGCGTCAACTTCCACCACGGCTCGCACTACCTCGTGCTGCAGCTGCTCGAGGGCTTCCTGGCCCGCACCGACATCAACCTGGTCGGCATCAAGGGCAAGGGCCGCTTCCAGGCCCTGCGCGACGGCGACATCGACGCCGTGGCCGTCATGGAGCCGTGGATCACGGTCGCCGAGAAGCTCGGCTACAAGGTCCTGGCCGAGGGCCACTACTTCGGCGCCGAGATCGCCGGCGAGTCGCTGACCGACGACGAGTTCACCAGGATCAACCGCGCCGTGAACCGCGCCGTCGACCTGATCCGCACCGACATCCGTCCGTACCTCAAGCACCTCATCGCGGCCGCCGACGGCGAGGGCGACCTGCAGCCGGAGGACTTCAAGCTCGGGCGCCTGCGGTACATCCACGCGGGCCCGTACCCGGAGGACCACTTCAACCGCACGCTCGACTGGGTCGCGAGCTGGGGCCTGATCGGGGCCGAGAACCAGTTCGTGCAGCTCGTCGACAACACCAAGCTCCTCCAGGAGGCGTGAGCGCCCGTCTCGAGCTCGACCAGGCGGCGGCGTGGCCCCTCCTCGCGGGGGTCCGCGCCGCCGTCGTCGTCTCATGAACACTCCTCCCGACGCCCCGAACCGAGCGGCGATCCTGATCCTGTGCGGCGTGACCGCGGGCATGCTGCTGCTCGACATCCACAAGGTCACGATCGCGATCCCCGCGATCGAACGCGCGCTCGGCGCCGGTCCGGTGTGGATCCAGCTCGTCTCGGCCGCCTACGTCGTCTGCTTCGCGGTGACGCTCGTGCCCGCCGGCCGGCTCGGTGACGGTGGCCGGCGCATCCAGCTCGTCCAGGTCGGACTGGCGCTCTCGCTCGCGGCCAACCTCGTCTGCGCGCTGGCGCCGACGGCTCCCGTGCTGGTCCTGGGGCGTGCACTGCTGGGTGTCTCCGCCGGTCTGCTGATGCCGCAGATGATGGGGCTCGTGCAGCAGCTGTTCGCGCCGGCCGAGCGGGGGCGGGCGTTCGGCACCTACGGCGTGTGCGTGAGCCTCGCGACGGCCCTCGGACCGAGCCTCGGCGGCCTCCTCGTCACGACGCCGTGGCTCGGGTGGCGCGGCGTGTTCGTCCTGACCCTGCCGGTCGTCCTGGCGCTGATCGTCGCGGCCGTCGTGCTCCTGCCGCCGGTGACCCGGGCGCAGCCCGCCCGTCGCGGTGGGATCGATCTCGACGTCCTGGGGCTGACGCTCGGCAGTGTCGCGCTCGTGCTGCTGCTGGTGCCCCTGATCTTCACGACGGGTCGCCCCTCCGACGTCGACGCGCGGTGGTTCGCGATCCCTCCCGCCGTCGTCCTCGGTGCCCTGTTCGTCGGCCGCAGTCGGCGCCGCGTCGCGGCGGGGCGCTCGGCCGTGATCTCGCCGGACCTGCTCCGCATCGCGAGCTTCCGGACCGGGGTGCTGGTCTCGCTGACCTGGTTCGCGAGCGGGCCGGCGCTCAACCTCGGGCTCATGATCTACCTGCAGGAGGCCGAAGGCCTGTCGGCCTTCACGACCGGCCTGCTGCTGCTGCCTTCGGCCGCGACTTCGGTGCTGGGAGCCCAGCTCGGGGGGCGGCTCGTGCAGACGCGGGGACGGCTGCTGACGCTGACCGGGATGCTCTGCGTCCTCGTCAGCGTCGTCGGCACGCTCGCGGTGCTGCTGTCCGGTCTCACGCTCGCTGCGGTCGTCGTGGCCGTGCCGCTGCTCCAGCTGCTCAACGGGCTCGGTGGCGGCCTGGTCGTCTCGCCGAACCACTCGATGACGTTGCAGGACGTCCCGCGCGACCAGGGCAGCGCAGCCTCGTCGATCGGCCAGCTCGGCCAGCGCGTCGCCAACAGCCTGGGGGTCGCGACGGCGTCGATGGCGTACTACGCGGTGGTCTACGGGGCGGGCACGACCCTCGCGGGGGCGTCGGTCGCCCTCCACGCGACGGCGCTCACGAGGTCGACGCTCGTGGCGCTCGGGTTCCTGCTGGCCGCGCTGCTGGTCGTCGCGCTCGACCTCCGTCGCACCCGGCGGGAGGCTTCGAGGCTCGCGCGCCGGGGCGCACCCACACCTCAGCCAGCGGGGGTCGCTCCCTGAGGTCCTGTCGAGGCTCCTTCGTCGCACCTCACGGACCGGGGGGAGCGCCGCCTCAGACGTAGCGCTCGAGGATGCTCGAGTCGGCCAGGCGCGACAGGCCCTCGCGCAGGCTCTTGGCCCGCAGCTCGCCCACGCCGTCGACCGCGGTGAGGTCGTCGACGCTGGCCGCCAGCAGCTTCTGCAGCGAGCCGAAGTGCTCCACGACGCGCTCGGCGACGCTCGCAGGGATGCGCGGCACCCGCGCGAGCATGCGGTGCCCGCGCGGCGACAGAGGGGCGTCGAGGGTGTCGTCGGTGCCGATGCGCATCGCGCGGGCGATGCGGCCGAGGTCGACGAGGTCGGGGGCGTCGACCGATTCCAGGTCGCCCAGCACCTGCGCCGTGGGGCGGGCGCGGCGACCCCGCGGCATGTAGTCACGGATCAGCAGCTCGCGCTCGTTCTGCACGCCGCTGACGAGCTCGTCGAGCTGCAGTGACAGCAGGCGTCCCTCGGTGCCGAGCTCCAGCACGTAGGCGTCGATCTCGCGGGCGATGCGGTCGACCATCTCGAGCCGTTGGGCGACCTGGGCGACGTCGCGCACCGTGACGAGGTCCTCGATCTCGAGCGCCGACAGCGAGTCGGCGACCTCGTCGAGGCGGTGGCGGTACCGCTCGAGCGTCTGCAGCGCCTGGTCGGCACGACCGATGATCGCGGCCGAGTCCTCCAGCACGTGGCGGACGTCGCCGGAGTAGATCGCGATCGTGTGCATCGACGCCGAGACCGAGATGACCGGCAGGCCCGTCTGCCGGGCGACCCGGTCCGCGGTGCGGTGACGGGTGCCGGACTCGACGGTCGGGATGCTGGGATCAGGCATCAGGTGCACGCCGGCCCGCAGGATGCGCTGGGCCTGCGCGTCGAGGACGATCGCACCGTCCATCTTGGCCAGCTCGCGCACGCCCGTGGCCGAGAACGGCACGTCGAGCACGAATCCGCCGGTCGAGAGCGCCTCGACCTTGCTGTCCTGACCGATCACGACGAGCGCGCCGGTGCGACCGCGCAGGATGCGCTGCAGGCCCTCGCGCAGCTCGGTGCCGGGCGCGACGGATGCCAGGACGGTCCGCAGGTCGGTCGAGTTCGGCACAGGCGCCAGTGTAGGTGCCGTCAGGGCTCCGGATCAGTCGAGTGCGGCACGGATCGCGGCGCCGACGTCGGCGACGGGCGCGAGCCGGAGACCGTGGTCGACGCCGCGGAGGTCGCTGCCGACCGGGACGATGGCCCGCTTGAACCCGATGCGGGCCGCCTCGCGCAGCCGCGCGCCGAGCTCGTGCACCGGGCGGACCTCGCCGGCGAGGCCGACCTCGCCGATCGCGACCAGGTCGGACGGGCAGGGCTTGCCCGCGGCGGCAGAGGCGAGGGCGACGGCGGTGGCGAGGTCGACCGACGGCTCCACGAGCCGTGCGCCGCCGACGGAGGCCGTGTAGACGTCCTGCTTCTGCACGTCCACCCCGACGTGCTTGGTGAGCACGGCGAGGATCATCGCGACACGTGGGCCGTCGAGCCCGCTCGACGTGCGCCGCGGGTTGCCGCCGCCGGCCGCCTCGACCGTCAGCGCCTGCACCTCGGCGAGGAGGGGCCGGCGCCCTTCCATCGTGACCGTGACGCACGTGCCCGCGACGGGTGTCTCGTGGCGCGACACGAACAGGCCGGTGGGGTCGGGCACCTCGACGATGCCGTCGCTCGTGAGGTCGAAGCAGCCGATCTCGTCGACCGGGCCGAAGCGGTTCTTGACCGCGCGCAGCAGACGCAGCCGCGAGGTGCGGTCGCCCTCGAACTGCAGCACGACGTCGACCAGGTGCTCCAGCACGCGGGGCCCTGCGACGGTGCCGTCCTTCGTGACGTGGCCGACGAGGAGCGTCGCGATGCCCTCGGACTTGGCCAGGCCGATGACGGCGGCCGCGACCTCGCGGACCTGCGTGACGCCGCCGGGCACGCCGTCGACCTCCGCGGAGCCGATCGTCTGCACCGAGTCGACGATCAGCAGGCTGGGCCGCACCTGCTCGACGTGGGTCAGCAGCGCGCCGAGGTCGGTCTCGGCGGCGAGGTACAGCTCGTCGACGACGGCGCCGGTGCGCTCGGCGCGCAGCCGCACCTGTGCGGCGGACTCCTCGCCCGAGACGTACAGCGTGCGGCGGCCCGCCCGCGCCCACCGGGCCGCGGCCTCGAGCAGGAGCGTCGACTTGCCCACGCCCGGCTCCCCGGCCATCAGCAGCACGGCTCCGGGGACGACGCCGCCCCCGAGGACGCGGTCGAGCTCGGGGATGCCGGAGGTCACCGCGTGCGCGTCCTCGGCACGCACCTCGCCGATCGGCACTGCCGGGCGGGTGACGGCAGCGGGGGCGGTGCGCCCCGCGGCTCGGTCGCCGCCCGCCAGGTCGACCGTGCCCCAGGCCTGGCACTCGCCGCACCGGCCGACCCACTTGGCGGTGATCCAGCCGCACTCCGCGCAGCGGTACGCCGGCCGTGCCGCCTTCGCGGCGGCCTTGCCGGCCCCGGCCCTGGTCGTCGCCATGCGACCAGCGTAGGACGCCGCACCGACACCGAACGATCCCTGGGCGGTGGTGTGCACCAGCAGGACGCCGGTGCCATGCTGTCGAGGTGAAGCGCGTGCTCGTCGTCGTGGCCGTCGTCCTCGTCGGTGCCGCCGCCGCAGTCGGTGGCGTCGTGGGGGACAAGTGGTTCCTCGCGGTCCTGGGTGTGGCCGTCCTCCTGCTCGGCCTGGTGGGGTTCTACGACCTCACGCAGACGCGGCACAGCATCACCCGCAACTACCCGATCGCGGGCCACGCGCGCTTCCTGCTGGAGCACATCCGCCCAGAGATCCAGCAGTACTTCGTCGAGTCGAACACCGAGGGCAAGCCCTTCGACCGCGAGATCCGCGACCTCGTCTACGACCGCGCCAAGGGCAACCACGGTGACGAGCCGTTCGGGACCGAGCGCGACGTCACCGCGGTCGGCTACGAGTTCGTCGCGCACTCCCTGCGCGCCCGTCCGAAGCCCGACACCCCGCAGCCGCGGGTCCGCCTCGGTGGCCGCCACTGCACCCAGCCCTACGACATCGCCCTGCTGAACGTCTCGGCCATGAGCTTCGGGTCGCTCTCGGGCAACGCGATCGAGGCGCTCAACTGGGGAGCCGCGCTCGGCGGCTTCGCGCACGACACCGGCGAGGGGTCGATCTCGAGCTACCACCGCAAGCACGGCGGCGACCTCATCATGGAGGTCGCCTCGGGCTACTTCGGGTGCCGCACGCCCGAGGGCCGCTTCGACCCCGACGCGTTCGCCGCGCGTGCGACGCTCGACCAGGTCAAGGCCGTCAACATCAAGCTGTCGCAGGGCGCCAAGCCCGGGCTCGGCGGGCTGCTCCCCGGCACCAAGGTCAACGCCGAGGTCGCGGAGGCGCGCGGGGTGCCGGTCGGCACGACCGTCGTCTCGCCGCCGGTGCACCCGGAGTTCTCGACGCCCCTGGAGCTGCTGGCGTTCGTCGACCGGCTGCGGACGCTCAGCGGCGGCAAACCCGTGGGGTTCAAGCTCTGCGTCGGCTCGCGCCGTGAGTTCCTCGCGATCTGCAAGGCCATGCTGGCGTCGGGCACCGCGCCCGACTTCATCATCGTCGACGGCTCCGAGGGAGGCACGGGAGCCGGCCCGGTCGAGTTCGAGGACCACGTGGGCATGCCCCTGACCGAGGGCCTGATGTTCGTGCACAACGCCCTCGTCGGCGTGGGCCTGCGGTCGGAGGTCCGCATCGGCGCGAGCGGCAAGGTCGCGACGGGCATCGACATCGTCAAGCGCATCTGCCAGGGCGCCGACTTCACCCTCGCCGCCCGCGCCATGATGTTCGCGGTCGGCTGCATCCAGGCGCAGACGTGCCACACCAACACGTGCCCCGTCGGTGTCGCGACGCAGGACCCGCAGCGCGCCCGTGGCCTCGTCGTGGTCGACAAGAAGGAGCGGGTCTTCCAGTACCAGGAGAAGACCGTCAACTCCGCGCGCCAGATCGTCGCGTCGATGGGTCTGGACGGCTTCGACCAGCTCAACCCGCGCAAGCTGTTCCGCCGCGTCGACCCGCAGGTCACGCAGACGTACTACGAGCTCTTCGAGTGGCTC
>Ga0172372_10012000_pt1 | contig 10932 bp, 10 predicted proteins | sample LakKiv5m_2_FD_114544 | JGI IMG/M metagenome (GOLD analysis project Ga0172372, IMG submission 114544) | Freshwater microbial communities from Kabuno Bay, South-Kivu, Congo - kab_092012_9.5m | ecosystem: Environmental > Aquatic > Freshwater > Lake | place: Democratic Republic of the Congo... | reverse complement strand
ATTATCCGATCTGTTATCAACATGAACCATCACATGATGCAACGCTCCCGGTGCATCCAGTCTCGCTCTTTCTAACATAGCCAACTCTTGATTATGGGGCTCACAACCAATATCTGATTCTGTTTGACAATACAGAATCAGATATTATTAATTACCTCTGTCACTTACGTCCCCTAATCCCCCGGGGCGCGACATAATTCCCCCCTTTTACCATGGGAGAAACACCCCCACGCACATGGGGAAGACTAAACGCGGAAATCGATATAATCCGTTGATCCGGAAACACCCCCACGCACATGGGGAAGTCTTTGCCGCGCTTCCGCCGTCCGGGTCTGTTGTGGAAACACCCCCACGCACATGGGGAAGTCAACTCGTTGCCTTCGGAGATGGCTGCCACTCCGGAAACACCCCCACGCACATGGGGAAGACTGGCACGCAGACGCCAGATGTTGACAGCACGAAGAAACACCCCCACGCACATGGGGAAGACTACCCTGCCGCCGGGTGGAACTCTGTCAATCCGGAAACACCCCCACGCACATGGGGAAGACTCTGTCGGGCTTACCCTAAGCAACACATCAAAAGAAACACCCCCACGCACATGGGGAAGACGACCCTCGCGGAATGGCGCTCGTCGCTGACGGAGAAACACCCCCACGCACATGGGGAAGACTGCAAAAACGGCTGAAAGAAATACTCATACCAAGAAACACCCCCACGCACATGGGGAAGACTTGCTCTTGATTGTTGTTTGATCGCGTCAAGTAGAAACACCCCCACGCACATGGGGAAGACGAACTGTTCCTAGCCCGCAAAACGGATCATAAAGAAACACCCCCACGCACATGGGGAAGACACGAGCGGCATGTTCATCCTTTGCAGCTTGATGGAAACACCCCCACGCACATGGGGAAGACCGCCTATGAGTACAAACTGATCCTGATTATATAGAAACACCCCCACGCACATGGGGAAGACGAGGAGGAACAACACTTGTACAGCTTTTTACAAGAAACACCCCCACGCACATGGGGAAGACGGGTAGTCACTCAGGTAATGGGCGAGCGCGAAGGAAACACCCCCACGCACATGGGGAAGACGCCCTTTTGTCCCGAAAAGCGCACTGGTAGCGGGAAACACCCCCACGCACATGGGGAAGACGCCTGATGGAGTAGGAAAGGCTCTTTCAGTATAGAAACACCCCCACGCACATGGGGAAGACAGATACGCGGTGCGGATATCTTCGATTTGCGCAGAAACACCCCCACGCACATGGGGAAGACTCAAGTCAGCAGACAGAAATTCTGAGAGACCGGGAAACACCCCCACGCACATGGGGAAGACGGCGGCGGTGACAAATATGGTGCTACGTTTTCGGAAACACCCCCACGCACATGGGGAAGACGGTAGCAAACAGTTATCAAGGCTTCACATGGTAGAAACACCCCCACGCACATGGGGAAGACTCATCCAATCGATATAAGCCTGCACACACTCACGAAACACCCCCACGCACATGGGGAAGACCAGTACAGGAAAACGTCGCGTTGATCAAATCCAGAAACACCCCCACGCACATGGGGAAGACTTAAGCTGTAGCGCTTGAAAATGTGTCGGCCTGGAAACACCCCCACGCACATGGGGAAGACGTACGCGATACGAAGCCAGTCAAAAGCTGATTGGAAACACCCCCACGCACATGGGGAAGACAGCTTGTCGTACAGGAATACGGCGCCGACGGCAGAAACACCCCCACGCACATGGGGAAGACTCGGTGTTTATGTCACACAAGGTAAATAGGGCGGAAACACCCCCACGCACATGGGGAAGACGCCTGCTCGATGATGTCGGGAAGGTCGATACTGGAAACACCCCCACGCACATGGGGAAGACAATATCAAGAGCAACGACGCGGAGATAAAAAAGGAAACACCCCCACGCACATGGGGAAGACTGAAGGTGGTGGAGGTTATGAGACTGTACTACAGAAACACCCCCACGCACATGGGGAAGACTGCACCAATGTGCCCGTTTGCCTGGCTGAAGTGGAAACACCCCCACGCACATGGGGAAGACAAGAACAGTTTACTAATCACACTTTTAGACTTAGAAACACCCCCACGCACATGGGGAAGACTTTTTTCGTGCAGCGGGCACACTTCGGCAATAAGAAACACCCCCACGCACATGGGGAAGACGCTGGATTTTACTGGGCTTTCAGCCTTGCTACGGCTTTTCTGAATGCTGAATAACAGGTACAGAGCTTTTTTCAATCACCAACTGCATTCCGGATATCTCAGTCAAATCTCTTCGAGTATCACCGAGTCCATAAATTTCATATCCGGGAGGAGCATTGCTGCTATTGAAAATCATCAATCCGGATTCAGGTGGGCAATATTTGTGCAAATAATCCACGACTTTTTTCGCCACAGAGTTTTTTATACCTGAAACAAACATATTGGCTCGTGGTTCTACAAACCAGAGTTTCATCCGCCCGCGCACTGCGGGAGGCAAGTCATTTGCAATTACAACCAGCATTATTGCCTCCCAAGCATTTCTTCAATGTCCGGTCCGATACAAGCAAGCAGATCCATCTCAATCACTCTTCGGCGAAACTCTGTAGCGGTCTTATGACGGTCGTAGGAACCGGCCATGTTAGCCGTCAATGAAAAAGCAAGATCAATGGAGAGTTCCTCTTTGTACAAATCAGCCATGTCATAGACAAATGGCAATGGGCTGCCAGAGTGTATGAAACCAATATGTGGTGAGTAACCCATGCTATGGACAGCAGAACAAATAATACCATAGAGGGCCGCATTGGCTGAGGTCAGGATTCTGTTGGTTACATCACCCATCTCAAACTTGCCAGGGGTGAATTGCCGACCTTTCCACCCAACCTTGTACTCTATAGCTTTTTTCTCATAGAGTTGCCGAACACGCAAACCCTCCATTCCCATCAGTTGATGAAGAGTTTTGTTTTCCAGTTTCTCTCCGGGAAACCTTCGTTTAAACATACGCACAGCAACTTTCAATGATTTATCGGGGTCTGCCGACAATAACATTTGCCGTCGAAAATTCCGTGTGTCGCTTGTTGGCGTCTGCCCGGCGGCAAAAAAAATAAGACTGTCTTCGCCAACCCAGCATAATCCACAATTTGAAGCAGACATTACTTTGACGGCTTCATGGGTAACGGTTGTGCCCGGTCCAAGTAACAAACAATTGAGCATCGCTACAGGCAACCGGACTACGTTGCCATCACAATCTATCCACTTGATACTGCTATCGTCAATTTCCAGTCTGCCCCGTTCAAGGTAAATAAACGGATATTTATCCTTAACCTGCGGCAATGTATCGCGCGTAATTTTTATCAATAACCGTTGTGCGGCGCTCTCTTTTACGGGTTGCTCAGACATTGTCGTCCACGGAAATTATGGTTACCCTGCGTTCCCTGTATATCTTGTTTTCACCAAACTGGATTGGCACATCATTCAGAACAAAGGATTCTCCATCGTGTTCGCCATCCAAAACCCTGAAATCCTCCAGCAGCTTTTTTTCTTGTGCGACTTTGATCGCTCGATCAATAGCCGAAGATTCAGTAGCAAAAGATCCTTGAAAAATGAAATCTGTAGGCGCGCAGCATTTCCGACCCAAATAGATATCCCAGCATGGATTCGCGAGTGCATCTGCAAAAAGAGCCGTTTTAGCATGTGGCACTTCCAGAATGGCCGCAAAAGCAGCATCCTGAAGGTAGTAGCGATAGGTTATTTTTGAGCCGCCATTCCCAGGTGTCTTCCCGTCGGTTTTTTTTGGAATCAGTAGAGTTTCCCAAGGATTTTTGTCGTCATAGCCACTCCCCACCATCTGGAAATCTCGCAACAAGACCTCTCTTTCTTTCGATCTGCGAAACGAGAGTATCGTCTGGCGGAGTGAAGCTAATTCCTTCAGCAGTTCTTTCTGCTCGCCACCAGCTCCAAGGGCACAACACAACAAGCCAAGAATCCCTGATTTTGTCGGGAAATCAAACGTACCCCTCCTCCCAAATCGCGAATCGGCTCCCCATGACTGCAAAGGAGCTTCAAGCCAGAGCAAGAGATAGGCGTTACTCATTGAACCTCCGCTACAGTTGCTTTCAAATCTTTGATAAGATTGTCAATGCTGAAACCTGCATCTTCACCGAAAGTAAATTCTTTTAGTTTCCCGAATAATGAGCCTGCCAGCAACTCTTTTTTAATCAGATAATCAGTAAGAGCTGTGATGCTTGGCTGAAGATAGCCGCCATCTTTTGCTTTAACGGCTGTTTCAAAGGGCACCTGCAAACGCTGCCCTTTACGAACGAAAATTTTCGCAAACTCCCAAGGAGAAGCTCCGGATTGAGTGGTCTGCCTTGCACTCGGAACAGCGACAAACAGGGCTTTAGTAAACGCCTCAATTGCCTTTTCGAGACCATCTCCTGAGAGGGATGACCAAAGTTGGCCAAGATCAAGACTGATATAACGGTAATAAGTGGCTGAGTTAAATTCAAGGCTGCCCATATGCGCGGAACCCTGCTCTTCACTCAGGTCGTCAAGTGCTGTAAAAAACTCTACTTCGTTGCTGACTTTGTGCGTTGAGATTGCGTGAGAGAAAGAAGCTGCCGCCTCTATGTTCAATTCGGCAGCCTGTGCCACCATCCTTCCGAACAGGGCAATGTCATAGGCATCAGTTTTACCAAAAAATTGGCTTAACAAATCAGCGATTTCTTTTGGTTGCTTTTTTGCGTCTTTGTTAGTTATTACAGCATCTGGGACAAAATTCTTTGCAGCAAAGGCATCAGCAATTATAGAAGCTTCATTGGGACTCAAAAAGAGCAATGTGTCGGTTTTTTCCTGATTAGATGCGGTGGTATCATTCATGTCCTCATCCTCACCTTCTTTGGCCTTTTTAGGTTTTTTCTCTTCCTTTTTCTTGATGAATACCTGTTCAAACTTATCCCCACAAGCCTTTGCCTGATCTTCTGAAGCGCCTTTCTCCTGACACGCGTTTTTAATCAAAAAAGAAATCAGCTTGGTCCTGCTGCCGTGAGGTATGCCAAAATCTTGCATCGCAACACGCACTTGGCGTTTCCAGCATTGGGAGCTGACACGGGCACGGGTGTTTCCCCCAACTATAGCGGTTTTAGGGGCTCCCACGTCATCACGGTTCAGGCATGTAACCGGAAAAGACTGGAGAATGTGGTATTCGATTCGGGTGTTTCTGAATGGATTTGTGCTGTTCATAATAAGTTGATGGTTAGTTGGTGATTGAAATTTTTAAAGGTGCTATCTGAAGCAGGCCAAAACCGAAAGCCCGACCACGGCCTATACCCTGCTTAAAACTTTTCACAAAAAGAGTGCGGTCAAGCACTTCAAGTTCTCCTGTTAGCTCCGCGCACCCATGCGTGACACTGTGATTTTGTTTGACGAATTGCTTGACTTGAAGCGTTTGTACCTGAAGCGTTGGAAAATGGACAGCGAAGCCCCATGAAGCAGGCGCTTTATTGATGAACCACTGTGCAATCTCCTCACGATCTCGAAGAGCAATGATCTTGCGGCTTTTGTTATCACGTTTGGTTGGATTGATGACCACCTCGAACCGATAACGATCAAAGGTCAAAAACTTATCATTAATCACTTTTGATTCCAGAACTCCGTGCTCCGGCTTGCGAGGTTCCCTGTCAGAAAGCAGGAGTATCAAACGCCCACTGCTATCGCCTCCCTTGTCGGCATAGAGAAACCCGCTCGGAACACTTGCGTTTTTTTCTGCATCGCTTCGCCTGTCATCAAAAAGACTGTAAACAACCCTGTGCAGCGAGTAATCATCAGTGACTCGCAGGGTTTTAATATCTTTTGGGCCAAGCCTGAATATACTTGCTATCATGCCGCCTCCGTTTTTGCCGCCGACTGGCCATACGTATAAAACTCTTGTGCCCATTGGCTTTTTATTCTTTCGCTCTCCCAATGGAATTTCAGCAGTTGTTCAAGTAGACGGGCATAGTTGATAGAGGAGTTCCCTCTTGATGCGATCAAGCTGAAGAGTGGGCGGAGTATCCTGCAAGCCTCTTCGACTGAGTCACAGGCAAGCAGGCGACGCAGTTTGGCTTTTGCCTGGTCGCTCTGATTACCATCTTCATAACATTTCGCAATAGCTTTGCCGATCCCCTCATTACCATTATGAGCACTCTTCTCCTTGGCAATTGCAGCAGCTACTGTTGCAAAAGGCAGTCGTTCCCATGGCTTTTCCAGATCAATGTTGAAGGCTGCCAGATACTCCCAGCTCTGATATTCAGTTGCAGGGTTGTCGGCACGCTTCAGAGCCGCAGCGATACCATTGTTCTTCTCAATCAAAGCAATGATGAACTGCACAAATGCAAGTGAGCGATTGGTTTTTGTTCCGGGTTCATTATTCATGGCTTTTTATTTTCCGGGTTGAGGTAATTGATAAGGTTTGGCCGGTTTTTTGCCCAAGCATCAATCTGCCGTGCGCTCTCTTTGGGGCAAAAAGTGTCGTAAGCATTTATGGCTGACTGTGCAAATATTTTCCTTAATTGTTTGATCTCTTGCGGTTGTTCACAAGCATTAACCATATCCTGAAAACGACGTTCACAGAGTTCCCAATACATTGATGTGGCCTGATCAGCAATTTTCTTAAATGCTTTTATTGAGCTTTTCTTATCCTTTTTTCCTGTCAGTGCCCGAAAATATTCTATTGTTTTAGAGAAGACTTGTTTTGATAGTTTGTCGAGAGCATCCATTTCAATTTTTAGTTGATGGTACCAGAGCTCCCCAAGTACGTTGCTTTCAAGAAAAATGATGGATTCGACAAAATCATCTTCCTGCTTTACTGATTGATCACCAGCATGCCAGCTGACTTTGAGTCCTCCTGACCATACGCCAATCGTCTTGGACCTCTCACGAAAACGATTAAGTCCGTATTTTATGAACTGGCATTCATAACCCTGTAAGTCGTCAATATTCATAAAAGCAAGTAAAGAAGTAAGTTCTCGCCATGGTCTTTTATTTGGATCTACCCACTTGATTTTCGGTGTTGCGCCTTGAAGATTAACTGCCATACTTGGTTCACGCCACCCCCCAGTGTGATTTGGGTACTGTAAACCCTCAACGTAATAGATCCCATCTCCTTTCAATAAAACGAAACGAGATAGAGAAAGAAGGGTTGCCATATAGGAATCTTTTAAGTTTTTGGCAATCTGGCAGGCAGTTCCTTCCGGCATTGATTCCCACGGAGCTGACCCCAGTCCCGTCGTCCAATATGCATTCTCCTTAATCCTCTCACGTGAAAGCAGGTTAAGAAGGAGTGTTTCCATGAGGCTTTCGCCAACAAGGATGGAATGCAGATAACCAAACATGCCCATACTTGGAGCCGATTTCGCTGAGGGTGTTTTTCCGATATAACCGAGCATCATCTGATCGTCAAGGTTTTTTTCAACACGCTTGCCACAAAAAGAGAAGTTCATGAGCGAGACAACAAATAACGCCTTGTCGGCATCAGGCAATACTTTTGGTACCTGATACTGGGTGAGTATGGTATTATTTTCCGCAGGCACATCTGGGTAAAAACCCATACCGATGGATTTGGGTTGTGCGTTCGCTTCCGCATCACGTTTTCCCGCCTTGTTGGTGGAAGAATGAAGATCCTTCCGTTTCCGTCGCTCGATGAGACCGTTTATGGCGGGCATTTGCAAAAAGGGTTTTTCTCCGTAAAGCCAGAATCTGTCATGCCACTTTTCAAGGTACTCCAAGCACTTTTGAGCAAGATCAGAAGACACGATGGTTTCCAGAGCTTCATCATCTTCGGGTGTACAAGCGGCCTGTGCAATGGCGAGTAAAAGCTTGGTCATGGCCATTTTCTGCAAGGGGTTACCGCCAAGGCCACGATTGTCCGCTTCGCTGAATATCTGGCGCAGGCTCAACCGGCCCTTGTCGATTACAGGTATCCATGGCTCGTCAATCAGATTAAATCGATTTTCAAGGGTCATATCAATGGCGTTGCCTGGTTTATTTTTTAGGGGAACAATAACCGAGTTTTGGATTGTAGCTGATTCTCCGTGAATCTGATGCGTCTTGACCATTCAGGGATTTCAGTTCGCCATCCTGGCCGACAATTGCTACACGAAGCAGACTCTCGTCATACGAGCTATCACCGAGATAGAAATAACCTTTAAGCCAGTCGAGACTCTTCATAGGCGATGCTTCCGGGGCAAGGTAGTCGGCAACTTGCAGTGTCTGTTGCGAAAGTGCTGCTGCAAGAAAGCGCTGCTGCCTTCTGCCTTTTGGTGATGATTTTAATGGCAAAAAAAGTTCTCTTCCATTCAAGAGACTAACGGTTACTCCACACCGGTCTCGATCAATGCGATACGAATGCAAGAGGAGTACTTCCACATTCTCCTGTTCACTGTATCTGGTGCTTGCCTTGCTTTCCGGCAGAGTTCTTGTCCCTGCTGAAATGCCACCTAAAGCTAATCGTTCAAGCACCTCACGCTTTCTACGGAGTATCTCTTTTTGTTTGAGCAGCAGCGGGTTTTCATCATCTTTTTCCCGATAGGTAGCCTCAATCAGATCGCGTATCTGATCAGGAATTACCAGCTCGGTGATGCCATTCCAGACTTCAAGGGTGCGCAAAAGAACATAAGGGCTGTAAACTTTGGCAGTAAGGCCAAATTCTTTTTCAGGGTGCTCTTGGGCATTACTCACTTCAGGTTTTAGTATCCATACTTCACAAAGAGAGCCGCTTGGGCGAACGGTTTCGCTGTTCCGCCATAGCCTCCCGATTCTCTGGAGGAGCATATCTGTCGGACAAATTTTTGTCACCAAAAAGTCTGCATCAATATCAAGAGATTGCTCCAACACTTGAGTCCCAACCAGTATCCGTCCATTTTGACGTCGAAGTTCACTGTTACCCTTGCCGTACCGGGTAACCCAATACTCCTCATGGTGTTCTCGATCCGTTTTCAAAAAACGGGAATGCAAAAGACCGCACTCAATCCCCAGCCCATCAGATCGGGCAGCCAGAATGCTGAATGTATGTTGAGCCTCGGCAACCGTATTTTCTATCCAGAGTACCTGTTGGCCCCCTTCAGCCCTTGTCAGAGCCTCTTCCCGAGCTGTATCGGGAGTTGAAAACGATTGAATGCTGACAACAATTTTATCCGGAACAGTTGCAGTTGTTTCTGTTGGAGAATCATCATCACTTCTCTTGACGGTTAGCAATGGATATGAATCATTGAAAACCTCTTGCGTTAAAAGCTTTTCACGCCTCTCTTTGGTCAATGTGGCGCTAAGAATGATAACGGTACACTGTAGTGCGCGAAGGGTTTCAACAAGTTGATCAAGGATGGTGCCTGTGTAGGCATCATAAGAGTGTACCTCGTCGAGAATAACTACCTTTCCGGCAAGACCGAATGCCCTGACAAAGCCATGCTTCACATTCATCACGGCCATCAGCGCCTGATCGATAGTGCCTACGGCGAAAGGGGCAAGAATACCCCGTTTACCCACACTGAACCAACTACCTCCAGCGCCACCATCCTCACCCATCTCGATCTCTTTCAGCCATGCATTGCCGTGAAGCAACAGGGCCCGGCGATGAGGACATTCAGAAGTCAGTATTTTCTTCAAAAAGTCATTAACCCTGTCATGAATCTTGTTGGAGGTTAACTGTGTTGGCAGAGCAAAGTAGAATCCTGTTGCTTGGCCAGCAGCTATAATGGAATACGCAGCATAAAGTGCCGCTTCAGTTTTACCTATACCCATTGGAGCTTCAAGGATATAGGTTCCTGGCATCTTTGCATTCTCGGTAAGCAACTCCTGAATTCCTCGTGGTTTAAAACCGAATATATTATTGAATCCAAGCCCTTTGACAATTGTCGGTGTCACAAACCCTGCGGCATCAACAGCGCCCTTGATCAGCGGTTGCCAAGCTACGGCAGGGTTATCAAAATCAGGTCCTGATCCAATCCAGTCGGCCACTGTGGTAAGGCCGGCAACAGCTTTTGCTTGCAGTGGATTTTTTATTACAGGAAACTCCAATCCTGTTGCCATCTTAATATTTTGAACAAGTTCAACTCTTCTCTCTTGCCAAAGCGCACCTCCAAAAACATTGTCTTCAGCTACAAGCCCATTCAACTCCGGGGAATACCCATGATGTTGACCTATGATTTGAGGAATTTGCCGTCCGATTTTCAATGCGTGTGCAGTGGCCATGCTGACCCCGGCGTGATAGCCCCAGTTTTTCTCAAGTGCCGGGTTGATGTGGGAGAGGCTTGCCAAAGAATTTGGAACATAGTTGTCTGTTCCACGGTATATTTTTTCCTGGAATGTAGGGCTAACCTTTCCTATATCATGAATTGCTGCGACAAGCACCGAGCCTTCAGGGAAAAGAGATGACCGTAAAAAGGATGGCATTCGCGCAAGGAGTTCCCTCGCAACCTCGCCGACAATTGAGCAATGATCAAAGACATCTCGCCCTCCCTCACGTTTCTCATTTTCTGTAATACGGGTTTTCGCCAGACACTCTTTCAGCTTTAAAGCGTCATTCGACTCACGTGGGGTATGCTCGTCCGCCTTAGCCTTAGGGGTGCGCATAGAAACAATTCTTAAGAGATATCCACATTTAAATTTGACAGGAGCCCTCTGCGATATGCGCCACCATTACCGAATTCATCAGCAAATCGGGCGGCTCGTTCGGCAACATGGATGAGATGATCTTTCAGGTCATGGACCTCCCATGAACCATCTGGATTTGGCCGAAGATGCGCAACTGCTTTATGGTGATGTGAAGGCATAAGAATGATCGTCGTGAATCAATGATGCCAGTTTGAACCGCAGAACAGAATCAAATTGTGCAAAAGGGATAAAAAATCACCTGCTCGCAATTCAGGCTGATCACACTTCCTAT
>Ga0172372_10011999_pt1 | contig 10932 bp, 10 predicted proteins | sample LakKiv5m_2_FD_114544 | JGI IMG/M metagenome (GOLD analysis project Ga0172372, IMG submission 114544) | Freshwater microbial communities from Kabuno Bay, South-Kivu, Congo - kab_092012_9.5m | ecosystem: Environmental > Aquatic > Freshwater > Lake | place: Democratic Republic of the Congo... | reverse complement strand
TCGAGACGTCGATACTGCGAGTGAGACCGCAGAGTTGGTGAAGCTACAGGTGCTACAGCAGATACAGACATCGCTTTTTGCCCAGGCGAATCAGATAGCGCAGAGGGTCACAGGGCTTCTCGGAAATGGTTAATCAGCTAGCCCGCATTTTCACGAAGTTCGCTATGCTCGCCGTCCGGCCTGCTGGAACCTATTGATTTCTCAATCTATTGGACGCCCCCAGATAACACGTGGTATTATTTGACTTTGTGCGATAGTGTGGGCCCAAGCGCAGGGTATCAGGGGGCCACTAAGGTCCCAATAAGTGCGTAAGTACTGTACATGACGAGTGATTCAGCAGTAGAGATGTTTGTGGGCGGGTTGGTTTTAGACCCCGCGACCCAGGCCCCGATCGTTATCCTCAAGGACGAGTCAGGGAATATAACCCTGCCGATTTGGATCGGCATTCCGGAGGCGACCTCAATTGCTAGCGCAATTAAGCAGGTCACGATGGCGAGGCCACTCACGCACGACCTCTTCTTTGATCTCTTACTCGAGGTCGGAGTGACGGTGCAGCGGGTGGTAATAACCGAACTGAAGGAATCCACCTACTTTGCCGAGCTCGTGCTCGGACAGGGAGACCGGGTCATGGTGCTCGATTCCCGTCCAAGTGATGCGATTGCGATGGCGCTCAGAGCCTCAGCGCCAATCTATGTTGCCCAGTCGGTGCTCGATCAGGCCAAGGTTGCGTTTGGCTCAAATAACCCGGCTGTGCAGGGTGGGCCGGTAGCCCAGCAAGAAGAGGGAGCTGCGGCAGAAGGTGAAGAAGGGCAGGCTGAGGAACAATCAAGCGGTAGCGATTTCACAGGAGTCGATAAGGACAAGTGGGAAGAATTGCTGAGCAAGCTTGACCCAGATGACTTTAAGTACAAGATTTAGGTTTTTTCGAAAGTAGAGCGACCGTGACAACCGCACCGATATCAGAGCAGAGCCAGACCAGCGCAACATCTTCAACAGGGCGTAGCATCTTCGAGGACCCAGCAATAGGTGAGGCAGCGAAGAATGATGCCTTTGTGCGCTTCGTCGCGCAAAACTGGAAATCGCTTCTACTGACGTTGGTTGCCGTTGGAGCCGCCATGGTGGGCTACAATGTCTTCACGACAACAGCGCTCGAAAAACGCGCGCGTGCAACAACGCTTCTTGCTGACATTCAAGATAGCTACCAGAAGCTGCAAGAAAAGCAGGAGTCGCTTGAGAAATTAAAGCTAGATCAACAGAGTGCAAAAGATGAGGCAGCAAAAAAGACTGCCACCGATTCGATCGAGACCACCACAAAAGAGTTCGCGGAAGCGCGCTCGAAGATCTCTTTGATGATCGATTCGCTTGATTCACCGCCACCATTTGATAGCTATGCGATGCTATACCGCGGATTGCTTGCGGGAAAGTTCGGAGACTATGCCGCGGTAGAGAAAGCATTGGCTGCGGCTCCATCATGGGAGGCAATCGATGATGCTCGCTCAACGAAGCGCTACATCGCCGAGACTGTGACGCTCGGTCTTGCCAAGACCCTGGCGCAATCAGAGGCGAATCAGCGGGCTGCAAAAGAGAAGCTGAAGGCGCTAGCGGCGGGCGGTGAGTTTTTGGCTGTAGATGCCCTTGCAGCCCTCTCGCTTTTGGAAGCTACACCTGAAGAGCGCACAGCGCTCAAGACCTCTCTGGAATCTCTGCGGACGAAGTTCCCATCACAGAGCAAGTACCTAGATCTGATTGCGGAGAGGATCGGGTAGTTTTAAAGAAAATCGGCGCTGAGAGGTCGTTGAAGGAGCATTCTTCGGTGAAATGTGTGCGAACCTACATAGCACTCGGGATAGCGGTTAGCGGGCTACTTATACATACCTGTCTCGCGAGCCCCCGAACTGCGGCAGCACAGTCTGCTGCCAAGGAGTCACCAGCAGCATCCTCGACGACAGATTCAAAGAGCGTTAAGGCGCACAGTGTAACTCCCGAAGAGATCTCGAAGGTGTACATGAATTGCTTAAACGAGGTTGACCGAACTCTGGCAGGGCTCGAGCAATATGCTAAACACAAAGCCGTAAAGGCAGAGGGCGACTCGCAGCGCGCCTTTTGCGCCAACCGCAAGCGTGATTGCCAAGAAAAACCACATTCGGCGGAATGTCGCACATTTGTCGAGGAGTTCCGCGATGCCGGACTCACCGATGAAACCCCGCACAAGCGCTAGTGCCTTTTGTTGGATCTGATCAGGTGTTGTGGTTCGGGCCGATCTCAGCGAGCTAGTTTCGCATTGAGAGGTACCTTTTGACCCTTGTGGCGCTCGTGAGGAAGGGGCTATCGTTGCCTATAGACGGCGTTTTGCATGCTGTAGGAAGCGCTTGGCAACACTAAGAGTACCTAACGGTGCTTTTGAGTTGAAATCCCCCCTAGTCATGCTTAGATCAGGAGAAGGTATTCTTATGGATAATTTCTTCGTTCCCTACACCGGAAAAAAGCCGGCCTCGGTTTGTATCAACGGGCACCGCCTGGTCATCCTCACGCACGACAAAGATATGCTCGAGGACGACCTCGACCTCATCGGTGCTGACCGGGTTAAGAAGGTGCGCCTTGGTGCGTCCGAGGATGAGCAAGAGAAGTTCCTCGGAAAAATTGCTCGCGCTGTGGATGGTGGGGTTGTGATCGCACCTTCGGGGGTCGACCTGCGCGATGTGCTGAAGAATCTCGAGAGCGAGTTGCCGTGGGTGCAGTAGCCCTGTGTGTGGCGCGGTGACCGTGTTCAGCGGTGAAGGAAGTATAGATGTCAAATAATGCCGCGGAGCGTAGCTCGGAAGGAGGGCTAGGACGATCAAAAGCACTTGAACCGTTTTCTTTAGCAGCCGGTTTGCTTTGGAATGATCGCTTTCTTCTCCTTCCGCTGTGTATCGTTTTAGCGTCGGCCGGATTGGTTGATCTCACCTTGCAGTCCTTTGGTGGCAGTAACGAGATGGGGATTATGGTTCTCGACCGAGCCATACAGATCCTGGTCGTTGCCTTTATCGTGTTGCGGTGGCGCAAACGTTTACAGGGGACGCAGGGAGCGCCTCTGGGTGTGACTCGTTTGGCAGCTCGAATTGCCGTGGTGAGCATCACCTCAACATTGCTGCTCGCGCTACCGTTTCTCGGCTTGCTGGGGAACCGAGGAGGAGGCGCGTTTCTTTTCCTGCTCTGTGGTGCCTTGGGCGTTGTTTGGTGCCTGCGTGTTTATTTTTACTTTGCTGTCGTAGGAATTCTGGGTGCTCCTATTTCGTCTGGTCTAGCTCGAGCAGTTGCCATGAGCAAAAGTGACGGCATGGCAGCTCTGCGATCACTCGTCGTGCCGTGCGCGTTGACGATGTTACTTACCTCGCTGCTTATGATGCCAAGCCCTGGTGGTCGTTCGATACTCTGGATGACGGCGGCGTCGTCCGCGGAGGGTATTTTCTGGATTCTCAGTACGTATACCGCTCTTGCCTATGCGCTGGCGGTGTTCAATGACAGCGAGTGGCGAGCGGCGGGGCTCACCCCGTACAGACAGGAGCGACTCTCAACGATCCAGACGCAGGGCGGGACTACCTTAGCTCGGTACCTACGACCTAAGGTCGGCCTCTGGATGTGCCTCGGGGCCGTGTGCTTGATGGCAGCAAATCTTGCACGACAGATGAACGAACCCCCGGCAGCGAGTGTTGCGGTCAAGAGTGTTACTGTCTCGGACTATCTCATCAAAGTTGAACTTGAAGTTGAAGATCGCGAGTATAAATTTCGTGGTTTTCACCCGATGGCTTTTTCCGTCAAATCGAAGACTGGATTTCCGATAGCTAATTCGCTGACATCCATTTCCCTCACACCCGATGGAACTAATCTGCTTGGGCCGTTGTACTCAAAGGACGGCGCACCTCAGACGCTCTTTCTTACGTTCTCATCGGGCAAGACCGCGGCAGCTCTTCGCGGACTCGACAACGTTTGGCTCTGGTACCAGTTCCAGCCGCTGCTGGCGATCAGCCCGCAGATGTTACAGCCGTTGGCGCCCGAAGCAACCGCATAACCCTTCGATATAACGAAGATTACGCCCGCGTCGAAACTGCTTTAGAAGAGCCGAAAGTCACCCGACACATAGATTGTAACAGGGATAGTACGGGGCATGGACACGATATTTTTTCTTGGTGACAGCAAAGACCAGATACCGACCTTTCTCGGTCGGCTCGGCTATGCCGTTCTCGGGGTTAATCCAGACCTACCGGTCTCGGATGTTGTCGCGCAGACTCCGCCGGACATTATCCTGATTGACGGACGAGTGGCCCACGACACGATCAACCTCTTTGAGTTTTTCCGTGCGCAGGAGAGCACACGGGGCGTGCCGATTATCTGCGTATCACCAGATCAAGAGCACGACGGTGATCAACTCAGCCAGTTTGAGCGAGTTGAGATCGTGCCAGCGACATCGTCAGTGGGGATGTTAGCGAGCCGCATCGCAACTCAGCTACGACTGAGAAAAAAGGCAGGCGCCGATGTAGCTCAAAGCTCGCTTGCAGAGATGAACTTAGCTCTGCGTGACTACAACACGAGAATGAAAAAAGATCTCGAAGAAGCGCGCGAAATCCAGCGTAGTTTGCTTCCACAAAAGCTGCCACGGGATCCGCGATTCCAACTCGCCGTTTCATACCACCCGCTAGAGGAAGTAGGGGGTGACTGGTATTCAGTCGATCTTAGTCCCGATCGTACCGCTCTTGAGCTGCATATTGCCGACGTATCCGGCCACGGACTTCCGGCGGCATTTCTCGCCAGTATGGCGAAGCTTGCCATGGTCGCGGCGCAGGGTTTGGGGCCGGATAAGCTACTTGAGAAGATGAGCTCATATCTCCAGCCGCAACTCCCGCGCGGGCGGTTCATCACAACAGGACATGCACTCTATAAGCCTGATACTGGCGAGGTGCTCTGGGCTAGAGCGGGCCATGGGCCAGCGCTCGTGCGACGACGAGCAACCGGACGGGTCGAGCAGCTCTACGGGGAGGGTTTTCCGATTGGCTTTGTTTCCGGGGAGCCGTACGAGCTTGTGCGTGATCAGTTACAGCCCGGTGACCTCCTCATTTTGTACACCGACGGACTTACCGAAGCACAAAATCGCTCGATGGAGCAGTTTAGCCTTGAACGACTCTGTAGCTGTATCTCCGAGATTTCAGACGGTTTACCAGCGGGTAAAATGGTGGAGCGCATCATCGATGTACTAGCTGACTTTTTAGATGAGAGATTACTAAAGGACGATGTTACACTTGTACTTTTAAAACGCGAGTTCTAGCAATACACCGGTGCGTAAACACCAAACACAGTACCCCCAGGTTCTTACTCAAACCTCTTCTTCTCAAAACGGAGATGTAGCGCTATGCTCTGTGCGACCCAGCAAATAGCCTGTTTTCTGTTTGCTGCCAACCTGACACGCAGATGATCGATCTTCATGCACCACTAAGTGGGCTACCCCTAGCGAGTGTGCTACTCCTCTGCGCGGCTGAAGTAGCTCGTTTTCTCCCGCGAATTCGAAGCGTATCAGACATAGTACGCACCACTGCGGTCGTGTCGTGCATCGCTTCCGTGGCGCTCGCTTTTGTCTCAGGCTATCAGGCGAGTAGCAGAGCCCTCAACCTTACGCCTCAGGTAGAAGAAGCGCTTCAGTGGCACCACTCGCTTGGCAAGGCGTTGCTCGTAACTGCGCTCTTACTTGGCACTTCGTACTACCTCTCGCGAGTTGCAACTCACGGAAGAGGGGTTTTTCGCGGGATTTTTTACATCGTAGCGTTGCTACACATCGCGGGCACCGTTTGGGTAGGTACACTAGGCGGACAGCTTGTGTTTACGCACGGGGTTAACGTGACTCGGTAGCGAGGGTTTATGTAGAAGATGCGCCACCATTTCGCCTGGTATTTCTGTTAATCACGACATAGTTCAAGTAAGATGACAGCGTTATACTGGGCGTCCGACGCCTTTCTCGGATCGTGACCATGCGAGAAGCTAACGATCCAGCAACATCTTTCAGGAGGCTGTGTGTTACAAAGTACTGGTGTTGACTCCGACGCTCTCATCGAAGCAGTTTTGGTGGGCCAGGACTCCATAGTGCGCAAGGCGCTTGAGAAGGGTGCCCTGCCAGCTAACGTCAGGAGGGAGATTTTAGTTGAGTACCTCCTTGAGAGAGACGCCAAAGGTGCAGAAATAGTTTTAAAAGAAATAAAGAGGGCGACCCTTCCGGCGGAGGAGCTTAAACACGTCTTTATAGCAGCTGCAGAGGCCGGTAAGTCCGGGGTAATTCGAGCGATCCTGCGTCACGATGAATTCGTAGTCGATGCACCAACTCTAAGGACAGCATTTGAAGCTGCTGTGTGGGGAGAATGCGGAGCCGTCATCACAATGCTCGGCGATACAAAAGCTATCCCTCTAGAGGTCAAAAAGAACGCCATAACTCCATCACTATTTGAGAAGCTTAGCGGCCCCATAGTTGACGGGAGTGTGCGTGGAGAGATGGGGCTTGTGGAGATCCAGATTGCAAAGGCCTGGAGAGACAAGAGTGCAGAACTCCGTGAAGGTAGTCTTAAGCCCGGATCTAAAAGGGAGATTCAGCGCCAGGAGATCTTTAGTCAGTACGATAGACTGATTGAGCAAACAGACAAGACAATCCGTGCATCGAAGTCCGATTCGAAAGAGTTGGTAGTAGAGATGTGTACCCGTGAGCTCTTACGTCAGCGTGAGCGCGCTCTCTTTGAGCTCGGCACAACGAAGGAGCGTCAATTCATCGTTAAAACCGGATACAATCGAATACAATGTCGAGCTACTAATCCTGAAGGACGCCAAATCCAACGATCGGTTGCTGAATTAGTAGAAGCTCTCTACGAGCGCCACCAAAGTGGAGAGCCAATATCTTGGGGCAACTTAATCAATGATATCATGAAGGAATGGAGTAGTCGAAAGACCCCCTTCACTCGTGAGCACCTTTCACGGCACATTGGCGAGATCCACCCTGAGCATCAAACTGTATCTGGTGTAGAATTGGGAAAGTGGCGGCGGAATTCAACGATCGCTCCCTATCGACCCACGGTCGCGGTACTGTGCGAGGCATTTAAATTATCACCCGCCCATGAGTTGATGATGTGGCGTATTTCACGCGGTGGTGGACCCAGTGAGTACCGTAAGCTGACAGAGCGTTTTTCCCAATCCAAAACGACAGCATCCACAGCTACTGAAAGGTCAAAGCTTGTTCGCAAACTAATGGATCTATCAGGAGTGCCAGCCGCGCGACTTCGGGAGATCCTTCGGGTCCAGCAACTACCTCAGTGGAGGCACGGGGCGCGCATCGAGGACCTCGCCATGTGTCGGAAGTTTGTAGAGCTTACTAACCCCCTAGCGCTCCAACCACAAGCGAACCAGGATTCGCACCGAGAGTTAAACGAGACGCTGGTGGGAATCTTAAGCGATCGACCCACCTCGATCGTAGAAGCGGTAACCCGCGCCCAGTCCGCTCGCTATCCAGGAGGCACGTGTTTTCTGCTCCTCACCGGTAGGTATGGTCTCAAGCAGATTCCCGCGCGTGAGCTGTCAGAGAAGCTCGGTGTATCGGAATGGACTATACACCGAATGCGATCCGAGCGCAGACAACGGGGAGGGCACATTAACGAAGAGCAGGCCCATGTGATAGCTGACGCAGTTCAAGGCATACCGCACAGCCAGCGTCAGTCCTTGACGGTGGTCGAGAGATACGAGCGCGGGATTATGGTTGATACGCTTACGGGCGTGCGACGCCCAATAGCGCTATGGCACCAGTTTGTTTCAGGTGAACTTCATCACGTTGGCGAGATTCTAAAGTTAACCCGCATCCGACGCGGCCAGTCGCAGTTACCTAACACCAGCGATTTTGAGCTTGGTAAGTCGGGTGTTGGTATATTGCTCGCGAACAAATTAGCTGACTACCTGGGGTTTACCGGTGCCGCTCACCGCACCGTGCGCCGTGAATTCGTGCTCCGAGCGATGGGGCTTGAGGTCACGACAACGCCTGAGGACATTCTCAACCTCGTAGTCGAAGGCCAGCTCTCGAGACTCGACGGTTTGCGGGCAATGCTCAATCTTAGCGGCCGAACGCGTGGCCAGTTGGCGCAGGTGCTGGGAGTAAAGAAGACCGCTGTTATGACGTGGGTACGAACAAGTTTCGACGGTAAAATATCACGTGCAAGCTGGGTGCGGGCGCTCGCAACAGAGCTAGGCATGCCGCACCGTGCCGATGATATGGTTTCCGTGTTCGGCGTGAAATACTACGCGGGCAATCCGTAGCGAACCAAATTAGAATAGAAAGTCTGATCAGCAGCCAGGAGCAACTGGGTCGTTGGGCAAACGCAAGCTATAAAACCGACGTAGCCACCCCAGCACATTACACGATTCATCAGAGAGTATCTTTTTTATTCTATCTCCAAGGAGCTCCTGAGCCTCAGCAACACAATCGACGCGCGCTCCGGCCACGACTGGCGCCTTTGATGAAACTGCCCGAGAGGCAACGCTACAGATCTCTTCCGCGAGAGCAGCGTAAAAGGCACTCACTTCTTCAGACGACAAGGCCTCTCCTCGAGAGATGCGATCCCCCAATCGCGTAATCCCGTTTGCGTTATGGGTATCTTTAGGTCCTGTTATCGCGTGGCCCAGCAAAGCAAGAACTGACTTCTCAAGCGCTTGAAAGACGGAGTCTTTAATGTCTCTATTAAAAAAATCTTTAGTATACCCTTCTCGCGTCTGGTTACTGACGGAAAGAAATGGAGTAAGGCAAAAGCCCTCCTTTTGATACTGATCGGGATAGCCCCTGTTCCACGAAAGCTCCAGCACAGAAATTTTCTGTTCATCAGTGAGGGGCGCGGTCTGTGCACAACGTAGAAAGCCCACCCAATCGTGCTCCTTGAGTGGCGAAGACGAAAATCGCTCATAAAGGGCGGCGCGCTCTAGCATCACTACTTCGCCCGATAGCGAGACGCGCCCCAGAAGCTTTTCCGGAAAAACGGGGGAGTATCCGTCTGGAAAGTATGGATCGTCGTCCAAAACACTCTCAGGGTCAGACCTAATTACTTCGAGTTCCTCAGCTGATACACCTGGCCAGGAGTCCCCGCAGCGTGCCTCGAACCATCTGTGGGCGGTCAATGCCGCACGAAACTCATCATCTGACGCAAGAGGCTCGACGAATCCAGGCCATCTCCACGAGAGATCCTGCCACCCACGCGCCGCAAAAAACTCTCGCGCATCCTTTGAAAGAGATTCAGAAAATATCGCCAGGCCACGAAAGAGCGCGTAGCTCATATAGGTATCTACGACTAGAGAAGCTACTGCGTGCAGGCCAGTTCGTAGGCGGTCATAGTGATCTACAAAGTCAGTCACAGATGTCTTCGGCCACGGGTCGCACGAGTTTGTGACGATAGATCTCTCGTGCAGCGCTTCGACTAAATCGGCCGTTTGGACACCACGAAAGAGCTCGTGAGGCCGTAACACCACATGACCACACCCTTTCGAGGCAATAGCTTCAATTATCTCTCCGCACTCCTTTTGCCACTCTTCAGGCGGCACTACCTGGAGGACATGCAGCTTTCCGAGGTTTACAGGTATCGCTCTGGGCCTATTGAGTGAGCGACTATCGAGATATCGATAGTCGTACTCTGGTTGCCCAGTATCGGCAGCAGCAAGCTGTTGGTTATTCGACTGAGCCGGTAGCATATCTTTAATGACCATTAGAATATCAACCGGGCCATTCCAGTTGCGCGCTATCGCATCAGGAAAATCATCGAGGTGAGCGGTTATTGGAAGTCCTAACAGGACTACCCAGTCATCCAGCTCAGCGCTTATTGAACTGCGCGCTATAACGTGCGGCTGACTCATCGCATGGATGCGGAGCTTGTGAACTGCGGGCAGCTCAAACCCGTCGCCCTCGTGCATGTAGACGTATACTTGTCGGCAATCCTTAAGGATAGATGGTTGCTCGATGAGGCCCGCGCCCCCTCCTGCACCTGTTGCACTAGCAACGTCTTCCGCTCTGTAAGGCGTGGCAGAAACTGAGGCTAGGTCATCTGCCTTAGATTGCACCTTATCTGTCTGCCCCGTACTTCGCCCGTCCCGACTTTGGTTCATAGTAGAGCCGAGAGGGTATCACGGCATGGAGCGGAATCAACCCAAATCTCGGTTCCTGCAGGTTGGCTCGTCAAACTAGGCGAAAGCTTTACGGAACTGCCGCCGAACTTATCCGGTTTCCCATTTGTTGGCCCATGTGTGCGGGCTTATCGTTCTCAAACATTCTCAATGAAAGTGAGCCTCTAGAGGCGTGCGACCAGTACAGGAAGGATTCATCAGGCTGGATCCGGGGCGATGGCTAAGTCCGTAACAGTGAAACTGGCAAGGCCGTTGCCGTATATCGCGATAGGTTATTGCTTTGATCAGTCTCCGTAAATCTAACTCGCTTTCAAATGACCGGATTTCGCTGAGGACTTCTGGAGATCCCGCTATGTTACCCCCGCACAAAAGCTTTGCATAGCAGTTAGTAGTAGCTCATAGGAGTAATATATGGACCCGAAGCCGACACGTGCACCTGGAGGCTCTGATGCACGAAATCAAACAAATGCCACCAGTCAAAGGGGTGGCCCGGACGCAGGTGAAGATCTAATAGTTGTTGGCGTCTGGACGTCCTCTGAGCTTTCCCAGGTCGGGTTTTCGTTTGATACGTCGAAGGTCGACCGAGCCCCAATACTCACGCCAGAGCAGGAAGCTCGTTACAGGCTGCTTAAAGATGCATCTCGATACATTAGTAATACAAAGCCAGCAGAGGCGCTTGAAAACTTTCCCCAGCGCGGCGAGCTTGTATATCGGCAGATCTCAATTATAAAACTAAACCCAGCATCATTCATTTTTGAAAAAAAATGAATG
>Ga0172372_10011998_pt1 | contig 10933 bp, 9 predicted proteins | sample LakKiv5m_2_FD_114544 | JGI IMG/M metagenome (GOLD analysis project Ga0172372, IMG submission 114544) | Freshwater microbial communities from Kabuno Bay, South-Kivu, Congo - kab_092012_9.5m | ecosystem: Environmental > Aquatic > Freshwater > Lake | place: Democratic Republic of the Congo... | reverse complement strand
GCGTCGCGAGGCCCGCGAGCACCCGCGCGACCTTCGCGACGAACGGTTTCTGTGCGCTGCCGCCCGAGCCGTAGATGACGTTCGGCAGGCTGTCGCAGGGCGGGATGGGCTGCGCGTGCGCGGCCGACGAGGCGCACCAACACGCCCCCGCCACGAGCGCGCCGAGCCATCCCCCGGTGATTGTCCGCATCGTGAATGTTCTCCCTCGCAGCGCGCCCATCGCGCCGTGTGCGCCCTCTTTGCAGCGCGCGTGCCGCGACGCGTCAGCGGGGAGAAAGTGCGTATTTCAGGGGATTAGGGCGCGGTTCGCGTCGTGCCGAGGTTCGGCCCGTGACGGGCGATGGGCGCGCGACACGGAATTCCCGTGATCGGCCACGGGTTGTAAAGCCCGCACCCATTCGCTCCAGTGGTTCAACCATTGCGCGTGTGTCGTCGGGCCAATGGTTGAACCACTGCGCGCGACGCGCTGTACCCATGGTTCAACCCTTGCGGCCCGTGCTGCGTCACGCCCGCCACGCGCGGCGCGCTGTCAGATGCCGCTGCCGTCCTTGTAGACCTGCCAGCGGCGCGGGCGCAGCGCGACCTCGTCGCCCGCTTCGACGGGCCACGCGGCGTACTCGCTGCGTGTGAGCTCGACCTCGACGGGCCCGGCGGCCTGCTCGGCCGTCAGCTCGATTCGGACGAGCGGGCCGGCGAGCTGCACCGCGACCACCGTCGCCCGGAGCGCCTCGCGGCCGCCGTGGTGCGCGGGCACGAGCTCGAGATCGTGCGGGCGCACGTAGGCGATGGCCTTGGCGTCTTCGGCGTCGTCGAGCGCGGGCGCGGCGAGGTGCACGCCCGCGGCGCTCGCCATGCCCTGATGCACGCGCCCCTCGAAGCGGTTGGCCTGCCCGAGGAACTCGAAGACGAAGGGCGTCGCGGGCTTGTCGTAGACCTCGTGCGGCGGGCCCTCCTGCACGATGCGCCCGCGCTCCACGATGACGACGCGGTCTGCGACCTCGAGCGCTTCTTCCTGATCGTGGGTGACGAAGACGCTCGTGACGTGCAGCTCGTCGTGAAGCCGCCGCAGCCAGCGGCGCAGCTCCTTGCGCACCTTCGCGTCGAGCGCGCCGAAGGGCTCGTCGAGCAAGAGCACCTTGGGCTCGACGGCGAGCGCGCGGGCGAGCGCGACGCGCTGCCGCTGCCCGCCCGAGAGCTGCGCCGGATAGCGCGGCGCGAGGTTCTCGAGCTGCACGAGCGTGAGCAGCTCGTGCACCTTCGCGGCGATGCGCGCCTCGCTCGGGCGCGTCTTCTTCGGCATCACGCGCAGGCCGAACGCGACGTTCTCGAAGACCGTCATGTGCCGGAAGAGCGCGTAGTGCTGGAAGACGAAGCCCACGCCGCGATCGCGCGCGTCGCGGGCCGCGGCGTCGGCGCCGTCGAAGAGCACTTCGCCCTCGTCGGGCGTCTCGAGCCCCGCGAGGATGCGCAGCAGCGACGTCTTGCCGGAGCCCGACGGGCCGAGCAGCGCGACGAGCGTGCCCGTCTCGACGCGCAGGTTCACGCGATCGAGCGCGACGAAGCTGCCCCAGCGCTTCGAGAGGTTGCGGACCTCGATGCTCATCGACTCTCCCTCGCCTCGACGAGGCGCTTGACTCCGAGCGTCACCAGACCGAGCAGCGCGAGCAGCGACGCCACCGCGAACGCGCCGACGAAGTCGTATTCGTCGTAGAGGATCTCGACGTGCAGCGGCACCGTGTTGGTGTGCCCGCGGATGTGTCCCGAGACGACCGACACCGCGCCGAACTCGCCCATCGCGCGCGACGCGCAGAGCACGACGCCGTAGAGCAGGCCCCACTTGATCTTCGGCAGCGTGACGCGAAAGAAGGTCTGCCAGCCGCTCGCGCCGAGCACGAGCGCGGCCTCTTCTTCTTCGTTGCCTTGCGACTGCATGAGCGGGATCAGCTCGCGCGCGACGAAGGGGAAGGTGACGAAGGTCGTCGCGATCACGATGCCGGGAACCGCGAAGATCACGCGGATGCCGTGCGCGAGCAGCCATGGCCCGAGGAGGCCCTGCGCGCCGAAGAGCACGACGAAGACGAGCCCGCTGATGATCGGCGAGACGGTGAAGGGCAGATCGATGAGCGTGAGCAGCAGCGTCTTGCCGCGAAACTCGAACTTGGTGATCGCCCACGACGCGGCGAGCCCGAAGAGCGTGTTGAGCGGCACGCTGATGCCCGCGGCGATCAGCGTGAGGCGGATGGCCGAGCGCGTCGCCGGATCGGTGATGGCGGCGAAGTAGGCCGCGGGGCCGTCCGCGAGCGCCTGCACGAAGACGGCGACGACCGGCACGATCAGGAAGAACGCGAGGAAGACGAGCGCGATGACGATGAGCAGCGCCCGCACGAGCGGCGGCTCCGTCGGCGCGCGCGTGCTGCGGTGTGCGCTCATGGCTCTTCTCCCGTGCGGCGGCGCGTCCAGGCCTGCGCGGCGTTGATGCCGACGAGCAGCACGAAGGAGACGACGAGCAGCGCGAGCGCGATGCCCGTCGCGCCCGCGTAGTCGAACTGCTCGAGGCGCCCGACGATCAGGAGCGGCGCGATCTCCGTGCGCAGCGGCATGTTGCCGGAGATGAAGACGACCGAGCCGTACTCGCCGAGCGCCCGCGCGAACGCGAGCGCGAAGCCGGCGACGAGCGCGGGGACGAGCCGCGGGAAGAGCACGCGCCGGAAGGTCTGCCAGCGGCTCGCGCCGAGACACGCCGCGGCCTCTTCGACCTCCGGGTCGAGCTCGAGCAGCACGGGCTGCACCGTGCGCACCACGAAGGGCAGCCCCACGAACGCGAGCGCGACGACGACGCCCGCGGGGCGGAACGCGATCTCGAGGCCGAGCGGCACGAGGTGCTGTCCGATCCAGCCGTGCTCCGAATAGACCCAGGTGAGCGCGATGCCCGCAACGGCCGTCGGCAGCGCGAAGGGCAGATCGACCGCCGCATCGACGAAGCGCCTCCCCGGGAACGGATAGCGCGCGAGCACCCACGCCACGAGCCCGCCGAAGACGACGTTGACGAGCGCGGCGACGAACGACGCGCCGAAGGAGAGCCGGTACGCGGCGAGCGCGCGCTCGGAGGCGACGACCTCCCAGAACTTCGCGGGGCTGAGCGCCGAGGCCTTCCACAGGAGCCCCGAGAGCGGCAGCAGCACGAGCGTGACGAGGTAGAAGACCGTGAAGCCGAGCGTGAGGCGGAAGCCCGGCATGTTGTTGCGGCGGACGCTCATCGACGCCCCGGCTGATAGATGCGGTCGAACTCGCCGCCCTCGTCGAAGTGCTTCGCCTGGGCTGCGGCCCAGTCCCCCGCGACCTCGCCGATCGTGAAGAGCGTGAGTGCGGGGAAGGTGTCTCGGTGCCGCGCGCGCACGGCCTCGCTCTGCGGGCGGTAGTGGTGCTTCGCGCCGATCGCCTGACCCGCGTCGCTGAAGAGGAAGGCGAGGTAGTCGCGCGCGACGGCCTCCGTGCCGTGCTGGCGCGCGTAGGCGTCGACGACGGCGACGGGAGGCTCCGCGAGGATGCTGTCGTTCGGCACGATCAACTCGAAGTCGTCGCGGGTCGCGCGGCGCCGCGTGAAGAGCAGCGCCTCGTTTTCCCAGGCGAGCAGCACATCGCCGATGCCATTGCGCGCAAAGGTCGTCGTCGCGCCGCGCGCCCCCGAGTCGAGTACGGGCACGTTGCGGTAGAGCGCGGTGACGAACGCGCGCGCCTTTGCCTCGTCGCCCCCCGAGGCGCGGAGCGCGTGGCCCCACGCGGCGAGGTAGACCCAGCGTGCGCCGCCCGAGGTCTTCGGGTTGGGCGCGATCACGGCGACGCCCGGGCGCGCGAGATCCTCCCAGCGCCGGATGCCCTTCGGGTTCCCCCGGCGCACGAGGAAGACGATGGTCGAGGTGAAGGGCACCGAGGCGTGCGGCAGCCGGCCGGCCCAGTCGGCGGGCAGCAGTCGGCCGCGCTTCGCGAGCACGTCGATGTCCGCGGCGCAGCCGAAGGTGACGACGTCCGCGTCGAGCCCGTCGAGCACCGCGCGCGCCTGTTTTCCCGAGCCGCCGTGCGATTGGAGGATCTCCACGGTGCGCCCCGTGCGCGCGCGGTACTGCGCCGAGAACGCGTCATTGATCTCGGTGTAGAGCTCGCGCGTCGGGTCGTAGGAGACGTTCTTGAGGATGATCGCGCTGCCCGATCCGTCGCACGACGCGAGGCCGCAGAGCACGGCGAGCGCGAGCGCCGCAGCGAACGCAGTGCGGCGCGAAAGTGTTTGTTTTCGTGGCGCTTTCCGCGTGTCGTGCAAGCGCGCGCCATCCACCGATCGGGCGGTGCAGCGGGCAGCGATGGCATCACAGAAGAGGGTCATGCGATCAGGTGCGGAGCGTGAGCTGGAGGATGGCGAGGTTCTCGGGTGTGCGGTCGCCGCCCTGTGCGCCGCCGCGGAAGGTGGCCCGCTCGCCGTCGAGCTGCACGCGCAGGTGGCGGTTGAGCGACCAGCTCAGGCACAGGCCGAGATTGAGCGCATCGGCGACGCTGACGGCGGGATCGGCGAGCGCGGGGAAGGCGCCCGCGCCGACGTGGAAGCGCTGCACGCGCGCCGCGAGCTCGAACGCGCCCCAGTGGCCCGCGTCGAGATCGAAGGGCCGCCGCGGCTCGACGCCGCGTTCGTAAGAGGAGGTGTCGTCGGTGAAGAGCCACGCGGCCATCGCGCTCCACGCGGTGACGGACACGGCGCGCGTCGTGTCCGTGCCCGGCACGCGCCAGGTGTTCGACGTCTCGACGAGCTCGGCGAAGAGGGAGAAGCGCCCGACGTACCAGTAGCCGTCGAGCTCGAGGCGGCGGCGCGCCCCGTCGGCGACCACGGCGGGGAGGCGCCCCGCGTCGGTCGTCGTCGCACCGCGGTAGGCGAACATCGTCGCGCGCCCGGGCGTCGTGTAGGTCGGGGTCTGCGTCGCCGCGCCGTCTGCGCCGTGCGCGCGCCCGTAGGACGCCGCGCCGCCGATGGCGAAGCCCGCGAGGGGCGACTCCGGAACGCCGACGAAGGGCCGCAGGAGTACGCGCCCGACGACGTCCTTCCCGTCGTCGCTGTCGTCGTCGCCGTTGCGCCCGTCGGGCACGCCGTTGAAGAGGCCCAGCTGGTACTGCAGCACGCCCCCGAAGAGCTCGCCCCACAGCGTCACGCCGAGGTCGCGGTTCGGGCCCACCATCGCGCCGAAGCTGCGCTCGGCGAGCGGGATCACCGGGAAGCCCTGCAAGCGCTCGAGGCTGAAGGGCTGCTTCTGCTTGCCGACGCGCAGCCGCAGCTCGGGCAGAAAGCGCACGTCCGCCCACGCGTCGAAGAGCGCGAACTTCCCCTCGCCGCCCGCCTCCATCATGAAGAGATAGTCGACCGCGCCGAAGAGCGTCCCGTCGAGGCGCGGCCGCACGCGGCGCAGCGAGAAGTTGCTGACGGGCTCGCCCTCTTCCGGGAACGCGACGCGCGCGAGCGCTTGCGTCCAGAGCGCGACGCGCACCGTGTGGCGGCCGTCCGCCGACGCGAGCGCGAGACCGTCCGACGCGGCGCTCGGTGACGCGACGGGCGCTGCGTTTGGAGTCGCCGCAGAGGACACGGGCGCGGCGGCTTGCATATCGTGGGCCTGCACTTCGGTCGCGGGAACCACCGCATCGGACACGGCGCTCGGCGCGGGGGCTCCGGTGGTCTGCGTATCCGCCGCGGCTGCGCCTTGGCTCATCGCGCTCGTCGCGGCCTCCTGCGCCTCGACGGCGGCCAGAGGCCACGCCCAAAGCGCGATGCAAAGCACGCCCGGCATGAGCGCGGGACGCCGTGCGACGCGGACCGGGACTGCGCTGCGCGGGGTGCGGCGGGACGCGAAAGCGGGCATCGAGAACGAGCAGAGCAGCGTCCGTACCAACGGACGAGCCACCGCATTTGACGGCATCCCGTGATCGATCGCGGTCATACCCGTGAAATGAAACGGAATAATCCGTTGCATCTCACGGTTTACCGTCGTATTTCACGGTTTCGTCGTCCTTCCGTGTGTCCTCACAGATGCATTCACGGCACGCGACGTGCTGAAGCACCGGCCATGGAGCGTGTGTTCGGATGAGTCTCGAGCTGTCCGTGTGGCGGGAGGCGTGTCGGCATCTCGAGATCGAGGAGTCGGTCGCGCGCATCTTTCCGACGCTCGCCGCGGCGCTCCCGGTCGGCGCCGTGATCGTGCGGCGCTTCGATGCTGCGCGGATGCGTCTCGAGACGGTCGCGGCGGCGCCGGGGGACGTCGTCGCCATCGGTGGGGCGTCGCGCATCGAGCTCGGCGCGGCGTCGCTCGCAGCGCTCGGTCAGCGCGCGGCGGCGGGGGCGCTCTGGCACGGCGAGGCGGGCACCGCGACGGACGACGCGCGGGCGCAGCTCGTGCCCGAGGGCATCCTGGGTGATGTGCTCGCGGGCGCGCTCGTCGAGGACACGACCGTGCTCGGTGCGCTGGTGCTCGTCGCGCGGGCGGGCACCCGCTTCTCTGCGGCCGACGTCGCTGCGGCGCGCGGGCTCGTCGAGCCTTTCACCGTCGCGCTCGCGAACGACGCGCGCGTGCACGAGCTCGCGCGGCTCCGCGAGGCGGTCGAGGCCGAGAACCGCGCGCTGCTCTCGCGGCTCGGTCGGCAGAGCATCGTCGAGTCGATCGTCGGCGAGAACGCGGGCCTGCGCCTCGTGATGGAGCGCGTGCAGCAGGTCGCGAACACGGACGTCCCTGTGCTCGTGCTCGGCGAGACGGGGAGCGGCAAGGAGGTCATCGCGCGGGCGCTGCACGAGCGCTCGCGGCGTGCGCGTGGCCCCATCGTGCGCGTGAACTGCGGCGCGATCCCGACGGAGCTCGTCGACAGCGAGCTCTTCGGCCACGAGCGCGGCTCCTTCACGGGCGCGGCCTTCGCGCGGAAGGGCTGGTTCGAGCGCGCGGACGGCGGGACGCTCTTCCTCGACGAGGTGGGTGAGCTGCCGCTCGCCGCGCAGGTGCGCCTCTTGCGCATCTTGCAGGATGGCACTCTCGAGCGCGTCGGCGGGCAGCGCACGGTGAGCGTCGACGTCCGCATCGTCGCCGCGACGCACCGCGATCTCCACGCGATGGTCGAGCAGGGCACCTTCCGCGAAGACCTCTGGTACCGCATGAGCGTCTTCCCGATGCGGCTGCCCGCGCTGCGCGAGCGGCTCGAAGACATCCCCGCGCTCGCGGCGCACTTCGCGGCGCGTGCGGGTGAGCGTCTCGGTGCCGGTGCGCTCACGCCGATGCCCGACGACCTCGCGCTGCTGCTCGCCTATCCGTGGCCCGGCAACGTGCGCGAGCTCGCGTCGGTCATCGAGCGCGCCGCGATCCTCGGGCATGGACGCCGCCTCGAGGTCGCCGCTGCGCTCGGTGCCGACGGTCGCCGCAGCGGGGCACCGCGTCCACCGCCCTCGTCACCGCCGCCGCCGCTCGCGCCTCGCAGCTTTGCGCCCGTCCCCTTCGAGCGCAGCGCTCCCTTCGCGGAGCCCGACGCGCCTGCGATGGGCACCGACGTCGCGCGCCTCGACGCCGCCATGGTGCGCCACATCGAGACCGCGCTCGCGCGCACCGCGGGGCGCATCGAGGGGCCACGCGGGGCGGCCGCGCTGCTCGGCATCAATCCGCACACGCTGCGCGCGCGCATGCGCAAGCTCGGCATCGCCTGGGCGCGCTTTCGTGATCCCGACGCGGGGCGCTGAGCGTCGCGCCTGCGCCCTCGACCCGCGCCCTCGACCCGCGCCCGCGCCCGCGCCATCGCCATCGCCATCACGGATGCATCTGCATTCGTGATGCAGATGCAACGGGACTGCGTCTCTTGCCGCGTCGCGACGTTCAGCGCTCGTCGTCCGCGGCCATCGGCGCACGCGCGGGCTGCGGGGCGGACTCGGTCGGCGGCGTGCGGCCGTGAATGAGCACGCGTCGCTCGCCCGAGAACCACACCTCGATCTTGCCGGTGTCAGGCAGCGCCTCGACGACGCCGCGGCCGAAGGTCGCGTGCTCGATCGGGTCGCCGACGCGGAAGGTTTCGCTCGGGCGGTACTTGCGCACCGGGCGGAGCGGATCGATCGCGACGCGCGGGCCGGGCGGAGCCTTCGGGGTGGCTGCGGCGCGGGGCGCACGGGGCGCCTTCTCGCCGGGCGCGGCAGGCATCCGCGGCGGGCGCGGCTCCTTCGCGGCCTTCGGCTGCTTCGCGCGCGCGGGTGGGCGATAGCGGTGCACCGCGCCGCATTGCTTGCACTGCACCTGCGCGATGGTGTCGCCGACCTTGGCGACGATGACGTGCCAGACGTCTCCGCACTTGCCGCAGATCGATTCGGCGTCGTTGCCCACGTTCGTCCCGACGCTCGCCTTGCCGAATCCCGACTTGTCGCCTGACACCACGATGCCTCCCTGAGCGGGCCCGCGCGGGGTCCGCAACGTCGACGCGGTGTGCCACTTCGGGCGCGCCGTTCAATGCATTTCCGCGTGCCTCGTGGGGCGCGTCACGCGCGCTGCGGAGGGCCCGTGATAGCGTCGCGCTCCGTGGGAGGAGAGAGCATCCGATGACGACGCAGCGCTACGATCTGGTGGTCCTCGGCACGGGTCCTGCGGGCGAGAAGGGCGCGGCGCAGGCGGCTTGGTTCGGCAAGCGCGTCGCCGTCGTCGAGAAGGCCGCGCAGCCCGGTGGCGCGGCGGTGCACACGGGCACGCTGCCGAGCAAGACGCTGCGCGAGACGGCGCTCTACCTCTCCGGCCATCGCACGCGCCCGCTCTACGGCATCTCCGTGAAGCTCGACGATCCGCACGAGAGCGTCGCGCGGCTCATCGCGCGCAAGGACGCCATCGCCGGTCTCGAGTCGGCGCGCATGCGCGAGAACCTGCGCCGCCACGGCATCGACTACTTCTCGGGGCACGGCCGCTTCGCCGGGCCGCACACGCTCGAGGTCACGCACGCCGACGGCAGCGTCACGCGCCTCGACAGCGAGAAGTTTCTGATCACGACGGGGAGCCGCCCGCTCAACCCGCCCGAGATCCGCATCGACGAGCCGGACGTCTACGACTCCGACGAGATCCTCGGTCTCGAGCGCCTGCCGCAGAGCCTCGTCGTGCTCGGCGCAGGCGTGATCGGCTGCGAGTACGCGTGCATGTTCGCGGCGCTCGGCGTCAGCGTCACCGTCGTCGAGGCACGCGACGCGCTCCTCCCCTTCCTCGACGAGGAGATGGGCCAGCGCCTGCGCGCCGCGATGGAGCACCTCGGCATCACTTTTTCGCTCGGCGTGAAGTGGAAGCGCGTCGAGCGCGACCCGGAGCGCGGCCTGCACTGTGAGCTCGTCGATGGGCGGAAGCTCTGGTGCGAGAACCTGCTCTTCGCCGCCGGGCGCGTGGGCGTCACGCAGGATCTCGGGCTCGACGCGATCGGCCTCGCCCCGGATGCGCGCGGCTATCTGAAGGTCGACGAGCACTACCGCACGGCCGTCCCGCACGTGTACGCGGCGGGCGATGTGATCGGCTTCCCCGCGCTCGCGTCGACGTCGATGGAGCAGGCGCGCGTCGCGGCCTGCCACGCGTTCGGCGTGCGCTACAAGTCGGACACCCTCGGCCTCCTGCCCTACGGCATCTACACGATTCCGGAGGTGAGCTGCGTCGGCGACACGGAGCAGGCGTGCCGGGAGCGGCACATCGAGTACGTCGTCGGTCGCGCGTCGTTCGCAGACAACGCGCGCGGTCAGATCACGGGCGACCTCGAGGGCATGCTCAAGCTGATCGTGCACGCGCCCACGCGGCGGCTCATCGGCGTCCACGTCATCGGCGAGCGCGCGAGCGAGCTCGTGCACATCGGTCAGGCCGTGATGCAGCTCGGCGGCAGCGTCGACGCCTTCATCGACATGGTCTTCAACTACCCGACCCTCTCCGAGGCCTACAAATACGCGGCCTACGCGGCGCTCGGCGCACTCACGGCGCGCGACTCCGCGACGAGCACCAGCCCCGCCGCTCAGACCACCAGCCCCGCCGCTCAGACCACCAGCCCCGCCGCTCAGACCAACAGCCCCGCCGCTCAGACCAACAACGACGCGCAGTAGAGCGCGACCTCGCGCTCCTCGAGGATGCTCTCGCAGGCGTAGACGTTGTCCCCGTCGCACTCGGGCGGGCCGCCCCACGCGACGACGATCGCATCCGTGTCGCTCGCGCGGCGGATCCACGTCTCGGCGACGGCGATGGTCGCGCCGCGGAGATCGAGGATGATGGCCGAACGCGAGCTGCGGATGGGCGGCACGGAGGGCGCCATGCGCGAGGTGATGCCGATCGCCGCGAGCTCGGCCGCGAGCTCGTGCGCGTTGCGGACGTCGTAGGCGACGATCCAGACGGTCTCGGTGCTCGCGCCGAGGCGCAGCGTGTCGCGCGGGATGACCGCGGAGATCTCGTCCTCGTATTCGTACTCGTCGAGGTACGCGGGGGGCGGCATCGTCGAGGACATCGCCGCGACGGGCGGCGGCGCGGGAAGCATCCCGGCGAGGCGGTCGCAGAGTTCGTCGGCCGTTTCGGTACCGAGCGCGGCGACCATCGTCGCGCGCAGCTCCTTGCGGACGAAGAGCGCGAGCGTGTCGGGATCGGTCGGCATCGCTCCGTGCCCCGCGTCGGCGAGCGCGGCCGCGATCACGATGCGGCGCGTCGCCGGCGAGGCGACCGCGTCGATCTCCTCCTCGATCAGGCGGGCAACGAGCAGACCCAGGCCGCCAGCGGAACTTCTTGGCTTGGCGGAGGGGGCTGCCATCTGAGGAGAAAGAGTGGCACGGACGCTGCGGGGAGTCGCGTTTGATCCTCAAGTTTTTCAGACACTGCGGAGGTGTTCAGATCCGGTGCGCCCAGCGCAGGTCGAGCGTGTGCTCGGTCGTGGCCCCCGCGGG
>Ga0172372_10011995_pt1 | contig 10935 bp, 5 predicted proteins | sample LakKiv5m_2_FD_114544 | JGI IMG/M metagenome (GOLD analysis project Ga0172372, IMG submission 114544) | Freshwater microbial communities from Kabuno Bay, South-Kivu, Congo - kab_092012_9.5m | ecosystem: Environmental > Aquatic > Freshwater > Lake | place: Democratic Republic of the Congo... | reverse complement strand
GGGCGTCAGCTGCGCCTCGATCATGTCGGCCGTGGCGCTGAAGTTGGTGGCGAGCGTCGTGCGCACGTCGATGACCTGTGCCTCGGCGAGCTCGGCCGCCTGATGGTACGGATGGTAGCCGGGACACGCGGCGATCATCTGCTCACCGGGATTCAGCAGCCCGAGGGCCGTGGTGAAAAGTGCCTGCTGCGCACCCGGGGTGACGACAATCTGGTCTGGTGTGTACGACGCCCCGCCGTGCGCCTCGATGTCACGCACGATCGCCTGACGCAGCGGCAGCATGCCCTGCGTGTGCGTATAGTGCGTGGCGCCGTTGGCCAGCGCCGCCTGTCCAGCCGCGATGATGTGCGCGGGCGTGTCGAAGTCGGGGTCGCCCCGGCCCATGCGGATGACATCCGTGAGGCCGTCGGCAATCACGAGCAGCCGGGCGTTGATGCGGGCATCGCGCACCGTCGCGCGTCGTGCAGGTCGGAGGGAGTGGGCCATGCAGGGTTACCGGAGATGTCGCAAACCTCCCTACTGTATATTGGCGGTCGCCGCTGCGCCAGCGGCCGCACCGGCGGCCGTGTCCGAGCCTCGGCACAGAGGGATGGATGGCGATGATTCCAATGACGGCGGTGACGCGCACCAGCCTTGAACATTTCGCGGTGGCGACGCTGCGGGCCCTGGGCCTGTCTGCCGAGGATGCAGCCATCTTCGGCGGGGCACTGGTCTTCTCCGAAGTGCGTTTTCATCCGGGTCACGGGCAGGGGGTCAAGCGGTTACGCCGCTATCAGCACCGCATCGCGCAGGGGCTGACCGATCCGTCGGCGCCGCTCGAGGTCGTGAAAGAGAGTCCGGCACTCGCGCTGCTCGATGCCCACAACGGGCTCGGCACGGTCGCGGCGGCGAAGGCGATGCGCATGGCCATCGACAAGGCACGCACCTCAGGCATGGGCACGGTGATCGTGCGGCACTCGACACACTTCGGGTCGAGCGCGGTGCACGCCTGTCAGGCGGCCGAGGCCGGGTGCCTCGGGGTGGCGTTCACCAATGCCGGACCTGAAATGGCGCCGTGGGGTGCCCGCGAAGGGGCCGTCGGCACCAATCCGTGGGGGCTGGCGGCGCCGACCGGGCTCGGCTTTCCGGCCGTGCTCGACATCGCCCTCACCACCGCCGGCAAGGGCATGATGCAGTGGCGCGCACGCGAAGGGCAGCCCATGCCGCGCGACTGGGCGCTCACCCCCGACGGAGAGGAAACGGATGACCCGCAGGCCGCCATGACGGGCGCCCTGCTGGGCATTGGGGCCTACAAAGGATCGGGGCTGGCCTTCATGACCGATGTGCTGACGGGAGTCATCGGTGGTGGCGGCTATGGACTCATGCCGTACGCCGATCAGGGCCGCCTCGATGTGAGCCACACGCTGATGGCCATCGACATCTCATGGTTCATGCCGCTTGACGAGTTCCGGCAGCGCATGGATGACTTCGCCCGCATGGTGAAGACGCGGGCACCGCGTCCTGGCGTCACCGAGATTCTCATTCCCGGCGAACTCGAGGCACGCCGCGTCGCCCTCAAGTCCGAGGTCGGTGTGCCGCTCGATGACGAGGTGCTGGCCGATCTCGAAGCTCTGGGACGTGAGCTCGGCGTGCACGCCACACTCGACCGCGTGGGCCCCTGGCAGGAGCCCACGCTCTGACCGGTCAGCGCAGTGCCCTGACGGCACCGCGCCGCGGCTACCGTGCAGCAGGTGTGGCGGCGGGCGACTTGTAGATGACCCCGGCCTTCATGACGAATGTGACGTTCAGCATGCGTTCGATGTCGTCGAGGGGATTGCCGTCGACGGCCACGAGGTCGGCCCACTTGCCGGCCGAGACGGTGCCGACCTTGTCCTGAATGCCGATGAGTTCGGCGGATGCCGACGTCGCCTGCCGGATGGCCTCGAGGGGCGGAATGCCCAGCTCACGGACCAGGATGGGGAAGTCGCCCGCATTCAGTCCGTGCGGGAAGACGCCGGCGTCGGTGCCGTAGGCGAACTTCACGCCGGCCTCGAAGGCGCGTTTCAGATTGGCCCGCTGCAGCTGCTGGATGTTCCGGGCCTTCTCCCGCGCGTATTCCGGAATGCCGGCATCGCCGCCGCCGCGAATGATGTAGTCGAGGGCAAACACGGTGGGCACCATGACGGTGCCGTGTTCCTTCATCGCCGCGATGCCGGCCTCGTCGATGAGGCTGCCGTGCTCAATCGACGCCACGCCGGCACGGGCGGCCTCGACGATGGCGCGACCCGAGTGTGCGTGGGCGGCGACCTTACGGCCCAGCCGTGCCGCTTCATCGACAATCGCCTTCATTTCCTCGAAGCTGTACTGCTGCGCGTCCGGTGAGTCGCCCACTGACAGGATGCCGCCGCTGGCGGTGACCTTGATGTGGTCGGCCCCGGCCTTGATCTGTTCGCGCACGGCGCGACGCACCTCGTCGACGCCGTCGACAATCTGTGCGACCCCGGGCAGATGAATCTCGGGACTCCAGCCGTTGATGTCCGCATGGCCGCCGGTGATGCCGAGGCCTCGTGTGGCGATGTACATCCGCGGACCGGGCACGAGGCCCTTGTTGATGGCATCGCGGAGGGCGACGTCGGCATAGCCGAGGGCCCCGACGTTTCTCACCGTGGTGAAGCCGGCCTCGAGTGTCTTTTTCGCGTTGAGCACGCCGTAGATCGCAGCGTGCCCGGCGGTCTCCTTGAGAACGGCGCTGTCGCCCCCGTCGCCCGGTTCGCCCGTGATGTGGTCGTGCATGTCCATCAGGCCCGGCATCAGCGTCCGGTTCCCGAGGTCGATGACGCGGGCCCCCGGGGGGACGGCGATGTCAGTGGCACGGCCCGCAGCGACGATGGTGTCGCCGCGCACGACGACGGCGGCGCCCCGGATGGGAGCATCGAGGGTGCCGAGCAGCAGGCGATCGGCGCGTACGACCGTGACCGCAGGGGCGGTCGTCGGGGACGGTGCCTGCGCGAGCAGTGCGGCCGCAGAGGCGGCGAAGGCAGCCAGGATGGCAGTGAGGCGGAGCGATGTCACGATGCGGAATCCTCGGGGCCTGCGGCCTGCCGCAGCGGCGGGTCCGGTCAGCTGCGCCCATCATACCGGGTCGCGGCGTTCACGCCGATGGCGGATTCTGGTAGAGTGCCGCGCAGGAGGCGGCATGGCAGACACTCTCGTCGGTTCCGACTACATCACGCCAGACATCCTGGCCAAGGTGACCGGGCGCGCCAAGTACGCGGAAGACTTCCGGGCCGAGGGGATGCTGTTCGCCAAGCTGCTGCTGAGTCCGATGCCGCATGCGCGCGTGCGGCGGCTCGATACGCGACGGGCGCTGGCGCTGCCGGGTGTGCGGGCCATCCTGACCGCCGATGACCTGCCCGATCTGGGCGGGGCCGAGCGTGCGCTGACCAACGAGCCACTCTACGGCGGCGAGCCCATCCTGGCCGTGGCGGCGGTCGACGAACTGACGGCGGCGGAAGCCATCGAACTGATCGATAGCGATCTGGAACCCTTGCCGTTCACCATCGATCCCATCGAGAGCCTGCGGCCAGGTGGGCCCGATGCCCGCACCGAGGGCAACGTCTGGGGGGTGCCGCCGCCACCCGCGCCGGGACAGGCCCCGGCGCGCCCTGCCGTCGAGCGCCTCAAGTGGACCGCTGAGGATTTCGCGGCCGCGACCGACGGGCAGATGCCGATGGGACGTGCAACCGAGGAGTGGGTGCACGGCGATCTCGAGGCGGGCTTTGCCCAGGCCCACCTCACGCTCGACGAGACCTTCGTCGTCCCGTCCACGGGGCATCACCCGCTCGAGACGCGGTCGGCGATGGCCTTCTGGCAGAACGGCAAGCTCTACCTCCACTGCTCGACGCAGAGCGTGGTGCGCACCGTCGATGCCGTGGCGCGCTGGGTGGGCGTGGAACCGGCACAGGTGGTGCTCATCAACGAGTACACGGGCGGCGGTTTCGGCAGCAAGGGGGCCGGGTCGGTGACGATGGCGATTCCCGCGCTGCTGTCACGCAAGGCGGGTGCGCCGGTGATGATGCGCGTGAGCCGCGAAGAGGAAAGCTACTTCGGACGTGCGCGGACCAGCATGGTGGGACGGGCGCGCGCGGGATTTGCGCGCGATGGCCGGTTGCTGGCGCTCGATCTCTTCCTGGTGCAGGACGGCGGTCCGTACGGCCCCATGGGGGACCATCGGTCGGCGGGCACCGCGGCCTCGCTCGTCTATCAGCCCGCGGCGATGCGCTGGCGTGCGGTGAATGTGCTGACCAACACGCCGCCGCGCACACAGCAGCGGTCGCCGGGCCCCATGCAGGCCAACGGCATCATCGAGCCGGTGATGACCAAGGCGGCACGCGCGCTCGGCATTGATCAACTGGCCCTGCGCCGGATGAATGCGCCCGAGGGCCGCGCCGAATACGGTCCGGTGGGTGCCGACGGGCAGCGCCGGCGTGTCACGGGCGCCAATGTGCGGGCGTCGCTGGACCGCGGTGCCGAGCTCTTCGACTGGTCGTCGCGTGTGGCGCGTGCGGGGCAGCGGAAGGGCAGCACGGTACGGGGCGTCGGCGTCGCGGTCGGGCCGCACGGGGCGGGGTCGGTGGGATACGACGGGCTCATGACCATCAGGCCTGATGGTCGGCTCTATGTGCAGTCGGGCGTCGGCAACCTCGGCACGCATTCCGTGATCGATCTGGCGCGCGTGGCCGCCGACGTGCTGGCCATGCCGTGGGACCAGGTCTCTGTGGTGTGGGGCGACACCTCGAAGGGGCTGCCCTGGACCTGCATGTCGGTGGGCTCGCAGACGACCCATGCCATGACGCGGGCGAATCATGCGGCGGCGATGGATGCGCGGCGGAAGCTGTGCGAGATTGCGGCGCGTGACCTCGGGGGGAGTCCGGACGATTACGAACTGCGCGACCAGCGCGTGTCACGCAAGGGACGGCCTGAGCGTGCGCTGACCTACGCGCAGGCGGCCGCCCGTGCCGTGGCGCTGGGCGGACACTATGACGGGCATCAGCTGCCTGACGACATCCATGCCGTCACGCGAACGGCGGCCGCCCTCCTGGCGGGCCAGGGGCTGATGGGGGTCGCCAAGGACACCTACCCGCGCAACGGCGATACGTGGTCGTTTGTGGCGGGGTTTGCGGAAGTCGAGGTCGATGTGGAGACCGGCGTGGTGCGTCTCGTCGATTTCCTCAGCGTGGGGGATGTGGGGCTGGTGATCAACCCGCGCAGTCTCACGGCGCAGCTGAACGGAGGCGTCTGCCTCGGCATTGCGCACGCGCTCTATCAGCGGTTGTTCTACGACCCGCATTACGGGCTGTCGGTCGCGCGGCGGTTCCACCAGAACCGGCCCCTCACCATTCTGGACGTGCCGCATACGATGCCTGCGGTCGCCGTGGGGGTGCCTGATCCCGAGACACCCGTGGGGGCCAAGGGGGTGGGCGAGCCACCCGTCGGCGCGGGCTACGGCGCCGTACTCAACGCCATTGCCGATGCGATTGGCGTCGATGCGTTCCGTCGGGCACCGGTCACATCCGACGTGGTGCTGATGTCGCTGACGCACGGGCGCCGGATGCACGAGCCGCTGCAGGCGCATCTCTGAGCGACAGAGCGCACACCACCGTCACACGCAGGTGCGCGCAGACGCGCGCACCGGTAGTGTCCATGTATGGAGGCCCATATGGAGCGGTCAACGGTGACCACCATCCTGTTCTCGCCTGAGGCCCGTCGGCGGTGGACGCGGCTGGCTCAGCGCCGGGGCACAAGCCTCGGGGAACTCGTGCGCGGAGCATGCGTGGCGCCGTCTGGTCTGGTCGACACCGCTGCGCGCCTCGCGGCAGCGGTCGCACGCTCGGCACGGTCGCTCCCGGTCGGAACGCCCCACGCGATGAAGGCAGCGGCTGTGCCTCCGACAGACACGATCATGCCGTGAGATGTCGGGACGCAGACCGGGCGTCCCGCCCGCGCGACGTCTCAGGCCGACCGCATGTCCCACCGCAGCGCCACGGCGTAGAGCTCCTCGAGTCGCTGATCGACCTTGTGGAAGAGTGTCCCTGGGGGATAGGTGTAGTCGCCGCGCATCGAACCCGCTGGAAGCGCCATCAGAATCTCAGCGCCCTCTTCCAGCCGGGTGATGGGGTAGATGTGGAAGGTCCCCGCGGCGATGGCCGCGATGATCGGTGCATCGAGCATCAGATCCACGACGTTCTGCGCGGGAATGATGACCCCCTGCGAGCCCGTCAGGCCGCGTGTGGCGCAGATCTCGAAGAAGCCCTTGATCTTTTCGTTCACACCTCCGACCGGTTGAATATCGCCCATCTGGTTGATGCTGCCGGTGCAGGCGATCGTCTGCCGGATCGGCACTCCGGACAGGGAGGAGAGCAGGGCATACATCTCCGCGGCGCTCGCACTGTCGCCATCGACCTCGCCGTAGTTCTGCTCGAAGGCGATGGTGGCGGTGAGCGCCAGCGGACGTCGCTGGGCGAAGAGCCCGCGCAGCAGACCCCCGATGATGTGCACGCCCTTGGTGTGGACGTTTCCGCTGAAGTCGGCCTCGCGTTCGATGTTCACCAGCCCCGACGTGCCCGCGCCCGTCGTCGCGCTGATTCGCGCCGGCTTGCCGAAGGAGATAAGCCCGGTGCTGTAGACCGTGAGGCCGTTGATCTGGCCGACGCGGCAGCCTGATGTGTCGATGAGCACGGTGCCGCGGATGATCTGGCTCTGAATCTTGTGGTCCTGCAGCTCCGTGCGGCGCTGTCGCTGCTCGATCGCTCGTGCCACCGAGCGTCGGCTGATGCGGCGCGCGCCGTCCTTCGACGCGAAGAATGCCGCTTCCCTGATCAGATCCGCGACTTCCGAGAAGTTGATCGTGATCTTGTCCTTGTCTTCCGTCTGCGCCACCGCCCACTCGACCATGGCGGCCACGCCCTGGGGATTCGCATGCGGGAGACGCTCTTCGCGGCACACCCTGGCCACAAAGCGTGCATAGTTCTGGATCATCTTCGGTCCCCGGTCGGTCTCGTAATCGAACTCGGCGGGAATCTTGAACATCTTCCGGAAGTCAGGCTCGTGCTCGTACAGCTTCATGTACGTGTCGTAGTCGCCCAGCATGATGACCTTCACCGTGCTGTCGATGTGCTGCGGCTTCAACGCCGAATGCGCCAGCATCCCCGAATCCGTCGACTGAATCTCGAGGCGGCCGTAGAGCAGCAGGCGCTTGAGGTTCTGCCAGACTGTCTCGTCGTGAATGAGGTCGGCGGCGTTCACGATGAGATATCCGCCGTCGGCCCGCAGCAATGCCCCCGCCTTGATCTGGGTGAAGTCTGTCTTCACATAGCCGTGCGCATCGACTTTCCGCTCGATCGTCCCGAAGAGGTTCACAGAGGTGGGATAGGTTTCGATGAGGACGGGTGGGGAGGTGGTGTCAGCGTTGTCGAGCACCACGTTCACGGTGTACTGCAGCAGCTTGTCGCTGACCGAGATGCCTGACGGCAGCATCTGTTCTTTCGGGTCTGCGGTGGGGAGGGCGGAGAAGATGTCGAGGTGCTCGAGCAGGTCGGCTTCGCACTCTGCGAGGTAGTCGCGCACCTCAGGGCTCGTAAACGTACGCCGTTCATCCGCGAAGATCTCCCTCACGATGGACGCGGCGCGCGTGCGGTCGCGGGCCTGCAGCTCCTCGCGGAATGCCTGGGCGAGCAGCAGCTGGCGACGGGTCAGATCCTGCAGGTCGCTCCGGAACGCGGCGTGCTTGCGCATCAGCAGGTCAGCCTGACGTGCGGTCATTGTGCCCGAGGCCACGAGGCCCTCAAGTGCGGTGACGGGGTGCATCTCGCCGGCATGCCGCACCATGATTTCCGGTTCGCCCGAACCGTCCTCGCGTGTCGACCGACCGAGCGCGAACCCGTGACGGCGCAGGGCCCTGTCAAACCGCTGCGTCAGCTGCTGTTCCCGGCGTTGGAATTGCGCCAGCAGCCGGTTCCGGCTGCGACGCGCGGTGGGAGACCCGACGTGCTGCTGCATGTGCTGCCGCAACTGGCGGATGTTCGCCTCCATGGCTCGGGCGAAGGCGACACCGCCGCCCGGCGTGAAGGTGAGGAGTCGCGGCCTGTCGGGGTGCTTGAAGTTGTGGACGTAGGCGTAGTCGACGAGGGGGCGATGCCTGGTCATCACCCGCGTCAGGACGGACTGCACGGTGGTCAGGCGACCCGTGCCGAGGAGACTCATCACGAAGATGTTGAATCCCCGCGAGAGGATTTCGGCCCCGAGTTCGATGGCTTCGACGGCGCGATGCTGCCCCACGATGCCGCCGAGCGGCCGAAGTTCGGCCGTCGAGGCAAAGTCAAACTGGCGATGGTCGCACACCCACCGGCATTGGTCGGCCGTCAGCCTGCGGGGACGGGAGGCGGCCTGCTGTCGCTGGACTGGCGCCTCGGGTGCTGTTCCCTTCCTCGACCGGGTGATGCGTGCGCGCGGCATGATGTGTTCCCTTCGGGATGCGCCGATGCTCGTCGAAAGTCGCGGGCCTCGGCGCGGGGACCTGTGCGGCCCACTGTGTACTCCCTGTGAGTCGTGACGCCAGTCACGCACGCGGGGATTCGGCGGCAGGATCGTCGTGCACGGCGATGTTCGGAACCCGAAGGCCTGCAGGATCATCACCGCAGGCCCGAGCCTCGGAAGAACAGGCGTGGGAGTGGTAAGTGGTGAGCCCGGAAGGAATCGAACCCTGAGCCACGCCTCAGCATAAATCATTGATGGCGCAGCGGTTCTGGTCCTAAGCGCTTTCACCTGAACCACTTGGCCAGTGGACAGCGGTGGACGGGGGTCGCCTCCGTTCGCCGCCCGTGGCCCCCCGTGTTGGAGACATTGTGGAGACGGCGCCCACCCCCCACATCCTGCCCCCGGGGTGGGTCGGGAGGTCGTGAAAGCCGGCGCAAAATGTTCCGGCCCTCCACCCGAATCCCTGTGGGGTCGAGGGCCGGTCCATGGGTGCGTCGTCTAGCGCGGCTGGGCCACCTGGCGCATCAGCGTCTCGACCAGCGCTCTGAGTTCAGCCAGCTCCGTGGCCTGCTCGGTGCGCTCACGCTCGAGGCGCTCGACGGTGGCCGTCAGCACGTCGGTGCGACGGTCCGCGGCCTGCAGGGCCGCGATCAGAATGCCGCTGACATCCCCCGAGTTCAGCGTCACATCAGTGCCAATCGTCCCGACCTCGTCGTGCCTGAAGCGCGCAAAGAAATCCTGCGCCATGGGCCCGTAGTGCCGGAACTTCGTCGCGTCGTGCCCGATGTAATTCCAGCTGGTCACCTCGAGTGTCCGGAGCTTGCGCAGCACCTCGTCGCTATCGACCGGACGGAAGCCTTCCTTCGTGTGCCGATCGGAACTGGCCGTGAAGGCCACCTGGCCCGTAATGGCCGTCACGCTGCTGTTGCCCAGCCGAATCGTATTACTCGCCGACACCTTCGCCTCATGGCCAATGGCCGTGGTGTTGCTCAGGGCGCCGCTCGTGGGCCCGGCATTGTAGCCCACGGCCGTGTTGTAGCTGCCGGTGGTGTTGGCGAGGAGCGCCTGTCGGCCGAGCCCCGTGTTGTAGTTGCCGGTGGTGTTGGAGATGAGCGCCTGTGGGCCGAGCCCCGTGTTGTGGCTGCCGGTGGTGTTGTAGAGGAGCGCCCAGGGGCCGAGCCCCGTGTTGTGGCTGCCGGTGGTGTTGCTGAAGAGCGCCGAGGGGCCGAGCCCCGTGTTGAAGTAGCCCGTGGTGTTGCTGTAGAGCGCCGAGGGGCCGAGCCCCGTGTTGGAGTAGCCCGTGGTGTTGCTGAAGAGCGCCGCGCTGCCGGCGGCCGTGTTGGAGGACCCTGTCGTCGTGGCGCGGAGCGCATTCGTGCCGAGTCCGGTATTGTTCGCCCCCGTAGTGAGAACGTCAAGCGAACCCGGTCCGATCACCACATTCGCGGTGCCGAGGCGCTGGCCAGTGACCGCGCCGGTCGCGATCTTGGCAGTGGTGACACTACCGTCGACTAGCTTGGCGGTCGTGACGCTGGCGTCGGCGAGGACGGCACTGGTGACGCCTCCCGCGGCGAATTTCTGGGCGGTGACACTACCGTCGACTAGCTTGGCGGTCGTGACGCTGGCGTCGGCGAGGACGGCACTGGTGACGCCTCCCGCGGCGAGCGTGGCCGCCGGGCGACTGGCGCCGCCCGTATTGGCGCCGTAGACCAGTGTCCCCGTATTGCCGGCCGAATCGCGCCAGGTGCCCCCCAGGGTCTGCAGCGAAATCGTCGCGTCAATCGACAGCGGGGCCGCACTGGTGGCCGACACCAGGGTCAGGCCCAGACGCACCGTGCCGTCGGCGAGCACCAGCGCCATCCCGCGTGCGGCAGAGGGCGTGCCGGCACAATCCACGTCGGTCCCGTCCAGCTGATACTGTCCGCCCTGCTGGGTGACGGTCAGCGTCAATCGATTGCAGTAGGGCTGCAGCTGCCATGAAAAAGTGCCAACGGTCTGTGCCGACGCCGATACCGCTGCTAGTAGCGAACACCCCAGGACGATACCCAGTCGGATCACGTGACAACGCATGGACGTCTCCCGCAAATGTGGACGCCTCCGTGGCGCCGACGGGAAATCGTATCTCGGCCACGGCGGCGGCGCATGCTGCAGGTGATGCTGTGCGTCGCTAAGACCTCGCGCTAGTCCTCGTTGGCGCCGCCGCCGGGTTCGTGAGCACGGCCCTGATGCGTCGCTGATTCGACCGATACCGCAGGTCGCCGGCCCGATCGGCCTCGGCCCCTCCGCGATGGGGCGCGCCCACGCCCCGGTGGGCGGGGGGTGGTGGGGGGCGGCGAGCCCCCCACAGGGGCAACAGCCCCCGGCGGGCGGTTTTTTCTGAGGCCTAGCCGGCGCACCTGGGGGCGCGCGGGGGCGGCCCCG